>Ga0210051_1000637_pt1 | contig 33448 bp, 28 predicted proteins | sample CryGey092014_all_FD_185464 | JGI IMG/M metagenome (GOLD analysis project Ga0210051, IMG submission 185464) | Groundwater microbial communities from aquifer - Crystal Geyser CG23_combo_of_CG06-09_8/20/14_all (SPAdes) (version 2) | ecosystem: Environmental > Aquatic > Deep subsurface > Groundwater...
ACGCCCTCTACGCCGGCGGTGTTACTGCCATCGAGGTGACGATGACGACGCCGGGCGCGCTCGACGTCATCAAGGGGGTGTCGGCGGAGCTGGGCGACAAGGTGGTCGTCGGCGTCGGCTCCGTGCTCGACCCGGAGACGGCTCGGGCTGCAATTCTTGCGGGCGCTAACTATGTGGTCGCCCCTACGCTCAACGAAGAGGTTGTGCGCCTCACCAAGCGGTACGGCAAGGTCTGTATCCCCGGCGCCTTCACCCCGACCGAGGTTCTGCGCGCGTGGGACAGCGGGGCGGATGCCGTCAAGGTGTTTCCTACCTCCTCCGTAGGCCCGCAATACATCAAGGACCTCAAAGGGCCGTTGCCGCAGATTCCGCTCGTGCCCACCGGCGGCGTGAGCGTAGAGACGTGTGGCGACTTCATTCGCGCCGGTGCCATTGCCGTCGGCGCGGGCAGCGCCCTGGTAAGCAGCCAGGCCGTCGCCGCGGACAATTGGCCGGCAATCACCGACACCGCAAAGCGCATGGTGGACGAAGTCTGGAAGGCCCGAGCGGGAAGCTGACCCGGGACGAGACCGAGCGGACTGCGCGGACAGATGGGTCAAAGCGAACCGATTCGTCAGAAGGAGAATACCCAATGAACCTCAACCCCTTAGCGGTCGAACAGAACGACATTCTGCAGGCGCAGTGCCCGACCGCCTACGCGCTGCTGTCCGAACGCGGCCGCAAGCTGTACTACCCCAAAGGCATCCTGACCCAGAGCGCTGAGGCCAAAGAGAAGGCGCACAAGTTCAACGCCACCATCGGCATCGCCACAGAAGGCGGTGTGCCGATGCACCTGCCGAGCCTGGCAAAGTACTTCCCCGAGATCGGCCCCGGCGACTCCTTCAACTACGCCCCCGCCGGCGGCCGGCCGGATCTGCGCGCCGCGTGGAAGAAGAAGATGCTGGCGGAGAACCCGAGCCTCGCCGGCAAGGAGATCAGCTTGCCGGTCGTTACTGCCGCATTGACCCACGGGCTCAGCTTGGTCGGCGACCTGTTTGTGGATCCCGGCGATGTGCTGCTCCTGCCCAACATGTTCTGGGGCAACTACAGCTACACGTACTCCGTGCGGCTGGGCGCCGCCATTCGCAACTACAACACCTTCACGGAGTCGGGTGGCTTCGACGTGCCGGCAATGGCGGCGGCACTCAAGGAGGTCGCAGCGGAGAAGGGCAAGGCGATCCTGCTGCTCAACTTCCCCAACAATCCCTCGGGCTACACCATCACCGAGCCGGAGGCCGAGGCGATCCTCGCGGCCGTCGTCGAGACCGCCGACACGGGCGCCAAGGTGCTGGTCGTGTGCGACGACGCGTACTTCGGTCTCTTCTACGAAGACTGCCTGAAGGAGTCGCTCTTCGCCCGGCTGGTCGGTCGGCACCCCAACGTGCTCTCTGTGCGGCTGGACGGCGCCACAAAAGAGCTGTTCGTGTGGGGGTTCCGCGTCGGCTGTATCACCTTCGGCTGCGGCTGCCAGTGTGACTGCGGGTGCGCGGAGGCCTACGAGGCCCTGGTGAAGAAGACCATGGGCGCCATCCGCGGCAACATCTCTAACTGCTGCAACCTGACGCAGACGCTTGTGCTCAGAGCGCTGCGGGACCCGGCGCTGCCGGCGGAGCGACAGCAGAAGTTCGACGTGATGCAGGCACGCGCACTGAAGGTGAAGAAAGTCCTGAACTCCGGCAAGTACGACGACGCCTGGACATACTACCCCTTCAACTCCGGCTACTTCATGTGCCTCCACCTCAAGACGGTGGACGCCGAGAAGCTGCGCGTGCACGTGCTGGACAAGTACGGCGTCGGCGCGATCTCGTCGGGCCCGACCGACCTGCGCATCGCCTTCTCGTGCCTGGAGGTCGGACAGATCCAGGAAGTGTTCGATATCCTGTACCAGGGCGTGAAAGACCTGGCGTGAGCCGGCCTGCCGGGGCTGGAGGAGCAGACCAGAAGAGACGGAGCACTTTCCCTCGCCCACTGTCCTTGCCGCTTGCGTGCACACAGGGCAGGAGGTATGATGCAATCCGCTTCGGCCCCCGAGTCGAAGGAACGTGTCCCTGGAGGAGGAATTGAGCATGAGTTCCCGGATCCTCTTGAGAGTGGGGTTGGCAGTGTTGGTTGGTGCGGGCGTGCTTGGGTGCAGCAAGCCGCAGGAATCGACAGAGGCGCCGACGGGGGCGAAGAGGAGCGAAGAAGCGCAGCCCCGGCGGAAGCTGGCGTTTGTGACCAACAACGCGTCCGACTTCTGGACGATTGCCCGGGCTGGCTGCGACAAGGCGACGGAGGAACTGGACAACGTCGAGGTAGACTTCCGCATCCCGCAGGACGGACAGGCGATGACGCAGCGCCAGCAGATCGATGACCTGCTGGCCCGCGGCGTCGACGGAATCGCCGTCAGCCCCATCGACCCGGCGAACCAGACGGAATACCTCAACGGCGTGGCCAAGAAGACGCTGCTCGTCTGCCACGACAGCGACGCGCCCAAGAGCGAGCGGGCCTTCTATGTCGGCACCGACAACGTTGCCGCCGGCCGGCAAGCGGGGGACCTGATCAAAGAAGTGCTCCCGGACGGCGGCCGCATCATGCTGTTCGTCGGCAGCAAGGACGCGCAGAATGCCAAAGAGCGCATTCAGGGCATCCGGGAAGCGATCAAAGGCTCGAAGGTCACCGTGGTCGATGTTCGCACCGACGACACCGACCGACAGCGCGCTATCGACAACGTGAAGAACGCGCTGACGAAGGACCCCGCTCTGAAATGCGTCGTCGGGCTCTGGAGCTACAACGGCCCGGCGATCATCAAGGCCGTCGAAGAGATGGAGCAGGCGGACGCGAAGATCAAGGAAGTGAAGATCGTCACCTTCGACGAGGAAGACGACACCCTCGCCGGCGTGCAGAAGGGGCGCATCTACGCCACAGTCGTCCAGCAGCCTTACGAGTTCGGCTACCAGTCCATCAAGTTGATGCAGAAGTACCTCGCCGACGACAAGGCAGACATCCCCGAGAACAAGCTCGTCATCGTGCCCACAAAGGTCATCAACAAGGAGAACGTGGACGAGTTCTGGACTACGCTGAAGAAGCTGAGAGGCAAGTGAGCCGGATTGCGGATTGCAGATTGCGGATTTGGGATCCGGGGTTCCGGGGTTGCCGTTGTACGGAGCGCTGCGGCGCTGGCTGCTCGGGTGACTCCACTCGTGATCCGCAAGTCGCGAACCGCGAGTGGGAGGTTGTCCGTCCAACTCGGCGGCACCTGACCCAATGCCTCAGCCCCTTGTTGAACTGAAGTCGATCGCAAAGGTCTTCCCGGGCGTGCAGGCGCTGGATGCCGTGGACTTGGTGGTGCAGCCTGCCGAGGTGGTCGGTCTCATCGGGGAGAACGGGGCGGGCAAGAGCACGCTGATGAACATCCTGGGCGGCGTGCTGTTGCCCACGTCTGGGACGGTGCGGATCGACGGGTGCGCGGTCACGCTGCGCTCGGTAGGCGACGCCCTCGCGCAGGGGATCGCGTTCATTCACCAGGAACTGAACGTCCTCGACAACCTCGACATCGCCGCCAACCTCTTCCTTGGGCGGGAGCCGGCGTGCGGGGGACCGTTGCGGCTAATCAACCGTCGCGTGATCTACGCCGAGGCCGACCGGTGGCTGGAGCGCGTTGGGCTGAACCTGCCAAGCAATACAGAGGTGCGCGCCCTCTCGCTGGCGCAGCAGCAGATGGTGGAGATCGCCAAGGCACTGAGTCAGAACGCGCGGCTGCTGATTATGGACGAACCCACGTCCAGCCTGACCCTCGCCGAGACGGAGCGCCTGCTGTCGCTGATCGGAGACTTGCGCGGCGAGGGCGTCAGCGTCATCTTCATCACGCACCGGTTGGGCGAAGTGCAGCGCGTCGCCGACCGCGTGGTGGTGTTGCGGGACGGGCAGAACGCCGGCAAGCTGGCGAAGGAGGAGATCGAGCACGACCGGATGGTCTCCCTGATGGTCGGGCGGGCCCTGGACGACTTCTACGTCAAGGGGGCCAGCCAGACGGAGCCGGGCTTCTTGCAGGTGCGGGACTTGCGCACGCGGGCGTATCCGAAGCACCCCCTAAGCTTCGACGCGGCGGCCGGGGAAATCCTCGCCTTTGCCGGTCTGGTCGGCTCGGGACGGTCCGAAATGGCGCGGGCGGTGTTCGGCGCAGACCCGAAGCTGGCGGGCACGGTGTCGCTGGAGGGCTCGGCGCTGCCGATTCGCTCGCCCCGGGACGCCATTGCGCACGGCGTCTACCTGGTCCCCGAAGACCGCCGCCTCACCGGGCTGGTCACCGAGATGACTGTCCGCGAGAACATCACCCTCGCGGGGCTGAGGCGCTACGCCCCGGCGGGACTGATCGACCGACAGCAGGAACGCGCCGTCGCCGAAGAGCAGCGCGAGTCGCTGCGCATCGCCGCGCCGTCCATCGAAGCGCTCGCCTGCAACCTGAGTGGCGGCAACCAGCAGAAGACGGTTCTGGCCAAGTGGTTGTCCATGGACCCCAAGGTCATCCTGTTTGATGAGCCTACCCGCGGGATCGACGTCGGCGCCAAGGCGGACATCTACCGGCTCATGCGCGGTCTGGCCGAGGGCGGCGCCGCGGTGATCATGATCAGCAGCGACCTGGAGGAAGTGTTGGGCGTCGCCGACCGCCTCGCAGTGATGCACGAAGGGCGGCTTGCCGGCGTGCTGCCGCGGGCACAGGCCGACGAAGAGTCCGTCATGCAGCTTGCCGTCGGGGGTGCCGCAACATGAATTCAGTCCTCGTCGCCTTGAAGAAGAAGGAATTCGGCATGCTGGGTCTGCTGTTGGTGCTGTGCGTTTTGGTGGCGCTGAAGAGCCCGGCGTTCATCAAAGCGGTCAACATCCAGAACCTGGCCCGCAACATCGGCATGTTCGGTCTGTTCAGCATCGGGTGCGGGTTGGTCATCATCACCGGCGGCATCGACTTGTCGGTAGGGTCGCTCTTCGCGCTGTTGGGCGTGGTGTTGACCATTGCACTCACCGAGTGGCACTTGAGCTGGGTGCTGGGCGTGTTGCTGGTGCTTGCTGTAGCGGGCGGGCTGGGCACGTGCCACGGGCTGCTCATCACCAGAGCGGGGCTGCAGCCGTTTGTCGTGACACTGTGTGGGTTGCTGCTCTACCGCGGGTCGGCGCGGTTTATCGCGCAGGACTCCACCAAGGGCTTCGGCGCCGGCGGGTTCGAGCTGTTGCGAACCCTTGCCAACGGCGACGTGCTGGGCGTGCCGGCACCGTTCGTGCTGTTGGTTGTGGTCGCCGCCGTCATGTGGGTGCTGCTCCACCGGTCGGTGTACGGCCGGTACCTCTTCGCCATCGGGCGCAACGAGGAAGCCGCCCGGTTCTCCGGCATCCGAACGAAGCGCGTCATCGCCAGCGCCTACGTGCTGTGCAGTCTGCTAGCCGGGATGTCGGGGATCATCTTCGCCTTCTACACGAACTCCATCTCCCCCTCGATGCACGGCAACTTCTACGAGCTCTACGGCATCGCCGCTGCGGTGCTGGGCGGCTGCAGCCTCCGCGGGGGCGAAGGCTCGATCCTGGGCATCCTCATCGGCGTGGCGCTTTTGCAGGTGCTGCAGAACCTCGTCAACATCCTCGGCATCCCGAGTTCGCTGAATTTCTCGGTGATGGGCGCCGTGATCCTGATCGGGGTGCTCGGCGATCAGCTCTTGCGGCGACGGGGGGAGCGGGCGCGGCGGTAACGCCTGCCGGTGTGACAAGCCGGCGATACCGGCCGCACCAGCCAGGCTTGCGATGCTCGGTGGCCGGGCCTATAATGGCGTGCCGACAAGGGAGGCATGCCGGAATGAGACGTCACCGTGGGTTTACGCTGATTGAGTTGCTGGTGGTCATCGCCATTGTTGCCATCCTGGCGGCGATTCTTTTCCCCGTATTCGGGAGGGCGCGCGAGGCCGCCCGCAAAACGAGTTGCGCCGCCAACCTGTGCCAACTCGGCCTGGCGGCGCACATGTATTCGCAGGACAACGACGAGCTGCTGCCCTGTGACTACTTCGCCTGCAACAGCAGCCTGACGCACGCGCGCCTGGTCGGTCAGATGCTGCCGTACATGAAGAACAAGCAGCTCTTCTACTGCCCGTCCGTCCGCAAGCTCGAGACGTGGATGCCCGACTTCGCACCGACGGAGGCGAACATGGCGGCGGGCAACATCAGCTACTACTGCTTCAGCTACGGCCAGGATCCGACCACTGCCGCGAGATACCCCGTTCCCGGCGGCGCCGATAGCCCGGACTTCTCGACGTGGGTGTGCACCTCATTCCTCAAGTCGCGCACCGGCCCGCCTCCGTGCCCGCCACGCGTCATGAGCGAGCTGTGGGACAGCGACTGCTGGCTCTTCTCAGACGGTTGGTGCAAGCTCACCCGCACGAACTACGGCGTCAACCTGCACAGCTCCAGTGCCGGGTCAATCAACATCTGCTATCTGGACGGGCATGTGAAGTTCCAGGCCGGGCAGGCGCAGCATACGTGGAAGTAGCGCTGCCTGCAAGTGCTCGAAGGGACCCAATCATGAAGAGACTTCCAGTCGCCATCGCCTGTGCTGTGGCCGCCATGTTGACTGCCGTCTCGGCTGACGACTACATCGACTCGCTGAAGGCCCAGGTCCGCGGCTACGAGAACATGACCACCGGCCGCTTCGCGCCTATGTACGAGCCGCTGGCGCGGCAGATGGTGCTTGAGTACGGTCTGAAGAGCGGCGTCGCCCTCGACATCGGCAGTAGTTGCAGTTCGTTCCCGCTGGACCTGGCGAAGAAAACCGAGATGCGGGTCTACACCCTCGACCTCGACGCGGCGGCGATGCGGCTCCTGGGCTACCTGGCCGATGAGGCCGGGCTGACCGGGCGGGTCATTCCGGTGGAGGGCGACGCGATGGACATGCCGTTCAAGGACAACTTCGCCGACTTCATCTTCAGCCGCGGCTGCCTCCCCTTCGTGCCGGACCAGGTGCAGATGCTCCGGGAAGTGTACCGGGTGCTCAAACCGGGCGGCGTCGCCTACCTCGGGCACGGCGGCTTCGGCCGGTTGCTCGACCCGAAGCTCCGCGAGGACTTGGTGAAGTGGCGGTTGGGTTGGGGTAAGGACGGGAAGAAGCCGGAAGGCTGGAACGGCCCCAAGGAGAAGTTGGTTGACCTCGCGCAGGAAGCCGGGATCCCCAACTGCCGGCTAATCAAGGAGCCGGACGTGGGTTGGTGGTTGGAGATCCGCAAGTAAGGCGGCGTGGTCAGCAAGGGTCGGCGCGCGGCAGAAGGATCAGGTGCGTCTCCGGCGAATTCCGGTTACGATGAGATTGCCGTGCCGTTGGCATCAGCAGCGGCAAGCGACCCGCACCGCACCCCCACTACCGGCCCGAGCGTGAGGCTATGAGCGACGAAAGAGCAATCCGCTACCCGGCCGTTGCCGGCCAGTTCTACGAACGCAACTCGAACCGGCTGCGCAACCAGCTCGACCAGTGCTTCCTGCATGACCTGGGGCCCGGAAAGCTGCCGGAGACGCCGCTGGATGACGACGAGGGGCGGATCCTCGGCGCCATGTGTCCGCACGCCGGCTACCTGTACTCCGGGCCGCCGGCTGCCAAAGTCTATTTCCAGCTCGCGCGCCAACCGCGCCCGGATACCGTCGTTGTCCTCTGCCCAAACCACTCGGGCTGGGGCGAGCCGGTGTCGGTCTGGCCGGACGGCGAGTGGGAAACGCCCCTTGGCAGACTGGCCGTCGATGAGGCATTGAACGCAGGTGTGCTGGCTCGCTGCGCGCACGCGCGGGCGGATCGCCAGGCGCACCTGCGGGAGCACAGCGCGGAAGTGCAGCTTCCGTTCATCCAGTACACGTACTTCGAGCCGCCCAAGATCGCGGTGATCTGTCTCGGCACCCACCAGCGAGAGGCATTGCGCTCGCTGGCGGAGGCGCTGGCTGAAGTCACCGCGGAAGGGCACTACCTGCTGCTGGCGAGCACCGACATGAGCCACCAGCTCAGCAAGCGTGACGCCGAGCGGCTGGACAAGATGGCTCTGGACAAGGTAGCCGCCATGGACGCCGAGAGCCTGCTGGACGTGGTGGAGGCCAATGACATCTCAATGTGCGGCGTCGCGCCGACCGCGGTGATGTTGGCTGCCTGCAAGCTACGCGGCGCGGAGTCGGCGGAGCTGCTGGCCTACTCGACTTCCGGCGACATCACCGGAGACAACGCGCACGTCGTCGGCTATGCTGCCGCCGTCGTTCGCGCTGCAAGCTGAGCCGCAGGCGCACGACTGTCTGGACGATCTGAGGGAGGAACTTCCATGCAACGCTGGTCAGGGATTGCCGTAGCACTGCTAAGCTGTCTGTGGACGGTCGGCTGCAAGATCGAGAAGGGGGGCGGCACCGAGCCCGAGGCGGTGATCGCGAAGGACCAGCCGAAGGAAGAGCCGCCCGCCCCGAAGGCGGAGGAGCCCAAGGCCGCGGAAGAGCCTGCCGCCAAGCAGGAGGGCACCGAAGAGGGCGTGTCACCGGAGGCGGAGCAGCCGGGCGACGAAGAGGGCGCAGGCGACGCGTCGGTCGAAGAGCCCGAAGAGCAGCCGCTGCCCGCGGCGCCGGCGGAAGCGCCTGCTGTCGTTCGCAAGCGCAGCAGTGCTGAGAAGCCGACTGAGCCGACGCCAGGCGTGCAGGTGCTGAGCCTCGAGGAAAACGCCACCCTTGTGGCCGCCCACTTGGCGGCGTGCGAGCGACTACTGGGCGCAGGCAAGACCCATCCCGCCAAACGAGAATTGGCGGCAGCAAACCGCGCGCTCAGCTACCTGGACAGCCAGCGAGTCGGCTCCATTCTCTCCCAGGCGCTGGATCAGGTAGGAACCCGCATCAAGACGAAGGACGCTGTGGGCGCTCGGCGGGCGTTGCGGCTGGCGGAAGACCAGATCCGAGACGCCGAGGTGGCGCAACCGCTGGCCGAGCCCATCGAGGAACTCGCCGATCAGCTTCGCACCAAAGACTTCGAGGCGGCAGCCCAAGCAATCCAGGAGCTGCAGGATCTCCTCTACAAGGAGACCGAACGGGAAACGCGCATCGTCGACACGATCCGCACGGGTCTGGTTCAAGCGCAGTTCGCCATCAGCCGCTACGCGCCAAAGGTCGCCCTCGCCGAACTCAAAGAGGCCCGCAGCCATCTGAGGAAGCTGAGCGAGCCGGCAGCACCGACTGAGTGACAAGGAAGGGCGCTGCGGCGGAACCGAAAGGACCTACCGCCCCGACTTCCAAGGCATGTCGCTCAGCGGAGCGCCTGCCTTGGAGCCCTTATCGGTCGGGAACTTCACCGGGACTTCGACCTTGAGCGCGCGCGCACCGCGAATGGCGGCGGCGAGCCGCCTCGGCGCTGTGCGCACTGGCTCCGCGACCAGTTCTGGCACGTTGTAGCAGTTGAGGCACGAGTCGTAATACGTCGGGTCTTCCTGCGGCAGCAAGAAGGGCTTGTGCACCCGCCCGTTCTTGTCGACATAGCTGAAGTACGACCGGGTAAACAGCCCGTCGCGCCGCTTGCTGCTGAAGACGAACCAGCGGCTGTTGCTGGACCAGCAGTGCCAGGACTCCGATCGGTCGCTGTTGACGGCGTCCAGCCGTCGGTACTTCGTCGTCTTCAGGTCCAGCAGGTACAGGTCACTGCTCGGCTGGAAGATCGGGAAGCACCCGTAGTCGCAGCCGCAGAAGAGCAGGAATCGGCCATCGGGTGAAATCCGCGGCAGCAGCAGGCTGCGGCCAGTCTCCTTCGCGGTGAGCACTGTCTCCAACTCCCCCCACTCATCGCTGTCGACATCGTAGCGAATCCGCAGGAGGTCGTACTGCAAGTCTTCGTAGTGATCGGGTGGCATCTTCTTCCGGTTCTCCCACAGCACCGGGGCGCTGCAGAAGTAGAGGTACTTGCCGTCGGGCGACCACGTGGGGTAGGTCTCCAGTCTGTCCGGGTTCGAGAACTTGGGACTGGTCCGCGTGACTTTCTTGTCGACAACGTAGTAGGCCAGCGCCGACTCGTTGTCGACCACATCGCGGACCTCCACGCCGCCGGCGTGGAAGAACTGGTGGACCTTGTTGAGCGAGTAGGCCACCGCCCGGCCGCTGGGGTGCCAGGCGGTGTAGCCGAACTTCGTGTCGATCTTCGTCACCGCGCCGCCCTGAGCCAGCAGGACGGAGCTGCCGTAGGCTGAGCTTCGGACGCCCAGCGTCATCAGGTCGGCGTGGTTGTTGTGGAACGTGTGGCAATTGATGCAGCCGCCGGCGAGCGACTGATTGCGGAGGACGGGCGACTGGTCGAAGTTACGCAGGTCGCGCTGGCGAATCTCGATCCCGAACCAGAGGTTGTGCACCGTCGGGATCACCCGGCACACCAGGTACGGGTCCACCTCCTCTGCGGCGATGGTGTTGGTGACCGGCTGGAACCGCCGCCACACGCCCTTGGCGTTCCGGGCGCACACCTCCAGCGAGAGCTGGCCGCCTCGGTTGGCGGCCAGCAGCGTCTGCCAGCGGGCGGGGGGGAAGACGATGCTCTGGGTCGACGACACGACCCGGAGCGGCACGCCGCGCGCTCCGCGCGCGGTCACCGCGAACTCCGTCCCGGGCTCCTGCACCACAAGGTTCAGGGGGGCGAAGTTCGGCGGGATTACCGTGTTTGCATAGTCGGGCCGCAAGTGCGGTGGCCGACGGACCGTCGGCTGCGGCGGCAAAGTCACCGCCTCTTGGCGACGGCCGCAGGACAGCGGCACAACAAGGGCGCACAGCAACAGGCAGGGGAGACGTCTATTCACTTGATCGCCCCCAACCCGCCCAAGTAGTAGTAGAAGAAGTACGTGTCGCCGTGCGTCTCGCGCAGCGCTTGCTGGGCGGTTGCCGGACCGAGGCGAATGAACTGGTTGTACGTCCCCACGAAGCCCTCGAAGCTTGCGGTGGTCCGGGCGCTGACCTCCCTGCCGCCGAGGTCGGCTCTGTCGCCGCTCCCCGCCTCGTAGATCAGCACGGCCTCCTCGTAGTGACGCGGGATGCCGGCGTAGCGGATGTCCTTCAGGCGGCTCAGATTGGCTGCGAAGTGCTTGAGGTCACGCTGGGAGAGGTAGTAGGCCATGAGGTACTCAAAGGCCATCCGGTTGTGCGGGTTGCGCGCCAGCAAGTCCCGGCAACGCTTCTCGAGCGACACCCACAGGTCGCCTGCTTCGCGGCCTAACATGAGGGCGCGGATCCGCCGCAACCCGCTGTCCCGCGAGAGCAGCGGGTCTTGCTCCAGTCGCTGCAACAGGCGGGCGGCTCGGCGGCCCCAGAACAGGTCCTTGGTCAGCGCGCGCAGGAACACTCGCGCCGCTGCTGACTGCCCCCTGGCCAGGGAGACCCTCGCGAGCCGCATCAGGATAACTGGGCGCGGTCCATACCGACCCAACGCTTCGTGCGCCCAATGATCGGCCTCGTTGACCAGACCCATCTGCAGGTCCAGGTCGCCCGCCTGGAAGTACGCGCCCATTCGCACAACGTGAGTCGTGCCGATCCGGGGTTCCAGGCCGATGAGCAGCGTGTCGAGGTCCTGCGGGTACGCGAACATGCGACTGGGGAGCTGACCGGTCTCGTACAGGGCGCGGTTCAGGTTGTGCGCGATCGAGAACGTGTAGGCTTTGGCCGGCAGCGGGGCGACGTCGGCCAGCACTGCGGCCCACTGGTGGCGGTGGGCTTCCCAGTCGATCCGGTAGCGCGTCGCCGCGGTCCGGTCGAAGGCGCCCCACACCGCCGCCGCGGCAAGGGCCGCGCAGAACAACCGTTGGAGCAGCGGGTGTTGCGCGCCAGAGCGAAGACGATGTCTGAGTCGCGAATCGGGTCGGGGCTTGCCGGACTTGCCGCCCGCGTCGGCGCCCTCGGCCGGCAGCACCGAGAGCTGTCGAGAGGTGCGCCAACAGGCGATCAGGACCGCCAGGGGGAAGTATAGGTAGAGCGCCAGCAGCCACGGGTGGAGCGCCTGGTCCGTGTCCCGCTGATACGGCAGCAGCCGGGCATACGAGTCGAGCCGCTCTACGCCGAACACGTACGTGGCCGCCACATACGGAACGACCTCCGCCCACAGCAGACAGAACAGGCCGAGCAGGCGTTGTCCCGAAACGAGGATTTCCAGCATCCCACAAAGGAGCGCGTAAAGCAGATCCGCCCCGCCGGCAACGTAGTGCACCAACGGCGCGGATAGCACGAAGACCGCAAGGCGAAGCTCCGGCCGCACTCGCCGCAGCGAGGCATACGCGGCGGCACCCCCCCCTGCGACCAGCAGCGAAGTGAGTTCGGCGAAGTAGCATGCGAACCGGCCGTGCGCCATCAGCACGAGGACGGCCGAAACATACGGCACGGTGGAGTCGCGCCCGCCCCCCGCTGCCCGCCAAAACGCCCTGGTGAGCAGCGTCAGTGCCGCCGCCATCCCCGTGAGGACAAGAGCGCTCGCCCAAGGCCGGTAGCAGGACTGCGCCAGGAAGGCCGCCGCATACTCGGCAGGCCCGCCGGGATAGAGCGCGAACGGCTCGAAGAACGCCCTCCCCTTCAGGAACGCGGGGAAGAGGGCGTGGACGTCGTAGAGCTGTCGGAGGTCGTAGCGCAACCAGACATACAGGTAGAACGCGCTGAAGAACGCCAGGAAGCCAATCAACGACGGGAATGCCTTTTGCAGTCTTTCTGACATGGGGGCACTACGCGGCCGAACGCTCCGGTCTGACGCTGTATACCCGCGAAGGTTGGGAACACACCGAAGTGGAAGTTCGCGGAACTTCCCCGGCAGGCGTGCAGCAGACGTAGGACAGAGGGTATTCTCCCAGACGGAGCCGAAGTCGCACCGGGACTTCGGGGTGTTCCCAACCTTCGCAGGTATAGCGCACAGCCGCGACGGAAGCGACGATACCACACCAACGCTCCCCCCGTCAAGCGCGTCGCGACCACTGCTACTTTGGGTCGCCTGTCTCTGCGTGTGCGGGCGCCCACAGCCGCTTCCGCACACGGCAAGGAGGCTGACCGCCGCTCTTTGCGTAGTAGTCCTGGTGAACCTCTTCCGCCGGCCAGACCCGCCCTGCCGGAGCGACCGTGGTCACGACATTCAGTCCCCGGGCTTTCAGTTCGGCAATGAGCTTCTCGGCAGTCCTCTTCTGTCCCTCGTCGACGACGAAGATCGCCGACCGGCTTGGCGTCCTGGGGCTTGGCGCCTGTGCCGCCGGGCCGGTAGGGTCATGGGTCTCGAAGAACAGCTTGGCCAGGTCCTCGAAGGAAGTGCGAACCGGATCGAATCGGACCTCGACCGCCTCGACGTGACCGCTTCTGTGGCCGGCAACCTCTTCGTGGGTGGGTCGTTCCGTGGTGCCTCCCGTGTAGCCGGCGGTCGTCTCGACCACGCCCGGTTGGCGCTGCATCCAGTACGCGACACCCCAGAAACAACCGGCCGTGAAGATCGCCCGGCCGTACTTCACCTTCTCCGCGGGGACGAACAACAGCGAGAGCGAGTTCACGCAGTGCCGGGTGTTCTTTGCCGTCAAGCGCTCGCCCTCGAAGACATGTCCCAAATGCCCTCCGCAGTGCGCACACAGGATCTCGGTGCGGCGGCCGTCGGCGTCTTGGTGCCGCCTGACAGCGCCGGGGATCTCGTCGTCAAAGGCCGGCCAGCCGCAGTGCGACCGGAACTTATCCTTCGACCGGTATAGCATGGCGCCGCAGCGGCGGCAGGTGTAGACGCCGGTGGCGAAGTGGTCGTCGTACTCGCCACTGAAGGGCGGCTCCGTGCCTTTGCGGACGAGGATGTACTCCTCTTCCGGCGTCAGTTTTCGGTAGTTCGTCGCATCGGGCTTGGCTGTCATGGCGGAATCCTCCGGCTCTTGGCCCGACTCCTGTTCCTGCTCGGGAGCGGCGGTCGCAGCGCCGCCGAACGACATTCCGGCACCCGGCCACTGGTGCCGGCCGAGGAGCGCAGACAGAGTCAGCAGCAGGCTCGCGGCGATCATCAGCGCCACGAGCAGGCGCAGGGATACGGATCGGAAGGTCATCTCGGTGGTCCCCCTTCTCGCGAACCGCCCGCAAACTCGCTACGCTGGTATTGTGTCTTGCTTTGGCCCCGCCGTCACCTCACGCCCGCGCAGTCGAGGGGCGGGAGCGAGTACACTGCCTGGGCAATCGCGAAGGAATCCCGCGTTCCCGACGTTCAGTTCCGTGGAGTAGGGGCAGACCTATGTGTCTGCCCCGGGCGGACACGCAGGCCCCGCCCCGAGATCGACATACGCGAAGGAGAACCGTCATGGCTCTGAACCCCAAACTGCTCTGGGAGAACCTCACCCCGGCCGAGCTGGACGCCGCGGTGCAGGCAACGCCGCTGGCCTACGTGCCCGCTGGCTCGCTGGAATGGCACGGCCAGCACCTGCCGCTGGGGTGCGACTCGATTCGCGCACTGGCGATCTGCCACGGCGCGGCCGAAATCAGTGGCGGCGTGGTGCTGCCGCCTCTCTACACGACGGCCCCGGGGTTCTCGGCATACCGCGGCTCGCTCTTCTTCTCCGGGCGACTGGTCAAGGCGCTCGTCGACGAACTGCTCCGCGAGCTGCGCAAGGTCGGCTTCCGCGCAGTGGTTCTGTTGCTCGGGCACGCGGGGAAAGCGCAGGACGAGTCGTTCCGCGAGCCGGCCGAGGCGTATGGCGAACGGTATGGCATGAAGCTCCTCGTCACTACGGGCATGGAGCTGATCCCGGAAGAACTGCGGGCGCACGGCGGACATGCAGGGGCGAGCGAGACAGTCCAGTGCCTGGCCGCCAGACCGGGATCGGTGGACCTCTCCCGGTTCGACCCCAACGCCACAACATTGCCGCGCTACGAAGGGCTAAACCCGGCAACCTACTCCGTCGGTCTGTCGGAGGAACTCCACGGACACGTCCGCACACACATGGCGCGCACCGAGTGGGCATGGTCGCCCGACCTCGCCGAGGTCTCGACCGTCGAGCTGGGCGAGCAGCAGTTGGCGGCAATGGCAAGGGGGCTGGCGGAGCAGGCGGAGGCGTTGTTGGGGTAGCCTCTGCGTCCCAGCAAACCGGTGCGGATCGCCATGAAGTTCACCGAACTGGTTCGGCTGCTTGAGCGGGAGGGGTTTCGCCTCCTGAAGGAGAAAGGGTCGGTCCGGTACTACGCCAAGCCCGGCGTGGACAAACTGATCCGTCTCGACAACCATGGTTCGAGGGAAATCCCCGTTGGTGCGTGCAATGCGATACTCAAGGCCGCTGGCCTGCGCCGTGAGGGGACGAAACGATGATGGACCTGAAGTACTCGCTGGTCGTTGAGGCCACAGACGATCCCACCTTCTTCACGTGCTACTCCTCCGACCTCCAGGGGTTCACGGGCGTCGGGCACTCGGTGGAGGACTGCCTCTACGGAGCTAAGTGGGGAATGGAGGAGCACGTTGGCTTGCTGCTCCAACAGCGGCTTCCCGTCCCTCCCGCCTCCGCACACCCCACGGTGCTGATCCGCAACGCAGCGACGGGAGAAGAGGCGCTCGCGCAAGCTGCCCTCGCGCCGTAGGCTTCACAGGACCCCAATGCGCAAAGTCAGACTCGGCATCCTTGGACTCGGCGGCCGCGGCCACTACTTCGCCCGCTGTTACGACCAGCATCCGGACGCGGAACTCGTCGCGGTGGCGGATCCCGATGCCGCGGTCTTGGCTCGGGTCAAGCCGGCGTACGGCGACCGGATCGACTACTACGAGGACCTGGGCAAGTTCCTGTCGCGAGACGACATGGAGGCGGTGGTCATCGCCTCGCCCGACCACGCCCACCGGGACAACGCCGTGCAGGCGTTTGGCTGCGGCAAGCATGTGCTTCTCGAGAAACCGATGGCGCAGTCCGTCGCCGACACCGACGACATCCTCCGCGCGTGGCAAGCGGCGGGCACTGTGCTCCAGGTGGGTCTGGAGCTGCGCTACTGCGCGCTCTTCGTCCGGATGGGGGAGCTCCTCAATGAGGGGCTGCTGGGTGACCTCACGCTGGGCACTGCCATCGACAACGTGTCCGGCGGCGGCGACTACTTCTATCACGACCGGCAGCGCACCAAGGCGTACGCCGTCTCCCTCCTGATGCAGAAGGGCGTCCACACCATCGCCCTCCTGAACTGGTTCCTGGGCGGCACCCCGACGAAGGTCTACGCCACCGGCAGTCTCGCCTACTTCGGCGGCGACCAGCCCAACGACAAACGGTGCCGCGACTGCGACCAGGCGAGCACGTGCCCGTCCTTCGTCCGGTGGGACAAGTTCCTCATGGACTACGGCGAGACCATCGAGAAGCCGGACGGCTGCGTATTCTCCGCGGAGGTCGACGTCAACGACAACTCGCAGGTGCTCATTACCTACGCCAACGGGAACCACGGCGTCTACACCGAGTGCCATTTCACGCCTGAGTACACCCGCGACTTCGAGTTGGTCGGCGACAAAGGGAAGAGGAACGCGCTGTACAACAACGAGTGCAACTTCACCATCCGCAACCAGTACCGGCACACGGACCGCGTCGACGAATGGCACCCGAAGTCGGCTGGCGGCGGCCATGGCGGCGGCGACCCGCGCCTCCAGCAAGCATTTCTGGACTGAGTCCGCGACCCGCAAAGGATGGACGTGTCCCAGGTGATTGCGGCTCGCGACGCCACCTGCGTCGGCGCCGCCGCCGAGGAGTCCATCGAGACCGGCATGCCCGTCGAGATCCCGCCCGCTCCCACGCTCGACCTCACACATGACACATGACAGGTGACACACGACACAAGCACCGAGAGGAAGTCACAGCTATGATCCACCCAACCGAATGGTCCACGGTCCTCGCCCTCGTAGTGGGCGCTGTCCTGCTGGCACGGCCGTCGCAGTGCCGCGCCGAGGAGCTTGACGAGGCAGCGATCTTCGCCCGCTCCCTTGTCACTGCGGGCGACACCGCTCGCCTGCAGCACGCGTTGGCGAAGGCGCGGCGCGGCGAGCAAGTCCTGGTGAGCGTCATCGGCGGCTCCATCACCCAGGGCGCGGCAGCAAGCAAGCCAGAGAACCGCTATGGCGAGTCGATCGCGGCATGGTGGCGGCAGACGTTCCCCAACACTAAAGTCGAGTTCGTCAACGCCGGCATCGGTGCGACCGGCTCAAACTACGGCGCCCTGCGGGCGCAGCGCGACCTGCTGTCCCACAAACCGGACTTCGTCGTCGCCGAGTACGGCGTCAACGACGGCAACACGCAAGCCTGCGCGGAGACGCTGGAGGGGCTGACGCGGCAGATCTTGACGCAGCCGAACCAACCGGCGCTGGTGCTGCTCTTCACCATGAACAACGCGGGGGGAAACGCGCAGGAGTGGCACGGCAAGGTGGGCGCCCACTACGCGCTGCCCATGGTCAGCTTCCGCGACGCGCTCTGGCCCGAGATCGAGGCCAAACGACTGAAGTGGGAAGACGTGGAAGGAGATGTGGTGCACCCTAACGACCGCGGGCACGCGTACTGCGCGCACTTCGTCACCAGCCTCCTTGAGAAGGTGCTCAAAGAGCTTCCGGCAGACGACCAGCTCTTGCCGATCAAGCCGGTACCGCAGCCTCTCTTCAGCGACCTGTACGAGCATGTCGCCCTGTTCGAAGCCGACGCCCTCAAGCCGGTGACCAACGAGGGCTGGACCTGCGATCTGGAGAACCCGTGGGCCAAAGGCTGGAAGAGCGACAAGCCGGGCAGCGTCATTGAGTTCGAGCTCGAGGGTCAGGTGATCGCCTTCATGGAGTTCCACGTCCGCGGCCCCATGGGAACGGCGAAGGTGCAGGTGGACGACCTGCCGCCCGCAACCATCGACGCTTGGTTCGACCAGACGTGGGGCGGCTGGCGCTGCACTCACGAAATCGCCCGCGACCTGAAGCCCGGCAAACACCGCGTCCGCGTCGAAATCCTGGAAGAGAAGAACCCGGAAAGCGAAGGGCCCGAATTCCGGGTGCTGGGGTTGGGGGCGGCAGGGGTGACGGGCGGGTAGTAGGCAAGCGAGTCCGCCGCCTCCGGACCCACCGAAGCAAACTGCCGCGCCTCCAGACGGCAAGAGGCGCGGCAGCGAGGGGCGCTCCGGGGCAGTGCCGGAAACGTCAGGTCAGTTGGCCTTGTTGGCGCAGTCGGCTTTGCAGTCGCCTTTCTGCGGGCACGTCTCTGAGCAGCAGGCGCCCTCGTTCGGGCACTCGCCGTTGCCAATAGTGATCGCCACTGCGACCTCGACGCCCTTGTCGGTGGTGATGGTGCAGAGCTTTGCGGCGGCGCCGAGCTTGACGGCGTCCAGTTTGGCCTCTTTGGCATCAATCTGGATCTTGACCTTCGGGCAGACCTTCAGGGCGACGTCTTTGGCGTCTTTGCCGGTACCGAGGGTGACGACGAGGTCGCGCTTGGCAGCGTCCAGGCTTTTGACGGTGCCGGCAAGGCACAGCAGCTTGGGTTTCTGGCAGGCACTTCCGTCAGGCTTCGCCCCACACTGTGCCAACGCCATCGGCGCGAGCAACGCGACGGCGGCGATCGTTGCGAACGAATTGAGCATTCCTCTGTGACGCATAAGTCATTCCGCTTGGAGGGCCCGAGCTGATCGTCGGGACACTTCCAACGTGTCTTGAGGCGTATTGCACCCAACCGGGCGGAGTAGGGCATTGGCAGCAGTGTCGGCGCCCGCGGCAATCGGGCGGCGGAGAATGAGACCACGCCGCCCTGACGAATCTTCCCTCTGGGGCGTCGACGGGAACAAGGAGAGATCTCTGATGACCGCACTCGTGACAGCGATGCTCGCAACGACCTCAATGCTCATAGTCAGCGCCAACGCCGCCGAGGAGGAGACCGTGGGCAAGCGACCTTACGAAATGGACTGGGCGAACCGGAACCAGGATGACCACCCGCCGCTAATCGACTTCGAGAACCTCGACGGTTGGACGGTGGAGACCAAGCAGTCCGAGGCGACGTTCGCACGGACGCGGGAGCAGCAGCTCTGGGGGAAGTACGTCGGCAAGCTAACGTACCGCGCCACCGGCTCGAACCCGGAGGTCCGCATTGTGCCGCCGAGCCCGGTGAAGATCGCCGCGCCGTTCGAGGCGGTGACGTGCTGGGTCTACGGGAACAACTGGGGGTTCACCCCGGATCCCACGACGCCCCAGGTCAGCGTGGCGGCGGTGTTCGAGGAGGGTCAAGGGCAGGAACTGCGCCTGCCGTTGGCCTACGTGAATTGGGACGAGTGGTTTCTCTGCTTCCGGCGCCTGACGCCCGACCAAATCGAGCGAGCCAAGCAGGGCGCTACATTCAAGGCGTTTGTAGTCACCGGCGGACGCAACAAGGAAGACCGCCGCCTCTACTTCGACAACCTGGCAGTGTTCGTCGAGCAGTTCCCGCCGCGCACGTTCGACCCACGCCCCGAGCGGGGCATCCCGATGTTCCCCGGCGAGACCAGTGGCACGAACACCGGCCCCGGCAAGCTGCCCTTTCCGACGCGCCTCGAGACGATCCTGCCCGACAACCTGACGAAGGACTTCAAGGCGAACCTCCACGAAGAGGGCGGCGCGTTTGTGTTCACCTACGACGGCAAGGACGGCAAGCTGACCTATCGGCTCGCGCCGAAGACGGGAATGTTGGGCGACTTCACGGCACAGTGGCAGGGACGAGGCGGAGTGGTCCGGCCGTGTGCGGGCGGCGGAGCGTTCCTCGCGGGACCCAACGGCCCGACAGCGCCCGACAAGGCGGAGCCGCTCGGAACGGTTCGCAAGGGCGACACGGTCGAGTCGAAGTGGCGACTGACCGCCGGCGACCGTGCCGCGGAAGTGACGTACGCCTATCGGCTCTGGAACAAGTCGCTGGTGGTCGACGTGGTGGCGCCGGGCGGCGAGGTCGTCGAGGTCCGCTACGGCCGCGCGACCGGGCTGACGAACCCGCGACTGGTTACGAACCCGTACTACGCCTACACCGGCGTGCGCCCGGCAGTGGTCGTCTCCGGCCCGCCGGAGGCCCCGCTGTTCCTCACGGGAAACACCGACTGGTGCCTGACCGGCGCCTCGGCGCCATTCGCCGTGAACGACGTTCAGGAGGCAGGCGTGGCCTACAACGGCGGCACCCGCTACATCCCCCTGACCAACGGCAAGCGCAACGACTGCTACGAGCGGCTCTTCCTCACGCTGTCGCCGCGGTATGAGGAGGTCCTGCCGACGATCCCGAACCCCAAGTCGCCATGGGCAAAGGTAGCCGGTACCCGGGTGTGGCGAGCGCACGGCGCCGGGAACCGCGAGAACGACGTCCGCTTCTGGACGGAGTGCCATCGCTACGGGATGACGCAGGTGATTGTGACCGACCACGAGACCGGCTGGCGCGACGGCGGCGAGAGCTTCACCTTCCGCACCCGCCCGGCGCCCGGAAAGGGCGGTGACAAGGGACAGTACGACTACGCGCGAGTGATGCAGGACAAGCTGGGGTTCGTGTACGGTCCCTACAACAACTACACCGACTTCGCGCCCGTCAACGAATACTGGAGCTTCGACCTCATCAACCGCACGCCGGACAACCAGCTCAGCGGCGCGTGGTTCCGGTGCTATGCGCCCAAGCCAGCGCGCGCCGTCGAGTACTGCGCGAAGCTCGCACCGCAGATCCAGGAGAAGTTCCACTTCAGCACAGCCTACTGCGACGTGCACACCGCCGTGGCTCCGTGGCACCGGGTTGACTACGATCCGCGCGTGCCGGGCGCAGGCACCTCCGCTGCCGTGTTCTACGCCTACGGCGAGATCATGCTCCAGCAGAAGAAGGCGTGGAATGGGCCGGTCTACTCGGAAGGCGGCTATCACTTCATGTACTGCGGTCTGACCGATGGCAACTACGGCCAGGACCAGCAGTACCGACCCGCCGTCAACCCGTGGCTGGTCGACTTCGACTTGCGGAAGCTGCACGACTTGTCGTGCAACTTTGGCATGGGCAATCCAGAGATGTTCTACGTCCACGGCGACCCGCCCCGGCGCACCAAGGAAGAAGCCGACGCCTGGATGGACCGCTTCCTCGCTGCGACCGTCGCCTTCGGCCACCCGGGGTTCCTGGCCTACGAAGGCGGGATCCAGAACGCGCTGCGGAGCTACTACATGCTGCAGCAGCTACACAGCCGGTACTGCCTGTCCAGCGCCGCTGCAATCAGGTACGCCGACGAGAAGGGCAAGCTGCTGGACACCTCCGCCGCAGTGGCGACCGGTGCGTACAAGCGCTCGCAGGTCGTCACGCGCTATGCCAACGGATGCGTCACCGTGGTCAATGGCGACCCGAACGAACGGCTGGTGGTGGATGCGTACGGCCGCAAGCTCGACCTGCCGCCCAACGGCTACGCGGGCTGGACGGACGACGGCGCAGTGGAGGTGCTCAGCTCCGACGCCAGCGGGTATCGAACGGACTACGCCGTCACTCCAGCGTACACCTACGTGGACGGGCGCGGCAGGTTCGCTCGCTTCGCCAAGGCCGGCGGCAACGGCGTCGGTATCTGCCGGAACCTGGGGAAGGGCGAGTATGAGGTCATCCCCTACAAGGGCGCCGATTGCGGCTTCGCGGTCACTGCCTCGTCCGCCACCGCGCTGGACAAGGAGGGCAAGGAGCTGCGCGCGGCGGAGGTCCGCACCTCTCGCGGGCTGACGTACGTGGCGCCTGTGGAGGGCGCCTTCAGCTACCGGCTGTCGCAGAAGAACCAGCCGCAGAAGGCCGCCCTCACCTGTCCCCGCGCGGAAGTGGTGGCGGGCGAGCGCGTGACGGTTCGCGGCAAGCAAGCCCACGCGCTGCAGATTCCGACAGCCGCCAAGGACGGCGACCGGCTCTGGCGGCAGTTCGAGGGTGCGTGGATCGACTTCACGGTCGTCCCGCTGGTTTATGCAGACCTGTCGATTGAGGGCGAGACGCTGCGCCTCAAGCTGACCAGCAATCTGGCGAAGTCTGACCAAGTCGCGCTGACCGTGGGTGACCAGACCCAATCCGTCAAGCTGGAGCCGGGCCGGCCCACCCCCGTAGACGTCGATCTCGGTCCGCCGGAGCGTGAGTCGGCCGAGCTGCTCAGCGTTGCGCTACGCGCGGGCGAGCTGTCGCAGCGGATCGATCGTGGTCTGCGGACCGAAGAGGGCGTGCTGCCGCTGACACCGATGCCCGACAAATGGCAAACGGGCATGCGGCTGCGGGGCGAAGCCGAGAGCGGCAACTTCGGCCAGACCCGCGGGTATGTGACGCCCCAGTCGATGACCTGCGGGGAAGTCACCAAGACCGGGCTCTTCATGCACCCGCCGTACATGGGCGGCACCGGCTACTCGTTCGCGCAGTACGAGCCAATCACGTTGCCCGCTGCGCCAGCGGCGGCGTTCCGGGCCTCCGTCGGCAAAGGCGACAGGAGCGATCCGGGCGACGGCATCTTGTTCAAGGTAGCCGTGACGGACAAGGACGGGAAGGAGACCATCGTCAACGAGACCACGGTGACCGAGCACGAGTGGGTGCCCCTCGAAGCCGACCTGACGCAGTGGGCCGGGCAGTCGGTGAAGATCAAGGTGATCTCCGACGTGGGCACTGGCGACAACTCCTCCGGCGACTGGGCCGCTTGGGCCGACATGCGCCTCGAGACGCGCAAGCCGCTGCTCACCCGAGTCCTCGACCCCAACACCGAAGCCTACCGCCGCGAGGCGGGACCGTATCCAGTGGCGGGGCTGACGGTGGAGCAACTGCGCAGCGCCAAGTCCGGCTGGCTGCGCTACGACGGCAACGGGCTGTCTGGAACCGGCGACGCCTATGGCGCCTTCGCCGTCCTGAACGGCGCCCTCCTCGGCAACATGGCGCCCGCCGGTGGCGACGAGGTCAACGGTATCTGGGCCGAGAAGGTCGGCGTCCCGCTCACTCCCGAAGCCCTCCGCACGCTGAGTGCGCACAACACCTTCGTCCTGCAGAACCCCAAACGCGACTACTTCAAAGTCCGCCGTTTCTGGCTCGAGCTGGACTTGGCTGACGGCCGCAAGTGCTCGTCCGACATCTCCGTCGCCGCCTACACCCAGCCCCCCGACTGGCCCTATGCGGAGGGCCTCGGTGTGCCCTTTGGGGACGACATCACGGTGGACGTGTGGTTCAAGCAATAGCCCCGGGGGGTGTGGATTCCGACTGCGCCAACAGAGGTACCGCACATAGTGTTCATAGACATCCACGCCCACGCCTACCGCAAGTTCGGCGTCAAGCAGGACGGCAGGCAGCACTTCGCTACGCCCGAGCAGTTGCTTGTGCGCCATGCCGAACTTGGCATCGAGCAGGCGTGCGTCCTCCCGCTGATCGGCCCGGAGGTGTACCTGCCGGAGTCGACCGAGGAGGTCATGGACCTGTGCGAGGCGTCGGGCGGGCGGCTGGTGCCGTTCTGCAACCTCGACCCGCGGGCGTTCACCAACTCGCCGGACGCGCCGCTGGGCGATGCGCTTCGGTACTACCGAGACCACGGCTGCAAAGGCATCGGCGAGGTCATGCCTAACCTGCCGTTCCTGGACCCGTTGGTGCAGAACCTGTTCAAGCACGTTGAGGCCGTCGGCTTCCCGCTGACCTTCGACATTGCCGCGCGAATCGGCGGGACGTATGGGCTGTACGACGACGCCGGCCTGCCGCAGTTGGAGCAGTCGCTGCGCAACTTCCCCAGGCTGAAGATCTTCGGTCACGGGCCGCCGTTCTGGGCGGAGCTGGCGCAACTGGAGAAGCCGGAGGACCGCGCCGGTTACCCCAAGTACCCCGTGCAGGAAGAGGGCGTCGTGCCGCGCCTGTTCCGCGAGCACCCGAACCTGTATGGCGACTTGTCCGCCGGCAGCGGGTACAACGCCCTGGCGCGGGACCGCGCGTACGCCGTGCAGTTCCTGAACGAATTCCAGGACCGACTCCTCTTCGGGACAGACCTCTGCGCGGTCGACAACGCGGTGCCGCTCGTTGACCTCCTGCTGGACCTCAGAAGCACCGGGGAGCTCAGCGAAGCCGTGTTTCGGAAGATCGCCCGAGAGAACGCGGTGCGACTGCTCGGGTTGTGAACCTGGGTGGCCGCCGGAGGCTCGGGCCTCGCGCCCGAAAGGAGCAGCAACGTGCACGCGATGATCGTGGCAACGAGGAGGTTCGTGCTGATGCTCACACTCACGGCTGCCTTCGCGGCGGCGGAAGAGCCCGCAGGCTTGCACCTTGGCGGTCAGACGCCGTTCCTGGAGACGGCGCCTGGGCCGGCGTGGGCGTTGACAGACGCCCTCACGCTGGAGGCGTGGGTCAAGCCGGAGCAGATGAGTCAAGCGGGCGGGCGGATCCTCGACAAGAGCGTGCCCGGCACGTCGGAGGGGTTCGTGCTTGACACCTACCCCGGCAACTCCCTGCGGATGATCGGCAAGGACCGGTCGCCGGGCGATCGCGCCGAGTTGCCCACCGACCGGTGGAGTCACGTCGCCGCCGTCTTTAGCGTGAAGGAAGCCCGCTACCAGCTCTACTTGAACGGCAAGGTGGTCGCCAACGACGGCAAGCCGGACATGCAGCCGCTCACCGTCTGCGACTCGCCACTGCGCATTGGCGCCGACAGCAACGGCGGCAACCGGTACCAGGGGTGGATCCGGCGCGTTGGCGTCTACGGGCGCGCATTGACAGACGACGAGATTCTGGCGTTGGCGACGAGCAAGGCCGAGTCGCTCGACGGTGCCGTGGCTGTGTGGGATTTCACCAAGCCGGCGAAGGAGCTGCGGTTCGAGAGCGTAGCCGGTCAGCAACTGACGCTGGCGCCCCCACGCGATTGGTTCCCGGACGTGGCTCCGGCAGCGCTCGCAGGCGCAGCGCAGCCACCGCAGGGCGAGTGGGTGCTCTGGTATCGCCGGCCGGCGGAGAAGTGGGAAGAGGCGCTCCCCGTGGGCAACGGCAAGTTGGGCGCAATGGTGTTTGGCGGGGTGCCGCGGGAGCACCTGCAGTTCAATGAGGACACGATCTGGACGGGGCAGCCGCACTCCTATGCGCACCCGGGCGCGGCCAAGTTCCTGTCGGAGATCCGCAGGCTGCTGACGGAAGGCAAGCAGCGCGAAGCGCAGGACCTCGCCACGAAGGAGTTCATGAGCGAGCCGCTCACCCAGAAGGAGTACCAGCCGTGCGGCGACCTGTGGATTCACTTCCCGGGTCAGGACACCGCCTCCAACTTCCGCCGATCGCTGGACCTGGACACCGCTGTCGCCACTGTCGAGTACGACGCGGACGGCGTCCGGTTCCGGCGGGAGATGTTCGCCTCGTTCCCCGACAAGGCCCTCGTCGTCCGGCTCACGGCAGACCGCCCCGGCAAGCTCGACTGCCTCGTCCGGCTGAGCAGCCCGCATCGGGAGAAGGACACCCAGGCGGAGAGCGACCGAGAGCTGGTGCTCACCGGCCAGGTTGAGCCCGGCGGAGTGCGATTCGAGAGCCGCGCGCACGTCTCGGCCGACGGGGGCAACGTGAAGGCGGAAGGCAACGCCCTCCGCGTGAGCGGCGCCGACGCTGTGGTTATCCGACTCGTAGCCGCTTCCAACGTGAAGAGCTGGAAGGAGCTGGGCGCGGACCCCGCCAAGCGCTGCCGGGAAGCACTGCGCACTTCCGACGGCAAACCCTTCGAGCAGCTTCTGCGCGACCACCTCACCGACCACCAAGCGCTGTTCCGACGGGTGAAGCTCGACCTCGGCCGCACGGCCGCCGCGCTGAAGCCCACGGCCGAACGCGTCGCCGCGTTCGGCGAAGGACACGACCCGCAGTTGGCGGCGTTGGTGTTCCAGTACGGGCGCTACCTGCTGATTGGCTGCAGCCGTCCCGGCGCCGAGCCGGCCACGCTGCAGGGGGTGTGGAACCCGCACCTCGACCCACCGTGGGGCAGCAAGTTCACCTGCAACATCAACACCCAGATGAACTACTGGCCGGCGGAGTCAACCGCGCTGCCCGAGTGCCACGAGCCGCTGTTCGCCGCGCTGGGCGAGCTGCGCGAGTCCGGTCAGGTTACCGCGCTGGAGCACTACGGCGCGCGCGGCTGGGTGCTGCACCACAACTTCGACCTGTGGCGCGGCACGGCGCCCATCAACCACGCCAACCACGGCATTTGGGTCACCGGCGGCGCGTGGCTGGCGCTGCACCTGTGGGAGCACTACCGGTTCACCTTGGACGAGCAGTTCCTCCGCGACCGGGCGTACCCGATCATGAAGGACGCCGCGCTGTTCTTCGCCGACTTCCTGGTGGAGGACCCGAAGACCGGCTGGCTCATCAGCGGCCCGTCCAACTCGCCGGAGCAGGGCGGGCTGGTGATGGGACCGACCATGGACCACCAGCTCATTCGCTCCCTGTTCCGCGCCTGCGTTGACGCCGCCGGCGTGCTGCAGACCGACGCCGACTTCGCCAAGCAGCTCAGCGCGTTGATCCCGCGAATCGCACCCAACCAGATCGGGCAGCACGGTCAACTCCAGGAGTGGCTGGAGGACAAGGACGACCCGAAGAACCAGCACCGCCACGTGTCGCACCTGTGGGGCGTCTTCCCCGGCGACGACATCGACTGGCAGCACACACCCGCCCTCTGGAAGGCGGCGCGCCAGTCACTGCTGTTTCGCGGCGATGGCGCCACCGGTTGGTCCATGGGCTGGAAGACCTGCCTGTGGGCGCGCTTCCTCGACGGCAACCACGCCTACACAATCCTGCGGAACCTGCTGGCTCCCGTCGGCTCCCACGGCGCCGGCGGCATGTACCCGAACCTGTTCGACGCCCATCCGCCCTTCCAGATCGACGGCAACTTCGGCGCCTGCGCCGGCATCGCCGAGATGCTGTTGCAGAGCCACCTGGGCGAGCTGCACCTCCTGCCTGCCCTCCCCGACGCCTGGCCGACCGGCAGTGTGAGCGGACTTCGTGCTCGCGGCGGGTACGAGGTCGGCATTGAGTGGCGGGAGGGCAAGCTCGTTGGCACCACCATCAAAGCAAGTCGCACCGGCTCGTGTAAGGTGCGATACGGGGGGAAGGTGATCGCCGTGGACGTGCCAGCGGGTGAGACTATCGGGATACCTGTGCGGCCACTTGGGCGTTAGCCGTGCTCGCGCTTGTATGCGTGGAACTTCCTCGGTAGAATCGCCGTTGAGAGCGTAGTCGTGAGGGGAGCTTGCGCATGGCATCCTGGACTGATATGGCAGCGGAGGCGCTGGTGGCAGCGAAGATCCTCAGGGACGCCGGACAATGGCGGAGCACAGTGAGTCGTGCCTACTACGCAGCATTCTCAGCCCTAACCGCAGAGCTGTCAGACATTGTCGGCCACGGGTTCGGCAAGTACGAGCACCCACCGCACCGGGAAATGGCCCGTCTGATTGAGAGGCACCTGAAGCAGCACCTGCGCACAGGTGACTCAGACTGGCTCAAGTCGCTCATCCGCCGTCTCTACAAGGCCCGACTGGACGCCGACTACGTCTCTGGTGCTTCGATCGATGTCCGGCTGGCCCGCGATGCGCACGCGGTCTTCCGGCTGTTGGAGGTTCCGACATGAGCGTCACCACCTCGAGCAAGGAGATAGCGCAGATCGTGCGCGTTTCCCTCAAGCAACACCAGCACAACCAATGGGTCATCGACGTTCTCGAAGAGGGCGTACGCCGCGACGGCAGTTGGTGGTACGTGCCCGTGTGCCCCAATACGGATCACCGCAGCTCGTGCTACTACGACATCCTGTCTGATGTCGAAGGCGAGTTGCAGGACAAACGCGGGCTCGACGTTCTGCTCATCCCAGCATCGAGGAACTGAGGCCCTCCGCTGGGCTCCTCCAAGTGGACGAGCCAACTGGCGGAGTCGTCAGCGTTGCCCCAGTTGAGGTCGAGGCAAGACGCCTTGATCGGCGAAGGGCATGGCACAGCCCAACCAAGTGCCCGAGGGCAAGCTCCCGACGCTTTTAGACAACACGACTGGTCGCGCGGTGTTCGACGCCCACCAGGGGCTACGCTACGGCGTCACTCGACGCAGGCCGAGGCGAGCACCCCAGACCGCGACACACCGAGGGCGCGTCCGCTTTCTTCGCCACCTTGACACGGAAACCAGCCTGCGATACACCCGCGAGCGTTGAGCCACCCCGTGGCGGAAGGTCGCCGGATGCGTGTGTGTGAGCGACAACCTGCGTTGGTCCTTCCCCGAACTTCCCTCCCCGCCCGGTCGCTTGCCTTTCCTCGCCCCCGCCGCCCGGTGGACCGGCCGGCGAATCTGCTGGACCGGTCGGGGCACGCGATAGACCGGCCCCGCCCTCTCCCTCGACCCCGCCCAAACCGTCCGCGTGGTCGTCTACAACATGGACGAGCAGTCGCAAGCAAGCAACGAACTCCCCATCGCCCTCGAAGGCAGCGTGCCTGGCACGCTCCAAGCGCCGGTGATCCAACACGCCGAGATCTACGAGTCCGGCGGCGACCTCTACATCGTCTGGAACTGGCTGGACAACATGCCCGAACCGCCCTTCGACCACTTCGTCGTGCAGCAGATCGACGGTGTGGGCACATGGCAGACCCTCGCCACGATCCCGACCTCAACGGTCGCGAACTGGACCGGCGCGCCGCTTCCCGTCCCGCCGCCGAGGCAGTTCCGCGTGGTGGCGGTGGATATGATGGGTGGGGAGGCGGTTAGTGAGGCGGTGGAGGTGGGGGCTTAGCTGTTGACGGGGCGAAGTGAGTGTGATATGGTTGGCTTGCCGGTGGTTCCGGATGGAGCCGGACGGGTAAGCGTAAGGGGCAGCCCGTCGATGGCCGAATTGCCATACAACGATGCCTTGGAAGTCAGGACCGGCGAGTCGCGTGCGACCCAACACTGGTGAGAGCGCGCTGCTCGAACGAGAGAGGATAGGCGATGGGCACAGAGATCAAGACGTGGCAGATCGTGGAGGGCAAGCTCCAGCCCATCACAACCAACCTGAAGAATGGAGGTCGTACAGAGCCGTACGACCTTGAGCCTTGGATTGAGTCCAATGCGGGGATTCTCGGACCGGATATCGTCATAATCGGGCGCCAGACGATGTCCAGGTCCGGCCCGATTGACCTCCTCGGAATCGACAATACCGGCAACGTTGTCATCGTTGAGATCAAGAGGGACAAACTCCCTCGCGATGCCCTTACCCAAGCGATTGACTACGCATCCGACGCTGCAGGGTGGACCATTGAGAAGCTCGGCGAAATCTGTTCCGAGCACTCCGGCAAGAGTCTCGAAGAGACCCTCGCGGAGTCATTCCCCGATATCGACGTTGAGAACCTCAACATCAACGCAACTCAGCGGATCATCCTCGTTGGGTTCTCCGTCGAGTCGGCACTCGAACGAATGATCGAGTGGCTATCCGACAACTTCAGCGTGAACATCAACGCTGTCGTCCTGAACTACGTCAAGACGGCAAGCGGAGACGAACTACTCACGAAGACCTCCATCATATCCGAGGAACTCGAACAGGAGCGCGCTAAGAAGCGGAAGAAGTTCCAGATCCCGATGTCGGACGATGCCGGAACGTATGAGCCAGAGGTCTTGCGCAGACTCCTTCGGGAGTACCTTGCCCGGCAGAGAGTCACGAACCAGCGGCTCAGGGACGTCTTACTGCCGGCCCTCCTGAAGCGGAAGACCTTGACCCGCGAGCAACTCAAGAAGGAGTTGCTCAAGTACGACTCGACCTTGGATGCATCCAAGGTTGGATACCACCTCACCACAATGTCGTCCCAACTGGGCATGAAGAAGAACGACTTCCTACGGCAAGTCGTGGCGTACGAGTACCCGAACAACGCGTGGGAGAAAGACAACTTCTCTCTGCACGAGCAGTTCAAGGACCTGCTCTGTGCAGTCCTGAATGAGATCAACGAGAGGAACGGTTCGAACAAGAGCGCGCCAGCTACAGAGTGACCCCCGCGGACGCGGGCCATTCTGAGCCTGACGCTCGGCGTTCAGAGGATCACTATGAGAGAAGCGCAACCACAATGGCGGTGGGAAGATGGGGCCGTGGATGAGCGGACGGAACACATAGAGCTTCGCCACGGCGACGCGGCGACGACCCCGTATGAGAACTGGTTGCCCATCGCTCGAATTGGGGAACCCAGGCACTGCGTCTTCCCCGTGCAGTGGCTGGTCACGCCTGACTCCGCGGAGAGTCAGGCCGTCTTGGCCGACGCTCGCCGCGAACTGGACTTCTACTTGGTCGAGAAGGGTGAACGCGACCCGTGGGTCTACGCGCAGTATCACTGCAATACCGGAGCAAACATGTATTCCCGTGTCCATTGGTCCTACTTCCCGAGCGGGCGGGACGCTGAGCGCGTGTCAAGCATGGTCATCCAACTCTCTGCTCACGAAGCCGCAGAGGTGTTTGGGGAACCGCTGACGAAGCACAACTCCGAGGACAGAACGCGAGACTGAGCAGCCACGACGAGGAGGCTGATGGCGTGCCGCCAAGGCACGCTTCGCGCCCATGCTGCGGAGCGTTCCGACAAGAGAATGAAAGAAGCACCTGACAGAAACTCGACTCATCTCGCTGGCGAATACTCCTGGTTCTTCCCGCAATTCCGTGAAGGACCGTGTCGTCTGCCCTGGCGTGCTGGCAGACGGTCAAGGTGGTCGTTGGCTGAGGAGATAGGGATGAACAGATGACAGCAATCAGATCATTCAGGCCGGAGATAGTCCCACTCAAGGGAACACCAGGCCTTGACGAGAAATGGCTACAGGATCAGATCGCAGCCGATCCCTCAATCCTTGGATTGGGCGAACTGGACCTGAAGGATCGCGAACGCATTCAGCCGGGGGCAGGGCGCCTCGACTTGCTCCTTCAGGACCCGGAGACCAACCGGCGGTACGAGGTGGAGATTCAGCTCGGCAAGACCGACGAGAGCCACATCATCCGCACCGTGGAATACTGGGACATCGAGAAGCAGCGCTACCCCCATCTTGACCATTGCGCCGTCTTGGTGGCCGAGGTCATCACGAGTCGCTTCCTGAATGTCATCAAGCTGTTCAACCGGAGCATCCCACTCATCGCGATCAAGCTCCAAGCCATTCGCGTCGGGGAGGAGGTTGGCCTGATCTCCACAACCGTGCTTGACGAGTTGCCAAGGGAACTGCCTGATGATGACATCCCGCCCGAGACAAAGGACAGACCGTACTGGGAGGCGAAGGCGTCGGCCAAGACGGTCAAGCTCGCAGACGGATTGCTGGAACTCATCCAGAGCTTCGCTCCGGGCTTCGAACTGAAATACAACAAGCACTACATCGGCCTGATGCTCAACGGAAAAGCCATCAACTTCGTGGTCTTCCGGCCCCAGAAGACGGCTCTCCGCTTCGAGGTTGCCCTGCCAAAGGACGACGAGCGAACCGCCCAACTCGAAGTCGCCGGACTCGAGGTTCTGGAGTACGACGGCCAGTTTGGATACTACAAGATTCGGCTATCGGCCGAGGACATCGGGAAGCATCAGGAACTGCTTGTGGCATTGATGAAGGAAGCGTACGCAGCTCGCGGCGGATGACGGAAGCAGCCAACGACCGACGGCACTGTACGTTGCCAGGCGCCGCCGGCACGCCGTGGCGTTCGGCACCAGGGCCGTGGCTTGAGTCGGCAACCGCGCGCCTGGCTCGAAGCACGAGGTCGTCGCTGTTCATGCACCGCTTCGCGCTCCGGTTCGCAGTCCCGCAACGCCCATGGCCGCGCCCAGCACCAGGCCGCTGAGCATGCAGTCGGGTCTGCCCCTCAACGACGTCTGCGGAACGAACGCCCGAATGCCCACGGGAGCGCCGCGACCCGGCCCGCCCCGTCACTGCTCGCCCTCTCTCGGCTCGTCCAAGAACGTCACCGCCACCTTGGCGAACTCCTCCGCCGTCGGCAGCCGGCGTTCTCGCTGCCTGAAGTCCGCCACGTACCGCCTCGCCCGTTCGTAGTAGCGCTGGTGGGTGAGGTAGACGGGCTGCTTGGCGCCCTGGTCGTCGATTAGCCAGAAGCCCCGCTGCTTGCCGTCTTTGTCCACTTCGTTGTTGAACAGCTCCCAGTACAGGACGAAGGGGCAGCCCCACTCCAGCCCGGCGCGCATGACCTGGCGCGAGCGCTCGTCTTGCTGTGCGGGGGTGTTGTGGATGGTGGGGAAGCCGTACTCGCCGAGGAAGACTCGCTTCCCGTTGAGGCCCGGCTTGGGTGGAAGCTTCGACTCAATGTAGTCCAGCGCCGACTTCAGGTCGGTCCCGCTGTCGTAGCTGGAGTAGGACACATAGTCCACGTTGGCCTTGGGGAGCACGTCGTTGGTCACCGACCGCCGCCCCTGCATTGCGAGGCGGACCAGGTTGACCTCGCAGTAGTTGTAGACCTCGACCGCGTGGTGCAGCGTGTCGCGTTTGGCGTCGTCGACCGCCCGCTGCCGCACGTTGAGCCAGTCGATCATGCCCTGGACGGCTGCGGGCGTGACGCTCTCATCCGTCTTGGTGTCGTAACCCTGGCGCAGGTGCCAGTCGCCTTCCCAATGGCCCAGGAAGAACGTCTTGCCGGAGCCGCTGTACGTCTTCAGCAGATGGCAGGCGACGTCGTGGACTTCCTGGTACTCCTTCTGCTGATCCGCGGCGGCGAAGCCCTTGTCCCACCAGCCCGGAGTGAAGGGGTAGACCCAGAGGACGTAGTAGGCGAAGGGCATGTCCAGCACGCGCTTGTGCGAGGGCTCTTGTGCCAAGTCCGTCAGGCAGCGGATCTCGGGGTTGGCTTCCGGGATGTTGCCTCGCTCGCCGTAGTACGTCTTCCCCAACGAGAACTTGAGCACGTTGGACCCCATGTCGAGAATGGCCTGCGCTGTCTCCACCAGCCGCGTCTCGTTGGTGAACTGGTAGGCTGCCCCGATGGTCTGCGTGCCGAGCACGTAGCTGAACCGCTCGACCTCGGGGAGAGCGGCGGTTTGTCCGCGAACCTCGCTTGCGGAGAACGCCGTTGCACCAAGCCCCAACAACACGCCAACCATCGCACTGCACCTTACGCTCATAGTCTGGGGCTCGCCGGCAGTCACTCGGGCCGGCTCTCTTCGAGCAGCCACACTTCGCTGACCACCGCGTTGCCGGCGGCGCTGTCATTGCGGAAGGAGATCCGCAGGGCGCCCGCGGCGGACAGGCGTTGGGGGAGGGGCACGACCAGGTCGGCGGGCTTCTCCTGCCGGTCTTTCCAGGCGGGCAGCTTCGTCTTTGGGAGCACCTGCTCCGGCCGCTGTCCTTCCGCGGCGACGACGACCGACTGCTCGCGGCCGGCGTTGTTGTGGTCCCACCAGGAGAAGCCCAGCTTGTAGGTGCTGGCGGGGTCGAGCCCGGTCACTTCGTAGAGGACCTCCTGGTCGCCGAACGCAATGTCGTCGTACCACGGCGGCACAACGGCCTCGCCGGCGCCGTAGACGTACGGAGTGCCGGCAAGCTCGCGAACGACGGGG
>Ga0210051_1000639_pt1 | contig 33338 bp, 32 predicted proteins | sample CryGey092014_all_FD_185464 | JGI IMG/M metagenome (GOLD analysis project Ga0210051, IMG submission 185464) | Groundwater microbial communities from aquifer - Crystal Geyser CG23_combo_of_CG06-09_8/20/14_all (SPAdes) (version 2) | ecosystem: Environmental > Aquatic > Deep subsurface > Groundwater...
TTTCTTGATTCTATACTCTAAATTCTATATTATTTTGATATGAGCGGACACTCAAAATGGGCGCAGATAAAACATCAAAAAGGGACGGCTGACGCGAAAAAAAGCAAAGTTTTTGCAAAACTTGCTCATACTATTTTCATTGCCGGCAAGAATGGCAAAGATCCGGCGATGAATCCATCTTTAAGGGAAGCCATTTCCAAGGCCAGGGAAATGAATATGCCTTCCGACAACATCCAAAGGGCGATAAAACGCGGTACGGGCGAGCTAAAAGAAGGAGGGTTTATGGAAGAAGTTCTTTATGAGTTTTTTGGCCCCGGCGGATGCGCTGTTTTAATCGAAGGAATTACCGACAATAAAAATAGAACGCTCGGAGAAATAAGACATATATTATCAAAGCATGAATTACAGCTTGCCGGAACCGGCTCCTGCCTTTGGGCTTTTGAAAAGACATCTGAAGGATGGAATCCCAAACACACAATTAAAATTTCCAAAGAAGACCGGGAAAAATTAAAAAATCTACTCGAAAAAATAGACGAACTGGAGGATGTTCAAGATATTACGACTAATTGCGAGATATTGAATTATGATAATTTTGGGCATTGATCCGGGCTTCAGCCGCCTGGGTTACGCAATAATAGACGCGGATAAAGGCAATTCTAAGGTTATAGATTGCTCCTGCTTTGAAACAAGCCCGCGACTGGAATACAGCAAGAGGCTGGTTTTAGTGGCAGATAAAGTGAAAGATTTAATTTTAAAACATCGGCCTCAATTTTTAGCGATTGAGAAGGTTTTTTTTACCAAAAATCAAAAAACGGCCTTCCAAATTGCCGAGGTTAGAGGCATTTTATTGTACCTGACTGCCTCCTCCGGCATTACTACCTGTGAATATACACCTCTCGAGGTAAAAATGGCTTTATGCGGCTACGGCAAAGCAACTAAAGAACAAGTTCAAAAAATGCTAAAAGCTCTTCTAAATATACATTTTTTACCTAAAGAAGACGACGCCAGCGACGCGCTAGCCATCTGTCTTACTTGCGCCAGTTGCCTTCCTAGGCCGCGCTAGTTATCCAGAAGTTATCCACAAATCCACTGCCCCCTCTTCACCCCGTTAGAAATATGATTTATATTTATTTTTAAGATTATCTTTAAATCTAGTTATCCACATAAAGATTTCTAACGGGGTTTACATAAAAATGTATTTTTGGTACAAAATAAAAATCCTATGCTGGATTTAACATCAAATAACAAAGGTCGCTGTATTAAATGCAATTAATCTTTTATGGAAGAGCTCACAAAAAGAAATTTCTTTTTCAATAAATACGAGGATGATGATCTGGAAGAAGAGGAGGAAGAAGAGCCAAAAGGATCTCAGGAGCCTGAAAAGCCGGGAGAAGACGAGGGAGACGACGATCTCCATGCTTCCGATGATAACGAATTCTATTCTACGGAAGAAGAATTTTAATACATTAGCAAAAATAAAAAAACACTCCAATCGCGGAGCGTTTTTTTATTGAGTCAAATTTAAATTACATCCATTTTACTAAAAAATAATTTTTCTTTCCTTTGCGGATAATAATATATTTATTCCATAATCTATCTGAAGCGGAAATTATTTTATCGGTATCGGAAAAAATATTTCCGTTTATTGAAATGGCGCCGCTTGATATGCCTGCCTTCGCTTGTCTTTTTGAAGACAAAACTCCGGCCGCCAGAATAAGTTCGGCGATTCCGATTTCTTTTTTATTTTTGATTATCATCGAAGGAATATCCTTAAAACCTTCTTCTATTTCTTCTTCTGATAAATCTTTCAGGTTTCCGTAAAATAAAGCTTGGGATATTTTTTCCGCACTTAGCGCTTCTTTTTCTCCATGAACAAGCAAAGTGACTTCTTTGGCTAAAACGCGCTGGGCTTCTCTTTTCTCTGGTTCTTTTTTTGTTTTTTCTTCCAAATCGGATATTTCGTCTTCGGGTAAAAAGGTGAAATAATTTATAAATTTAACAACATCCCTGTCGTCCGCATTAATCCAAAATTGGTAAAATTGGTAAGGAGTCGTTTTTTTGGGGTCAAGCCAGATTGCGCCTGTTTCGGTTTTACCGAATTTTGTGTCGTCTGATTTTGTAACCAAAGGAAAGGTCAAGCCGTATGCCGCGCCGCCCGCCACTCTTTTGATTAAATCTGTTCCAGCCGTAATATTGCCCCACTGGTCGCTTCCGCCCGCCTGCATTTCGCAGTTGTAATCCTGATATAGCCTCAAAAAATCGTATGCCTGCAAAATTATATAACTGAATTCGGTGTAAGAAATTCCTGTATCAAGCCTTGATTTAACGGATTCTTTAGAGAGCATATTTCCTATCGAAAAATACTTACCGGTATCGCGAAGGAATTCTATGACTTTTATACTGGAAAGCCAATCGTAGTTATTTACGATTCGCGCCGGGTTTGTTTTGGATTTAAAATCCAGAAATTTTTCCAGCTGATTTTTGATTTTTTCCGTCCATTTATGCACTATCGCTTCAGGATTCAACGCCCTTTCCAAATTCCTGCCGCTCGGGTCTCCGATGAGCCCGGTTCCGCCGCCCGCCACCGCAATAGGGTTATGGCCAGCCATCTGAAACCGCCTTAAACACAACATCGGCAAAAGATTTCCGATGTGCAGACTGTCGGCAGTGGGGTCGAAACCGATATATAAAGTAATCGGACCGGTCTTCAGTCTCTTTTCAAGCGCCCCGCGATCGGTTATTTGATACAATAATCCTCTTTTTTCTAAATCTTTTAAAATGTCCGTTTTGCCCATAACTCCACCTTATCATAAATTCCAAAAATTAAAAATTCAAAAAATCATTTATATAATTCATTATATTGATTATTGAGAAAATCAGCATTTGTCAGCGATCGTTAACAAATGCTAAGTTTACATCGGCGTTTTATATTATCTACGTTAATGGTTTCAGTTAACGGCTTCAAGCGTACTTCTAAAAGTTTTTCGGTTTGGTATGATGTAAATTATGACCTCTCGGCGGAAAAAAAATATTTGGAGGATTTTTAAAGTTGCTGTTATCGCGGCAGTAAGCGCTTTTTTTGTTTTGGCGATTATTATTATTTTCTGGGCATCGACGCTTTCAATCCCAGATTTTCAATCATTTGAAAATAGAAAAGTAATTCAATCTACAAAGATATATGACAATACCGGAGAAATTCTTTTATATGATATTCATCAAAATATCAGTAGAACAGTAATCCCTTTCGGCGAAATGCCCCGCTATGTTAAAAACGCGACCGTGGCCATTGAAGACTCCGAATTTTACCAACATCATGGGATAAGCTGGGAAGCAATACTCAGAGCTTTTTTAGTTAATATCGGCTCCGGCAAATTAAGCCAAGGCGGTTCAACTATCACCCAGCAACTCGTCAAAAACACCCTTCTGACGTCGGAAAAAAGCTTCACTCGCAAAATCAAAGAAATAATTATTTCTCTTAAAATAGAAAGGATATTTTCTAAAGAGGACATACTTGGACTATATTTAAATGAAATTCCTTACGGGGGAAGCAACTACGGCATAGAATCCGCTTCACGTTACTTTTTCGGAAAAAACGCGAAAAATCTTACTTTAGCCGAAACGGCGTATTTAGCGGCTTTACCCCAGGCGCCTACTTATTTTTCCCCTTACGGAAATCATCGCGACGAATTGGAAAGCCGGAAAAATCTCGTGTTAAAACGCATGCTGGAGCTTGGTTTCGTGTCTGAAGAAGAAATAGAGCGAGTAAAACAGGAAAAAGTAAATTTTATCAGCCGATCTGAGCAAAACATCAAAGCTCCTCATTTCGTAATGTTTATTAAAAGTTATTTAGAGGAGAAATATGGCAAAGACGCGGTTGAAGAAGAAGGGCTTAAGGTTATTACTACTCTGGACTGGGACTTACAGCAAAAAGCGGAAAAAATCGTAGCGCAATTCGCCGCGGACAACGAAGTAAAATTTAACGCTAAAAACGCCGGCTTAGTGGCAATAGACCCAAAAACAGGAAAGATTCTTGTAATGGTGGGCTCCCGCGATTATTTCGACACGGAAAAAGAAGGAAATTTTAACGTTACCATGGCCAAGCGTCAACCTGGTTCTTCTTTTAAGCCTTTTGTTTACGCAACCGCTTTTCAAAAAGGATACACTCCCGAAACAACGTTGTTTGATTTGCAAACAGAGTTCAATTCTTCATGCAACCCCGATGGAACTCCAAAAGAAGATACTAAACCGGAAGAATGCTATCATCCGAAAAATTACGATCAAATTTTCCGAGGACCGATTAATTTAAGGAATGCCCTTGCTCAATCTATTAATATTCCTTCCGTAAAAGTGCTTTATCTCGCCGGCATTAATGAATCTTTAAAGACTGCTCAAAATTTAGGTATTACAACCCTTACAGATCCTCTTAAATACGGATTGACTCTTGTGCTTGGCGGCGGAGAAATTACTCTTTTGGAAATGACGGGGGCTTACGCGGTTTTTGCCAACGATGGCGTCAAAAACTCTGTTACCGGCATTCAGGGAATAGAAAACGATAAAGGTGAAATCTTAGAAGAATTTATTTCGCAGCCAAAACAGGCTTTAGATCAGAACGTAAGCCGTTTGATTACGGATATTCTCAGCGATAATGAAGCAAGAACGCCCGCTTTCGGCAATCAATCTTATTTTTATTTTCCTAATCGGGATGTCGCCGCGAAAACAGGGACAACAAATGATTATCGTGACGCCTGGGTCATGGGATATACGCCTAATATCAGTGTTGGCGTTTGGGTCGGCAATAACGACAATACTTCTATGGAAAAAAAGGTGGCAGGTTTTATCGCCGCTCCTATGTGGCACGCTTTTTTTGAAGAAGCGCTAAAAAAATCACCTCCGGAAAAGTTTATCAAACCCGAACCGATGCTCGGCGTTAAACCTGCTTTGAAGGGTGAATGGAAAGGGGGAAACACATATCTTATAGATACTATCTCAAAAAAAAGAGCTACCGAATACACGCCTAAAGAACTTATAGAAGAAAAAGCCTTAACTCAAATTCACTCTATTCTTTATTGGATTGATAAAAACGACCCTTTAGGCCCTCTTCCTTCGAATCCCGGCATTGACCCTCAATTTCCATTATGGGAAAAACCTATCCGAGATTGGGCTGAAAAACAAGGAATTAAAGATGAAACAACGGCTAATATTCCCCAGGAGTTCGATAATATCCACTTACCTTCTTACGCGCCGGCAATACAAATTCTTTCCCCTCAATCAGGAATAATTTACGACTTAAAAAACCCTATAGCCGTGAAAATAACCTCTCAAAGCCATTTTCCTTTAAAAGAAATTAGCTTATTTCTAGGAGATGTTTTTCTCGGTTCTATTAAACAGTATCCTTTTAATTTTTCATTTACGCCGGAAAATTATCTTCCTGAATCGAAATTACAAGAAAATTTCCGCGTTATTGCTTACGATGAATTTAAGAATAGAAGCGAGGCGAATTTAATTCTTTACTTTAAGTAAAAAATCAAACATCTTTCATGGGCATTACCAGGTAATAGAAAGAATTATCTTTTGCGCCGGTAATCAAAATGGGTTTATTTTCGCCGTTAAATCTTAAGAGAATTTTATCCGAAGGAACGCATTTCAATCCATCGATAATATACCTATGGTTAAAAGTGATTTTTAGTTTTTCGCCGCTTATTTCAATAGGAATGTTTGTCTTATTTTCTCCAAGATCACTATGAGATGCCTGTAGTTTCGCTATTTTTTTCTCCGGTATTACTTCTAATTTTATTTCATTTAATTTTCCTGAAAAAATACTTGCGGTTTTTAAACTATTATTAAATAACGCTTTATCAATAACAACATCTGTTAAGAATTTTTTAGGGATAATTTCTTCATAGTCGGGGAAATTTCCCTCTGTAAGTCTTGAGACTAATTTTATTCTCTCTGAAAAGAGAAAAAGTTGGTTTTTACTGGGTATCAATCTGATGTCTCCGTTTTCATTTTCAAAAATTCGCATTATTTCAATAACATTTCTATAAGGAATTAATAATGGAGGAAAATCCAGAAACGTGTAAGGGATATTTTTTCTCGCTAAACGGAAAGAATCCGTGGCAACGAAAGTAAGAGGTGCGTTTTTTTGAGAATTTATAAAAACGCTGGCAATTTCCGGTTTCATTTCTGTAAAAGAACAGGCGTAATAAACTGAATTAAGACCCGAAAGAAAATCTTTTACAGGTAAATTGAAAAAAATTTCTTTTTCTTTAATTGTCGGTAAAATAGGGAAATCTTCAACGGGATATCCTTTAATAATTGTGGAAGTATTATTACTGGAAATAGTAAGGTTGTTTTGAAAAGCTTCTAATTCAATATTCTCATCGGAAGGTAAGTTGGATAAAAAGTTGTAAAGTAATTTTGAAGGAACGGCATTTTCTCCTTCTTTTTCTATTTTAGCGGGTATTTTAATTTCTACACCTACTTCAAGATTTGTAGCAATAATTTTTAACTCTTTTTTTTTAGCGGATATTAGAACACTATTTAAAATAGGTAAAGTAATATTTTTACCGGATATTCTTTCGGCTAGAGCAAGAGATTCTTTCAAATGGTAAGTTAAACACTTTAGTTTCATATATTAATTTTTTTAAAGATAAATAAATTATTATATATATTATTTATTAAGTGGATATGTAGATAAGTTTTTTTAGATTGTTAATTAAGAATATTATATACATTCATGAATTTATAATTTGTTAATAAATCTCTGAAAATAGTGAATAAAAAGTTATTAAAATTATACATCATTATTAGTTTATTTTTCGCCTTCTATTTTTCAACTTTTTATTATGATTTTATCCAATAATTTTCATAGGCTTATAAAGAACTTATACACGATTTTTACACCTCTTTTGTGTAAAGTAGTTCCCTGATTTGTCTTACATCCTCTTTAATTTTTTCATTAGTTTTAAGGCCATTTACAATTTTTTCATAAGCATGGATTACTGTTGTGTGGTCTTTGCCTCCGAACTTTTCGCCGATGTAAGGATAAGAAGTATTAAAATCTTCACGCAGAAGATACATAGCAATTTGTCTCGGAAAGACGATTTGTTTTTTGCGCGTCTGTTCAAATATTTCCTTTTCGGAAATGTTGTAAAATTCAGCAACGGTTTTAATAAGGTGAACGATAGTTGTTTTTTTGCGGGATTTAATGTTTTCTTGAAGAACATCCTTTATTTCCAATAAAGAAGGGATCTTTTTAAGAAGTTTAGAATGCGCAAAAACAGATTGAAGCGCTCCTTCAAGCTCCCTTACGTTACTTTGGACATTATGGGCAATATATTCAATGATTTCTTCGGGCACAATAAACTCTCTTTGAGCAGCTTTTGATTGTAAAATTGCTTTGCGCGCTTCATACTCCGGAGGTTGAATATTTGCCAGCATGCCTCCCTCGAAACGCGACCTTAAACGCTCTTCAAGTTCAGGGATTGTTTTAGGAGATCGATCGGAAGAAAAAATTATCTGCTTATTTTTCTCATATAAAGCGTTAAAGATATGAAAAAATTCCTCTTGAAATTTAAATTTAGCGGAAAAAAATTGAACGTCATCGATTATAAGGAGTTCGTGTTGCCGATACTTTTCTTTAAAAGAGGGGATTGCGTTATTTTGCATCGCCGCGACATATTCATTGGCAAATTTTTCCGAAGTGAGGTATTGAACTTTAGCGTTAGGATTATCTTGTCTTATTTTATTTCCGATCGCCTGCAGAAGATGCGTTTTACCGAGACCCGTCCCTCCATAAATAAACAACGGGTTATACGAAGAGCCTAGATTTTTTGTTACTGCTTGAGCGGCGGCGTGAGCTAGTTCGTTAAATGATCCGACTATAAAGTTATCGAATGTGTAGCGGGGATTTAAGTTGGCCACCCTGTCAATGTGTATGTTTTCCAGCTCCGGCTGCTCTTCAGCGCCTATGGAAAAGTTTTTGTAGCGCGGAGCAGCCGCTCTTTGGCTATTAACCGATTGAGCGCAAATAATATATTCAACATTACGAATAGAAGGATATAATCCCCTTAGAACTTGAATAATCAACTTATGATATTTATTAGAAAGCCATTCTTTTACGAATGTATTAGGAACATTAATGACAATAACATCATTATTTTCCTGCGCAATGCTGGTATTTTGGAACCACGTCAGAAAGTTCGGTTTTGAAATAGACATTTCTATTTCAGCCAGAGCTTTTTCCCAAATTTGCTCTTTTTCCGTCAATTCTATGGGCATATGAAAATGGTAAATTTTATAATGATGTCGACCTCTTTATTATACTTTATATCGCAATACTCTCTTCTTACGTTAAATGTTAACAATCAGTGGATTAACTGTGAATATTGACCTGAACACATCTCCATCGTATACTTTAAGTATTATGATTTCGGGTTGCCAGAGAAAAGTAAAAAAAAGAAAAAAGGTACATGGGTTTTTAGGGCGTAAGCGCACAAAAAAAGGAGCGCTAGTTTTAAAAAAAAGGAGAAGAAAAGGAAGAAAAAGACTTAGTGTGTAAAGGAATTTGCCCGCGCTTAGCGGGGTTGCAAATACTTTTAATTTTGGCATGTTTCAAAAAAACAAGAACGCTAAGAGGGAGTTAATAGCAAAAATACTGCGGCAGGGGCGCAGTTTGCGCGGCCAAAATATATCTTTAAAATATATTATCGATTCCGAATATTCCTCTTCTTTCGTATTTATTGTGTCTGCAAAAATTATCAAAAGCGCGGTTTCCCGCAATAAAATTAAAAGAAGGGGTCGGGTTATTATTTCTAAACTTTTACCGCGGGTTAAGAAGGATTATTCGGCTCTCATTTTCTTTGAAAAAGGAAGCCTGGAAATGAAATTCTCCGAATTGGAAATAGAAATTACAAAACTTTTACAAAAAGCAGGGGTTTTAAATTAAATTTATGATAGGATACATTTTTCATCTTATTTTCTATCAGCCATTATACAACGCGCTAGTTTTTTTAGTAGGAATTATTCCGTACCACGACGTTGGCATTGCGGTTATTATTTTAACTCTTATTACCAGAGTTATTATCTTCCCTTTAAGCCATCGCGCTATTATAACTCAGCGAAAGATGAGAGCCATTGAGCCGGAAATGAAACAGATTAAAGAAAAGTTCAAAAAAGATAAACAAGAACAGACGAAACAGACAATGGCTCTTTATAAAGCTCACGGCATAAGTCCTTTTTCGGGATTTTTAATGCTTTTGATCCAGCTGCCGATTCTCATCGCTTTATATAAGTTGTTTTCGAGCGGCATTCAATTTAGCGACGGAGATTTGTATTCTTTTGTATCTTTGCCGACCGAAATCCAAACAGTATTTCTCGGCTTGATAGATATTTTCAAGAGCAATTATATTTTAGCCGCCCTTGCCGGTATTACCCAGTTTTTTCAAATGTATCTTGCAGGGCCGAAAATTGCGAAAGCAGGCGCCAACTCCAATTCATTTTCCGAGCAATTGAGCCGCAGTATGGCTATTCAATCCCGTTATATTATGCCCGTTTTTATTTTCTTTATAGCGCTTAGGTTTTCTTCCGGTATCGCTTTATACTGGACAGCAATGAATGTTTTTGCTATAGTTCACGAAGCCATCGTGGCCTATCGGGCCAAAAAAATCCCGAAAAACTAGGCATATGAAGCCGCAGCTGGAAAATATTAAAAAAATTATAGAAACATTGCTTGAGAAATTGAACGTCAAAGGAGAAGTGGAGTTTATGGAAACCGGCGAAGGAATCCGTTTTTTAATTAGAACTCGAGAGGGTTCTCTTTTGATTGGAGAAAACGGCCAAAACCTTTTAGCCTTGAATCACATTGTTAAAAGAATAGCAGAAAAAGTTATTGGCGGCGACAAAGAAAATGAAAAAATTATATTTTCTTTGGACGTAAACGATTACCAGGCTAAAAGAATAGATGATTTAAAAAATCAGGCGCGATTAAGCGCCCAAAGAGTGAGATATTTCAAAAAAGAGATTGTTATGCGGCCGATGACATCATTCGAGCGGCGAATTATTCACGCCGTTCTAACCGAGTGTCCTGATATTATGACTGAATCTGTTGGCGAGGAGCCCAACAGAAAAGTAGTGATAAAGCCTTATCTTTAAGAACTCATTTTCAAGCTCCAGAGGGTGCCGTCTTTTTTATCTTGAAAGAAAATATAATTTTCATCTTTGCTTAAGAAAGGATTAATGAAATCGAAATTCTGATTATTTTCGGCCGAGATGATTTCGGTTGAGCCATTTGATATATCAATTTTCCAAATTCGGTCGCTGAAAGAAATTAGTCCTTGATACCAATCGTCGGGATATGTTCCGCCAGGAATGGACGCAGGAACAGCGCAATATATGATTTCTTTTTTTACTTTACTCCAAACACATTTATCCGGCATAGTAATTAAAGCAAGGGGAGATGATTTATTTTCTTTGATATTATAAATATATGTTTTAATGACTTGGCTGTTTCCTTCGCTATAAATGACGTTTTCACCGTCAGGCGACAAAAGCGCGGTTAATCCCGCGATGCCCCCTAAGATTTTATCGAAATATGATGTTGTCGAATCAAGTTTGTAAAAATATCCCTTGGCGCCTGCGGATGGTTTGGTAAGAAGCGTAATGGCGCGGTCGCTAGGCCAATAAGCGAGAAATTCTCCGAAGGGAATAGAAAGGACTTGTTTCTGTTTTTTATTGTCCGGAGTGGCCGTAATGCCGAAATTTAAACCGTCATAAGGGCTTAAGTAGAAAATTTTATCTCCTTTGGGTGAAGCGGCGACGGTTTTGATATCGGAAGACAGAAAGATGCCGCGAGTTGAGGTGGCGGAAATAGAAGTGATAATGAAATTTCTTACAGCATCTTCGACGCCCGTCTCGTTATTTTCTATGTAACGGATTATGGCTTGCTCGCCGTTTTTTAACCAATGAACATCAAAAATCCCCGGAATGGTGGTATTGGAAATACGGGAAGATTCTCCTTTTTGAATATCGATGTCATAAATATGTCCGGTAGCTTTCTCGAAATAACGCACTACTTGTTTCGTGGTCGTGCTTGATATGAAAGTCGCGCCACTCACGGGTTTTTGGGTAAGTTGCGTCAATTGCTTTAATTCTCCGGCTGGAATGGTCGGGATTGGGGTTGTCGGAGTCGTTGGTTGCGCCGGCATTTTTGCGCCGGAAGGGAACGGGCTTTCCGTGGGAGCTGGAGTGGTTTCCGGAGCAGTAGCCCTAAAAATCCAAAAAGCGATTAATCCGATAATGATTAATCCGGTAATGACGCCTATAATAATTAAATATCTTTTATCCATGTTTTAATTTTATTCATTACCACTCACCAGTGGCTCCATGACTTGAAATAACAGGAGGAATCGTTAAGTTTCCTTTGGCTAAGTCCGGGTTGATTGTGTAAAGAATAAGCCAAGCGCCTACGGCTAAAAGCAAGCCGAGAAGGGCTTGTGTAATGCGGTTCTTGGCGTTTTCAACAGAACCGGGATTGCCGTAAGCGGTTATATATTGAATACCGCCGATGACAATCATTGTTACCGCGAAAATTCCGGCAATACTGATGCCAAAAGTGAAAACGGATTCCAAATAAATGGAAAGAACGATGCTTTCTCCGGGGACAAGCGAATAGCCGTAATAAGGCAGGGGCTCCAAAGGAACGTAATCAGCGGCAAAAACGCCGATAGTCGCAAAAATCTGAATTATGATTATAAAAATAAAAATTGGCCCTTTCATATTTTATTGGACGCTAAAATTAATTTGAATTGTTTTACTCGCTCTTTCCAAAATATTTTTAAGGTTTTCCAGGGCCAAATTGATAATGCTTGTTCCCTTTTGGCCTCTGGGAGCCGTTAAATTAAACACATTCGGCTTTTGGGGCGTTTCTATTTTTTTGTCGTTCATTCGCCATTCATAAGAAAGAATCGGGAGGGCCTTTCTTGAGAAAAAATAAGGTTCCGCGCGCAGGCTCAATTCTGATTCTAAGAGGTCGAATGCATTGCCGAGTTCTTTCTGATATTGCGGACCTTCGAGCGGTTTTTCTTCGTAAAAAAGGATTTTTGGCTCATTAACTTTGATTATCATATAGTTTACGGCTTTTGTTTTTTCGTCGGGCATTGAAACCGTGACCGCAACGGTTTCAGCTCCCGTTTCAGGCATATAAAATTTTAATGAGTTTTTTCCCGCGCCCGAAGAAGCGGGAATGTTTTTGTCGTTGAGTTTCCATTCATAAATTAGTTTTGTATCTGAAATTTTCATTCCATGGGGAATGGCGGTTACTTTGATTTCGGATTGAGGGGAAGCTAAAGTTTTGCCTTTGTATTGGGGAGGCGCGTAAGTCGAAGTTTCCCAGAGCAAATCGGCTTCAACTGCCCGGAAGGTAAATGTTTTGCTTAGAGTTTTTTCGTCCGCCGTAATAACTGATACCGTAAGAATTGTTTCTGAGCCGATATCACCCGTAGTAAAAGAGAAATTTTTTCCCGTTCCTTCAACTTTTCCTTTGATAATCCAGGCAATCGTGGCGCGGTTGGCGTCAAAAGTGTAACTTATAAGCTGAGCGGAAACTGTTGTATTAGCTCCGGGATTTTCGGGAACGAATTTAATGTTGTCGAGGTCTCCGGCCGACGGCGCAGCGGCATAGGCGAAGGCGGACAAGCCGGCAATAATCACAAAAAGAAATATTTTTTTTAAAATAAAATTTTTCATTTAAATTTTTACATCGCTTTTTTAACTGCCTTTTCCACGTCTTCTCCTAATTTTCCTGCGACCTTGCCGAGAATTTTTCTGTCCTGTATCAATAAATATATTATAGCACCTAAAAAGCCAGGAATTATAGGGAGAACTCCTCCGCCAGCGCCGTAATAAAGAGCTTTATACCATTTTTTAGGCGCCCCTTTAGCCACTTTTCCTATCATCCAGATAGCGAGAATCCCAAAGACAAAGGCCGTGATAATGGCGTTTATTATTGTTCCTATCATGAAAGCGAGGTTAAGCCAGTCTACGATTGCTTGGATTATTTCCACTGCTCCCGTAAATGCCAAAAGCAATGCTGCTTCTCCCGAGCTGATATAATGTCCCTTGGCGGGCTTTGCTCTTGCTTCCGCCCCCGCTTCTTCCTCTTCCTGTTTCTCTTGTTGCCTTTCGGCAGCCAATCTTTGTTGTTCCAACTGCATCATCCGTTCTTCTTCAATTGTCGTTGTTTCGTCGTCCATCCGGTTTATATTTTAAATGTTTCATCAATGTTTTTAGGCGTTTCTAATAAATTTTGATTTTTTCCATTTTGCGCTTCTCCGGCTTTGGCGAACTCCTGCTTAGCCTTTTTAATCGCCAGAAGCTGTTGAGGATCGGAAGTGATGATCTGGTCTTCCGTATACGAACTTATGATTTTAATGGCAACGTGTTTTAATCCGGCGAAAAATATTCCTTCGCCGACATCTGATTCCAAGAGAAGGAATTTTTCCTCGTCTGTAAGGTTGAATGTTTGTTTTACCAAGTCAATCGTGGCGGGAGACTGTTTTAGCAAAAGTTGTATGGAAGAATTTGTGATAATCGGCACCCCGTAAGACGATTTCATAAAATCCCCGACATCTTGGGTTATTGTCGCTACTCCCAAATAATATTTTCTGGCGCGCTTGCACAATCCGTAAAGGAATGACGCGGCATCTTCCGACTTCATCATTATCCACGCTTCGTCAATCACTAATAATCTTTTTTTGATTTGTCTTCGGACAGCGGTCCAAATATAGTGAGTGATAATATACATTCCCGCCGGCCGCAATTCGTCTTCCATATCGCGTATTGAAAAAACCACGAATTTTTGATTGATGTCGACGTTTGTGGGCTGATTGATAAATCCTGACCACGTTCCTTGAGTATATTTCCGCAGTTTCTGCGCCAAAGATTCTCCGCCTTCCATATTCAGAAGGATTAATTCCAAGTCCGATAAAATTGGCGGAGTGACCTGGGAGAAATCGGAATCTGCCGTGATGTCGCGGGAAGCGTATGTTTCGGAAATGGCGCGGTCGATAATAGAGTCTTCTTCCGGCGTCAAGCCGCCGAGAAGTATTCTGAACAGACCGACCAAACTGATGATATTTGAGCGCAAAACATCGGCCGGCGCTTCGTCTTCCCGGGGAACAGGCAAGTCAAAAGGATTGATATGGTGCCGGGAAGTAAGGGAAATATTAAAATAGCGGCCGTCGACGGCTGTTGTAAGATATTCGTATTCCCGCTCCGGGTCGATAACAATTACATCTGCGTCGAACATTAAAGAACGGAGAATTTCCAGTTTGGTGGTATAGCTTTTACCGGCTCCGGCTTTCGCGAAAATAACGGAATTGTAATTTTCCATGGAATAGCGGTCGAAAAGGACAAGGCTGTTGTTGTGGCGGTTGATACCGTAAAGAATTCCTTTGTTTGACGTAAGGTCGAATGAAACGAACGGAAATATGCTTGAGAGCGGCGCGGAATTGAACCGGCTGGTTACGGATAATTTATCCGTGCATAAAGGAAAAACGGAATTTAATCCTTCTGCTTGCTGGAAAAGAGCGGGTTTGACGTAAACGAGCCGGGATTCCAGCATAGATCTGATTTCAGTTTCCACTTTGTCCAGCTCTTCGGTGGAAGTAGCGTAAAGAGTGATGTAAATTCCCAGGCTAAAAAGCCGTTCCTGGGCTTGCTGGAGTTTGTCTCTTAACGCCTCAAGGTCCTGATAGGCAATATCGAGTTGAGGGTCTCTCACAAGGCCTTTTTCTTCGCGGATATGAATTTGGGATTGGACTTCGGCGACTTTTTTCTGAAGTTGTCGCATAACGCCTGCCGTGTCTATGGGATGAACAAATATCGAAATATCGAAAACTTTGTCCAAATTGATAATTGGCGAAAACCAGTTGGCGGCCAAAAATCTGGGATAAGACATAATGAAAAATGTGCGGGCGATTTTCTCTCCCAATCTTACGTAGTTTGCGTTTATTTCGAGCGCGGACGGAGCAATAACGTCTTTCAACTCCAAAAGGCCGGTTGTGTATATCTCTTCCGGAAAAGTCGGAGTAATCCCATTTTTATTTTTCCCGTTGCCTTCTCGTATTTGAAAAATTTCGGATATGTTCATTTTCTTTTTATTTTTGCGTTTCGGCTATGCCGCCTTTGGCGAGTTCGCCGGGATTATAAAGCGTATAAAAAAGTTCTATTAATTCTTCCGTATTAAGAGGTACGGCGCGAATTCCTGTTCTGGTTAATCCCTGAATAACCGTTTCCACCCGTTGTTGAAGCTGGCTTTTATATTCTTCAAATTTATCTTCTTTGAAATCCGTTTTGCCGGCTTTTTTTCCCAAAAAACTGCCGAAAATACCGCCAAGAGGCGATCCCTCGGATCCGCCCTTGCTTTTACCGAAAGTAGGCGGAGAAAAAGGGATAATGACATAGAATGTTTTTGAAACTATTTCGGTCATGCCGACGAAATTTTTGACGAATTCCACGTATTCTTTGATTTGAAGTTTTAAAAGTTCATTCACCTGCGCTTTTTCCGCGTTTCTTAAGCTATCCAGATATGGTTCGATATTCAAGCGGCGCGATTGGATAAAAAATTGCACTGAAAAGTCCAGGGAATTAAGAAAATCCTGATATTGGTTTATGATGGCTTCCTGTCCTTCGGTTGATTTCAGCGCGAAGTTGAGCGAAGACGCCATAAGCGTCATCCGCGTTGTTCCGTCTTCCAGAATAACAACGCCATCGCGGATTTCTTTGATGGGCACGAATTCCTGTGAAGACTTTGCTTGAGATTTTGTTATCGGCATTTTATTTTACCTGATTAATTTTTCTTTTATATCCAAGCTCCATGCCAAATCTTCTAATCTGTTTTTTGTAAGCTTTGACATAATTGCCGGAGCGCTTTCGCCGATTTTCGCTTTTTTTGCGGCTTCCGGCGTCATTTTGACCTCTCTTTTGCGCCAAAGATAAAGTTTATTGCTCGTGAGGTAATAAAAGGCGTTTTCAACGACCTTTATGAAGGGCTGATTGTTAACTTGATAAAAGGCGAGCGCGAGAGCGAACAGCGCCACGGGAATCGCGAAGAATACCATCAGATAAATCGGGAGAAAGACGTAAAGAATAAAGACGGCTCCTCCTCCTCCCAAAAGATAAATGAATTGTTTGAAAGTTAAAGGTCCGAAAATTTTGTCTTCAATGTCTATAAATTGAGGAACTTGAAATCTCATTTTGTTGGCTCTCTATAAGGATCTATTTTTTTATCTTCCAAGGCTTTATCGGAAGGGGGTTCGGCGCTTTTTTCGCTTACTTCTGTCGGCAGCCGGAAAACTCCTTCTTTTGTTTTTGCTTCAAAGATGCTTGTAATTGGCTGAACAAGAGTCTCGGCCGGAGTAGTCGCTTTTGTCGGCATAGTTGTTTCCAGGACAACGGTTTCCGGCATTAATGCTGATGGCAAAGGCGATAGCGCGGCTACAGTCGGAATTTCTTCTTCGTTTGCCTGTTTCGGCATGGGCATTGGTGGCGTTATTGGCGGCAAAGAGGTCGGGAATGGAACTTTTTCTTCTTTTTTCTCCTCTTTTTCTTCGATTTCCTCTTCTCTTAATCCATGGATTTTCTTCAAATTTTCTCTGATTGGGAAAAATATTCTTGCGTTCACCTCTTCCGCGATTTCTTTGGCAAGCGGCTTTTCTATTCCAAGCCGTTCGGACAGATGAGAAACAAATTGTGAGGGGTGAGTAAATCCCAATAGTACCAAGCCTGTTTCGTCCGCCAGTTCGCCGACTTTGTCTATCATCAGTTTTTTCCCGTCTCCGATTTGCCGGAGAATGTCGGCGGTATCAACGCTCGTAATCGCATCCTGCACATCTTTGGGCAGTTTTTTATAATTCTCCATTAATTGTTCGTTTGTGTATTTTGGCATAATTTATTTAAGCTAAATTTTTAAACAGGTTTGGAAGGAGGCGGGGAAATTGGTTTTTCGGCTTTCGTTTCTTCTTTTACCTCTTTTTTTGCCTCTGCTTTTAGCATCTCTATAATCCGTTCAGAGGTGGTTTTTGGCCCCCTTTTCGCGAGCACTTTTTCAATCACTTTTCGTCTTCTCTCTGTTGTCAAAGGGCTCTTTTTCAGGGTTTCTAATCCAGCAGTGCTGTAAGTGCCGTAAGATTTTTCAAGTTCTCTTTCTTTTGCTTGAAGTTGTTTTTCTCTTAAAGCCGAAACTCCTGCAAGGCCGTGTCCCACAAGGGGTATGTTTCGTATATGTCGCAAACCCGGCATTTCGGTCGTTAGCAGGCCTTCGGCTCCCAAGCCGGCGACTCTTCTGGAGATTCTTCCGGCGTATCCCTGGGCTTTGCGCAATCCTTTTGAAACGCCTTTTTGCGCCGCATCCGCGCCTATCGCGCCCATTTGTTTGGCAACAACAATGGAGGCGATAAGCATAATGGCGATAATAACGAATTGGATAACGAATTTGGCTAGATTGTCCCAATTTGTTTTGTTTTGAGCGTCAATCAGCATATCCGTAATTCCTTTATTGTCGGGCAGGCCCAGATACTTTTTAAAAAGGGAATTCATGCTTGTGGCCATTTTCGCGCTCATCCAGAGCATAAATAGGGCGGCAGGAGCGAAAAACGCCTGATGAAAAAGAGCATCCCACCACTTTTTGGCGTGCGTTTTTGTGCTCGGCAAAACCATCGCTCCAAAAGCCAAGGGAGCGAGAATCAGCAGTATCAACAAAACAATCATCCGAATTAAGAAAAGAAGGGCAAATACAAAAAATATAAATCCGGCAATAGCCGCTATGCCTGCGCCCAAAAGATAACCAAGGAATTGTACAAGATAGAGATTTTTAACATCTTTAGATTCTTTAACAGCGTCAACTTGCCTTACAATATTCTCAAGATTAAAGGCGTTTTTGAAAGTTTTGGATATTTCGATTTGTCCGTCCGCGCCTTTTTCAAAACTGTTGTAAAATCCCATTGCCAAAACATTGGAAGCGTCAATAATCAATTTAGTGATTACCGCGCTGAAGTTGACCAAAAAAGCAATGATAATAAGGATAACCAATAATTGTTTTGCTCCGTATCCGGAAAGCTGAAGAATAGTGGCAATGGCGATGTAAAGGAGAATAAATATCAGGAAAATATTGACAATATCTCTTGAAAGACCCCATCCGGCGCTAACCACGCCATTTTTTTCATTGGCCAAGTCGCTAAAAATACCGCTGTTTATCGTTAAGCTAATACTAGTGTCCAGCGCCCATCCGCCTATCGCGAGGAATAAATTTGCCGGCGTCCAGATCACGTAATAGGTAATCACGGCAGCTATTTGTGGGATTTTATCTGAGGCTGAGAAATAGTCGGGGTTTATAAATCCAAACATAGGATTCTTCCAACTAAAAAGGGATTCATTATTAGCAAAGGCTTCCCGGCTAACAAACGGCCCGAAAAGAGCTGTTAAAATGATGATTATGAAAATGAAAGGCAAAACTTTTTTTAATGTCATTGCAAGATACCTTTTAGAAGTTGAGTAATTAAAGCGGAAAGAATTTCGTTAATTTCGTCAGCCACAGCCAGTCTTTGCATATCAATGCCTGTTGCTTGGCCAAGGGTGTCAGATACCCACTTGCCCGGAGAAGTGGCTGTCCACTTGATACATTTATGTTCGCCGGTCCACTGGTTGTCGTAATATTCCACGCATTTTTTCATTGATAAAAATCCCGCGTTGAATATGCTTTCGGTTTTTGCCGTGCCTCTTGCATTGGCTTGTCTGCCAAGCATCTCATCAAGAGATATCAGAATGGCGCCGCCGGGATTATTTTGGACGCTTAGCGTCGCTGACATCCAGTCGCCCCAGTCCCCATTTCTTAGCCCTGTCCCGAACTCAACGCCGTTTTGGGCGTTTGCCAGCACTGTGCTTAATGTGCAGCGCATTCTTTCGGCGTAAGTATTTGTTCGCTTCAGGCCTAAGAGCAGGTCTATCCGAAAAGGAGAACAGATAAAGTTATAAACTTCCGGGCTTAGAAATTCTTTCATAAATCTGCCTGTTGCCTGGTCTGCCGCGTCTGTGAAAAAGGCCTCGGGGTCTGTGATAAAGCCCGGTTGCCCTTCAAAGCCGTTGTTTATCCATTCAACAATGCTGTCGGTTACGGCATGAAGCGCGACTCCGGCGGCAGTGTAGGCGACCCAGTCCCAGCTTAAACCGGGAACTTCAGGAGCCAGCATTCCGACCTCTTTTTTTCTTAAAGCTTTGAGTTCTCTTTGGATTCCACCATATTCACCGGTGTTATAAGCGGTATAGGCGCTACTTACTTTGATAGCCCCCAAAATTGCATTAGCAGTTGTAATTTCTGCTATGGCCGCAGAGTCTATTACCGGCACTGTCGCCCTTGCTTTTTGCGGCATTGCCAAGAAAAAAAGAGGAATTATTATTGCTACTATGCCGATTGCAACGAATGTTTTTTGGTAATTTCTAAAAATCATAGCGATTTAAAAACAAAGTTATTGTTGATTTGTTCGGGCCACAGCCGCTGCCACATAAATTTTAAAAAATTCTGCCGGCTCGTTTTTTTCAAAAACAATTTTGTTTTTGAAAAAATAAGCGTTTAAGTCTAAAAGAATAAAATACGCTTTTTCCGCGTTTTCCTGATAGCGCGGAAAAGCTAATGTTGCTTGCATTGGATCCGTAAAAAATCTCTGCATTTTGTTAAGTTCTTTAGCAATGTTGCTGAAGTAGTTTATTAATTCAAGATGGGATTTCGAGAAGCTGGCCGGCGTTGTCAGGGAAGTCATTTCTTTAGCAGTGTTACTATAGGCATCGGCAATGGGCTCCAGTTTTTTTAATTCGTCTTCTGTCCGCTTTTCCAGGCTTCTTTGGAAAATCGTCATTTCTGTTTCCGGCAGAGGGTCAAAATATTTTTTAATGAGCAAGGCGAGGTTGTTGCCGTATTCCCTGATTGTTTTTTCGTCATCCGAAGAAGCGATTTTAATGTCGGATTCCAAATAGTCGTCGGTGTTTTTACCGACATCGCCAAGAGCAGACGCCATGGAATTTACAAATTCTGTTTTACTGGCTTGGCTTAGTTCGCCGCCGCTTTCTTGCTTAAGGCGCATGTATTCGCTGAAAAATTCCTTGCCAAAAGCTACGGTGAGAGTTGAAGGCAATTGCGCCGTTTGTTCTATGGGGGGTTTTTCCGGATTTGGGTTTTGGATTTTATCGGTTTTGCCGTTTCCCGCGACCAGCGGATTGCGGCCTTCCTTGACCTCTTGGCCGTCAAAAACGCCATCCCCATCTGTGTCGGGATTATTGAAGTCGGTTTTCCAAAGCGCTTCTTCCCAATCTGGTAAACCGTCATTATCGCTGTCTTTATCTATCTCTTGCGTTATCACCGGCTCGGAGGCAGGTGATAGCTTTTGCTCTGTGATTTGCCGCGATTTTCCCGAACCGTAATTTTTTAAAACGAAAAACCCGCCGCCGATGATTAGGAAGCTGATTACGGCAATTAAAATAAATTTTTTATTCGGTAAATAATGCAAAATTCCGGTGATTATTCACCTCTTTTATTATACCACTAATGTGTTTCTACCATATTATAGCAAAAACGATTTTTGTGGATAAATTATAAGGAGTTTTTCTTTGTTGAGGGTATAATAATTATCATGAAGAAGGGATTTTGGATAACTGCCGGTTTGAGCGGTTTGATTACTTTATTCGCGTTTTTTTTCTTTGTGATTTGGCGGCCAACTTTGATTTACAGGGATGCTGAAAAAGGTAACAATACAACAGTGAAAATTGACCAAAAAACAGCCGGTAAAGAAGAGGTTAAGCCGCCTGAATCAGGGATTACAGTAAGCAGTTTTATACAGGATGCGGAAATACCAAAAGGCCTAGAATTTAAGCCATTTTTCGACGAGGAGCAGAAAAAAATCAGCGAAACTTTTCTGGAGCGTTTTTCTGCATTGGCTAATCCTCCTATTTTCGCGCCTGAATCCGCTTCTGTTTTTTTCCCTTCTCAATCAACGTCAACTAAAAAAGAACAATCCGTCGCTAGCGTTCCGGAAGCAACATCAACCGAAATTATTCTTTCGTTGACAGATGAAGAATTTCATTTTCTTTATCCCTATGATTTTATCGCTAGTTTAATGGAAGCTCAAAATATTCTCATTAAAGAATATGACCCGAACTATGAGCCGCTTTCAAAAATCGAAACTGATTCCCAAGTCCGTTTTGTTGAAGAAAAGATTGTAGCCAGTCTTCTTTCGATTGGCATGATTACCAGTGAGAAAGCGGAGATATCGCTCACTACTATTCGCTTCACTCTCCCGCAATTACAGCTTGAAGAGCTAAAAAACCGAAAATCCTTTATTTTAAATCAATCTTTTATGTCATTTTTATTGTTGAAGCGGCCGCCTTTGGAAGGATCTTTTTTCGTCGGTTTAATAGAAAAATTATATAGTGTACTCTTTCTCAAAGCTGAAGCTAAAGCTTGCGGATACTGCTACGATTTGCCGGAATGCTATCAGGTTGGCGCGTCGGGGTTAGCTGGAACTAATACTTTTAAGATTTTTTGCAACTGCACTGGTTGTCTCACAAGCTTAGGATGTCTTTCTTCTTGCACAGGCAAAGCAGCGATTTGGGATCCGACTACAATGATTTGTGGTTGCTGAAATAGCCTTTTATGAGTTTATGAGGTCGGACCTCGTAAACTCGGTAAAGTTGCGCAATAAAGGAATTTCCAATCTTCGAGCGATAATTCTTCCGCCCTGGCCAATGGCGGAATTTTGCATTTTTGGAGAACTTCCGCATTGATGCCGAGATTATTTTTAAGCATTTTTCTTTTATGGCTAAAACCTAATTTTAAAAGCCGGAAAAAGAGTTTTTCATCCATTTTATTTCCGCCAGCTGGCGGATCGAAAAAATCTTTGGAAATATTTTCAATGGCGATAACAGCGGAATCGACTTTCGGTTTCGGCGTGAAATTGCCGGCCGGAACCCTGATAATTATTTTAGGTTTTCCATAAATCTTTACGCTAATGGACAAAATGCTTTCTTTTTTGTTTTTCGCGATAATTCTTTCCGCGACTTCTTTCTGAATCATCAGAACCATGAGTGACGGCTGGTATTCTGATTCCAAAAATTGCCGCAGAAACCGAGATGTAATGTAATAAGGAATATTGGCGACAACTTTATATTTGTGATGTTTAAGCGAAAAATTTTGCGGCTTAAATTTTAAAATATCGTTATGGACAATTTCTAAATTGCGATTGCGTTTAAATTTGTCCGTTAGAAAATCAGCTAGATTTTTATCTTTTTCAACGGCGATAACATGCCCGGATTTCTGGATAAGAAAATTTGTAAGCGCGCCGCGCCCGGGACCGACTTCCAGGATTACATCGTTTTTTTTGATGTTCGCGGCTTCAACGATTCGTTCGGCGATATTTTTATTTTTCAGAAAATTCTGCCCTAAATATTTTTTATAATTCATATAAAGCGAATTAGATTTTGAGGAATATCTGATAAAAATTGAGAAGGCTGATTGATTTGTTTAAAGCCGAAAGCAGCGCGGAAACGGCTCCAGGAAAGAAAAATTTTTTCTTGGCCTCGGGTTAAGGCAACATAGAATAGCCGCCGCTCCTCTTCGTCGGAAGACTGGTTGCCCGCAGACAACCAGGGGAAAAGGCCTTTTTCCAGCCCCGGAATGAAAACGTGCCTGAATTCAAGGCCTTTTGCGGCATGGACAGTCATTAGGCGAATCGGCTGTTTTGCGTTTGTGAGAGTGTCTTGTTCGTAAGTTGCCAGATAAGGAAGAGAGTGTCTAAGGAAGTGTTCTTCGATTACAGGAAATTGGAAATTGGCGCGGCATAGAATAGCTATTGAATAAGGCGGTTTATCCTTTTGGAGCAGATTTTCAATCTCTTTTGCGATAAAATCCGCTTCCTCTTTTTCATTCCCGGCTTCGAAGGCCGTTAATTTCGTACCGATTTTCCCCCGCGTAAAAAGGTTTTTTCCCCGCCGCATTTTATTTTTTGCGATAACAGCGTTGGCGGCATCAAGAATTTTTTGAGTTGAACGGTAATTTCTCTCGAGTGTTACGATTTTTGCGTCGGGCCATGTTTTTTCAAAATTAAGAATGTTTGTAAAATCCGCCCCCCTAAAGCCGTAAATACTTTGATCTTCATCGCCGACAGCGCAGATATTATTTTGGCCGCTAGAGAGAAGTTGAATCAATCTGCATTGAGCATTGTCCGTATCCTGATATTCATCGATATGAATATGCGACCACTTTGTCTGATAATCTTTCAGGATCTCGGGATATTCTTCGAAAAGAATAACGGCTTTATGAATTAAATCGTCAAAATCAAGGGCATTCCGCTCTTTTAAATGTCCGTTATATTTTTCCAGAATTGTGTCAAGATTTTTCGGAAAAAAGTCATCATTGGCGATTTGTTGATTTTGTTTGCTGTCGCAAAGCGATTTTTGACGGGAGATTTGGTTTTGAATTGTTGATGGCCGGAATTGCCGTGAATTTAATTTTAATTCTTCAATGCTTTGCTTGACGATTTCCAGGCTTTCTTTTTCATCAAGGATAAAAAAATCGGAAGGAATATCGATTTTATCCCCGCGTTTTCTTAAAATATCCGCGGCAATAGAGTGAAAAGTGCCGAGAGTGAGTCCGTCTTGGTTTAAAGATTGGATATTTGTGAGGCGGCCGATGCGTTCTTTCATTTCCGCCGCCGCCTTGTTTGTGAAAGTAACAGCCAGGATTTGATTTTGATTGATACCGCTATTGATAAGATTGGCAATGCGGTGAGTAATAACTTTTGTTTTTCCCGTGCCGGCGCCGGCAACTACCAAAAGTTGGTTTTGCGTCGAGCAAACCGCCTCTTTTTGCGGTTGATTAAGACCTTTCAAAATATTCATGGTTTAAGTTTACCCCGTTAGAAGTTTTCATCAAACTATTTTTCCGTAAAAAACAAAGCCGAAGGCGGATTCGCCTTTAAGTCATTATTAAATCTGCAGAGTTAAGTTGAACTTCTAACGGGGCTTACCTAATTTCCCTTGTGGATAAACAGATTGACTTTTGGTCTAGCAAGAGTAGTATAAAAAAGTACTGGAAAAGGTCGTTTTTTTTCTGGAATTTGGCTTGAAATAACGATATTTTAGCATTTTAACCACATTATAATTGGCACGGAAAGAGCAATCTATCCGGATAATTATAATGGTTTCTTATTTTAGACAATCAAACGCCTCCTTTAAGTCCTCGACACAAAGAGGCCGAGAAGGATGTGGATCAAAATCAAAGAGTTTTTTTGAGGCTTCTTGGATTAAAGAGTCTGCTGTTATTTTGTTTCGTCCTTTATTTTTTCGGATTTTTTCTTATAATTCCTGCTAAAGCGGGCTTTTTCTCTTTTTTTGAAAAAATATTTAGCGGGAGCAACACAAATTCCAGCCAGCCGGAAATGAATTCTCAAAACATCCCTTTACCGCACGCGCCCCTCAATTCATCCTTGCCTGCGGCCTTGGGAAACGGAGATATGTCGGGTGCCATTATTGGCCAGAGCGCGATTCTGTCTGTTATAGGTCCGGAAGGAAGTATGGCTAACATTGAGGAAAAGAGGTCGTCCGACCAAGTCAGTATTTATATCGTTCAAGAAGGAGACAATTTGGCGGGAATCGCCAAAATGTTCGGCGTGAGCATCAATACTATTATGTGGGCGAATAATCTGAATCGCGGCGATTTGATTGCTGTCGGACAAACATTAGTAATACTGCCGGTTTCAGGCATCAGTTATGCGGTTCAAAAAGGAGATACCATCGAAAGCATCGCCAAAAAATGGAAAGGAGATGTCAATGAAATTATCCAATTTAATGATTTATCGCCCAGTCAGACTCTTGCAGTTGGTTCAACTATAATTATTCCCAATGGCGAAGCGCCTCTTCTTCCGAGTTATACTCCTCGCGGCAGTTATCGCGGCGGAAGCGGGCCTTATTATGCCGGTTATTATATCCGTCCAATTGTTGGCGGAAGGAAAACGCAAGGACTTCATGGTTATAATGCCGTAGACTTGGCGAATTTTTGCGGCACGCCTATTATGGCTTCTGCTTCAGGGGATGTAATTATCAGCCGTTCAGGCGGTTGGAACGGAGGTTACGGCAATTTCATTATTATTGACCATTATAATGGCACGCAAACTCTTTATGCTCACAACAGCTCTAATATCGTAAGTACCGGCTGGCATGTTGTCCAAGGTCAGGTTATCGGCTATGTCGGCATAACAGGCAACACCACCGGCTGCCACGTCCATTTTGAAGTCCGCGGCGCGAAGAACCCTTTTTAGTTAAATTTTAACTTTATGCCTTTACCAATCCTCATTGCTTTTGTCGATGGGATGTTGTATTTTTAATACATGACCGAAAAACCAAAAGATTTGCCGGAACTTTCCGAAGAAGACGACGAGTTGAAAGAACTATTAAAAAAATCCGCTGAATTTACGCGGGAAAAGAAATCTGAAGAGGGAAGGAAAGACAAGGAAGAAATAGAAGTAACGCCGGAGGCCGGGGAAAAAGAAGGGCAACAGGGAAAAATGCAAAAAGAATTGCCGGAGATTTTTGATAGCCCCAAAAATAAGAGTTTATTTGAAAAACTTTCAGACAAGACAAAAGAATTTGCAGGCGGTCTTTATGAAGGCGCCAAAATAGATATTATTGACAGGGCGAAAGTTATGTTCAGTGAAAAGCTTCTTGATTGGCATCACAGAAAAGCAACCCGGCTAAAATTCGAATTGGATTCGGAAAAACAGAAAATTGAACAAATGGAAGCGCAAAAAACCAGGCATGCCGAAATTTTGGATAAGTTTCAAAAAGAAGCGGGACATTTGCTTGACGCCAAGACTTTGGCAAAAGCCACTCTGGAGAAACAAGATTTGCAAAAACAGATTGATAAGGAAAAAACCAGAATGGAAAGAATGCAATCTTCGCTCGAATGGCGCAATCAGAAAAAAACGATTTACGAACGTCAGAGAAAAGATGTTTGTGAAGATGTTATCGGAAGAAGCGCCGAAAAATTGCAGCCGTTCGAAAATAAACTGAAAAATTTAAAGGGGCAACGCGAACAATTGGATTCAGAAATAGAAAATTTCAAGAAAATAAAAGAAAACTTGGGACAAAAGCTGGGAGTTTTAAAAGAAGAAGCGCAAAAAGCGACATTTAAATTCGAAAGAAAGGTTTATAATAGCCGCATTAAAGAAATAAAAAGCGCCTTAAAAGAAAGTGAAAATCTGATAAAAGGCAGGGCAAAGTCGGGAAATAAAACAGATAAAGATATTGCGAAATTCGACAAGAAAGCCAGCCCTTGGCGGGATAAAAAAACTGAATTTGGCCGTATAAGCGCAAGGGAAGTTGGCGCGACGGTTGTGCCGAGGGAAAAGAAAAAAGAAGAAATAGAGCGCGTTTCAGAAGAAGGAGGAGAAGAAGCAGGGCAAGCGCCGGAATTAAAGATGAAAAATTTTATTGATATTTGGAACGGGCATTTTGGAAGCAAAATCCCGCTTTCCGCAGAAAGAATGGAAAAGGTGCTTGATACTAAATACAATTCCGAAAAGGAAGTGAGTTTTAATTTTTTCCTGAAGGAATTAAAGGATTATTATTTTTTAGCCAAAAAAGAAGAATTGATAGATAAAAAAAAGGTTAAAGAAAAAGATTTTAACAGATATTTAGATATATTTGAAGATGTTATTAAGAAAAAATAATTAAATTATATGGCGGATCAAGGAAAAAACTTAATAAATCAGACAGATAAATTATTGGCGGAAATCAAAAAGGCCAACAGCGATTTTGATAAAAAAACGTCAAAGATTATTTTCGACGCGCAAAAAACAAGCAAAGAATTGGATAAAATGAGATTGGATGAAGAATTAGAAAAAATTGAAAAAGAAGGAGTCAGAAAGATGGATAAGACTGTTTTAGAATATCTTTCAAGCGATTAAAGAGTGGTAGAAAAACCAGTTAACTCAACGAATAGCAACGATTACCGCTTAATTCGCGGATAACCAAAAAATCGGGCTTTAGTCCGATTTTTTGATTGACAATCATTATTTTTAAGAGTATGAATGAGAGTGAAAATTTAGAAAGACCTTTGAAAATATAAAGAATTAGTTCTTCTGTTTCATTCGGGGACAAGGAGGCATAAAAATGATAGAAATCAGATTTCACGGCAGAGGAGGCCAGGGCACGGTAACGGCAGCCAATGTTCTCAGCCAAGCCGCTTTTTTGGAAGGAAAACATAGCCAGTCATTTCCGGATTTCGGCACAGAGAGGCGGGGAGCGCCCGTAACTGCTTTTTGCCGGATTGATGAAAAAAAAATCAATATCCATTCCAAAATATATCAGCCGGATTGCGTTATTGTTCTTGAGATTTCTTTAATCAAAACGATAGACGTTATGAACGGCCTGAAAAAAGGCGGATGGCTGATTCTTAATACAAAAAAGAAACCGGAAGATTACGAACATTTACTCGATTCGAACCGGGATATCCGCATAGCCACTATTGATGCCACGGGTATCGCTATTGTCAAAAAATTGGGTTCCGAAAAAGCGCCGATTGTGAATACGACAATTTTAGGAGCGTTGGCAAGAGCCACCACTTTGGTCAGATTGGAATCCGTTTTGAAAGCCATTGAAAAAGAACTTGAACAGAAAATTTCCGATAATCAAGCCGCTTCAAAAGAGGCTTATGAAAAAGTCCAAATCCAGCTTTTTGAGAAAGAGGGTGAAAACGATGTCTAAAAATGAAATTATTCTACCGAAGCATTACAAGAGTACTCTGAACATAAAAACAGGCGATTGGCGGACTTTAAGGCCGGAAATCCGGCAGAAAAAAAGCGCCTGCCAGGCGAATTGTCCGGCAGGGAACAGGATTAGGGATTGGATTCAGATGGCAAAGGAAGGAAAATTTTACGAAGCATGGCAATTATTAACGGAAACAAATCCCTTGCCGGCAGTTTTAGGAAGAGTATGTCCCCATCCTTGCGAAACAGCTTGCCTAAGAGCTCAATTTGACGAGGCTATAGCCATTAACGCTCTTGAGAAAAATTTAGGGGACTTGGCTCTGGAGAATAATTGGCGCATCAATACGCCGTCGAACCAACCGCTGTTTGATAGGCATATAGCGATTATCGGCGCCGGCCCGGCCGGCTTGAGTTGCGCTTATCAACTGCGGCGCCTGGGTTATAAAGTGGATATTTTCGAAGCCGAAAATGTTTCCGGTGGAATGTTGTATTTGGGAATTCCCGAATACCGCTTGCCGAAGGATTTACTGCGCCGCGAAATCGAAAACAATGTCATTTCTTTGGGAAGAATTGAAATTCATTACGGTATTACTGCCGATTATTTGCTTTGGCATCATTTTCCTTTTGACTTTGACATAGTTCTTGTTGCCACAGGTCGCGCTAAAAGCAGAAAACTGAACATAGAAGGAGAAGAAAAAAATCATCAGGTTATTTCCGGTTTGGATTTTTTAAAAAATGTGAATCTTGGCAGGGAAACAAATATCGACGGCGATATAGTAATCGTTGTCGGCGGAGGAAATACCGCCGTTGACGCGGCCCGTTCGGCAAAAATGAACGGTGCCCGGTCAGTTTCCGTTCTTTATCGCCGTCGAGAAGAAGATATGCCGGCGTTTAAGGAAGAGATTGAATCTGCCAAAAAAGAAGGCATTGAAATAACAACTTTAGTTACCCCTGTCCGCATAGAAAGAAGATGCGATGGTATTTTAAGAATAGAATGCATTAGAATGGATTTGGGAGAAACGGACGAAACAGGAAGGCCAAAACCGGTTTCTATCTCTGGTTCGCAATTTGTCTTGTTTAGCCACACTCTTATTATCGCCATCGGCGAAGAACCGGAATTGTCTTTTTTAACCGAATCTTGCCGCAGAGAGTTGTTTCCGGAAAACGTTTTTATCGCCAGTGATGCTTCAGAAAACGGCGGTGGTCTTGTTGTAGAGGCAATCGGTTCGGGCAATAAAGCGGCCGAAGAGATGGATTTTTACCTGAAAAACGGCAGCCGGATGGAGCTTCTTCCCAATCGGGAAAAACCCGTTCAATTTTCTGATTTGAATCCGGAGTATTTCGAATACAGAAGAAGCCGTTTGAGGAGATATCCTTTGACCCGCGATAAGGAAGTTATCGGGCGAGTGATGAAAGAAGAAGCCGAAAGGTGTTTTTCCTGCGGCAGCTGCAACTCTTGCGGAAACTGCTGGCTTTTTTGTCCGGATTTGGCTGTTTTAGAAACTCGTGACGAAAAGTTCGGAATTAATTACGACTATTGCAAAGGTTGCGGCATTTGCGCTGTTGAGTGTCCAAGAAACGCCATAGATATGGAAATGGAGGTAAAGGAATGAGAGAACTTATTACCGGGAATATGGCGGTGGCTTTGGCGGCGAAATTTTGCCGGCCGGAAGTTATTTCCGCTTATCCGATTACGCCGCAAACAACCATTATCGAGTATCTGGCGAAAATGGTCGCCAAAGGAGAATTAAAAGCCGAGTATATTAAAGTGGAATCCGAACATTCGGCTATGGCCGCCTGTATCGGGGCGGCAGCAGCCGGTTGCCGGGTTTTCACGGCGACTTCTTCACAGGGTTTGCTTTTGATGCATGAGATGCTTTTTCAGGCATCCGGTTTGCGGTTGCCGATCGTGATGGTTAATGTTAATCGGGCCGTCGGAGCGCCGTGGACTATTCATACTGACCAGACCGACAGCATGGCTCAGCGTGATACCGGCTGGATTCAATTCTATTGCGAGGACGGTCAGGAAGTTCTGGATATGATTATTCAGGGGTTCAAAATTGCCGAAAAGATTTCTTTGCCGGTAATGGTTATTTCCGAAGGGTTTATTTTGTCGCATACCACGTCTCCGGTTGAAATTCCCGAACAGGAAAAAGCGGACGAATTTTTGCCGCCTTATCAGCCAAAATGGAAATTGGATACTGATAATCCGATGGCTTTCGGAGGACACGCTTCTTCTAATATTTATTCCGAATTGAGGCGTAATATTCAGAAATCCATGGAGGAAGTCGGCGAAATTCAAATGGAGACAGCAAGTGAATTTTTCAGATTATTCGGGAGAAAATATCTTCCCGTTGAAGTTGAGGGTTCTCTCGATTCAGAAATACTGCTTGTCACTTCGGGAACCATCAGCGGCACGGCCCGCGAGGTTATCAAAAATTATCCCGATGTTTCTTTGATGAAAATCAGGATGTTTCGTCCCTTTCCTTACAATCTGGTAAGGAAATTATCCTGCCACGCGAAAAAAATCGCCGTTATCGACAGAAATATTTCTTTCGGCAGCCGGGGAATTTTCGCCGAATCAGTAAGGTCCAGTTTATACGGAATTCCGCCTCGGCCGGTGTTTGAGTTTATCTTCGGCATTGGCGGAGAAGATGTGACTCCTGAAATAATATCCAAAGCCATTGATTTTACCGCTGATGATTCAAATCCTTACTGGTTAAAGCCGATTTGGCAGAAAGAACTGGAGGGAATGAAATGATTGAGAGTGAAAAAATCAAAGAAATAAAAAACGAACAAATGACTTCGGGTTCGGTCTGCTGTCAGGGATGCGGAGCCGCGATAGCGATGCGGATGGTTTTGAAAGTACTTGGTCCGAATACAGTCATAACGATTCCGGCATGTTGCTGGACCATTCTTGCAGGCGCCAATCCTTACTCTGTTTTCAAATTATCGATGCTTCACGTCGCCTTTGAAACAGCGGCATCGTCAGCCAGCGGTGTTTTTCGGGGATTCAAAGTGAAGGGAAAACCGGATCTCAACTTTCTTGCCTGGGCCGGCGACGGCGGAACATTTGATATCGGCCTTCAGGCATTGTCAGGCGCGGCCGAACGCGGAGAAAATATCATCTACGTCTGCTACGACAACGAGGCGTATATGAATACCGGTATTCAGAGGAGTTCTGCCACGCCAGAAGGAGCGTGGACAAATACCACTCCGGTAAATTTTCCGGAAGACCGGCCGAAAAAGGATATGATGGCAATAATGATTGCTCATGATATTCCCTACGCGGCCACAATTTCCGTCGCTTATCCTGATGACTTGAAAAGAAAAGTGGAAAAAGTCAAAGCGCTTAACGGGAAAGGTTTGCGATATTTGCATATTTTGTGTCCATGTCCGACCGGCTGGCGCGCCGAACCCGCCAAAACAATTGAATTGGCGCGGCTCGCGGTTCAAACCGGAATTTTTCCGCTTTGTGAATTTGAAAACGTTGACGGAAAGAAAATTCTGGAAGTCAACCAATGCGGCACAATGCCGGTTGAAAAATATCTTTCGCTTCAAGGAAGATTTTCCCACTTGAGCAAAGAAAATATAGAAAAAATTCAGGAAGAAGTCGGAAAAAAACGACTTCACCTCTACAATTTAGAAAGTTTCTATAATAACAGTTAAAAAAAATAAGGCCGCTCCGATTAAAATCGAGGACGGCCTTTTCGTTTTATCGCGAATTCGGCAATTCCTTATTTAAGCGGTCGTCTTATTGATTCTCGGCATTGATCTTGCCCCGGAATTTTTAAGTATCTTTTTTGCTCTCATTATCACTTTTTCTCTTAAACCAAAATTAGCGGTTATTCTTTTGGGAGCAATGCTGTTTTATATTTTGATTATTTTCCGCGCCACTCAAAAAATCGGAAAACTTTTTATCGTTGACCCAATTTTCTATTTTTGTTTATTCTTTTTTCCTGATTAGGGCGGGCGAATTGACCGTAGGCCAATTAATTATGTTCAACGGTTATGCGGCAATGATATTCGGGCCGATAGTAGTTTTAGCGAGGAACTGGCAAACTGTTCAAAATGGTTTAATTTCGCTTATCCGGGCGGAGAAAATTTTAAATTATCCTTCAGAAATTTACGTTCCTAAAAACGCCGTAGTTTTATCAAAAATAAACGGAGGAATCGTTTTTAACAAAGTCAGTTTTTATTATCAGAGGAATAAGAAAAAAATTTTGGATGACGTTAGTTTTAGAGTAGAATCTGGAGAAACCGTTGCCATTGTTGGCGAATCCGGCGTCGGCAAAACCACTCTCGTTGAACTGATTTATTTTTATTATCCGCCAACCAGCGGCCAGATTTTAATTGACAGTCATAACCTTAAAAATTTGGATTTGAAAGCTCTGCGTTCTAATATTGCCGTTGTTCCTCAAGAAATTATTCTTTTCAACGACACTAGGGCGGACGACGCTTATCATCGCTCACCGTTTAAGCACGGTCAGGAAAGCAGATAAAATTTTGGTTTTCGATAAGGGACGGCTGATTGAAACCGGCCGCCATGAAGAACTTATCAAAAATCCGAAAAGCATTTATTGCCAATTGTATAAAATTCAATTGAGTTAAAAAGAGAACTTTTTATTTAAGAATTTTTCGGCCTGTATTGGTGTATTGGAGGGCTTTGAATTCTATTCAGGTCTGCGTAAGATTCTAGCCATGGCTTATTTTATACGCAGGATTTTTAAAAAAAGATTCGTCGATGAGGCTGGCATGATATAGCCGTATGCGGTCGCATCATAAGTTTTTCCATTGGCGTCATATTGTTAATTCCTTTGTGTGGTTTGAAGTATTGTAGCAATTTACAAACCCGATCAATTCTTGTTTCCTATAGACCCGACTTTTAAAAGTTGTTTTGTTATGCCACATTTCCATTAATGTCCTGATAACTCTTTCTGCTTTGCTATTTGTTCTCGGAGTCTTCACTTTTGTGAATCTTTGCTCAATCTTGTTTTCGGAACACAGTTTCGTAAAGGCGTGGGTTTCAGGATTCCCCTGATACTCGCGATCATTGTCAGTGTTAACATGTTGGACACTGAGTATCTAACATGATATCTTTTTGATATTATGAGAAAAATAAAAATCGTTCCTGGTGAATATTATCATATTTATAATAGAGGCAATAATAAACAAAATATATTTCTTGATAATAGAGACTGGGCTAGATTTCTTTTCCTAATTCTCTATTTCCAATCACCTGAATGTTTTTATAATTTAAGCCGACAAATTTCCTACTTTGTTAGAAACCGAGTATTTAACATAGTTGAATTTCCCGGCCTTTGATTACCCGCTCTCTGATTTTTTCGGAGGGTTCGCCAAAGCGGCTGTCATCGGATAATTTTTCGTGTTCAACGATAATTTACTTATATCATATCAAATTATTTTTGTCAAATTTTTTGGCGTTGAGATAGATAAGGTTGTTTTGGATTTTCCTATTTTTTATTTTCTTCTTTTAGGGCAAGTATATTTTTCGCCAGCTCTTCTCTTTTC
>Ga0210051_1000641_pt1 | contig 33242 bp, 29 predicted proteins | sample CryGey092014_all_FD_185464 | JGI IMG/M metagenome (GOLD analysis project Ga0210051, IMG submission 185464) | Groundwater microbial communities from aquifer - Crystal Geyser CG23_combo_of_CG06-09_8/20/14_all (SPAdes) (version 2) | ecosystem: Environmental > Aquatic > Deep subsurface > Groundwater...
CTACAAAGGACAAGCGGCTGATCGAGTACGGCAAAGGAATTTCCTCTAAATTCGGGATCAAATGGGTTGCGTGTTCGCAGTGCAAAGTTACGGATGATAGGAAAATATTTTTTATTGAGATAAACCCGAGATACGGCACAGGCGTTTCTCTTAGTATCGGAGCCGGCTTAAACATACCGCTCCTTCAGATAAAACTGGCCCTTGGCATGCCTATTAAAAAAGAGGAACTAGATTTTACTGATAACTTTTACATGATCAGGTATTGGGAAGAAATTCTTAGAAACGGAAAGGATCTAATCAAGCCTTGAAAAGCCTGCAATATCAAATCCAACCTATGCTTATCTATATAGATTTAGACGGCCCCATACTGGATGTATCGGAAAGATACTATCGGGCTCATTGTGATATCTTAAAATCTCTGGGACTCGGCAAGGGGATCATTTCAAAAGAAAAATATTGGGCCTTAAAACGGCGCAAAGCAAAATTAAAAGAAATATGCCCGGACTTAACTGCCAAAACTGAGGTTTTGTATAAAAATAAGTGGCTTAAACTGATCGAGGATAAAAAATATTTGATTTACGATAAGGCTTGGCCTTATGCAAAAAATGAATTGAAGCTGCTTTCAAAAAGAAACCTTCTAACCCTTGTCACCATACGGCAGGAGAAAAAAAAGCTTTTGCCGGAACTAAAAGGGTTTGGTTTATACAAATATTTTGACGGCATCCTGCTCGGCGGCTCCAGAAACGCGTTTAACGCAAAGGCTAAATTCATACTGAATGACAAAAAATTTAAGCGAGAAAACGCCATAATGATCGGCGATACCGAAGTAGACATTATAAGCGCAAAAGAATGCAAAATAAAGACCGTGGCCGTGCTCTGCGGCATCAGGAATTTGACGTTTATAAAAAAATTAAATCCTGATTTCATAGTGAGAAATTTATCGTCTGCAAGAAAGTTGATTCTATCCGGGAGGGTGTAATGGCAAAAACTGTTTTAATTACCGGAGGCGCCGGTTTTATAGGTTCGCACGTAGCCGAATCGCTTGTTAAAAAAGGGTATAATGTCAGAATTTTTGACAACTTTTCATCCGGGTCTAAAGAAAACTTAAACGCCATAAAAAATGACGTCCAAATAATAAAAGGCGATATTTTAGATCTCAACGGTCTTTTGAAAGCAATGAAACGCGTCGACATTGTTTCACACCATGCGGCGCAGCTTGAGATAATCAGATGCCTTGATTATCCGATTGAAGATTTAAAGATCAACACGATAGGCACGCTTAACGTTTTACTTGCCGCCTTAAAATATAAAGCTACCAAGTTTATAAATATCTCATCTGCATGTGTTTACGGGCAGGCTCAGACAATTCCGGAAAAAGAAGATCGCCATCCCCTCTTTCCTAACTGGCCATACGGCGTAAGCAAGCTAGCGGCCGAACGGTATACTCATTTATATAATGATCGCATTTCGACCACCAGCCTAAGGTATGCGATCGTATACGGCGAGCGCGAATGGTACGGCAGGGTTTTAACTATGTTTTTAAAGCGCGCCTTAAATAGAAAACCTCCCGTTGTTTTTGGAGACGGGAAACAGGTCCGCGATTTCATTTATGTCGGAGATGTGGTAAGGTTGCATAACTCATGTATAAATAACAATGTAAGCGACGGAAAGATATACAACGTCTCAACCGGTATCGGGACACGCATTGCTAACTTGGCAAAAACTGTTTGTCACGTAACAAAGCTGGGCGCAAAGCCTATATTTGAGAATATAAAAGAGGGTGTTAAATCCAAGATCATCAAGGAGCGCATACGACTCCCCTTTGAACTCAAAGAAATGGTGCTATGCAACAAAAAAGCTAAAGATGAGCTGGGCTGGAAACCGAATATCGCACTACACGAAGGGATCGGCAGAGAATATGAATGGTTAAAGCAAAATAAGAAAAGATGGGAGTTTATTTCAATATGAAAATTGAAGCGAAACGTTTAAAAGCAATTTCTAAAACATATGACCCGACAAATGATTTCGATAAATACCTCATTGAATACGGTTCAAAAGAGATACTGCGCGGAACAAAAAAGGAAAGCGTATTGGAATTGGGATGTTCAACAGGTGTTATGACCGGTATCTTGGTCAAAAATTTTAAGAAAGTTACCGTGCTGGATGGCGCTAAGAAATATTTGGATATCGTACGTAAAAAATATGGAAAAAAAATAAAGTGCCACCATGCCCTTGTTGAGCATTTTGTCCCTCAAGAAAAATTTGATTATATTATCGCAGCGCATTTTTTTGAACACGTCCAGGCGCCGGCAAAGCAAATGGCCAGAATAAAGAAGTGGCTGAAACCAAACGGTATTTTACATATTATAGTCCCTAATGCTAATTCGTTAAATCGCCTGATCGGCACCAGTTTGGGAATGATAAAAAAACCAAATGAACTTACCGCGCGCGACAAAAACGTCGGGCACAGAAGAGTATATTACAAAAAACGCCTGCTTGATGATATAAAAAAAGCCGGGTTAAAAATAGCCAGTGTCCGCGGCATTTATCTCAAGCCTTTCTCTAATGCGCAAATGATGCACTTTGATAAAAAACTGATCCGCGCATTTTATGAAGTCGGAAAAATCGTACCGGTTGAACTATGTAATGAGCTTTACGTGAGATGTAAGAGGTAAAATGAGATATCTTTTGGCAATATTTTGCTACAACGAGAGGGGTAAAATTCATAGCGTTTTGCAAAAATTCAGGGATTACTCCCTCTATGATGTAGTTATAATGGATGACGGGTCCACAGACGGTTTCGAAGAAGACCTGACAAAAATACCTGACTTGCGCTACAAAATAATCCGTAACCCATATAATGCAGGGGCGGGGCATTCTGTGCGTCAAGTGATAAAATACGCCGTTAAAAACGGCTACGGCACCTTGTTCCTTGTAGCTGGAAACAATAAAGATAGTCCTGAAGATATTTATAAACTGGTGAGTAAGATTAGCGAAGGCTATGATCTTGTTCAGGGCTCAAGATATCTGGCCGGAGGGCACTACGGTAACCTTCCTTTATACAGATTGATTTCGACAAAATTTTTTCACCCTCTCCTTTTTTCAGTTATAACAAGACGTAAAATAACCGATAGCACTAACGGATTCAGGGCTATTAGATTATCTATTTTTGGCGACCCGCGCATAGATATAGATCAGGAGTGGCTTGATAAATATGAATTAGAGCCGTATATTTTTTACAAAGCCATAACCCTAGGATATCAAGTAACAGAGGTCCCGGTAACTAAAATTTACCCGCCTAAAGAGCTTGGTTATTCAAAAATGAAACCAATAACAGGATGGTGGAGCATCTTAAGGCCTATTTTTCTACTTGGATCAGGCATAAAAAAGTGAGGCTTATCATGAAAATACCTTTTGTTGACCTAAAAACACAATATCAAAAAATCAGGCCTGAAATAGACTATTGCATAAAATCTGTTATTGAAGAATCCGCTTTTATAGGCGGAAAATATGTGGAAGCTTTTGAAAAAGCCTATGCTATAAAATATGGCGTAAAACATTGCGTTAGTGTCGCCAACGGAACAGACGCCATATATATCACGCTAAAGGCGCTTGGGATAGGGCCTGGCGATGAAGTTATTACCACAGCTTCGAGCTGGATATCCACATCGCAGACAATAACTCAGGCAGGCGCAAAGGTAGTCTTCGTGGACATCGAACCTGATTATCATACTATAGACGTATCTAAAATAGCCCAAAAAATAACGCCTCGGACAAAAGCTGTAATACCGGTCCACCTTTATGGCCAGCCGGCAGAAATGGATGCTATAAAGGAAATCTGCGACAAGAATAAATTATATCTTATTGAAGACTGCGCTCAGGCACACTTCGCTCTATATAAAGGTAAAAAGGTCGGAACATTTGGCATAGCCGGAACTTTCAGTTTTTATCCGGCTAAAAATCTCGGAGCATATGGCGACGGCGGCGCAATTATTACAAACAATTATGAATTAGCGCTAAAGATAAGGATGTTCGCGAATTACGGCGGGTTAAAAAAGCATCAACACGAACTAGAAGGTGTAAATAGCCGCTTGGACGGCTTACAGGCCGCTATCCTGTCGGTTAAATTGCGATATATAGACGAATGGAATAAAAAAAGATATGAGAATGCGTTTTTATATAATAGTTATTTAAAAAATATTTCCGGGGTTATTATCCCAAAAATCAGGCCTAACGCATCACACATTTTTCATTTATATGTAATACGGACTAAAAAGCGGGATGATATGCAAAAGCGCCTAAATGCGCGCGAGATAGAAACCGGCATTCATTATCCGGTAGCCCTCCCCTTTTTACCGGCGTATCGTTACCTGAATCATAAAAAAGAGGATTTCCCTGTTTCGCACCAGTATCAGGGAGAAATACTGTCTTTACCGATGTTTCCGGAATTAAGTAAAACCCAAATTGAATATGTAGCCGGCTCTATCGAAGAGTTCATGAAAATATGATCAAATTACGATCCGACGAATCATATAAGAAACTGGCCTCTTTTTATAACTCAAAGATATTATTATGGGCTATTATCATGGCTGGGATCGTTCTTCATGCCAGGCAATATATTTTTAACCGTTCTTTGTGGTTCGATGAGGCGCATCTTGCATCATGTATTATAAGTAGGACAGTTTTTCAGCTTCTCCCCCCGATGGCTTTCAATCTCGAAGAATATATACCAACCGAACCTCCCGGTTTTTTGGTAGTTACTAAACTGGTTTCTAAGATTTTCGGAAATAGCGAATACGCCTTAAGGCTTTTCCCTTTCTTATGCGGAGTGGCTGCTATTTTTCTATTCTACTTAGCGGCGAAATATTTTCTTGAGCCCAAAAATATCCCTGTCGCGCTTGGACTTTTCGTTATTTCTGATAGGTTAATTTACTTCTCTTCAGAGCTTGCCCAATATTCATGCGATGTCGCGATAGCTCTTTTTTTATATGTGCTGGCAATAAATATCCTGCCAAAAAAAATTACTTTTTTTAGAATGTGCCTCTTCGGCATTGCCGGTGCGATCACGATATGGTTCTCGCACCCGTCTTTAATCATACTGGCGAGTATAGCCGCGTGCGCAACCTTATCATCCTTGGCAAAAAAGGAATGGGCAAAAATAACTAAGCTCACCGCTGTGTACTTCGTATGGGCTCTTAGCTTTATCTTCTTTTATTTGGTCGCGTTAAAAAAATTAAGCAACGGCAATGGGCTAATGGATTTTTGGGGTTTCGCCTTTTTGCCTCTTCCCCCCAGAAATCTTTCTGACTTCTTTTTGCTAACTAATACTTTATTCGATGCATTTAAAAGACCGCTGGGATTCCATCTCAATGGCATAGCGGTATTTGCGTTTATTGTGGGATGCATTTCAATGTTCATGCGAAGGAAAGAACACTTTACCATCCTCCTCTTTCCTGTATTGCTTACCTTGTTGGCGTCGGGCCTGCATAAGTATCCTTTTTATGACAGATTGATACTCTTTCTAATTCCATTTGTTTTACTTCTTATGGCGGAAGGTGCGGGACAAATCACAGGAAGAACAAAATATGACCCAGTTATGATAAAGTTTGTTTTTTTAGCGTTGCTCTTTTTTCACCCTATGCAGAACGCATATGCGCACCTGGTAAGGCCCAGAACCTTCGAGGAAATAAGGCCTGTTATAGAATGCATAAAAGGGGCCTGGCAGGAAGAAGATGTTATATATTTACATCATGGTTCATGGTATGCATTCAGGTATTATGCGCCACGCTTTGGTTTTGCCAAAGAAGACTATGTTATCGGATCCTACTCCCCAAACGATTATAAAAAATATATGGGCGAACTTGACAGACTTCACGGCAATGGCAAGGTTTGGGTGCTATTTTCTCATGTCATGGATAATAATGAGGCTAAATTCATCCTAAACCATCTGAACAATATCGGTAGGCGGGTTGCTTCCGTTAAGGCTCCCGGCTCAACCGCTTATCTCTATAATTTGAGGGATTAAATATGATCAGCGCTGATTCATTCTTATCAAAACATAAAACTCATCTCGTTAACCTTGCTTTGATCGTATCGCTCGGTTTCATAATCTATATGAATTCGCTAGGAGGTAGCTTTCTATGGGACGACAGGTTTCTCGTTCAAGAGAATTTGCTTATACGAAGCTGGAAAAATATACTTACAATATTCTCAAGCCCGCTGACACCCGGTTTTAGCGACTTCTACCGGCCATTGGTAAATATATCATTTTTATGCGATTATTCATGGTCGGGATTGGATCCGCGCGGATATCATCTCACTAATGTTATCCTACATCTTCTAACGGCATGCCTGGTTTATTTTTTATTTTTTCTGCTTTCAAAGGATAAAATGATATCGCTTGCCTCAGGGCTGATCTTCTCGGCGCATGCCATTTTCACTGAACCAGTAAACTATATTTCCAGCCGCGCCGACCTGTTGGGTGCGCTATTTTTTATACTAGCCTTTATCTTTTACGTAAAATATGTGTCGTCCGATACCTTCGACAAGCTTCATTATTTTATTGCTTTGCTAAGTTTTGCATTGAGCCTCCTTGCGAAAGAAATGGGCTTAATGCTGCCTTTTTTGCTCGTTGCCTACGGTTTGATGTTTAAAACAAAGAAAAAAGCGCTTACCCTCCTTATCCCATTTTTCGCGATCACTATTTTATACGGGGCGTTACGATTAACTATCTTAAGATTTCCTACCACACGTCTGTTCATACCACAAAATACTATCGCAGATATCCCTTTTATCCAAAGATTCTTTACCGGCATATCGGCGATACCTGTAATGATAAGGCTCATGCTCTTCCCTTTAGGGCTGCACAAATGCTGGTTAATCAAGCCTATAGAAACCGTTTTTGAGCCGCGCGTAATCTTTGCCGTGATTCTGATCGTCTCGATTGCTGTTTTGGGCAAGATGATTTACAACCACTCCAGGACAGCTGCCTTTGGAATCTGGTGGTTTTTCATCATGCTAGCCCCGCACGCTAATATATACCCTCTCAACGCATTCTTAAACGAAGGATGGCTGTACCTTCCGTCAGTGGGATTTATCCTCTTCTTGAGCTCATCATTGGTTTATTTTATTCATAGCAGAAAAATGTTCGTATTTCTTCTAATCTTTATATTGTGTTACTATTCGCTCCTTACGATATATCGAAATAGAATTTGGTCCGGAAATCCTACTATTTTTTATAAGGACACCTTGAAATATGACCCGTACGAGGACAGGATATATAACGTATTGGGAAATGCATACTATAGCGAAGGCAGGCTTGACGAGGCATTGTCAGAATATAGAAAATCGCTTGCGCTAAATCCCAAAAATCCAGCTACCCACTACAACATAGGCACCGCTTATTATAAACAAAATAAATTAGGCTTGGCTATTGAAGAGCTGAAAAAGGCTATAGAATTTGCCCCGAATTACACAGAGGCACATAATAATTTGGGCCTTGCTTACCATAGGCAGAACAATCTCCTTAAGGCGCAAGAGGAATTCGGGAAAGCTGTCGAATTCTCGCCTAATTATGCCGAAGCGCATTATAATTTAGGCAATGCATATTTTCAGAATAATAAACTCGATAACGCTATCGTCCAGTATCAAAAAGCTATAGCGCTTCAGCCGAATGACGCGCAAATTTATCATAATTTAGGAAATGCTTATATCAGACAAAAAATGTTTGACGCTGCGATAGATGCGTTTCAAAAGTCCATACGCATAAATCCGAAACGGGCCCAAACGCATAATGACCTCGGTAGTGTTTATTTTGAACAAAACAAGCTGGACCGGGCAACCGCAGAGTACGAAAAAACGCTTTCTTTAGACCCGGGTTATGCGCAAGCATATTATAATTTGGGTGTGATCTATTACAAACTTGGACAATACGAAAAAAGCAAAAATAATCTTAAAACCGCTGCGAGCTTGTTTGCGAAACAAAATAATGATACAATGCTTAACCAGACCCAAGAGTTGATCGAAAGGATGCCCTAAAATGGCTAAGGTTAATCGGAATGAGCCCTGCCCGTGCGGCAGCGGTAAAAAATATAAAAACTGCTGCATAGGCAAGTCGAAGATAAAAACACAAAAAATGCATGGTTTTTCGAAAAAATTATCAATATCCATCGCTCTGATCCTTATACTTCTTATAGGGGCTGCGGTGAGATATTATGGGTTCAATCGTCCGCATATGTTGACCTTTGATGAGGGAATTTATTCGGATCTTCTGCCAAATAAATTGATGAAGGATGTAACGGATTATTCCACGCAATCAATATATAGCGCCATGAAGGCTGCCGGAAGGTATACGCCAGCCTATTTAAGCAAACCGCTTTTTAAACATCCTCCGCTCTTCCCTTCCATGATCGCCCTTACCTATTCCCTATTCGGGCAGGACGTACGTATGGCCGCAGGCGTATCTATATTCTTCGGCATGCTTATGGTCATTCTGTCATTTTTCCTTGGAAAATTGCTCTATGACGACAGGGTCGGGCTTATATCAGCTTTATTCTTATCTCTTGACCCTATACATTGGTTATGTTCTGAAAAAATATGGGTCGAGACAACTTTGAGTTTTTTTATAATTTTGTCGATTGTGTGTTTTACGCTGGCAAAGCGGGAAAAAAAATTTTTTATACTAAGCGGGGTGTGCATTGGTTTGGGGATGTTGACTAAGTACCCGGGTATTCTGCCTCTCATTATTTTCTTTTCATTCGCACTTTTATTTGAAAGAGGTCTATTAAAAACCATGGGGTTCTGGCTAATGAATTTAGTGTCATTTCTTGTCTTTCTACCGTGGATTATTTGGAATTATAAAATTTATGGAAATCTTTTCTCAGGATTTATAGAGCCTCACGCTGAATTAATACGCTTTTTTAACATGCTTGTGAAGCATAAGCTTATTATCGCGATCTCTGTTTTGGCAGGGACGTTTCTAATTCTACTTGCCCGGTCAAATTTTTCGAAAAAGCTGGGTGAGAAAATAGCTCTTACGCTACGGCAAAAAGAGCTCACAATAGCCGTTTGCGCGCTTATATCGATAGGATTGTTGATACACTTTCCGGTAACTCGAAAAATTGTTCAAGACAGCCTGGCCTGGCAGCATATCTTTGTTGTGGGGTGGAATAACCCTTTTATGCACGAACCATGGTACTTTTATTTAAAGAGGATGCTGGAATTTTCACCGGTCTATTTCATGTCATTTTTTTCGCTTCTAATACTGATCTTTAAAAATAAAAACGATCTGTTCTTGGTTTGGTGCTCGTTCGTTATACTATTATTTTATATTTTATGGGGGAATTTTCAAAGCAGGTATATACTCTCTGTCATCCCTTTCCTTATTATATTATCGGCGCGCTCGCTCATGTGGGCATATGATACTATCTCTCTAAAAGAAAAAAGTCTCGCACCAGGGGCGTTTCGCATTCAATTGTCTATTTTAAAATTTCTCGTTATCGCAGTTGTCTTGTATTTTACAATAAAGGCTGCGCGAGTTGATATGATCCTGGGTTTCCATAACAATTTTGCATACTTCTAATTAACATGAGCAAGAAACACCGAAAAAAAGAAGTTAGGATTTTGAATAACCCGGCGGTTGGCGCCTCGTCTATTAACGAAACAATATTCTCGCTAAAGAATGATACAGGTTTCGGCCTTTTCGTATTAGCTATATTATCTCTTTTTGCTATCGTCATTTACGGAAACTCACTCCACAACCCATTCATCTGGGATGACCAATATTTAATAACAGAAAACCATTTCATAAAAAGCTCTAAATATATCCTTGATATGTTTAAGCACCAACTGTACTACAGTACGGCCGGATCGAGCAATTTCTATCGCCCATTGCAGAACCTATTTCTATATTTCGACTATTCCCTATGGAAAGAGAATCCTGTCGGATATCACCTCACTAACATATTGTTTCATATATTATCCGCATTTCTTATTTACCTTTTGATAAAATGTATATTTAATCGCAAGGCTATTGCCTTTCTAGTTAGTTTTCTATTCTTAGTTCACCCTGTCAATAGCACGGTGGTCAATTACATTTCATCCAGGGCAGACTCTCAGTCGGCCATGTTCACCTTGCTAGCGCTATTTCTTTTCATAAAATATACAGCAAGGTCTGGTTCTGCAGCGTACTTATGGATTAGCCTGTTTTCTTTCATAGCAGCCCTTCTTTCTAAGGAACTTGCCATTATTTTACCGTTTTTGCTGCTCTTCGCCATGCCTCTGGTTTCCGGTCCAAAAATAAGCGTCCTTAAGAAAACTATCCCGTTCTTTATAATCCTTGGGGTTTATATCGCGCTACGGGCCACCGTACTAAGCTTCTCGAACACATTGCACGTAACCTCTCCTTCTCTCTACATCAGGCTGTCAACCACTTGTGAATCCTTTGTTAGGCTGATCGGGACGCTGTTTGCGCCGCTTCAAATACACATTGAAAAACGTTTGCCGCTATCAAAAGGCCTTCTCGACCCAGCCACTTTTGCTTCACTTGTGGTTTGGATAGCACTAGCCGTATTCATGATCCGGATAAGAAAGCATTGCAAGATGTGCTTTTGGGGATTGGTTTGGTTCTTCGTAACCCTCATCCCTATGGCCAACATTGTACCCATCAACACTACGCTGGCTGATCACTGGCTATATATACCCTGCGCCGGATTCTTCTTATCGGTAATAGCTGCTATAAATTACTCGATCGAAAAGCTCGCCGCCAAACGCCTGGATTTTTATAAAAAATTAGGGCTTATTTTGTATACCGGCGTTATAATCTTATTCTCGATCCTTACTATAAAACAAAATACTATTTGGAGCAGCCCTCTGAAGTTTTATACATTGGCGACAAAGTATAATCCGGCAAGCTACCGAGGCCATAATGAGATCGGGGTTATATATTTAAATGACTACCAAGACTACGATAAGGCCATCATGGAGTTTGAAAAAGCTATAGCGATCAACCCGTCTTTTGATCAGGCGTATGACAACCTGGGGGTTGCGTATGACCATAAGGGCAATCTGGATGAGGCGATCGTGCAACACAAAAAGGCTATAGAACTGAATCCATACAATGCAAAATCCTTCAACAATCTCGGCAACGCCTACAACAAGCTCAACAGGTTCGATGAGGCTATCGCGAATTATCAAAATGCCCTAAAATTAAACCCTGACTATAAGGCTGTCTATAACAACTTGGGAGTAATCTATTACAAAAAAGGAATGTATAAAGAGGCCAGGGAATACTGGGAACACGCGCTCAAGATAGATCCTAATTTTAAGATGGTTCAGGAAAATTTAGATATATTAAACCAGTCGGAAAGCCATTAATTAACTTGCAATTTTACAAAAATTTATTTAAAATGGATAAAAATGAAGAGTTTTAAAAACATGTCTAAAATCTCAAGTGTATGTTCGTTAACGGCAAGCCTCTGCCTTATAGCGGAGAATTGCGCATGGGCGGCGGCGCCCACCGCAGCATATGAGCCTTCAATAAAAACAGTCTTTATTATTACTATTATTATAGGCATAGTGATGGGCTTTATGCTTGCCGGCTTCGCAAGGCGAAGCGCCTACTTGAGCGAACATCGCAGGGAGAAGTACAAAAAGACATATGGCGATACTTTTATGCCCGATGTTCTAGAAAAAATAAGCCCCCTATCCGGTTCGATCGAATCTCAAAAACAGGTCGCCGCTGCCGTGTCCAATCTTTTAAACCAAAAAGTGGAAGAAAAGGTCAGCACGTTAAAGCAAGAATTGACGCAGGAATACGGCAAAATCATAGACGAAAAAAATAAAACAGAAGCAGAGCTTCGCGTAAAATACAAAAATACGGTCGCAGAGAAAAAACAGACCGAATCGATCGTCAGAAGCATAGCTGAAGGGCTGGTAGTCGTTAACAATAAAGGCGAAGTCCTCCTTATGAACCCAACAGCAGAAAAATTACTGGGTGTTAACAAAGAAAATAAATTAGGTAAGCCTCTTCTTGAAAATGTAAAAAACGAGCAATTGTTTTCCTTGACAAAGAACATTTCGGGCGGTGAAAAAAAGGAAATAGAGCTGTTTAGCAAGGATGATTCGACAAAAAAGGTGCTGCGGTCAAGCAGCGCTGTAATTGAAGACGAGAGCGGAAAGACGATAGGAATGGTCAGCGTCTTAAGCGATATAACAAAACAAAAGGCACTTGATCTTATGAAATCGGATTTCGTTTCAAACGTTTCTCATGAACTACGCCATCCTATAGGGGCCATCAAGCAGTCCCTTTCCGTAATCTTAAATGGGTCGGCCGGACCCTTGACCGAGCACCAGTCAAAATTTCTTTCAAATGCCCAACGTAATTTGGAAAGGCTCGGAACCCTGATAGACGATCTTCTCGATCTGGCCAAATTAGAGGCTCGAAAGATGCCTCTTAAAACTGAGCCGTGTTCCGTTGAAAAACTTATCGATGAAACATGCGAAACTCTTGGAACATGGGCCAAAAGCAAATCTATTAAAATAGAAAAAAATATAGCAAGAAACCTGCCCCAGACGAACCTCGACCAGAACAAAATAATACAGGTTATCACCAATCTTGTCGGAAACGCCATTAAATTCGCCCCTAAAGACGGAAAAATAATCGTAGAGGCCAAGCTGGTGGCCGCGAATAGCAAAATCGAGGTCAGTGTAATCGATACAGGCGTGGGGATAGAAAAAGAAAATCTTGAGAAAGTATTCGACAAATTTGTTCAGGTCGGAGAGAGAACGTCAAGCGATATGGCAGGGACAGGCCTCGGATTATCGATAGCAAAAGAAATCATAGAGCTCCATGGCGGCAAGATTTGGGCAGAAAGCGAAAAAGGATGCGGGGCAAAATTTGTTTTTACCCTGCCCATAACTCTATAACATAAAAAACGGAAGAGGTGTAATATAATATGGAAAATACAATTAAAATTATGATGGTTGACGATGAGCCAGATTTTGTCGAGCCGATAGCTTTTTGGCTGCAATCAAAAGGCTACATTGTCAAAACGATTTTTGGAGGAGAAAAGGCCATCCAGGCCATTAAAGAGGAGATGCCGAACATCATTTTTCTTGATATAAAAATGCCCGTTATGGATGGCATCGAAACGCTAAGACGCATAAGAAAAATGAAACCGGATATACCCGTCGTCATGGTTACGGCTTACGAGGATGAAGAAAAATTCTCAGCCGCAAGGAAACTGAAGATCTCCGGTTTTTTTTCGAAAAAAGGAAGCCTGGAGGAACTACAAGCTTTAATTGAGACTATTCTAAGAACCCACAAAAAACTGAAACCCTCCAAGTAACCTTTGGTCGAGGGGCTATTTTATTTAGGCAGGACGACTTTAGAAACTGACATGGTACATGTAGCTATGCTTGACTCGGCAGCTTTAGGCCTTATATAATATTTTTCTATCTTAAATAACCTGCCTGAGCTTTCGATGGCGTAAAAAAAGGCGAAAATCTGCTCCATTTGCGCCTCTAATTCTATATCCAGAAAGTACCGCTTCGCGACATCTTCATCCTTCTCTCCGGTCGGGCGAATTCCTATTAAATATACGGAAGATTTTTTTGCCAAGTCTTCTATTTCCTTTGAAAAAGAGATTTTTTCCTTTTCTTCCGACTCTTGCTCGCTCAGATAAGGCGTATATTTATCTCTTTCATCGGTAATCTTTTTCTCCTGGGTCAAAATGGATAGGCTATTTTTAATTGCCTCTTCCTCTAATCTAATATCACGGTCCAATTGATCCATTTTGTAAAGAATGGGCCATAGGACAAGGCGGTCTAAAAGCACTACCGCAACAACTCCAACGGTAAGATAAAACGCAAGCTTTTCTCTCTTTGATAATCGCGCCAAGAATGATGCCAATTGTAATTTTATCATTATTTAGCCTCTTCAAGCGAACATATAATTTCAAAATCTACCAGCTCCTCATTGCCTTCTTTCCTCTTTGTAGTGCGTCTTGCTTCGGCATTCTTGAAATATTTTGATTCCTCTATGCTTCCGATAAAAGAAAATACGGATGCCATGGTCCTGGAATTACCTATAATTGAAAACCTGTCCGGCGGGTTGAATTTTATTTCGTTAAGACGGATGTCAGGAGAGATAAGATTATAAATCTCGGTTAAGACGTTCAGCGCTAAGCCGCGGCCGTTTAAATAATATCTAACGGCTTGTATCTTTGAAAAATCGCTTTCCAGGCCTCGCGCTGCTTGTGTTATAGGCTGATATTTCTGCGTTAATTTTTTTAAGTATGCTGCTTTAAAATAAATATTACATATCAGTATGCCGCATATGAGCCCAAAGCAAATCATTACAAAGATGCCGGTTTTTACCAGATCCTTACTTTTTTCCTCAAACTGCTTCTTAAGCTTAATCTCTTCCGGTATTAGATTGACATCCATATGCTGGTCATGCGTCAAGAGCGGGGCGATAACGTCTAAAAACGATATGCCCTTAAAAGATCTTGCGTCTTTTAATGCGTCCGCCGATATTGCCGCATTGTCAAGATACGAAAAAATCCTTATGGGCGAGCCTAATTTTTCCATCAACATATCTGTCGAATCGGCCATGCCTTCCGTGGCACCTGTTAAAATAATATCGTTCGGCACCTTATCTATGCCTTCGCTCGCATAAGCCTCCAGCGACTTCTTCACTTCCTCCACAAACCTAATCTGGTATCTCTCTTTTTCATTTAAAAGGTGCTGCACGCCTATAGGGATACTTCTTGTGAATATTGATTTCTTCTTAGAGGCAATAATAAAATCCGTGTAATTAGTATCTACATGCAAAAGCGTCTGGGTATCGTCCTGGGGCTCGCATTTAAGGGCCTTAAAACACCCTTTAGTCATGCATTCCGGGGCGAAAAATACCTTTTCAGCTTTAAGGCCTGCGACCTTCAATATTTCAAGCTGCCTTCTTATGACGCTTAAAGTTACGATTATCAAGAGTATCTTGGTGTAATTCTTCTTATATGTGCCTAGATTAAGGTAATCTATAATTATCTCATCGCGCGAATATGGAGTATGCTTACTCCCCTGCAGATCAATGATTTCTTTTATTTCTTGTTGGTCTTGGGAAGGTATTTCGATATTCTTTGTAATGGCTAAATATAAAGGAATTATCGTTATAACATCCGGTTTTTTTATTTTTAGATTATTAAGCGATGTCCAAATAACTTTGGATATATCATCGTCGGATAGGCCCTGTATGCCGCAACTTGCTAAGCTTACCACTTCCTTCCTGGCAGGAGAAACCTTGGCATATGCGAGCTTTAAACTATTTCCGCTTAAATTTAAGCAAACCACATCTTGGCTGCCAAGCTGCGGTAGTGCTTTTAATTTATGAAATAACGTTAATTTAGGGTTGCTCATTTCTTTTTTTTAGAATAACCTCAAAGCCGCTTTTAGCAAAATAAGCTTAATACTCCTCCCGCCAATACCTTATTTCGCCTTGCCGATTAATCACGGCGGTTATTTTTAACTCCTCGTTTTTTTTATTTAATTTAGCCGAGCTTATAACCGTAAAATTATACGACTCGGCGGTAAAATTTTCTGCCGTTATTGAATTGCTTAAATTTTCTATTTCGCTTGGGCTAAGATGGTAAAATTGGCTCAATTTAGCCACTGCGCTTGTAACGTTTGTAAATATATTATCATCCAAAGTCCCATCCGTCAGATCTTCGCCCTTTCTGTAAAGAGCTATTTTGTTTGCTAGCTTATTATCTATCCCCAAGGCCTCCAGGACTGCCGGAGATGCGGTATTGATATTAACCTTACCTTCGCCATAGATAGTAACCCAGTCTTTTATCTTACTAAATACGCCCCTATCCATGCCTTTTATAAGCAGCAATTCATCCAAAATTTCAAAATCGGCGTCCTTGGCTTCGTATGGGACGCTTAGGCTTGTATAATCGTCATCCTCGGCCCCGTACCTTATATGCTCTAATGTTGAATTGGCATCTCGCCAATCGATCAGGCAATACGCCATTTCTTCTGCCTTATCTTCTTCCGCTCCGGCAACATTATGGAACAACCGCTTCAAGGTATCCTTATTTGCTTTGTTTATATTTATTTTACTCTCCTCATCTTTAAGGCCATATCTTTTTTTCTGTTCCTCGCCTTCGAAATAAATATAACTGACTGTAAAGTTACCCTCCCCTACTTTTATCTCTTTAAAAATCTTAGGATTATCGCTCCACGACTCATTAAATGTATCGCATCCTTCTTCAAGACCCTTATCAGTCTCGAGTTCTAGAATAGCTGCCTTCACTCCGGCCTCTGCTAAATACCTCAGCCTGTCCCTTGCGTCAAGCCTCTCGATTAGAGATATTTTCTGACTTACCCCAATACCCAAATAGACAGCAAAGGTAGTCAAAAAACAAAGTGCCCACAACGCAACTATAAGAATGCTGCCTTTTTTGTTCCGCTCGATATTGTAGCACAAAAAACTGTTTTGTCTACGATTCGGCCTATAACGCGCTTGGAGCATATGTGTCTCTTTTAAAGTGAGCAATGGGTATAGCTATTATATCTGTAAATTTTTGTCTATAATCACCGTCTTTCACCTCTAGTTCGATCTTTACGGCTAACGGCATCGTTTGCCTTGTTTCTTCCTTTTCTTCTTCTTTAAAAAATCCATCATCTTCCCACGTCTCCCGCCACGAAAATTCATTCAATTTGCTGTCATAATAATAGTATTGAAATTTCAGACGCGTCACATTTTTAACGGAATCCTGATCATTATAGCCCCGGCCTTGATAAATTTCGCTGTAATTTGACTGCCTTCTGCACAAAAGTTCATTTTTCTTATCAAAAAAATAACTAACCTGCCCTATTCCGTCCTTAGCTCCTTCTTTGTCCTTAAATTTAATTAATGTTGGGAAGGTGATACTAATATCTGTGCCTGTGGCTTTTATGCTGGCGAAATTAAAGCTGTTTTTTAAGTCATGGGTTATTTTATCAAAAAATATACCGGCATCTTCAGCGGCCAGCCCCTGGTTCACTTTCTGCCAAATAAGTATGCCGTTATTAAATGCAGAATACAGCGCAAGGCCTATTATCGCCACCAGTGAAGAAACTATCAATAACTCCACAAGGCTGAACCCCGTTACAGATAGGAAACGCTTCATACGATTTTTGAGATACCGCTTACCCATACCTGATTTCTTACTTTTAATTACATAAGTATAAAACATAATTTGTAATTTGTATCTCTAGCGGGGTAAACCATCTGCCAAAGTGATCGGTTTTAAAACATAGCCGTTACGCGAGATATTTACTTTTCTATTACCCTCCAGCCAAGTAAGCGCCAAATTAAACTCATACAGCTTTCCGTCCAAGTCCGCGGGGCTCACCGTCATTTTCCAATCAAATCTTCTGTCTTTAATCGTAAAATCGCCGTTAGCTTCGCCGGCCATAAGTATTTCCGTGCGAGTAAGCTCGTCTTGAAGCTCCCAGATCTTGCTATTTAACCAGGGTTGAATGTTTAAATAATCCGAACAATAACTAAATGCGTCAACGGTATTAAACAATCCCTCGAATATTACCACCAATCCGAACGATAGTATTGCCACAGTCACCATTACTTCAAACAACGTAAATCCGGTCTTAAATCTTTTCTTAAACGCTCTCATCACTATTTTTTATTATTACCCCGCGCTTTCGCATCCAAACCGTCAAGTATAATAGCCAAGGAAAATTCCAGGCTCTTTATTCTTTCTTCGAGCGACATGAGCCTTAACTCTATAGATTTTAAATCATCCGAGTTTTTCTTATCAAGCAAGTTCACCTTTGACTTAATCTCTTCTGTTTCATAACGTAAATCTTTCATATCCGCGGCGATGGGTTTAACATTTGTCTTAACCTCACCACCTGACCCGGCAGACACCGCTTCGCTAGTCACTTCTTCGGAAGCAGGAGCTGTCTCTTTTGATTTATTGCGCGTATTGGACCTCATTCCGCTGACGCTGGTTTTCAGGCTTTCAAGGCTAGCTGCAAGAGTATCTAATCTCGATTCGATACTTTTAAGCCTCGTCGTCACGTATTCTTCCACGGGAACAGGTGCGACAACTCCGCCGCGTTCTTCAATAGGCCAATCTTCCGGAACTGTAAATTTTAGGCCTTTTTGTGTTTTTATTATATTCTTAGTCTCGGCTGCGTAACAGTTTAATGTAAAAGCAAAACAAACTATTCCAATGATTATAGCTGAAATCTTTATAGCGCTTAAATAAAATTGACTACGCACAGAATCAATCCCAATTTTTAATATCATCTTCGCTTTCTTTCCCATCCTTGCCCAATGACGACAAATCGTAGCTGTGCGGGCGATGCGTGCCGGGGCATTTATACTGATATTCCCTGCCCCACGGGTCTATCGGTTTGGCTTCCAAATAAGGCCCGTTCCAATTCGTAGCAGATGCCGGTTTCTGCAATAAAGCATTCAGGCCTTCCTCCCCGCTTGGAAAACTGCCATTATCTAATTCGTATAGCTTCAGGGCTGTGGCTATATTAACTTTAATATCTGCCTGAGCGGCGCCAGCCCTTGCCTGCTCGGAACGCCCTGTCAAACGAGGCAACACCATTGCAGCTAACGCACCAATAATTATTACGACTAGCATTAGTTCGATTAACGTAAACGCGCTTCTCTGATTTTTCATAGCTATTTGACCTCCTTTATATATTCTCTCCATTGTTCTTCAAACTCCTTAATGTTTTGCATAGAAGGCGAATAGGCTGATTTCAACGCGTCGTCCAAACTCTTACCGTCTCTAAGCTGACGGCAAAAATCAATAAACTTATTTGACCCATGCACGTTCATTAAGAATCCGACGAGCGAAACAGCCTCTATATAGAATGTGTGCACTAAAAGCTCATTATCAACGTTTCTGATATCTAATCGCATTATTTGTTCGATAGGCATTAATAAATTTTTGGCCGCGAGCTGCAGCAATGCGGTTTTAAACTTTTCTCGCTTCTTAAGCTCCATCCATTGCGCAACGCCTTCGTCCAGCCACAACGGTACTTCGCCTTCAAAGCCTACATAATCCCTAAAGATCAGATGGGCCATCTCATGAGGTAAAAACCCTTCTATAAAACCCTTGCTCCACGCAAAGCCGACCAGTTCTTTATCGGTATAATTGGCCATTCCTTGCGACCAATCGGGTTGACCAGTTGCCTTCACAAATGAAGTGTGGTCCGGGTAGATATATATCTTAACTCTTTTATCCCAAGTCCAAAAATCAGAATGCCGCTGATAGCCTAATTCACCGGCTATTTGTTTGTAATATTCTTCGGCCCTGCGCTCTACGTCTTTTGCGAATTTTTCATCACCTGTAAAATATATGATAAAATGGTCGCCTTTGAGCTCAGACCATTCCAGCCCTATCGCTTGAGATGTTTTAAAGAGGGTTACAATCATTGTAATTATAAAAATTATTTTTGCAAATTTATGCATTTTATGGCCTTATCCCTAGCTCATCTAGGTCTATCACATTTTCCTCATTTTCTTTTATCACTACATTACGGATAATGGCAGGAGACCTGTTAAAATTTCCGTCTATTTTTATACTATATCTGCCCGGTTTTAATTTCGTCATATAGCATTCTTTAAAACTTTTCCAAATAGCGCTGCCTTCTACTTCGGCTCCGGTGTATTGGTCGTAAATCAAAATTTTGTTTACGCTAAGAGATGGGCTGTATTTTACAGTCAACGCCCCCACTTCATTCGTCACCCTGCCTATTCTTTTATCGGCTATCATAGTCGAAATGCCAAGCATTTCCGGCTGTGTACCGCAGAAAAAAAATCTGCCGCCTCCTGCCCTGGCAATAGTTTTGACATCTAGCTGCTCAAACGATGGAACGTTGAGACCTATCACATCAATTACTATGGATAGCTTGTATTTTATTTGCACCTGACGCGCAACTGCCACGGGATCGCCTCCGCAAGTATCCTTGCCGTCTGTAATTACGAGTATAGATGATTTACCCGGATGCTTGCTTAATAATTCCGCTGCCTTCTCTATGGATTCGGCGAGCGGCGTTAAACCCTTGGCCTTAACAAAATTTGCCGTTATCCAGATCCCTTCTCTATCAAGCGGGGCAATAGGGTGTACTATTTGAACTCTGTCGCACGGATTGTCTCTGTAGTCGCCATAAACCATTAGACCGACATTCATGTCTTTTGAAAGTTTATTAACCAAGGACATAACGGTTATCTTGGCGACATCTATCTTCTTCATTCCGTCGACTGTCCGGGTTGACATGCTGGCGGAAGAATCTATGATAATAAGCAGATTATCAATACGCTCTTTTATTGCGAAACAAGGATCGGATATTAATAGTACGGCTCCAAAAATCAACGTAAAAGCCAAAATCTTTCTTTTCAACTTTTACTCCTCGCATACTGAAACGCCATATCTTATTTAACCGGGCTGATTTCAAAGATGGGTAAGAGCATCGCCATTACGATGAAGCCGACGATCACGCCCATAACTAAAATCATTATGGGCTCTAATAACGAGGTCATAACCTTAACTGCCTCATCGGTATCCCGCTCGTATGAAGACGCTATCTCCCCCAAGGCCTCATCAAGCCTTCCTGAGGCCTCACCGACTATTATTAAGCTTGTCATGAATCCCGGGAATAGCTTGGAATTTTCCAAGCTCCTGCCGAACGATTCACCTTCTTCTAATTTTTTATAGCTTAGCATAAGTTCTGATTTCAATACCTCGTTCCCTAAAATCGGTATAGAGATTTCAATTGCCTTCAATATCGGGATGCCGCTTTTTATCAGAAGCTCTAACGTGCGGCTCAACTTGGCTAATTCGTTCTTGTGTATAAAATCGCCCAGTACGGGAAACTTTAATTTTAATTGACTCAAAAAGGCTTTTTGCGCTTTTGTCTTAGAGCCTTGCTTGAGAATGTAAATGACTATGATAAGAGAGACCAGTATCCAAAACCACCATTGCTGAAGACCCGAGCTTATGGAAATGAGGATCTTTGTGGGCAGAGGCAACTCCTGCCCCAGGCGCTCAAACACTTTCATAAGTCTCGGTATAACATATGTGAGCATAAAAACTATGGTGCCGGCGCCTACAAAGGCCATCAAAACAGGATATGCCAAAGCGCTGCGCACGCGGGATAGTATCTCCTCTTCCCTTTGGCGATAATTTGCTATCCTTAAGAGGGATTCCTGCAACGTTCCCGTGCCCTCGCCGCTTTTTACCATCGCAATATAAAGCGAGGGGAACACTTTAGGATATTCTGAAAGCGACGAAGAGAGCGACTTGCCGTTCCTAACATCATTTTGTATATTGCCGAATATCTCTTTTAAATACTGGCTTCTTGATTGTTTGGAAATTATAGTAAGCGCCGGTAAAATACCTATCCCGGATTTGATCAAACTTGCTAATTGCCAACTGAAAAGAGTTATATCCCGCGACTTAAATTTGCCGAATAAACTAATACCGGGAACAGCTGCCTTAGGCCTATCTAGTGCCATCGCCTCCTCTATGCGGACAGGCAAATAGCCCATCTGGCTCACTTTATCGATGGCCTCCTCTTTAGTTTGCGCATCTACAATACCTTCGATATTTTCCGGACCGTTTTTGGCGCGATATTTATATGTCGGCATTTTTCATTACCTCAATTCTTCGCTTATATATCTCTCGACGCGGGCCCTGTCGGCGCTCGAGATATCCAAAAAACATATTGCTACATTAAAAACTTTATCCTCCTCTATTTCCTCAACCCTGGAAACCCTTGCCAAGCATTGTATGGGATTTTCGGTATCGGGCAGTTCTATCTTTAATTTCAGAATGGCCCCAACGGGTAATGCCTCCTCGTATGAAAAAAGCAACCCCCCCGCGCTGATATTCTTTGCCACGCTAAGCCGTTCGGGCTGCTCGCCCTTTTTCGCGGCTGGTTTTATCATCTTATGGCTTACATTGACCTGCGTTTCCAACCGCGGATAAATCCTCTTGTCCTCATCGGCCGTCTTGCCTTCAGAGGCTACGGATTTATCATTTTTATTCTGCTCCCGGCTTTCTCCTTTTGATAGTTTATCTAAATCTTGATATTCTTCTTGAGTTGCCCTTATTACTTCGTCCGGCGTGGTTATGCCGGACAGGACCTTTCTGAAACCATCCTGACGAAGCGTATGCATTCCCCGTTGTATAGCTACTTTTTTTATCTCACCTGCAGATAATTTTCTCAAGATCAAATCTTTTATAACATCGTCCACCATTAGTATCTCGTATATTGCGGTTCTTCCGTAAAAACCTGTAAAATTGCATATTTTGCAACCCTTGCCTTTATAAATCCGGACTTCTTCAGGGGACCCGAGATTTAATTCTTTCGCAATCTGAATCTTTAGTTGATACGGTTGATTTTGATCTTCAGCCTGGCAATGCGGGCAGATCACCCTCACCAATCTCTGGGCAACGAATGCCTCGGTGCTGGATGCGATAAGATAGGGCTCTATGCCTATATCTAATAACCTCGTAACGCCGCTTGGAGCGTCATTCGTATGTATTGTTGAAAATACAAGATGCCCTGTCAATGCCACTCTTATAGCGATATCTGCCGTTTCTCTATCCCTGACCTCGCCAACCATCATAACGTCGGGGTCATGCCGAAGCATACTTCTAAGCCCGCGGGCAAAATCAAGGCCTATCTCAGGGGCTATTTGTATCTGGGTAACGCCTTCTAATTCATATTCTATCGGGTCTTCTATAGTTATTATCTTGCGCGCATCCGTATTAATTGAGCTTAAGCAGGCGTAAAGCGTAGTGGTCTTGCCGCTGCCCGTAGGCCCGGTTATAAAAATTATCCCGTGAACCTTTTTTACAAATGATTCAAAAATTTTCAGGTCTGGCGGCCGTAACCCAAGCCTTGCGAGGCTAAAAAGCATTTTTGTAGGCAAGAGCCTGATGACCAGGCCCTCGCCGTAAGGCGTGGGCAGGGATGAAATTCTTAAATCCAGGTTCTGCTCTCCTATCTTCACTACTGCCCTGCCATCTTGTGGAAGTCTGCGCTCTACAATGTTTAAATTTGCCATAATTTTTATTCGCGAAAGGATAGCACTATAAAAATTAACTATTTCAAGCGGGACAGGCGCATTATAAAGTATGCCGTCAATGCGGTAACGCAGCTTGACCTTTCCCCTGTAAGGTTCTATGTGAACATCGGAGGCGCGCCTGTTGTGCGCTTCCAAAATTATTTGGTTAACTAACTTTATTACGGAAGCTTCCGTGGCAAGTTTCTCGATATCCTCTACCTTTTCCAATATACTATCCCCCGACTGCTTCTGGGGGGTCTTAAGCATTATCTCCTGGATAGTTTCAGCCGCCAAGCCATAGTGCATCTTTAAGAGCTCTATAACATCTCCTTTTGTGGAAAGGGCCATTTCTATATGATACCCCAAATGCGTCCTTATCTCATCCTGGGTTTTTATATCCAAAGGGTATGGCACGGCAATAGTTAGGGTGCTATTTTCGAATTTTATGGGAAGAAATTTATAATAGGAAGCTATTTTAAAAGGAACTTTACCGATAGTTGCTTTATCGATAGTAATGTCTTTTAAATTTACGAATGGAAGCTTAAGTTCCTTCGCTAATATATGCAATATGGCTTCTTCAGTGAGTACATTATCCCTGATCAAGACTGCTGCAAGAGTCTCGGATGTTTTTTGAGCTTCACCGATAAATAGATTTAATTGACTCTCAAGGACCAACCCATTCTTTGCCAATGCCTCGGACAATATTTTATCGATATTACTAGCCATTTTAATTTATTTTAACACCCCTATCATATAGAGGTTATCTTCTGGAATATTATCGGCCTCGCCCGATATTATGCGCCTGCAGCCATCTATAGTCTCCTGTACGGTCACGTATTCTCCCTTCCTGCCGGTATAAGCTTCTGCGATAAAAAATGGCTGTGTTAAAAAATTCTGAAGCTTTCGCGCTCGTTCGTAAATCACCCTATCCGACTGGGAAAGTTCATCGATACCGATAACCATAACTATACGCCTCAGTTCATCATATTTCTGCAATACGCGTATAACGTCCTGGGCGACCTCAAAATGCTGCCTGCCGACTATATCCGGGTCCAAGTTGGCGCATGATGAAAGTAAGGGGTCGACAGCTGGATAAAGGCCCAGCTGAACTCTCTCGCGCGAAAGGACTAATATTGAATCCAAGAAACTAAATATCGCCACTACCGCCGGATCTGTAAGATCATCAGCCGGCACGTAAACCGCCTCTACTGCCGTAATGGAACCTCCGGATTCTTGTGAAAATCTAATTCTCTCATGAAACTCGCTGGCTTCAGATATTAAAGTAGGCTGGTACCCGGTTTCCGAAGGAATACGGCCCAGGAGGGTTGAAACCTCTGAACCGGCCTGTATATACCGGAAGATGTTGTCTACGAAGAGCAATACATCTTTATTTTTGCGCTGGATAGATTCAGCAATTGTTATACCGCTCATCGCGACTCCGAAGCGGGCCCCGGGCGGTTCATTCATCTGGCCAAAGATCATAACTACCCTGGAAATTATGTCACGCTTTGAAAGTTCATAATATAGCTCATTACCCTCGCGGATACGCTCGCCCACCCCGGTAAAAACGCAAGTACCCATATGCTTTTTTACTATCTGATAGATCAGCTCGAGCACTATCAGCGTCTTCCCTAATCCGGCTCCGCCTAACACGCCGGTCTTGCTTCCTTTAACCAAGGGAAACAATAGGTCTATCATCTTGATGCCCGTCTCCAGTAATTCAACATTTTTATCGATCTTTCCTGACATTTTTACCTTTGTTCCAAGGCCGGCCCGCCTGATCGGGAATTTCTCCTTAGGTATTATCGGACCTTTTTGGTCGATCGGCTGGCCTACGATGTTAACTATCCTGGAGTAAAGCTCTTCACCTGAAGGGACTTCGATCAAAGTGCCTTCCGAATACGCAACGGCATTTCGCTGTAAATTTGTTGTAGAGCTCAACGCAATACAACGCGCTATATTTCCCGGTACGTGCTCGGCGACTTCTAAGATTATTTCCCGCCCGTCCACCGTTTTTGTAAACACGACGCCGTATATGTTCGGCACATCCTCGGTATTTGAGAATTTAATATCCACCACAGGCCCCTGTACGCTTACCACATGTCCTATTCTTCTATTATTATCTGCCATTAAACCCTCGCTGAAAATAGTTCGCGCATTTGCTGGTCAATAATTTCATGCCTTGCGTGAAAATATTGCAATTTCAATTTTTTTTCTACTTCTTTTATCTTTTGCGAGCTTTCTTCAAGATGGATGACGCGCGCTGCGAACTCCGCCAAGCTGCTCAATTGAAAAACTTCATAAAGCTTCTGCCCTATCCAAAGATAAACCAAATATTCTATTATATCTTCCGGGGTTGATTCCAAAAGGACATCGGGATGACCTATCGGTTTATTCTTGCTGAAACGCGTCCACTTAGTGCACGGCAAAACATCCAATTCCACGATATGTTGTATTGCGATCGAAACAGCATATGGATATATAAGCTTCACATAGCCCAGCCTGCCACTAAGAGCTTCTTCGACAACATAATTCCTGACTCTTAAAGCAAGCTCCTCCCTGTTTTCTTCATTTATGCCAGGAAAGATTTTGATATTAACGTTTAACCCGCGCGTAAAAAATTGCCCCTGCAGGCCGATCACTATCAGCTTATCATTCTTACTTTTGATATAATTGACCGCTGCTGTCATAATTCTATGGTTAAGCCCGCCTAAAAGTCCGGTATCGGACGTAACTGCGATAATCCCCGAGGGCATATTTCCCGGATTAACAAATGTATGCGGAATGGCGCCTACGTTCAACAGATCAAAAAACCCTTCTAATATCTCGGTGAATTTTTCAAACGTCTTTATACTTTTCTCCAGGGAATGGAACTGCGATATGGCAATAGCTTTAAGCACTTCTATTAAAGAAGAAAAACTGCTGTAAAATTCCTGGTCTTTTTTAATATCTATAATTTTTGACATGGCAAATTATTTTTTTGCATTAAAATAAGCTTTGATAGCCCCTTCTAACCTCTGGCCGTGCACGTCCGATAAATCTTTAAAGGACCTGATTTCCGAAAAAAGAGTCGGATACTCGGTTTGTATAAATTCATATATTTCTTCTTTAAATTTCTTTATCTCCTGCGGCGGCAGGCCGTCAAGCAAACCTAATCCAAGCGTATATAGATATACGATCTGTGTCTCGGTGGAAACGGGGTTATTCTTGTCCTGAACGATAAGTTGCGTTATGGCTTCTCCTCGTTTAAGGCGTTCTTTTGCCTGCTGGGACAAGCCTGTAGCACGCAGCCTCGTCATCTGGAGCAATTCCTGGTAGCGAAGATAATCCAACCTCAGGTTCTTGCTTAATTTTCTCATTATGGGCCACTGGGCTTTATTTCCAATCCTTGAAACTGAAAGGCCAAAATCGATAGCGGGTTTGATTCCTTTATAAAAAAGGGCTGTGTTAAAATAAATTTGCCCGTCTGTCATGGATATGATATTTGTCGGTATATAGCCGGTCATGTCTCCTTGCAATGTCTCGATTATAGGAAAAAATGTCATTGAGCCGCCGCCTATTTCGGGTTTTAAATAACCTGCCCGTTCAACTAGCTGCGAGTGAATATAGAATATATCTCCCGGGTATGCCTCTCTCCCCGGCGCGCGCTCCAAGAGTAACGATATCTGCCTATATATCCAGGCATGCTTTGTTAAATCATCAAAAACAACTAATACGTCTCTGCCTTTTTTCATGAAATATTCACCAAGCATAGCGGCTACGTAAGGAGCTAAATATTGCTCCCCGACCGATGTGGAACTAACGGCGCTTACCACTATTGAGTAAGGCATAACATTTTTTTCCCTAAAGAGGTTCAGCACTTTCACAAGGCTTGAATAAGCCTTACCGATGCAGCAATATATGCATATGACATCTTTCCCTTTTTGATTTATTATTGCGTCGATTCCCACAGTGCTCTTTCCTGTCAATCTGTCGCCTATGAGAAGCTGCCTCTGGCCTTTTGCTATAGGTATAACGGCGTCCAGCGCTAAAGTGCCTGTTTCTAACGTCTTCTCGACTGGAACGCGATCCAGAACACCCATGGCCTCTGCGAATACGGGAGTAATTTCTTTCGCGTCGATAGGGCCTAAGCTATCCACGGGTTCGCACAAGCTATTCACTACCCTTCCTAAAAACTCTTCCCCAGCCGAAAAATAGAGCGATTGGCCTCTATTATAGACCTCATCTCCTGATCTCAAGGTAACGTTCAAGCCTAATACTAAGATTTGGACTTCATCTTCTTTAAATCCCAAGACCAAACCGCGGCCGCCATTTTGGAATTCTACTAGCTGACCGTTTATACAGGAAGGTAATCCGCTTGCCGTAACCAAAAACTTACGAACAGACTTAACACTGCCTACCTCTCTGACATCAAAATTTGTGGTAATATTTGTTTTGTCGCCCATTTTAAGAGTGCTTGATATTGCTTTGGATCTTATACTTGAGGCTCGCATCAACAACTATGCTGCCGACCGATATCATAAAACCCGCTACCAACTTCGGATCGAGCGCCTCTTTCAAACCGATATTGGCGCCTAGCTTTTTCTTTAGCTTTTCGCCTAAGATCTCTTTTTCGTGCCGTGTAAGCGGAAAAGCAGAAACAACATTCACTTCTTTAATATCCTCCGATAGATTTAAACGTTCCAGCTGCAGTTCTGTCTTATCGATCTCTTTCATCCACACCAAATGAAGCTCCTGCCTTAGTTTATCAGGCAATGAATTCTGGATCAGTTCGCACGCCTTCTCCAATGCGTGCTGATCCATTTTTTGCATCGATTCGGATTTGAGAGATTCGCAAGTCCTTTCGGCGTGGGCTACCATCTCTTCGCTTCTCTGCCGCGCTTCTTTTAGAATATTCTCTTTATCAGCATTAATTTCTTTTGATGACCGGCTTTTTAATTCGTCGGCTTCTTTCTTGGCCTTCATAACTATGTTCTGCGCCTCATCCCTTGATTCTTTGAGACGCTTATTTATCTCCTCTTCCTTAGCCGTATAATGCTTACTGAGCTCCTGGAGATAACCCGTAGCGCTGGTAATATTGCGCGTCATAAGATAGCGCAGAAAAAAGATCAATCCTACAAAAATAAGGATCGGAAGGATCATCAACTGAACCCAAGGCATCTTACGACCTTTCGTTAATGTGATTACAGTGATTAAGATTTGATTACAGTGATATACACATCACTGTAATCATTTTTTCATCACTGTAATCATATTATAATTCATTATCATTACGCAAATATCTGAAACACTACCAATAAAATAACAAAGGCCAAGGCTTCGGCGAATGCCAGCGCGATGATCATAGCTGTAAAAATTTTAGGGGCAGCCGAAGGGTTGCGCCCCAGAGATATAATACTGGCATACGCGCTCGCGGCAAATACAGCGCATGGCGCGAGTATGCAAAAACTAAAAACTATGGTGAACGCTAGGTTTTTATCCATTTCAACTCTGCTCTATGGCAATAGTTACATTATTCTTTTCGATCTTAGCTGCTCCCCGAAGAATTGGGAACGATTGGTCGTCGATTTCGACTCTTCCTTCCAGAAGGCGGCTCAGCGCGCGCTTGTGAAATGGCAAGATTTCAAACACGCCGTTATCGCCGGGCAATATCACCCTTTTTGCCTGGCCTTTAAACAGTATTTTTGTATTGCTTATGACAGTGACTTCTAAAAACATATAAGTCCCTTATATATCCTATTATTATATCCTATTTATAATATATTTGTCTATATAAAAACCTGTTTTAGAGCGAAATGGCCTATAAATGGGTTCAACACGTATATTTTGAACATATCCGCTATTCTTTTTTGGGCTCTTCTTCTGATGTGCCGCCTTCTGAGCCTCCTTCTCCCGGATAAGTCCCGCCTTTGCCGAAAACAATCCTGCGCACGCCTCCTATAAAATCCTTGGTAAAGCGCGCCTGCGTATGCCATGTAAAGAAGAAGACTCCGGCTAACATTCCTATAAAAAGTATAATAATAAAAATTATCATCCAGGTGGTGGTCTTGGTAGGCGATTCGGTCTTTACCTTCGGCTTTTCTAATACTTCCGGAACAGGCAAGGCCTGCGCTACGGCAAACAAGCTTTGTAGTTTAGTAAAATCCTTTTCTACGGAATCTAACAACTTTAAATTAGTCCGGTAAATCCCTATGCGCTCTTTTCGGCCTACCGTATCGTCGTTTTGGCTTTTATCTATCGTATCTAACCCTTTAAATATCGGAAGCACTATTTTCTGCGCCTGCTCGTAATAGGGTGTATTTTCCAGGCGGCTTACTATAAGAGTAGTACCGTCCTTTAAACTGCCCAGTTTTTCCTGCGTAATGTACCAAACGTCTTTTACCTCTACTTCGAAGACTCGGGTTTCTTTAGGTTTTAATGATACTCCGTTTTTGAATACATAAAACACGCCCCTATCGTTGTCGTAGCCTACTTCAAGCTCACCTTTACTTAAAATATCTTCGGGCCTTATCTCTTGCGGCAAATATATTTTAACAGGGACGTTTTGTGTTTTAGTGCCGGAAGGATTAACGGCCATCACCTTTACCCTAATATTGTCTCTTTCCACGGCAAAAACCGGGTTATTTGAAAATATAAAAGTTGAGCCAACGATCAGAATAATCGATACGCTTAAAGCAGCTATTAGTCTAATCGTACTATTCGAAGATAACTTGAACAACTGGGTCATCTTTTCCTCCTAATTTTTGCTGGAATAGCATCTGGAGCAGATCCACCGTGCCCATAGTATCATCTGCCTTGCTGCGGATCTCTTTTATGGTAGGTGACTGACTTAATCCCACTTCCATTAATCCCGTAAAATCAAGGCCTGTCTCTCCGACTAATGTGGTCATTTTTTCTGAAATTTCGTCAACCGCTCCCCTCATCTCTACAGTTAGCCCTTCTTCGGCAACCCTACGAGGCAGGTCATCTACCTGCTCTCTTAAATATTGCAAAGCCAGATCTAAGTTGCCGCCCGTCGCCAAAGTGCCTTCGACGAATTTTATAGCATCGAGGGCGTCTTTAGCTATGTTCTTCACGCCTAAAGTTGACGCGACTAAGCCCTCAAGAGTCGTAAGAGATGTGGATTCGACCTGAACAGAGCCTGTTTCCAGGTTAGTAACAATACTGCCGTCCTTTAAGGTAACATCTGCCCGGGTCATTATCGTAAAAGGTTTTCCGACCGGGAAGTCGCTGGCCTTTATATTTGAAAGCTTGTACTCATACAATCCCGGATTATCGGCTGATTCTTCCATAGGGGCATTGCTGACTATTACATCGCCTTTGCTATTAACAATATCTATCAATGGATCCAGTCCAGTTTCACCGCGATAACTTATTGTTACATTATCTCCTACTAATACAGTAGCCGGGGCCATGACCTCTCCGGCATATTTCAAACCTGCGGCTTCGATAGACACAGCGCTTTCTAGAACGCTTTCAACTCCTGCATTCAACTGTTGTGTCGCAGTATTTACCGTATTTTGGAAATTCGTGCTTAAGGTTGTTAGTGTTGTAGTTGTGTTATTCACTGTAGTTTGCAAGTCACTGGCGGCCTTCTTGATATCGTTGGCGCCAGTTTGCAGGTCGCTGATAGCTTGCTGCGTACTACTAGTAAATGCGGACATGGTACCTGTAATTATAAACAGTTGCGCATCCAACGCGGCTTGAACCTCAGTCCGCACCTGCGACATAGGTATATCCAATTTCTCCGCAACTTCCTGCTGCAAGCTTGCAAATTGCTCTTCAACGGTAATTGATAAGCTGCTCGGCGTAACAAACGTACCGCCTGTCCCGATTTGTATCCTTGTAACTACCGTATAAACCTTGCTCCCTTCAAGCCCTGTATTTAACCATGGAATGCGATAGCACCCCGTGCTATCAGGCCCTTGAGGATCATCGTAAGGATCACTTTCCAGGTCTGCGCGCCATGCTTCAGTATTCTTAGTCAACGTCTTTATGCAATTAATCCCGTCATAAATTTTTATATCCCAAAATACACCGCCAGTAACAAGGTTACCGTCTCTTTCAAGCCATGAGGTCGCGGTCAATGAATCTATAACTTTTATCGTCTGCGATGTTCCGTTGCCCAATGGACTGTCCACAACAACCTGTGTATCAGACGGTATTGAGGTCACCGTAGCGTACGTATTAAAATTAGAACTAAGGGCTATGGATTCGCCGACCTTTAAGTCTGAAGTAAATTTCGTGCCGACGCCATTTATAGTTGTAGTATTGTTAGCCGTGGTTGTGCCGTAAGGCCCGCGGATAGGCGAATAAGAAGTCCTCGTCTCTGATCTCCATATATGAATAACCGACGTTTCCATAAAGAACGATATTAAAGGATCTGCGCCGGTGATTGTTTGCGATGTTCCATTGCCCAGAGGCCTATCCAGTGTGATGTGTGTGTTATCTGTAATTGTAAGCACCTTCGCATATTTTGTAGGAGCTGAGCTTAGCGAAATATACGAGCCTTCTTGCAGCTGCAACGGCAGTGTAAACTGCGTGTTTATGCCGACAATTTCTGAGGTATTATTTGCCGTAGTGGTGCCATCAAGCGCCCAAACAGGATCGCACCCGGATTTCACATCACCGTAGCCGGTCTTCTTCCAAGTGAAATCCCAATGGCCATACGGAACCCTGGAGACAATAGGCGCTGCCAGGTTACCAAAATTCCAGCCTGAAGTCGCTTCTCCTGAAAGCTGCGTCAGCCTCTGGTTAGTCAAAAGATCCCGTATTTCCCATCTAACATTAAAATAATCTATCGTAAATGTGCTTGATGTCCCGTAGACATTATCATCATTTGCGTCGTACACCCTGACTCTTGAATTTAAAGGCTTTCCTGCGACAAAACCGCCAAGCTCCAGATGATCTGCTAACATTTCGAGTCCGGAAATGCTGGCATCCGGGATCGTCCACTCGCGCGTATTTGTTACTCCGTTGCCGCCGTTATCTATATTGCTCGCGATAACATAAGGATATGTCGTCCCACCGTCAACTGAATACCTTAATGTTACCTTACCCAAGGTGCCATTAGTAACCCATTTAATATTACGCTTCTCATTTGAGATCCATCGCTCACCGATCGCAGGCGTATTAACCATAAAAGATGCTGCAATATTAAAGGTGCCGTCTGAAGTGTCAAACACTGTGGAATCAACAGGGTCTTCTACTTTAATGAGAGCTTTATTGGAGACAGCATCAGGGATCGTCCAATTATAAGAATAACTGCTTCCTATCCCGCCGCCGCCGTTGCCATTGCCGACTTTACCATCGTCGTGAATGTCATAGTCTTCTAAGATCGTATCCCAGCTTGTGCCTCCGTCGGTAGAATAGCTGATCAATACCTCAGGCATTGTTCCGCCCCATTCCCATGTTATGGCATGCTGGCTATTCACAATCCAATATTCATCCTTGTTGGGTGATTTTACCTTAAGATATCCGACAATATGGAATGGTTTTGAATCACCATAAACATCCGAACAATCCTCATTATATGCATCAATGACACGTATCACTGCCTTATCAGTATGCCTGTCTTCGACAGTCCACAGATCATATGAACCTGTATTTTGAACTCCGGTATCTATCGGGTACGGGAAACTTGTTCCGCCATTAGTGGAATAATAAATATCTACTTCGTCAATGCGGCCTGTAGTATTCCATGTAATAATAATATTAGGATCCTGGGCATGCCCCTTGCCTATCTCCCAACGGCTATTCTCATCAGGCGACGTAACTTCAATCGCGCCCCTTATCCTGAACTTACCGGTTGAGCCTGCATAGGCCTCTACATCATTAGGATCAGGATCGTAAGCATCGCTAATGCGCACTTTGCAATTATAGCTTATAGCGTTAGGGACGGTCCAACTGAACGACCTTCCGTTCTTGCCCGTTCCATTGGCAACAATACCATCATCGTGTGTCCCTTCCTCTTCATTGATCGGATCCCAGCTTGTGCCTGAATCTGTAGAATATTCGATCTTCACGTAGTCCGCTGTGCCGCTGTTAACCCATGTAACAGGCGCCTGCCCGTCAACCGTAACGGTTTGGCCGCCTGTTAAACTCTGTAGTGTGAATTTAGCCCTGACAGTAGCGTCTCCTGTAG
>Ga0210051_1000644_pt1 | contig 33192 bp, 34 predicted proteins | sample CryGey092014_all_FD_185464 | JGI IMG/M metagenome (GOLD analysis project Ga0210051, IMG submission 185464) | Groundwater microbial communities from aquifer - Crystal Geyser CG23_combo_of_CG06-09_8/20/14_all (SPAdes) (version 2) | ecosystem: Environmental > Aquatic > Deep subsurface > Groundwater...
CTTTTTTCTCACTTCAGTTCGAAATAAGTCCAAGTATTCCTTTTTTCTCACTTCAGTTCGAAATAAGTCCAAGTATTCCTTTTTTCTCACTTCAGTTCGAAATAAGTCCAAGTATTCCTTTTTTCTCACTTCAGTTCGAAATAAGTCCAAGTATTCCTTTTTTCTCCCCCGCAGCGGCGGGGTCGAAATTGAAACGAATTAGGGAGAGGTCGCATAGTGGCCTAGTGCGTCCGCTTGGAGAGCGGATAGGTCCGCAAGGGCCTCGCGAGTTCGAATCTCGCCCTCTCCGCCATAACTTTTACAATTTCCCTTTGTGCTATAATATTTAAGCTATGGATGAAATTGAAGAAATTAAACGGCGTCTGGATATTGTCGATTTGATATCTTCATATCTTACGCTGAAAAAAGCAGGCGCAAATTATCGGGCGCTTTGTCCTTTTCATAAGGAACACACGCCCTCTTTTATGGTGTCCAAAGAAAAGCAAATTTTCAAATGCTTTGGCTGTTCTTTAGGCGGTGATGTTTTTGCTTTCATTATGCAAATGGAAAATCTCACCTTCCCGGAAGCGCTTAAACTTTTGGCGGACAAAACTGGCGTTAAATTACAACGTAGAAAACAGGCAGATTTAAAAATTTCATCTGTGAAAAATAAACTTTATCAGATTAATCTTTTGGCCGCCAAGCTCTATCATAAGATTCTAACTCAACATTCATTGGGCAAAAAACCACTGGTTTACCTGACGGCTAAGCGCCAACTTAAGGATCAGACAATTTCTGAATTTATGTTGGGATATGCGCCCAAAAGCTGGGATTTGATTTTAAAAAAACTGCAGGAAAAAGGTTTTAGCCAAGAAGAGATTGCCGCCACCGGCCTGCTGGTGCGCAAAGAAGGAGACGGCTATTACGGAGTAAAAGGGAATACTTGGACCTATTATGACCGCTTCAGAGACAGAATCATTTTCCCAATTTTTGACGCTTTGGGCAACGTGGTTGGCTTTTCTGCCAGAACAATTGAAGACGAAAAAGATGTGCCTAAATATGTTAATTCTGCCGACTCGCCGATATTTCACAAATCGCGTATTTTATACGGTTTGAATCTGGCAAAAAGTTATATTAAAAAAAATGGTTTTGTTATCTTGGTAGAAGGCCAAATGGACGTGATTGGCTCTTGGCAGGCCAGGGTTAAAAATATCGTGGCTTCCTCCGGCACCTCGCTAACAGAAGAGCACTTATCTGTTTTAAAAAGGTACACCCAAAACTTAATTTTGGCTTTGGATGCGGACTCTGCAGGAATAGAAGCCACCAAAAAAGTCATTGATGCGGCTTTGTTATTGGGTTTTTCAGTGAAAGTGACTAAACTGGCGGGCTTTAAAGATCCGGGCGAAGCGGCTATTAACTCGCCTTCAAACTGGATTGAAGCGTTAAAAAAATCGCTGGCTGCTATTGACTGGTTTTTTGATTTGGCCTTAACAAATGTCAAGGATAAAGATAACCTCACTATTTCAGAGAAGAAGACCTTTGCCAAAATTGTCCTTGAACCTATTTCCAAAATTCAAAACCCGATTGAAAAGGCGCATTATGCTTCCCAAGTTGCCGAAATATTGCAGGTTAAAGAAGAGGTTGTTTCTGCGACTTTGGAAAAATATAATAGCCAGCAACCCCAACCAGTTGCAGGGGCAGAGGAGGCCAAAAAATCGGATCTGGGGCTGGAGGAGTATTTCTTGGGATTGGTGTTGGCTTTTCCCAAATTTTTGCCTCAAGTCATCTCCAAAATCCAGACAATTAATTTTAATGATGAGCTCCCCAGTCAAATTGCCAAGCAACTTCTGACGTGGTATAATATTAATAGAAAAAACCTTGAAAGGGGTAGCTTTAAATTTGATTTAAATCAGGTTTTTAAAGGACAGCTTCTCGATAAAGTCAATCTTTTGATATTTGACCTTGAAGAACAGTTTCAAGAAAAAGAAGACGAAGAAATTTTACAAGAAATTATACAGGTCTCTTTTCGTCTGCGGCAATCGCAAAGGGAAGATTTAAAGAAAGAATATGCTTTGAAAATTGCCCAAGCAGAAAAAGCCGGCGACCGGACAAAATTAAAATCACTTATTGCGGAGTTTCAAAATGCCCTATCAGAAAAAGAAAAATGACAAAGAGCAACTTCAGCTCTCACAACAAGTTGAGGCCTTAATTTTAAAAGGCAAAACTTTTGGTTTTGTCACCGACCGAGAGATTTTACAGACCTTGGGCGAAATAGAAAACGATATTCCTATGGTTGATGTTCTATATGTCCGCTTGTTGGAAGAAGGCATTGATGTTTCAGAATCAAAAAGATTTGTTGATATTGCTTTACTGGGCAAAAAGGCCAAAACGCCAGATTTATCTCTAATTTCTGACGATTCGGTCAGAATGTATTTGCGTGAAATAGGCAAAGTGCCTCTTTTGACCAGAGAAGAAGAAATCAAACTGGCCAGAAGGGTTGCGGCCGGCGATATTTCGGCCAAAAAGAAACTGGCTGAAGCCAACCTAAGGTTGGTTGTCTCTATTGCCAAAAGATATATTGGCCGCGGTTTGTCGCTGTTGGATTTAATACAGGAAGGCAACATTGGTCTTTTGCGAGCCGTGGTAAAATTTGATTTCAGGAAGGGTTTTAAATTTTCTACATACGCCACTTGGTGGATTAGACAGGGCATCACCCGCGCCATTGCCGACCAGTCGCGTACGATTAGAATCCCGGTTCATATGGTTGAGACGATGAACAAGTTGGTTAAAGTGCAAAGGCAATTGGTTCAGGATTTAGGCCGAGAGCCGTTGCCCGAAGAAATAGCCGCCGAGATGAATTTACCGGTTGAAAAAGTTGAGCATATTTTGAAAATCTCCCAAGAAACCATTTCTTTGGAAACGCCTGTCGGCGAGGAAGAGGATTCGCATTTGGGCGATTTTCTGGAAGACAAAGATAGCTTATCGCCCCAAGAAGCGGCTATTTACCAGTTGCTCAAAGGTCACGTTAAGGAGTTTTTGGCTTATTTAATGCCGCGCGAGCAGAAAATCTTGAAAATGCGTTTCGGGCTGGAAGAGGGCCGTACGCATACCCTGGAGGAGGTTGGTAAGGAGTTCGGTGTAACCCGAGAACGTATTCGCCAAATTGAATCCAAGGCCTTGCAAAAACTTCGCAAACACGAGCAAGCCAGCCAGTTGAAAGATTACCTGCAATAAGATATAATAATCATTGTTTATATTCCGGAGTAGCTCAATGGTAGAGCGCCTCGCTGTTAACGAGGATGTTGCCGGTTCGAGTCCGGCCTCCGGAGCCACCTGTTGAACAAGTACGCCTAAAGCGGACGCAGTGAAGACAGGTGCGTCCCGTAGCTTCCGCTTCTGCAAGCAGAGGACGCAGTCCCTTTTGCAGAAAGGAAGGTAACGGGACCATTCTGAGGTTTTTGACAAGTTTACCAACACAACAAAGGGTTCTTTAGTGAAGAAAACCTTGCTTTTTGAAACTTTATTAATTTGTGATATAATGTTATTGCTCTTTGCAACCACACATTCATATCACAAGAAAGAAAAAAATGTCCAAAGATAAGCGTATTTTAATGATTTTAGCCCATCGAGATTTCAGAGATGAAGAATATAAAGAACCAAGAGCAATTTTCAAGGAGCATGGTTTTAATATTGTTGTCGCATCTTTACACCATGGCGAAGCAGTCGGCATGGCCGGCAGCCGTGTTCATGTGGATTCAACTTTAGAAGAAGTTAATCCTCTTGATTTTGAAGCGATTGTCTTTATTGGCGGCATGGGAGCGGCAGAGTTTTTGCATGACAGCCAGGCGCTTTTCATTGCCAAAGAAGCTTTTAATCATGGCAGAGTTATCGCCGCAATCTGTATTGCTCCTGCTATCTTGGCTAATGCCGGCATTTTACAAGGCAAAAGGGCCACCGCTACTTTATCCGAAGAAAATCGTTTGCGCGAAAAAGGAGCAGAATTTACTGGCAAATTAGTTGAGGTTGACGACAATATTATTACTGCCAGTGGTCCGGAAGCGGCTATTGAATTTGGCCAAAAAATTGTCGAGGCAATTGGAGAATAAAATGGGAAAACCACGCAAAAAAATCCTCATCATTGAAGACGACACAGTGCTGCAAGAAATGTACAGCGACCGGCTAAAAAAGGAAGGTTTTGAGGTAATTACTGCCAGCGAAGGAGAAACAGGCACTCAGAAAGCTATGGGCGAGCATCCGGATTTGATTTTATTAGACCTGCTTTTGCCCAAGAAAGGCGGTTTGGGAGTGCTTGAGGTTTTGAAAAGCTGGCCTAAAACCAGCGGCATTCCGGTGATTGTGCTGACGGCTTTGGTTAACGAAGATTATCAAAAGAAAGCCATGAGGTTGGGTGCAGTTGCTCACATCATTAAATCCCAAACAATGCCGGGGCAGGTGGTGGCCAAAATCAAAGAAGTATTAGGATTAAATAAATAGGACTCAATTTTTGGCCTGTTCGTCTACCGGTTAGGACGTCAGCTTCTCAAGCTGGAAAAACGGGTTCAATTCCCGTACGGGCTGCCAATTAATTAGTTCACTTTGACAATGACCATTTACTGGTCATTGTTTGTTATTGGTCATTGTTTGGCAAACTTTGTATTTTTTCCAATAATTTTTGCGGTTCAAATTCGGCTTTGACCATATAGCCGGCCGCGCCAAGTTCTTTGGCTTTTTCCCCCGATGCCTCTTGCGGCAAATTTGTCAGCAAATAGACCGGAATATTTTTGGTCTCATCCCTGATTTTGAGCATTTTCAACACATCCAAGCCATTGATATTAGGCATAATAATATCTAACAAAATTACATCCGGTTTTTCTTTAGCTGCCATTTCAATGCCTTTTTGCCCATCTTCAGAGGTAAGTACCTCAATTTTAGCCATGGAAAGCTTAGTGCCATACATTTTGAGAATCGTTTCCTCGTCGTCAATGATTAAAACTTTCATACATCTCCTTTCTAAAATTCTAAGCTATTGGCAAGGAAAAAGCAAAAGTACTGCCGGCCGGGGAACTTTGCGCCCAAATTTTGCCATGATGCTTTTCTACCAGTAATTTGCAGATATAAAGCCCCAGTCCGGTGCCTCTTTTTCTAATTTCTAAAATACTTTGACCGCGAAAAAAAGGCTGGAAAATTTTTTCCTTGTCTTGGGCGGGTATACCAACACCGGTATCTTGGATTTTGACAACAATATTATTATCTTTTTGTTCGGCAAAAATGGATACCTTCCCCTTCGATGTATATATAATTGCGTTCTCAATCAAATTCTTTAAGACCTCCTCAATTTCTATCTTGTCTAAGTATATCTCTGGAAGTTGTTTTGTTGGTTTTATGTATTTAAAATCAAGCTTTTTTTGCTCGGCGGCCTTTTGAAAATTTTTGTAAACTTTCTCAATCAAATCACCAATTTGCGTCCGCTCGGTTTGCAAGCGGAAGGTCTGGCTTTGGATATGCGAAATGTTTAACAGCTCTGCGACTAAATTAGCCATACTGACTGAATTTTTGTAAATTTCAGTAATTGCTTCTTTCTGGTTGAGCGCCGTCTTGCCCAAGTCGCCGCACTCCAGCATTGAAGAATAGCCCCGAATAATTGAAAGGGGCGTGTTAAGCTGGTGAGAGGTTAAGGTGATAAATTCTTTTTCCAGTTTCGCTTCGTCTTTTAAAGCTTCAACTTTAGCCAGTTGCTCCTCTTTGGCAATGCGCTCGCTTTTTAGCTGCAAAGCCAGAAAACGGCAGAAGAGCGTAATAACTAAAATAATGCCTATTTGCCAAGCACCCAAATAAAATTCACTACCGCCCGGCAGCAGACCTTGTGACTGGAGAATAATTTCCAAAGCGATAAAGGCGGCTGCCACGGTGGCAATCAGCAAAGCGCTGATAAGTTCAAGGTATAAAGCGGCGGCGACTATCGGCAAAAAATAGAGGGCGAAAAAATAAACGCCAAAGTCTTTGGTTAAGTGGATGAGAATACCGATGAAAATAATATCAGCGATGTTTTTCAGGTACAGCCGTTTGGTGCGCGTCATAAGTTTATAAATGACGTAATAATAAAACAGAGCAAAAGCGATGATGGCGCCGGCCAAGATATAAACGGAGTCCTTGTTGACTATAGATGACGGCAGAAAACTGATGAAAATAAGCACTAAAATAATTATTACCCAAGTGATAATTTCCGCCGCTTTTTCAAAACGGTTGTTTTGGTGATTAGGCAGTTTCATTGTCGCCATATTTTTATTTTACCGAGTGAAACGAGATAAAAAAAGGAATACTTGGACTTATTTCGAACTGAAGTGAGAAAAAAGGAATACTTGGACTTATTTCGAACTGAAGTGAGAAAAAAGGAATACTTGGACTTATTTCGAACTGAAGTGAGAAAAAAGGAATACTTGGACTTATTTCGAACTGAAGTGAGAAAAAAGGAATACTTGGACTTATTTCGAACTGAAGTGAGAAAAAAGGAATACTTGGACTTATTTCGAACTGAAGTGAGAAAAAAGGAATACTTGGACTTATTTCGAACTGAAGTGAGAAAAAAGGAATACTTGGACTTATTATAGCAGATATTGACATTGGGAGAAATTTATGGTAGAACATAAATGTATATTGGACCTTAAAAAGGAAGTGATAAAAATGGTTGTACTCAAAGATAGAAGTTTTGACCAACTGCTTGAAATGGCTGCCATAACATTTCAAGCAAGACAAGATATACCTTCTGAATTGAAAAAAGAATTTATTGAGGAATTTAGACAAGTTTGTCAAAGGGCAGGTTTGGAGCCAAAAGAGGCCTGTCTATTTGCGATGTGGATTGGTGGTTTTGCTTTGGAAGCGGCTACTCTATTTGGCAAGTTGCAGCAAGATGGGACAAAAGAGGGCGCCACCAGCGATCTTCCACCCGAGGGTTGGAAGTGAGAAATCGTGATTGTCTTGAATAAAGGAGGAAAGGCAGCGAAGTAAGCAATAATTGCAGAAGCAGTATTGATCAGATCTGGAACTGAAAGGAGAAAAAGAGATGCCATTTGTTCAAATCGTCATACTTCCGGGAAGGACACAAGAAAAGAAAGAAGAGTTGATTAAGGGGATGACAAATGTAATCGCCGAAACCCTCGGAATTGAAAGAGACCAAAGAGGTCGGGTTAGAATCGTCATTTTCGAAGTTCCCCCAGAAAATATCGGTTTTGGGGGCACTCCACTATCAGAAATCCTAAAAGGAGGCGGTACCAATGAATAAAGTTGTAAGTGCGGCAGTTGTGTTGTTGGCGTTGGGGTTGCTGGGTTGTGGGCAAAATCCCTTTGAAGCCACCGGAACGGTGGTGGGCTCTGTCAGGGATTTTACTACTGGCCATCCAATCGCCGGCGCTTCAGTTACTATCGGAGGCAGGCATACTACCACTGATAATAACGGCGATTTTGAGCTGGAGGTTCCCACCGGTGATCAGGATGTTGAGGTATATACCAACGGCTATCTGGGTGGCAAAGTTGCCGAGGTGCGGGTGACAGAGAACCAAACGACCTATATGAATACGGTCTATCTGACCCCCGCTCACTACGAGGGTAATGAACAATTGGTTTACTTGGCGGATTTGCCGGCGGTGAACGAACCGGTTGATAGCGGGCAAGGCATTCTCGCTGGAGTTTATTATTATCATGCTCTGGGAGGTAGAGTATCTAGGTGGGACGAGTCAGACAACCCCGAGTGGAATATCGGCCAGATGTTTCAAAGATTTAGGGCTACTCTTGGGGTATTCGACAACCAGCCGGAAGCCGACGGCAAAGTAGTTTTCCAAATTATGGGGGACGGAAATCTGTTGCACCAATCACCCCAAATGAAAGTTGGGGACCAGCCGGATGTGGTAGATTTACCGGTGGATGGCGTGTTACGGCTCAAAATCAGTATCATTTCTGTTTCGGGCACACCTGAAACATATTATATCATCGGTGACCCGGTTCTCGCCAGGCCTAAATAACTCTTTGTTTTTATCACACTTGCCCCGCCGAAGTTCGTCAGTAACGGACGAAGGCGGGGCATTTTTTATATCACAATTGCTTTTTCTCCTCATAACTGCTATATTGAAGCTAGTTTTCGGACATTAACAATTTAAAAACCTCCCCAATGATACGTCGGGGAGAACCTTGTCGCTCGTTTCACTCGCTGATGGGAAAATCCTAAAAAAAGGAGAGGTGAAAAAGGTTGAAAAGGTTGATATTCGTGGTGTTGTATGTAGTTGTTTTATCCGTGCTGTTTTCCGTCTCGCCCGCCTGCGCTATCCATATCAGTTTGAACAGGACGTTGGACAAGATTTCACTGGGCTTGGAACAAGCTATTGGCTTATCCGGCAGCCAGCAACTGGCGGAGGATAAAGGGCTGGTGACGGACGCGAAAGTTAACGAGCGCGTCAACGATATAGCCGGCCGCCTGCTTCCCTTTGTCAACCGCAAAAAAATCCAATATCATTTGGCGGTGTTAAACGATTCTGACTTCAACGCCTGCGCCCTTCCCGGCGGCTACATCCTCATCAATGAAGGATTATTGGAGAATGTCCGCTCCGACGGCGAGCTAGCCTACGTAATCGCTCATGAGATCACGCATGTCGACGAGAGGCATGGTCTCAAGCAACTGACTAAGTTAGCCGGCTTAAGCGTCGTTGGTAAGTTGTTGGGCAAAAAGGTATCAGATAGCGACGTTGCCCGAATGGGCGCACAAGCCATTATGGCCAGCTACAGTCGGCAAGATGAGAAAGAGTCCGACTTAAAGGGTGTCGCATTGATGGTCAAGGCCGGCTTCGATCCCGCTTATGCCTTGACGGCTATGCGCCGCATGGAAACCCTGCAGAGAGAAAAACCAGACCTGATTAACCAGTTGTTTGCGACACATCCGGCGCCAGTTGACCGCAGCGAATATTTGAAGGACTACGCTCTCAATTACCGCTACGGTCGGGATTTTCGGGGAGCTGAAATTGGTCGTTTAATTAAGTATCCATCGGTGACAGGTCGCACCAGCGGTTTACCTATTATCATAGCGCATCCCTCACTTTGGGAAACCCCGCTAACAGCTTCAAGAGTTATAGACTGTGTGGGTATTTTCAATCCGTCTTCTGATGAGGATAAAGACGTCAAATTCTATCTGGACATATTGCGTAGCGGCCAATTTGTCGGTGTCGTTTGCGATAACGACGGTCACGATCCTGTTCCAACCGAAGGAGGGGGCGAGGGTACCAGTCACAGGTATACCTTTGTGGAAGTAGATTTGGACCGAACCCTCGTTGATGCTCCGGATGTAGCAAAGGAGAGATTACTTCAGGCCATTAAAGAGGGTCGCTCTTATGCTTCAGTCGACGGGGCTGAAATTCAAGCAGAGAACTTTCGTATAGGTGCCGATTATACTGTTGTGTCCAAGGCAGCATTTCAATTTAAGCTTGTTTTTTCAAAAGAAGTCAAACCTGCTCCGAAGATGCTGGTCTATCGCGACGGTCAGAAAATCGTCGAACTGTCCCCCAAGGGTGCAGTTGGCTCCAAACCCATAAAAGAGGTCCAGTATCGGCTGGACGATGAGCGGGCGACCACAGGTTTGCATTGGTATGTCTTTTATATGCCTGGCAAGCTGATTACTTCTCCTATCACCATTAATCTGACTCGAAACAAGGATGAGGCCGCCATAGTTGGGTCTGACGACTGGCATAAAGGGATTGTTCATTACCACTCCACCTATTCTGATGGTTCATCATCGGTTCGCACTATCTGGGAGAAAGCACGAGAGCAGGGCGTCGAGTTTGTCTTTATGACTGACCACGCCGATTGCTTTGGTGAAGGCAAAGGATGGCACCAGAAGGAGCTGCCTGGATATTGGGACAACATAACTGGCATCAAACATCTGCACCCTGATAACAACCCATACGACAATCTTGTCAATGAATGTCAGGAATTGTCAAGCTTAGGGTGGCCGATTCCTTTAATGGTTGCCGGTGTGGAATATCCACTTACAGACTATCGCCAAAAAAGACACCTTTTGGTTTTGGGTCTACAGGATTTTCTCCCATATTATCCGATGAACGAATATGAATTTTTCTCTGTATTGAAACGCGATACCTTCCTCTTAGAGCCAGGTCCAATCCATCTTGGAGATGATACGCCTGACTCTCAAACCGTGTGGTTGAGGCAGTTCGAACTTTATCCCGAAGACCTCGAGGGTCGAAGTATGGCAGTGGTCAGATTACAAGTGAAGGCCACTCCCCGTAAAGACCCCATCATCTCATTTAATCGAGTCAAAGTGGGTGCCGCTATCACCCGCCAAACTGACTGGGAACAATTTGAGTTTAGATTTAACTCCAACATTCTGCGTTCGGGAAATAACCTGATTGATTTGGAGACCATCATCCCGGACCTTTACCAAACCTTTGACGATTGCGAGATTCAAAACATCAAACTAACGCTCAAATAGGACTTACGCCCGCCTTCATGCGAAGGCGGGCTTTTTTTACTTTGAATACCCCGAGAAGGGACTTCGAGCATGTCGAAAAGTTTATCCTGAGCTTGTCGAAGGATTAATACGAATTGGCAATTTCCTTGAAAATTTTATAGGCGCGCTCGCCCTGCCAATCTTTGGGCAGAAATTCTGCCGGCAGGCGGGGATCGGCTTGATAAATATTGACAAAATCGGCCTCTAATTTCTTGGCCATCAAAGGCCAAAATCGAACCTGTTTTTTCCTTTTAGCATTTTTGATAAATTTTTTATAATTTTCATTAATTTTTTCTAAATTCCAAATCGTCTGGATCTCCTTTTTTTCTTGGTCAATTTTATCCGCTTCCATCAGCACCAAATGTTGTCTAATGCCCATTTCGGTGGCAAAACTGCGAATCGGCGCCAGCAGCGGATAAGGCGAAATATAGACGCTTTTCTGCGCCGCTTCAAAACCCAATTGTTTTAATTTATCCCTCAACATAGTTCGGGATTGCCGGTCATTTTCCGGAATGTTAAAAATTACCACTCTAAATTTGCCGTCCCATTGCCCAAAGGGTTTATAGGCCAGATGAGTACTGATTTTCAGCCGGCCTTTTCTGGTAATTTCCGGCACTGCTCTGTGGTAATATTTCTTGTTTTCCAGCAGGCCGTCTTTTCTTAAATAAGAAATTTCTTTTCTGATGGTTGACGGCTGGTAGCTTTTATTCAAAAGCTGTTGGAAAACAGAGCAGAGCGTTTTGGCCGAGCAGTCGTATCGGCTATCTTTCAGGCAATAGCCGACATAAGTTAAAATCAGCTCCTGCAAATTTAAACTTTTCATATTTTAATATTACCATAAAATTATTTATACGTCCTAAAATAAGTATAATTTGCAGGGGGATTTTTATGGAATTTGGGCTCTAACTATTGATATTTGGGGGATTTTGAGGGAAAATTTAGGTGAATTTTGGACGAAAGATTTTCGTGTTTTTTGTCTCAAATTCACATCCCCGCTAAGCGGGGGGTAACTTGAAAAATGGAGGAGTGAAGAAGATGCTCCAGTTTCGAAAAACGCTGAAAAGAGGTGAGACACTTGTATGAAGAAGGAAGCCGTATAGTAGTCTCGCTTACAAGTATCATACTTGTTTGCGGAGTTTATGCCCAAGTTATCAAGATTTTTAAAACCAAAAGTGCCAAGGATTTCAGTTTAGTGCTAATTTTGGCACTTTTCTTTGATGGTATTGCGTGGTTAAACTACGGAGTAATGCTTTGGGAATGGCCGATTCTGGTAATCAGTTGTGTCAGTTTTCCAGCAGTTGTCGGAACAGCCTTCGGCTACTTCAAATACGGATTCAGGAGGTGAAGAGAATTGTTGCCTTGGTCTGAACTTTTCTCACGTAACATCGGACTTTTAACTTCCAAGCAACAGGCAAAAATCAGAGATACTCTGATTTTATTGATAGGATGTGGGCTTGGTAGCCAGATTGCTACTTTAGCCGCAAGAACAGGTTTTACCAGATTTCTACTTTGCGATGGTGATATCGTTGAGTTTCATAACCTCAATCGTCAGGCCTTTGATTCGGGAGATTTGGGGGGGAATAAGGCGGAGGTAACAAGAAAAAAACTCCTCCAAATCAATCCCGCCTGTCAAATCGAAACATGCCCCGAATTCGTGAAGTCAAAGCAAGAGATAGAAAGATTAATCAGCCAAAGTGATTTAATAATCAACATGGCTGATCCTGACGAAGCAGTTTATCTTATTACCCAAGAAGCCCAAAGGCAGGAAAAGCCAGTTTTCTTCCCCTTAACTTTCGGTTTCGGAGGATACCTACTTGTTTTTTCTCCGCAATCTCCTTTTCTGGAAGAAATACTTGGGAAGAAAATCTATGGCAATGGTTTTTTTGAAAGATTGGTCAGAAACACAGTTGGCGATTTGGATTTCATGCAGGTCTATCAGCAAGTAATGAAAGAGCGCCAATTCATTCCTCAACTGGGCATCAGTGCCTATATAACTTCTGCCCTTGTTGTAAAAGCAATGTTAGGGTGGATTGAAGGATTGTCAATGCCGATTGCTCCTATCCCTATTGTTGTTGACCCTACTCTTGTATCAGGCTAAATTAGCGTTTCCGCTAATTTAGCCTGATCTCTTTTTAACGAAATAAACTTATTAATAAAATTTTAATAAAAGGAAAAGGACAAAATGAAAATTGGTGATTTAATGCAAAAATTCTTTATGTCAAACCCAAAGAGAGCGATGTGGTTTTTATCGCATATGCCTGCTTCTTTTTGGATGAAACAAGGGCAAAAGAAAGCTTTGGCTACCTTTCACGTGGCCGCTGAGAAAGTTCCTGCTTACAAAAATTTTTTGAGGAGATATAAGGTAAAGCCAGAAGAAATAGAAACTTTTGAGGATTTTAGGGACAAAGTTCCTGTTTTAGATAAAAAAAGTTATATTACCCAATATCAATTAGAAGATTGCTATTTAGAGAAGTTGTTTGGAATGAGTACAGTTTCAATGAGTTCTGGCTCTTCGGGTATTCCTACTTTTTGGCCTCGAATAGCCAAACAAGATATAATGCTTCCAAGTTATTTTGAAAATTTCTATCTTCAGAATTGGGATATAGATAAAAAATCTACTTTAGTAGTAGTAACTATGGCTTTAGGTCTCTGGATAGCTGGTCAGTTGGTAGCTGGAGCTACTAAACCTATTGTTGATAAAGGGAGATATCCTTTGACATTAGTAACGCCTGGAGCAGATGTTGAACAGATAATCAAAATCATAAAAGGAATTGGAGCAGATTACGATCAGATAATAATTGTTGTTTACCCATCCTTACTAACCCCTATTTTAGAAGCGGGCGAAAGAGAGAATATAAATTGGAGAAAGCTAAATATAAAATTATGGATTGGTGGTGAGCCAACTTCGATGGAATGGCAGGAGCATATAAAAAAAAGATTGGGGGCAGATCCTGACGATTTAAGTTTTATAGTTAATGTTTATGGTTGTGCCGATGCTGGCGGGATAGGTTTTAGTTCCCCACTTAGTGTGTTGATAAGAAATTTAGCTTTGAAAGATAAGGAGCTATCAAAAGACCTTTTTAATACTGAAAGTCTACCTAGTTTGGTTCAATTTAATCCCATGAGTTATTTTATTGAAGAAATAAATGGAGAGATTATTATTAATTATTTGGCTGGAGTACCTTTGATTAGATATAATATCCACGATAAAGGTGGGCTTATTTCTTATAAAAAGGCCTTGGGAATTCTTAAAAATCATAATTATGATCCCGTGAAGATATTATTTAAAAAAGGTTATTCAAAAAATAAAATCTGGAAATGGCCATTTGTTTATACATTTGGAAGAAAAAATAACGTGGTTTCAATAGGTGGAGCTAATATTTATCCTGAAAATATTGAGCCAGTTCTCTACCAGAGGGGGGTGAAAAAAATTAATACCTTTAAATTAGGGATTGAGACTAATAAAGAAGGAAAAATGCGTTTAGTTATTTTAGTTGAGCTTAAGGAGGGTATAAAAGTTTCAGGGGGATCTTTGATAGAGTTAAAAAATAAATATCACGATATTTTTCAAAAGAGATTACTAGAAGTTAATGATGACTATCGGGATGCTTCTAAAATAGATCCTAAAAACACTGACCCATTAGTGAAAATTTATCCACATGGTCTAGGGCCTTTTGCTGAAGATAAAAAACGAACTAAGAAAAAGTATATTTTATAAAAGTTTTAGTTGTGCTATACTGAATCTGAAAAAAAGGGAGGGAAATGGATCTGTCGCAGACGGAAATTATTAGATGGGAGACGATTGTAGTCGGGATTATTTTTACTTTATCTCTTTTTTTGGGTTTCACAGTATATTCCGCAAGCAAAAAAGAAGGAGCGAATAGATATTTTCTGGGCATTGTCCTCTCGATCGCCTTCTTAATTCTTTTTGCTTATCTTTCAGAATTTTTTCCCAAAACAGAACCTCAGATATCATTAATTCTTAGTAAATTAGTTTTCGCCTTAGCAATTTTATTAATGATTTTTTTCTTTTTCTTTTCCTATGTGTTCCCAATTAATAAAAAATTACCTAATCATTATTTTTGGTCCAGTATAATCATAGGATTAATATTAATATTCATTAGTTTATTTACCCCCTTAATTGTGAAAGATATTAAGTTACAACCCTGGGGTTTTGATTTGGTCTATGGGATATTTTATACTGCTATTGTTCTGCCTCTGCTAGTTTTTTTAACAATTTTATCTTTCTTAAATTTAGTATTAAATTATAGAGTTTCAAATAAAGCTCAAAAAAAACAGCTTTTGTTTATATTTGTAGGCTTGGGTCTTTTTCTTTTGCTGGGCGTGTTTTTTGGGGGGGTTTTACCTTTTATAGTGAAAAGCCAAGAATATTACCGGATTGGGAATTATTCTGCAATCGTCTTTGTTGGTTTTACCGCCTACGCGATTGTCAAAAAACAACTTTTCGACATCCGTGTTATTGCTGCCGAGACCCTAGTTGCGCTTATTACGCTGGGTTTGCTCATTGATTCGCTCATTTCTAAAACTTTCTTCGAAGGTGGCCTAAAAGGTATTCTTTTTGTTTTAGTTTCGTATGGTGGATATCGGTTAATTTTATCTGTTCACGAGGAAATCCGCCGCCGGCAGGAGATTGCCAATTTAGCCGCCCAGCTCGAGCAAGCCAACACCCATTTGAAGGAACTTGACCAGATGAAGACGGAGTTTGTGTCGCTGGCTTCTCATGAACTTTTGACGCCTGTTTCGGCCATTGAGGGCTACCTTTCGATGATAATTGACGAAAAAATGGTCAAGATTTCCGACCCCAAAGCCATCCAATTTTTGGACAGAGTGTATACCAGCGCTAAGCGATTGGCGCGGCTGATTGCCGACATGCTGAATATCTCCCGCATTGAACAGGGACGGCTGTTGGTGGAGAAAGCCGATGTTGACCTGTCTGACCTGATTAAACAGGTTGTGGACGAGATGACATTCAAGGCGCAGGAACGAAAACAACGAGTTGTTTTCGCCACGCCAAATTCTTGGAAAACATATGGGGACGCCGATAAACTCAAAGAAATTATCATCAATATTTTGGGCAACGCGGTGAAATATTCCAAAGAGCCGGGCACCATTACGATAAGCGTGCAGGAAGCGCCGACGGCGCAGATCAAAGAACACTGGGATAAAATTGAAGCCGACATCAAGGCACGGCCGCTGGATGACCAGGAAGCAATCAAATCGGCCGTGGACCCGCATTACCGCGATTTTGTCGGCGACCAGCAGCTGTTGATTTCGATCAAAGATGAAGGCATTGGTATTCCCAAGGAGGAATTGCCACGTTTATTTAAAAAATTCCACCGAGTCGGCGATTTTAGCACGGCTGAATCGCAGGGAACGGGGTTGGGGCTGTATATCTCGCGGGCTTTAGTTGAACTCCACCACGGCCGCATCTGGGCGGATAGCGAAGGTCCTTCCCACGGCTCCACATTTTCTTTTACCATGCCGCTGTTAGAAAACAAAGATAAAATAATAGAACTCGAAAAACAAATTCCCCAGACCAAAGAACAACTCAAACCTCTGGCCAGGCCGGCGAAAGTCGCGGAGGAGTTTTGAGAAGTGAAATAGAGAAGAAAGAAATGGAACTGGTAACAAGTGCCAGATTGACATTTGGGTATTGCTAATGCTATAATAAAATCAAAGAAGGTCAAATGAAAAAATTTAAAGTATATTTAGAATATGATCCTGAATATGAAGGTTTTGTGGCTGATGCTCCCAATCTTCCGGGTTGTATGAGCCAGGGGAAAACCGAAGAAGAAGCATTAAAAAATATTCGAGAAGCAATTCAAGGATATCTAGAAGTTCTCAAAAAACATAAGAAAATTATTCCATCAGAAGAGACGCGCTATGTCACGATAGGGGCATAAAGTGGGAGTTCTCTCAAATATTTCAGGCAAAGATTTAAAAGGCATAAAAATTGCAGATAAAAATGATGCGTACGTGCTGGCTTTATGTTATAAGGTTCAAGCTGATTATTTGGTTACGTTTGACCGCAAGCATTTACTGCCTCTAAAGAAATATCGCCAAACCGAAATTTTAGAACCAAAAAATTTTTCCAAAATTTTTGAAGATTCCTCATCGCAGGAGAATTGAGAAGATAGGATTATCGGTAAGAAATTATCCACATGGAAATTATAACTTGCAAATGATAAGCTCTTAATTAAGAGGATAAATGGCAAAGAAAAAAATTGAACTTGAAGATTTGGCAAGAATGACTCAACAAGGGTTTTTGGAGATGGGGAAAAATTTTGTTGAGATGAATAAAAAAATGATCGATGGGTTTCACTCTGTGAATAAAAGATTGAGCGGTCTTGAAAAAGATGTTACGGAAATAAAATTTCATATGACAGAAATGGTCAGAAGGTCGGAGTTTTTAGCGCTTGAACAACGGGTGGAAAAGTTGGAGAAAATTTTCAGCAAGAAATGAACTACTTCGCAGCAAGCTGCGAAGTATCCCTGCGGGCAAGTTCTTATCGAATCATTCATCCCCGCAGCAAGCTGACGTGGTATTCTGGTTCAATAATAAAGGGTTGAATTTTTAGCAATAGAAGATTAAAGTAAAATTATATCGGAGGAGAAAAATGGAAGACAATCCTAAAACAAGAGTACTTATTGTTGATGATGATGTGACATTGCTGGAAATGTACAAAGAGCGGCTGGCAGCCGAAGGTTATGAGGTGACCACGGCCTCAAACGGCGAGGAAGGCCTGGCGCGCGCGGTGGATATTTTGCCCCAGCTGATTTTGCTGGATCTGATGATGCCGAAAGTTAACGGGTTTGATGTGCTGGATATTTTGAAAACCACTCCGGAAACCAAAAATATCCCCATTATTATCTTAACTGCCTTGATTCAAGACACCAACAAGCAAAGAGGTCTCAAATCGGGAGCGGCTGATTATATCGTTAAATCAGAGACCATGCCAAAAGAGGTGATTGAAAAAATCAAGTCAGTTATTGAAAAAAATATCAAAAATATCGCCAGTTAATAAGAGGCAAACGGGTTTTCTCTGCCAAAGCCATGGGTGAGGTCTAAAGCCGGTACGCTTTGGCCTAAAGTTTCAAATTTTCGCTCTAATTCGGGCGAAATATTTGTATTGGTTTGGTCGTTTTCTACAACTGATGGCTTATAGTAAATAACTCCCTCAATTCTGACTGCCAAATTGTCGCCCTCGCCTTTATTTATGCTTAAAGTGTAAAGATTATTAGAGCGGGCGCCATTTTCAATCAGCTGCAGCAAGCTTAAAAGCTGGCTCCAGCCGCTGGTCAAGTCGGTGCTGAAGCCGACAGACGGATACTTTTCTTTGGGGGCAGAAGTTGGGGTAGTTTCTTGGCTGGCGCCTTGGGCTTGGGTCGTTTCTTCTGATGTTTGTGTTTGATTTACTTGCTCTTTAGTAGCGGTGAAGGTTAAATTACTTAAAATCAACCCTACTTTGCCCGACTGATCTTCAATCTGGACGGCAAATCGACCTTCATTTTTCTCTTTGGGAAGAAAATTTTCAGCTTTTTGATAAATATCGCTAACTTTTGTCTGGTTTTTCTTCAAGCTCTGCAGAGAGGCAAGTTTCTCTTCCAGCGAGGTAATTTGCTGTTTATTATCGGCTTTTTTGCCGTAGGCCTGCCAGGCGCTTTCAACCAAGGGCTTGCCAATAAACCAAGCGGAAGCCAGCACAAAAATTAAAGTTGAAAGTAGTATAGCCCAAAATGTTTTGTTGAAGATAATCATTTTTGGCTTTCTCCAGATGTCTGCAAATTGAAATCAATGTTAAATATTACCTGATGCGTGGTTGAATCGGTGGCAGCGGATTGCAGATTAGTCTCGCCAAAAAATTGGCTTTCTTCTAACTTCTCTTTAAATTTTACCGCTTCTGCAATGGAAGTGGTTGCACCAGTTATTTTAAAATTGGGCTTTGTTTTAACGTTGGCGGAAAGCTGCTGGATCTGCACATCAGAAGGAGTGGACTGGGCTATTTCGGCGATAATATTAGACATCAGTTTATTTTTGTCGGCATCTTTATTTTTAAGCTCTGCACCTCTGTCATTGATAAAATTTATCTGGGCTTGAATGTCTTTGAAGCTGGCAATTTCAACCTGCAGATTGTCAATTTGCCGCTCGTCAACCTTTTCCGACAGCGCTAAGGTTGTTTTAAGGGAAAAAATAATGGCGAGCAAAATAACATAAATAATGACGGCTGTGATGCAAAGTGACAGCAGTGTGGTATTTTGCAAACTTATTTTTCTGTTTGCTTTAAGGTTGGCAGGCAGCAAATTGATGGAAAAATTTATCATCCCAACTCCCTTAAAGCCAGCCCGATAGCCGTGGTGTAAGGCAGGGCATCTGTTTTGGATAAGATTTTCTCTGATGATTTAGACAGGTGCACAAGCGGATTGCCAATTTCAGTGTGAATGCCGGTTTGTCTGGAGAAATAATCAGCGATGCCCTGTATTGCCGCGCCGCCGCCGCAAAGCTTGATTTTGGCAATTTTGCCTTCGGCTTTGATACGGCTCTGGTAATATTTGATAGTATGCGCCAACTCATCGGTGATGGGCGCCAGCGCCTGCTGGATAATTTCTTTGGTTTTTGTCTCGGTCTTGAAGGAGAGACCGCTTTCATATTTAATTTTGCTGGCGTCTTCAGGCTTTAAATTTAGGTTTGTTTGCAGTGCTTTATCTACCATATTGGCGCCGACTGTCACCGTACCGGTTAAACGGATAATGCCTTGATCTACAATGGCGATACCGGAAGCTTCAGCGCCGATATCCAAGATTGCCAAACCTTCTTTTTCGTTTTTGGCAATGGCTCTGACAGCGGAGATAGGTTTAGTTTCCAAGGCAAAAAGTTGCAAATCAGCTTGTTTGACCAGGTCAATATAATCGTCAACTAAAGTTTTGGGCGCAGCCACAACCAAAACTTCAATTTTGCTTTTGTCCGGGTTGTCGCCTAAAATTTGCCAATCAAGATAGGTTTCTTCAAGAGAGATGGGCATAAATTCGCCCGCTTCATAGGGGATAGTTTTAGCAAGAGCATTTTCTTTAATTTTAGGCAATTCAATCACTTTGGTGAAAACCAAGTGTTCCGGCAGTGCCGCGCAGACAGCCTTAGTGGTGATAGCGTGAGGTTTAGCAGATTTAACTGCTTTTTTGAGGGCTTCTTGAATCTTATTTTTTTCTAAAATTTTGGTTTTTTGCAGAGATTTTTCAGCAATTGGTTCTCTCGCGAAGCCCACTATAGAAATATCTTTGCCCGATTTTTTTAGTTGAACAACCTTAACCGAGCCAAAACCTATATCTAAACCAAATACTGTTGATTTGCCAAGTTGGAACAAAATACCCCTCCTCAATGATATTATAATACATAAAATTGAAATTCCAAATTACAAATTACAAATTCCAAACAAATTCAAATATTTAATGTTCCAATGTTTTAAATGGATTGTTTTGGATTTTGGTCATTTGAATTTGGATATTGTTTGTTATTTGGTACTTGGGATTTTATACTCATTCCTTAATTTCCTGCCAGCTGTCTTTTTTAAACTTCCAGCTACCTCCCGGACCAGAGGCAAAGTTAGTTGTTGAAGCTAAACCACTTTCGTAAGTAATTTGGGCGCCGTTTTTTAAATAAAGACCATAGCCTGTGACCTCTTTTAAAGAGGCATTATTTTCAATCGTAATCATCCCCCTTGAGGCATAGAAAATAACCGAAGTGCTGTTATTGCCAGCATTAATCGCTGGATCATCGGGATTTGATTTGGTGTTGGTTGAAAGAAGCATAATATAACTGCCGGTGGAGCCTGAACCGCCCACCGTGACATCATTTCCTACCCAGATTTTACCTGCCTCCGCCGGGGTGGAAGGACCATCGCCGATAATAATGCCGCTCCTTGCACCATAGCCCGAAGATAATTTGACAATTACCCCATTTCTGATGGTGATATTCCCGGTTACCCAAATTGTTCCAGTGACAGTCAAAATCGCGTTGTTATCAATCAACATATCACCATTTATCTTAATTGGACCCAAAGAAACAGTCGCATCTTTGCCAGATAAAGTATAAGGTCCCCTTTCCCCGCCAGCTGCTGCTTCTGACTCCCATTTAGAAATAGATTCTGGTGCAATAGGCAGGGGCTTTTCGGGGATTGCTCCTATTTCTACTTTAACCGTCCCACCGTAGGTACAATTTTGGACGCTTCCTCCTGAGACATAATAAATATCATTAGCCACAGTACAATTTTTTAAGATGTGGGCATGGGCATCATGTCCGATATCTATATTTTCGATTCTATTTCCATTTTTAGCCACATAAACATCGCCGGTAATTGTTCCTCGATGTCCAGGAGAGTAGGGGATGATGCTCCCATTTGAATAGACATTCCCAGCTGCTCCTCCTGTGCCTGATATTTTACTTTGATTGCTCATAATTAGGCCTAAACTTCCAACCTGCGCACCATAATGAAATTCAACTTTATCAGTAGCAACCACAGCTTGGGCCCGGATAACTTTTTCGATATTCCCGACTTTGCCTTTTGATTTGATGATTCTTGAATCTCCTAAGCCGGAGAGGATTACAGAAAAAGTACCTCCGCCGAAAACAGTATCAGTTTCTCCGGAGTAGTTGGCATCTCCATTCAATGACATGATTGTCTTATCAACCCCTGCTTCGGCGATAGCCATTGCCTGCGAGCGTTTTAAAGAGCGATTGGCAGAAAAGTTGCCGAAAGTCGCATAAGACAATAGCGCGGTGACTAAAAGCATAACTACGGTAGCGATGATAAGCGCCGCCACTAACATCTGACCCTTTTGTTGTTTCATCGCAACTCCTAAAAATTACGCAGCCGGCTAGCTGAAGTGAAACTGGAGTTTGTGGTTTTGCCGGCCGTTATATCTTGTCCGTCCAGCTTAACTTTGACCATCGAGGCGTTCTCAAAAGAAGAGGTAATCGGGTTGCCTTGCGAATTGAAGTAAGTCACACTAAACGCAGAAACTTTTTGCATCAGGGTTTTTGTTTTTGACTTTCGGGCGCTGGCGGAGTTGGCAATCAATATTTCCTGTAAAACTGAAGGGCTGGTGCCGCTGCGTTTGTAAATATAATAATCGTAGGAATTCGGAATAATATTGCCAGAGGTGTCTTCCGACATAATTTTGATGATTAAAACATCAGAAGCCGTGCCTGTGACGGCAGTGTAATTAAACGGTGTCTGGCCATAACCGGCAATGTTTGATGTATAAGTAACCTCTGCATATATGGCGGCAACAGTTTCGGTTATCGTCCCCCCACCTGTTTTCATTACCCTAATCCTCAAGGCGTCCAAGTCAGCTTGTGTCCAAGTCCCAGTCCAAGTGGCAGAATACCAAGCATAACTACCAGTTAGAGTATTGCTCGTATCAGCTGTTTGCCAAGCACCAGCAATATAGATATTAACATTCAAAGGAACGGGCGCCTCATTTTTGGCATAAGCCCAAAGTTTTACTGAATTTACCGAATCAGCCGCCAAGGTGCTCATATCAACGTTAAAATCATCATTTCTTGATGGTGGGCCCATATCCGTAATATAATCTGTTGTGTTTGGTACGGCGGGTTGTCTTGTGCCATCATCTAACGTTGTATAATGTGCGCCCGAAGGAACTGCTGTTTGCCAAGATAGGGCATTATCGCCGCTAAGGTCAACATAACCAGTAGTGGCCGGGGCGGGATTAGCAAAAATAGAAGCAGAGGATGAGGCTTGTTTAACCCGCCTGGTAATTTCATCAACAGAGGCGCGAATATCCATCTGCAATGCCGTTTGATTTTGCTCAATATTGTAGGTTTTTTGCGACTGGGTAAAGATGGTATAGACAATGCTAGACGCGACGCCCAAAATTGCGATGACGACAATCATCTCAATTAAAGTTATGCCCCTTCGACTGCACTCGGGGTAAACCCTTCGACTGCGCTTTGGGCATGCTTTTTTCATTGGCCGATTCCTCCTTCAGCGCGCAATGTTGACTGGGTGACTTGCTTGCTTTGGGTTTTTTCCTGCCAACTGATAATAACAACTATTTCTTTAATTTTATTGTTGCTCTGATAATCTTGAATGGTTAAAGTGCCAGTGCCGGACGGCAGCTGTTGCAACGTGCTAACTGTGCCCAAAAAAGAACCGCTCGTCTGGTTGGTCAGATTGGCAAAAGGGGTATTGCGGATAATTTCCATTTCTTGCTCGGCAGACTGATAGGCAAAGGTTGAATGTCGGGCGCGCAGATTAATTTTTAAGGCATAAAGCAAACTTAAATAAATTGTCACCAAAACACTACCGGCAATGGCGATCACGACGATCAACTCAACTAAACTGTAACCGCGATTATATTTTTTTGGTAATCGGTTCATTGAACCTCCAAGGGAGAAATTATAAGTTATAACTTCTAAATCCTAAATTCTGATTTCTAAACTCTAAACAAGCTCAAATTTCAAAATACAAATATTCAAAACAGTTTTGAATATTGGATTTGAAACATTTGAATTTGTTTAGGATTTCATGCTTAGGATTTTGGATTTTATTCATTGTTCATTGATTGGAGATTGTAAATTGTTAATTGAAAATTTTATTGAATTTATGGTGCTTGGAATTTATTTATATAACATTGACTAAGCTATAAATGGGCATAATGACGGCCGTAAGTACAAGGAAGACGCCAATTCCCATAATAATCATTAAAATGGGCTCTATAAGTGATGAAAGCGATTTGGTGGCATTGTCTACCTCTTTATCATAAAAATCAGCGGTACCGGCCAAAACAAAGTCAATATTGCCGGATTTTTCGCCAACTGAGATTAATCGAGAAACCATCGGCGGGAAATTGGGGTCTTTCATCAAAATGGAGGAAAGCGTCATGCCGGCTTCCACTTGTTTGGAGGCATTTTTTAAGGATTGCTGCAAAACCTTGTTATTGAGAACATCGGCAACGGTGTCAAAAACATCAAGCATAGGAAGGCCGGCGGCTATCAAAGTGGCCATCGTTCGGGAAAACCGAGCCATATAAACCTTTATAAACAGCGGGCCAAAGATTGGCATTTTCAATTTTATCTTGTCAAGATATAAAGCGACCTGCTCATTTTTGGCTAATCTCTTAATCAAAAGATATACAGCAACAATGAAAATCAGCAGCAGCCACCAATAATATTTGACCGCATTGCTTGTAAAAAGCAGAGCGCGGGTGGTAATGGGCAAGGGCACCTCTACTTCTTCAAATATTTTTTGCAGTTGCGGGATGACATAGATTAAGATCATTATAATCACTCCTACCAGCGCCGTAAGGATAAAGGCAGGATAATACATCGCCGTGCGGACTTTGGAAACCAAGTCATAATCACGGATCATTTGTTCTGAAAGCCGCTGCATCACTTCTTCTAATTTACCGGTTTTTTCGCCAGAGCTGACAACGTTGGAGTAAAGTCGCGGAAAGACAGAGGGGTGTTTGGCCAGCGCTTTTGATAATGCTTCGCCGCCTTTGACATCGGCAATAATACTGGAGATGATTTTGGCTAAAGCTTTGTTTGAAGTTTGATCTTGCAGGGTGGCCAGCGCTTCAATTAGCGGCAGACCAGCTTTAATCATAATTCCCAGCTGTTGGGTAAAGATAATTTTTTCTCTAAGCGGTATGCGGTTTTTAAGAATATTAAAACCACTAAAGGTGGTTTTGTTTTTAATTTCCAAAATGTAAAAACCCTGTTCTCGCAATGACTTAATTGCGGCTGGTTGATTGTCAGCCTCAATTTCACCTTTAAAACTTTGCCCGCTTTTGTTGCAAACTTCGTATTTGAAAGTCATTTTAGTCTTTTGTTACTCTGTAAACTTCGTCTAGGGTGGTAATGCCGGCAATCACCTTTAAAATGCCGTCTTGCTTTAAAGTCAGCATACCTAATTTTAAAGCTTCTTTGGCGATTTGGTCAGAGGAAACGCGTTGATTGATGAGCATTTTAAGTGATTCCTGGAGAGGTAAGATTTCAAAAATACCAATGCGACCTTTGTAGCCGGTTTGAGAGCATAAATTACAACCCTCACCATGAAATAGGGTGTATTTTTTGCCTTCAGTTTCTTTTCTCTCTTCTTTAGGCAAATTTCTAATTTCTTGTTCAATCAGAACACGTTGATCTTCTAAAAGAGGGATTTCCTTTTTGCAGTCTTCACAGATTTTTCGGCAAAGACGTTGGGCAATGACCACATTTAAGGTTGAAGTGATTAGAAAGGGCTCTATTTTCATATCAATCAGGCGAGGAATGGCGCCCGAGGCATCGTTGGTGTGCAAGGTGGATAAGACAACATGTCCTGTCAAAGCAGCGTGCACAGCCATATTGGCTGTTTCATAGTCGCGAATTTCTCCAATCATAATGATATCCGGGTCCTGGCGCACAATGGAGCGCAAACCGGTAGCAAAAGTGTATTTAATTTCCGCATTGACTTGGCTCTGGTTAATGCCTGGCATTTGATACTCTACCGGATCTTCCAAAGTTATGATATTAATACCCTCATTTTGGATTTGGTCAATAATAGCGTACAAGGTGGTGGTTTTACCCGAGCCAGTGGGACCGGTGACTAAAATCATACCATGTGATTTTTTGATATTATCCCTTAAAATTTCAAAAGAGCGGCCGCGTAAGCCCAGCTGATCTAATGTGAGCACGCCGGCAGATTTGTCCAAAATTCTGGCGACCACTTTTTCACCAAAAACAGTCGGCAAAGTAGAAACCCGAAGGTCAATTTCAGCGCGGTCAACTGTGGCTCTGAAGCGGCCGTCTTGAGGCAGGCGCGTTTCATCAATTTTTAGGTTGCAAAGTATTTTAAATCTTGAAATTAGAGCTGAGTGGATATCTTTGGGCAAATTGATGATTTTTCTCAAAACGCCATCAATTCGAAGACGCACGGCAACATCTTTTTCCTCTGGTTCAATATGGATATCAGAGGCCTTATCATGGACGGCGCGTTTCAAAAGTGAAGAAACGATCTTAGCCGCTGGGGCGTTTTGAGGAATTTCTTCTGGCTTTCCTTTTATTTCTTCTTTAGGTTTGGTTTTTGCTAAAACTGCTTCTTCAACTATTTTTTCTACCTCGGCGCCAATGTTGGAATACTGGTCTAATACATGGCTTAAGTCGTCCATAGTGGTAATTCTGCGCTCAATTTTTTTGCCGGTTTTTTTCTTGAGCATCTCAATTACTTCTTCATCTTCAGGATCAATCATCGCCACAACTAATGTGTTGACTTTTTCTTCAATTGGTACGACTTGGTAATGACGGGCGATATGCTCTGGGATTTGCGACAAAATTTCTTTCTGGACAGTGATTTTTGACAAATCAGCGTAGGGGATAAAAATTTTCTTGGTGATATTTTGCATAGGGCTCTCCCATTTAATATTTGAAAGTTGCGATTTTAAATTAGAGCTTGAATGAAATTTCACTACATTCTGGGCTAATATCACCATTTTTTTACCAGGGTCACGGGGGTTTTTTACGGTACGGGAAGGATATTGTAATACTACAAAAGTGCCAAAGCCGGGGATTTGTATTTTTTCCTTTGAGACAATCTTCTCGGAGAGAAGGTTTACTAGTGCTTTGACGTCTTTGGTAGCTTTGAGAAAGGACTGCTGTTTTTTGATGGCAAATTCTTTGATAAACTGTTGAAAAGTCAAAAACCCCTCCTTACTTGTCGTCCCGACGGGACGACGAATTTGTCTAATCAATTAACTATTAACCGGTAACCTTTTGCTCTTCATTTTACCACCATTGCTTAAAAAAAGATATACGTTTATGATAAAAACGCAAAGGCAAATTAATGTCACTCTCTTTATATCGTAAATACAGACCCCAAAAATTTAAAGATGTTCACTCTCAGGACCACATCAAGAAAGTGCTGGTGTCGGCTTTGGAGAGTGGTCGAATTTCGCACGCGTATTTATTTGCCGGGCCTAAAGGTACGGGTAAAACAACCGTCGCCAGAATTTTGGCTAAAGCTTTCAATTGTCAGAAAGGCAAAGCCGAACCATGCAATAAATGTCAAAGTTGCGTGGAGATAATTTCCGGCAAGAGTTTGGATTTAATTGAAATTGACGCCGCGTCTAACCGCGGAATTGATGAGGTGAGGGAATTGCGCGAAAAAGTAAAATTTGCCCCCAGTTTAGGTAAATATAAGGTAATTATTATTGATGAATGCCATATGCTTACCCGCGAAGCATTTAATGCGCTGTTGAAAACTTTGGAAGAGCCACCCGCCCACGTAATTTTTATTTTGGCAACTACTGAAGCGCACAAAGTGCCGGCGACTATTCTCTCCCGTTGCCAGCAGTTTGATTTCAAAAGGGCCAAAATTAAAGAAATTGTCCAGCTTTTGTCCAAAATTGCCAAAGAAGAAGATTTTAAAATTTCTTCCGAAGGCCTAAATTTAATTGCTAGCCTTTCAGACGGCGCTTTTCGTGATGCCATTTCCATTTTAGACCAGATAAAATCTTTAAATCTGACTCAAAACAAAGAAATTAGTGTTAAAGAGATTCGTGCCGCTTTGGGATTGGGCAAATGGGAATCTGTCTACCAGTTAATCGGTTATATTTTTCAGAGCAAGCAAGACAAATCTTTTGATTTAATTGAAGAATTATTTGTTCAAGGTATAGATTTTTTAAATTTCAACCAGATGGTTGTTTCAGCGTTGCGCCGAATACTTTTGTTAAAGATGGGCGCGCAGACCAATTTTGAGCAAGAAGATGAAAATTTAACAGAGATTGTCAAAAAAGCCCAAGCTATTGCGCCTGATAAAATTTTAGCTTTGGCCAATCTATTTTTGGAAAGTCAATCGCAGATTAAGACAAGTTTTATTCTTCAACTGCCTTTAGAACTGGCCATTGCCAAATCTCAATTACTATTAGGTCAGGATATTTTAAAGGTTACTGCCAATAAAGAAACTTCAAATATTTCAGATGCGGCTGCAGACAGGAAGACTCCTTATCAAAAAGCAACAGAGCAAAATATCAACCCTGTTTTATGGGAGAAGATTTTAAATGGTATCAAACCTCATAATCATTCGCTTTTTGCTTTACTCAAAGATGCCAAGCCGGTTATTATTGAAGAGAATAAATTGGTTTTGGCCGCGCAATTTAAGTTTCATAAAGAGAAAATTTTGCAACACCAAAACCGTGTTATAATAGAGCAAACTTTAAGCCAAGTTCTGGGGAGAGACCTATTAATTGATTGTATCTTATTGGATAAAGAAAAGATAAAACAGGAGGAAGAAGATATGCTTCTTTCTGCCAAAGACCTTTTTGGAGTTGAGGAGCAGGATGAGTGACGGCGTCAAACTTCCACCACAAAATGTTGAAGCCGAACAGTCAGTTTTGGGCGCTATTTTGCTTGATAAAAACGCTATTGTGAAGGTAGCGGATATTATTATTCCCGCTGACTTTTATCGCAACGACCACGCCCAAATTTATCAAGCGATGCTCAAGCTCTACCAGAAGCGTTCTCCAATTGACCTGGTAACTTTGACCGATGAATTAGAAAGAGAAAAGAAATTAAAAGATGTCGGCGGGGCAAGCTATTTGACTTCTTTGGTAAATTCTGTGCCCACCGCCGCTCACGTGGCTCATTATGCCCAAATAATTCAGCAAAAATCGGTTTTGCGCCGACTTATTTCTGCTGCCTCTAAGATAGCAGAATTTGGTTTTCAAGAGGCAGAAGATGTGGAAAAAGTTTTAGACAAAGCCGAATCGGAGTTATTTTCGGTTTCACAGTCCTTTTTGCAAGAGAATTTCATCCCGATTAAAGATGTTCTAACCGAGTCATTTGAGAGAATAGATAAGCTTTCTAAAAATAAAAGCATGTTGCGCGGTGTCCCTACGGGTTTTGCTGACCTAGATAACCTGTTGGCGGGACTACAGCAATCCGATTTAATCATTTTAGCGTCTCGACCTTCGATGGGTAAATCCTCCTTGGCGTTGAATATTGCCCTAAACGCCTCAGTCAAAGAAAAAGTGCCAGTTGGAATATTTTCTCTGGAGATGAGCAAAGAGCAGCTAGTGGACAGATTAATCTGTTCTCAATCAGGCCTTGATTCTTGGAAGTTGCGTACCGGTAATTTAACTGACGAAGATTTTCCTAAAATTGGCTATGCCATGGGTGTTTTATCTGAAGCGCCAATTTTTATTGACGACTCACCACTATTGAATGTTACGGAAATTCGTACCAAGGCGCGCCGATTGCAACTTGAGAGTAAAATTGGCTTGATAGTCATAGATTATCTTCAGTTGATGGCTGGTAGCCAAAAATCTAGCGACAATCGAGTTGCGGAAGTTTCTGAGATATCGCGGGCGCTGAAGGCGTTGGCCAGAGAACTGAATGTTCCCGTATTAGCCCTTTCACAACTTTCACGGGCAGTTGAAATGCGTCCGGGCAAAAGACCCCAACTGGCGGACTTGAGGGAAAGTGGTTGTTTAACCGGCAATACTCAAATTATGCATGCTCATACCGGTAAGCTTTTCACGATTAAAGAGTTGGCCAAGAAAAAAATAGCAATTCCCGTTCTCAGCTTAAGGGAGGGATTGAAGCTTGAGCGGCAGATGATGGTCAAAGCTTTTCCATCGGGCCGAAAAAAGGTCTACAAACTACGCTTAGCCTCGGGCAAAGAAATCAACGCTTCGGCTAATCATCCTTTTTACACCATTTTGGGCTGGAAGAGACTTGATCAATTAAAGATAGGTGAACATTTGGCGGTACCGCGAGAACTATCCTATCAAGGGCGAGAAAATTTAGAAGATGAAAAGATTATTGTTTTAGCGCACCTGATTGGCGATGGTTGCTATCTTAAAAATCATTCTTTGCAATATACCAACGCCGATCCATTATGCCTGCAAGAAGTTAAAATAGCGGCCCAAAAAGCTTTTGGAGTCAAAACCAGGTTAGTGAAACAAAAGAATTGGTGGCATCTTTTTACGACGTCTCCTTACCCCTTGGCGAGGGGCCGCCACAACCCGGTTGTGAAATGGCTCTCGGATTTAGAAATTTTCAATCAAAGATCTGGTGAAAAAGTGATCCCCCAGATTATTTTTCAGCTACCGAAAGAGAAACTCGCCTTATTTATTAAGCATCTTTGGGCCACCGATGGGACGATTTCTTACAGCTGCAATATCAGCCAATCCGGCTGGACCATTTATTACGCTACTAAAAGTGAAAAGCTGGCTCGCCAATTGGCGCATTTACTTATTCGTTTTGGTATCACGGCACGCCTAAGGAGAAGTTACAAAAAAGGCTATCAACCAGGGTACCATGTAGATATTTCCGGCAAAGAGGATCAATGGAAGTTCCTAAGCCAAATTGGTATTTTTGGGAAGAAAGAAAAGTTGGTTAAAAAAGCGCTTGGGTTTTTAGAAAAAGTTAAATTCAATCCCAATTTGGACGTGATTCCGAAACAAATCTGGCAGACAATTAATCGGCTGCGGTCTTATTGGACTCTCACTGCACGCCAATTTCATCAACAGTTGGGTTGGGCTTATTCGGGAACGCAAAGATATCATAATGGCATTTCGCGCCAAAGAATGCTGCACATTACTACTGCAATACCGGATCAAAAATTAGTCAATCTTGCCCAATCTGATATCTTCTGGGACGAGATATTGGAAATTAAACCTTTAGCAGTTGAAGAAGTGTATGATGCCACAGTTGTGGGCAGCCACAATTTCGTAGCTAATGATATCATTGTGCACAACTCGATCGAACAAGATGCTGATGTCGTTATGTTTATCTACCGGGAGGGTTATTATGACAAAGATACAGAAAGAAAAAATATTGCCGATATCTTAATTAGGAAACACCGCAATGGTCCTTGCGGTGATATTGAACTCTTTTTTGTGCCAGAACAATTGTGCTTTAGAAGTATAGATAAGAAGAGAGCAGGTAAGCCCTCATAAATTTAGTCAATGAAAAAGGCGCGAGTCGAGAACCGGCCTAATCTAACTTTAAATTATTGACCGCTCGTCGCGCCTTTTTTTCTAATTGGCTCAAATTACAACATCCTACCAAGAACGCTGTGGTCCCTCGTAAGAAGCAGTTTTAAGCCTTTTTGTACCTTACCGTTTGTTAAAGAGGTGATTTTTGTTTTCGAGTTCCACCAAGGAGGATTTTTGTTTTTACGGTAAGGCAAGCATATCTATTATCCCTAGAGTTCAAAGATAATAAATACCCCTCCCTGACCGTATGCAAATTTTTACTTAGATAAATATATAATAGCACTAAAAGTGCTCTTTGTCAACCTCCCAAGATGATTAAGTATTTTCTTGCTTATAACAGGTTCATAATCATTGTTTAATACCTTGTGGATAAAACTTATCCACAGGTCAATTTTAAAAATTAAACATAGCATTTTAACGGTTTTATCTGATATAATTAATCTATGATGAAATTTTTTAAAAATTATATTGGCGGCCAAAATAGTCTTAAAGGCGCCTCATTGATTCTGATAATAACACTCTTTTTAAGCAATATTCTGGGTGTCGTTCGTGATCACTATTTAGCGCAAAAAATTCCTACTTCACTTTTGGACACCTATTATGCCGCCTTTCGGCTACCCGACCTAATTTTCAACTTGATGATTTTAGGCGCCATCACTTCCGCTTTCATTCCGGTTTTTACTTCTTATATATGGCAAAACAGGACCAAAGATGGGTGGTATGTTGCCAATGTTTTTTTGAATATGGCCCTAATTGCAGTAATTCTTGCTTGCATAATTTTATTTATAATTATGCCCTATTTAGTGCCTGTTTTAGTGCCAAAGTTTGATTTAGAGAAACAGGAGATTACGCTTAAGCTTTCACGTTTAATGCTTCTTTCGCCGGTTTTCTTTGGTTTCTCGTATATTTTTGGGGGGATTTTAAACTCTTACAAGAGATTTTTAGCTTATTCAGTCGCACCATTGTTTTATAACCTGTCAATTATTGTTGCCACCTTGTTCTTGTCAGGTAGATATTCAGTTTATGGTGTTGCCTTCGGCGTTGTGGCTGGAGCCTTTTTACATATGGTCGTCCAATTGCCCGCCGCTTATTCTTTAGGATTTAGGTGGCGTTTAGTTTGGGATCCGCTTTGCCAGGGTGCCAGGCGTATTTTAAAATTAATGGTACCGCGCACCATCGGTTTGGCCTCGCAGCAGCTTCTTTTGCTTGTTTATACGGCTATCGGTTCAGCTTTGGGAGGTGGGGCGGTGGCAATTTTCAATCTTGCTGATAATATCCAAACAATGCCGACAGTTGTTTTTGGCACCGCTTTTGCTACGGCAGTTTTCCCTTTGCTTTCCGAAACAGTTTCTCTTAAAGATGATGAAAAATTTTCCTACTATTTTAACAGAATTTTAAGGACAGTTTTATTTTTCTTGATCCCATTGTCTGTTGGGATGATATTATTACGCACCCAGATTGTCCGATTAATTTTAGGCTCAGGACATTTTGGCTGGGAGCAAACGATTTTAACCTCACAGACATTAGGGTTTTTCGCCATTTCATTGGTCGCGCAAGGCAGTATTCCACTTTTAGCACGAGCTTTTTACGCCCGGCAAAACACGAAAACACCGATGACCATAAGCATAATTTCAGGTTTGCTTTCGATAATTTTTGGATATATCTTCGCAAAAACACTCGGTGTAGCCGGTTTAGCTTTGGCTTTTTCTTTAGGAAGCTTTCTGAACGCCTTGTTGCTTTATATATTATTTCAAAAAGACAATAAAACGATACAAGCGTCAGTAATTTTTATATTCGTAGCCAAAGTAATTCTTATGTCTTTGCTGATGGCTGTAGCAATTCAGCTGTCCAAGTATATTTTGGCACCAGTAGTTGATATGCACCGTTTTTGGGGCATTTTTGTACAAACTTTTGGAGCCGCAACTGTGGGTATTTTAGTTTATTTTGTTCTAGCTTGGATATTTAAACTGAAGGAAGTCAGAGCCAATGGCCAAAGATAATTTTTATGACGAAATTGATAAAAAGAAAGAAAAAGGCGGCGCCTGCACCTGTCAAACGATGCTGGTACTTTTTGGTTTTTTATTTGTTCTGATTGTATTTTTAATCTGGTTTTTTCTCAAAAGATAAAAACGCCTTAAAGGCGTTTTTATGGAGGGCCATCGCTGGCGGCAAATTTACTCAGATGATTTTTTGTCCCCGAGTTCTTCAAGAAAAATGATTAACGGATGGCTTCTGTCAAAACCTTCATCCGTAAAATCAATGTTAATTATTTCGCCATTGGCCTTCACAAATTCAATGAAGCCAAGGGTTTCAAATTCATCGGGGTTAATAACAATGGCATGATTTTCAACATCTTTAAGGGTGACAGGCTCACCGTCTTGCTGAAGATACTGAATGTAAATTACCTCATAGTCATAAGGCGCTAATTCGCCAGCTTCGCGACGACGCGCCAGCTCTTGTTGCTGTTGCTCCGCAAAGTGGTCTTTTTCTTCTTCTGGACTGTGTTTTTGACCTTCTTGTAAATTTTCGCTCATTCCATTTCCTTTTTTCTTCAATGATACTGAAAAACCACCAACGACAAACGACCAACGACAAACAACCAACGACAAACGACCAATGACTAACGACCAACGACAAACGACCAATGACTAACGACCAACGACAAACGACCAACGACAAACGACCAATGACTAACGACC
>Ga0210051_1000651_pt1 | contig 33102 bp, 21 predicted proteins | sample CryGey092014_all_FD_185464 | JGI IMG/M metagenome (GOLD analysis project Ga0210051, IMG submission 185464) | Groundwater microbial communities from aquifer - Crystal Geyser CG23_combo_of_CG06-09_8/20/14_all (SPAdes) (version 2) | ecosystem: Environmental > Aquatic > Deep subsurface > Groundwater...
AGGAATCCCACTACCTCAACAACACCTCCGGGCAGCCCAATCCCGTCTGGCAATTGCGCGGCCCGCTCTGAGGCATCCCGCCTCCGACACATCCAGGTCCCTTCCGGTAAGTAACCGGCGTGGCGAGAGCATCAGGCGCTCTCGCATAACCGCCGAAAACCGGAGAGACCATGGGCCGCGCAAGCATCGGATACATCAACAAGGATTACGAATCGATCCGCCAGGAGCTGCTGGCGAAGATCCCGCAGCTCACCGACCGCTGGACCGATTTCAACCACTCCGATCTCGGCGTCGTCCTGCTCGATCTGTTCTGCGGCGTGGGCGACATGCTGGCCTACTACCTGGACGCCCAGGCGGCGGAGGCCTTTCTGCCCACGGCCCGCCAGCGGCAGAACGTCATCAACCTCTGCAAGCTCATCGGCTACCGGCTGGATTCGCCGGTGGCCTCCACCACCACGCTGCGCTTCCGGCTCTCCGCCCCCCTCGGCAAGGATCTGACCATTCCGGCGGGGACGGCCTGCCGCGCCTTGCTGAGTGACGGCGAGGCGGATTTCGAGACGGTCGAGGACGGCCTGATCCCGCGAGGCGTGCTCTCGGTAGACATCCCGGCCCGGCAAGGCGTGCGCCGCACCGAGAACTTCACTTCGACGGGACTGCCATTCCAACGCATTCGCCTGTCCGGCGACGTCATCGCCCAGGGCACCATCACCGTTTCGGTGGGAGACGACGCCTGGAGCGAGGTCGATCACTTCCAGGACAGCCTGGCCGACAGCCGTCATTTCATGGCAGATCTCGACGCCCTCGACATCTCCACCCTGATTTTCGGCGACGGGCAAAGCGGCGCTGTCCCCGCTCAGGGAAGCGCCATCACCGTCAGCTATCTGCAGACCATCGGAGACCAGGGCAATCTCGGTCCGAACCGGATCACCCAACTGCTGAGCCCGGTCTACCTCGACGGCGGCCAGGTCTCCCTGACCGTCGCCAACCCGGTGCCCGCCACCGGCGGCGCTTCGCGGGAAGCCCTCGAACACGCCCGCCGACAGGCACCGGCGGAGCTGCGCAGTCTCTGGAAGGCCGTCACCCTGGAGGATTACCAGGCGCTCGCCGAAGGTTACCCCGGCGTCGCCAAGGCCAAGGTGCTCGACACCAATGCCTGTCAGAACATCCGCTATTACAACGTCCAACTGGCCATCGCCCCCAATGGCGGCGGGATGCCCTCGGCGCTGCTCAAGCGGGACCTTGCGGAGTTTTTCGAACGCCGCAAGGTCATCACGGTCGAGATTAACCTGTTCGATCCGATCTACCGTTTCGTTTCCATCGATGCCGAGGTCTACGTCTGGCCCGGCGAACCGCTTGAAAACGTGCGCAGCCGCATCGAAGCCGCGCTTGCCGATTTCTTTTTTTTCGACCGGGTCTCCTTCGGGCAGACTATTCACTTCTCCGACCTGGTGGCCCTGATCGACGGCGTGCGCGGTGTCAGCCACATGCATCTGTACGCGCCGCAGCAGGACATCGAACTGCGCCACGGCGAAATCCCGGTTCTCGGCAGCGTCAACCTCGATCTGCGGAGGGCCGGTTGATGTCGGATTGGTTCAAAGACAATCTGCTCGGCCTGCTGCCGCCGCTTTACGAGCACAACGACGAGGCCGGAGACCTGCGTACCTTCCTTTGTCTTCCGGCCGGGACGCTCGACGATCTCAAGCAGGCCATCGACGACTTCCCGACAATCTTCGACGTCGATCACTGCGATGAACGCTTTCTGCCACTGCTGGCGAGGCTCGTGGGCCTCGAAGTAGACGGCACCTGTTCGCCGGACTGCCAGCGCCGCCGCGTGCGGGAGGCGGTCGAAATCTATCGCCGCAGGGGGACCCTCCCGGCCATTGAGCGCGACTTTGACGCGCTCGGTTGGCAGGGGGAGCTGCAGGAGACCTTCCGCTCGGCCCTGCGTCTCAATGCCCGTTCCAGGCTCAGCAAAGCCAAGCTGCCAGGGCTGGTGTTCAGCCTCGGGGTGTTTCGCGTGCTGTGTCTCAACCAGACCGAGGGGCTGCGCGACGCCCTGGTGTTTCATCACCCGGCGGGCACGCGCTGTTTCTGGCTCCAGTTTCTGCTCGAATGGATCGAAGGCGGCGCGATGCTCGACTTCGAGCACGCCAATGCCGTGCGCCGGATCGTGTTGGCCTTTCTCGACGAGACCTTCGTGCTTGGCCATTCCTCCCTCGGCTCCTGCCGTCACCTGACCAACAAGCAAAAGGCCTGGGAGCTGCTGCAGCTCACCAGCACCACGGAGATGATTCCGGAGATCGACCGGGCCGCCGTTAAGGTCTCTCGTTTTCACGGCCGCCAGAATCGGATGCGTCTGAACCACCGGACCCTCAACGACTGGCGGCTTCCGTACACCCGTGTCGGCGAGGACCGGGTTTCCTTCTGCACGCCCATCTACACCGGCCGCGATTTCGTAGGAGATGTGCTGGAGAGCGGTTTCGGGCTCGGCGAAAGCCATCTCAACCGTAAATCACTGACCCATGGCGAGACCGCACTGCGCTACTGCTTTCGGCAGAAGGATTTCTTTTTCAGCAACCAGACGGAACCGGCCGAGCGGGCGGAGGCCAAGTACGACCTGCATCTGCCGCTGGAATCCCGTCACCGCCTCTGCTTTCAGCTTGGTCGGGCCAGGTTGAACGAGGGTCTCGACCTTACCGCCAACCAGGGCGGTATCAGCAATCTGCTGCTCGCCGCCACTGCTGGCTGCGATGCGGACGTCACTCTGGCCGTCGACCGGATCGACCGATGGCGGCGGAGAGGGCCTGTGTTCCGGCTCAACGCGAACACCCTGAACACCCGGTATCTGAGCAATGCGAATCTGACCGGCGAACGGGCCTCGCTTGAAGTCTATGTGGACACGGGCTCTCTCCAGCGTCATCGGGTCGAAACCATGAAGCTGGGCGCAAGTCCGCTCAACACCACCGGTCTGCGCCTCTCCGTGGACCGGACCCGACCCATGCGCATCAGCCGCATGCGCCTCAACCAGGCCGGATTCCGCTGGTCGCGGCCTTCCTACCGCTGGCTGTTCCGTCAGCAGGATCTGCACGCACCGGCGCAGGCCGGGTTCGAGGCCGCCACCAACAACTATCGCGCCACCCAGTGGCCCACCTGAAGGAGAACCCATGGCGATTCATCTCTATCTTGACGAAGCGTTGACCCAGCAGATTTCAGAGGGGGATTTCAGCCGTCCCGAGGCCGAGAGCTACAACGGTACTGACGGCGACATCAAGGATCGGCAACTCCACGTCGCCAACGAGCAGACGAGCCTCGCCTCGGCCATCGACCTGGCGCAGACCAGCATCGCGCTGGTCGAACCGCGCTTTGCCGACGGCGAACTCATCATCATCGACGGCGAGCAGATGCTCATTGAAAGCGGCGGCGGAACCGCCAATCTCACCGTGCAACGGGGCGTGGCCAACACCGCTCCGGCCGCGCACAACGCCGGGGCGACTTTCTATTCCGGTTACGACTACACCGGGCTGGTGCTCGATCCCATCGACGAGACCGGCACCGACGAATCGGTGTGGTACCGCCTGGCTCTGACCCAGGTGGATCTCGACACCGCCATCCAGGGCGGACCGCTCAATCTCGGCGACAAGACCTTCCAGCAGACGTTGTCCTTCTGGCGACGCTGCACGGTGCTCCCGGGCACGCCGGTGCAAAACAAACTCGACATCAAGCTGCGCCTGACCGGCACGGAAAACCCGATCCTCTAAGGAGCTCCGATGGCAGCTATTACGATAGACATCGATATTTCCGCGAGGGTGACCCGATCACGGGTGAGCGAAATGGACACCCGTCAGGTGCTCCTGCGCGGGATCTTAGCGGAGATGGATCTCGCCTGTCGCATTCAGCGTTCCATTGAAGTTGCCGCGCAGGCTCAAGTGGGTGTTCTCGCTGAAATCGCAAGGATCGTCAGGACCGGCCAAGTGATCCACAACCGCCTGAACCGGAACACCGACCTGTGGCTCGTCATCCATGGACGTCTGGGTGTCGATGCCGACACGGCGCTGCGGATGACGCGCCTCTGGCAGCGGAGCATCGACACCAGCGTCCGGACGTCGGGCGCACATATCAGCCGATCCGACACCGTTCAGCGCATCGCGATTCCGGCCGGGCTGCTGACAGACACGCGGCAGATCCTGTTCGCGGTGCTCATCGATCAAGACCACGTAATTCAGACCTAAAGGAGAACAGCAATGGCACTGGGACTTATCGTTAAAACCGGCCGGATACTGACGGCCAAACTACTCCTCGGCCAGGCCGTGGACGGCATCACCCACTGCGCCATCGGCGACGGGGATGCCAGCTTCGCCGACCCGCAGAATCCACCCGCGCCGGAGATCGGCCAGACCGGACTCAGAAACGAACGCGCCCGCAAGCGCTACTACAAGCGGACCTTCCTCAAGGAGGATGCCGAGGGGGCGCTGCTGGTCAACGGCGTGCGTTACCTCGAAACCGGCGAGGAGACCAACACCATCGGCGTCTTCTTTCGCTTCGACGAGGCCGAGGCCAACGGCATCACCATCCGCGAATACGGCTTCTTCGGCGGCGACGTGCAGTACGTGGCTAGCACCAACGGGGATCTCGCCATGGGCGGCATCTTCCATCAGGACACCAATCCGACCGGGGAGGTGCAGCATCCCGGTTACCTCTACGAGGTGAAGAACATTCCCGACTTCAACAAGATTTCCGACACCCGCGTGGAGCTGGTCGGGATCATCAAGATCTAACTGGAGGATTCAATCATGAGCATCTCACGCGAGACATTCGACCTGACCAAGAACTACAAGCGCATCCGCTACCACCAGGACCGCGACCTGCTGGATTCCGAACTCAACGAGCAGCAGGATCTCATCAACCAGGAGCGGCGCAAGATCGCCGACATCCTGTTCAACGAAGGCTCGATCCTGGCCGGGCTGGAAGTGAGCGCGGTCGCCAATGTCCTGACCCTGGCTCCCGGCGTGGTCTACATCGACGGTCATATCGAACAGGTGAATGGCGCAACGCTGACCTATGACCCGGCCACCACCGGTGGAGCGGAATACGTTTATGTCGAACTGCTGAAATACAGTTACGGTTACACCCAGGACCCCAGCCTGATCAACCCGGCCACCGGCGAGCCCACCGCCGAACGGGAAAAATGGGTTCTCTCTCTCAAGGCGACGGATACCAGCGGCCAGACGCTGCCTAATAACGTCACCGAGCGCCGAGTCATCCCCATCTACAAATTCGACCGCGAGAACGGCGATGTCACCCCGACGGTGCAAGAGAAGTCCAATCTCTACCTGCGGGATCTGCTGGGCACACTTCCCGGCAGCCGGATCACGGTTTCTTCAATTACGGAAGACCAGCTCTCCTTCGCCGCCGCCGAGGGGCTCAATTCGCTGATCCAGAACCTGGCCGAGCGAACCTTCGACCAGGCCGGAAGCTACCTGGTGAAAGGTTTCGACACGTTCATCGGCGGCACCGACGACGATAGCATCGAGGCAATCACCAACGCCGGACGCGCCTACATCCAGGGCTTCCGGCATCAACGCGATCTGCCCACCTCGACCCAGGTGCCCAAATCGGTTGCCACCAAATCGGTGCGCGGCGAGCAGAAGACCTTCGATATCAACAAGCGTCGTTACCCGGTCAATTCCACGCCGCTCAAGGAGACGACCCAGGTGGAAGCTATCGTCGAGATTACCCGCAACGTCACTCGCGGTTCGGTCGGCGGCGGTGAAGATCTGCTCGATCCCAATCCGGTGGTGGACATTCTCGAGGTCAGCCAAGGGGCTTCCATTTTCCAGGAGGGGGTGGACTGGCAGCAGTCAGGCAACCATGTCGACTGGCTCGGCTCGGGCAACGAACCGGCCATCGGCACCACCTATACGGTGCGCTGGACCTACACCAAGCAGATGCTCAAAGGCACCGATTACGCGGACAGCGGTTGGTTCGGTCAACCCAACCATCCGGCGGCCGGAAACTACTTCTACCTGGTGAGCGCCTACAACGCCACCGGCGAGACGGCCTTCAACGTCGCTGCGGTCATCGCCCGGGCCACCGCCGCCGGAGAACTCAACAAGCTCTCCTGGCTACCGGTCAGCGGCGCGACCGGCTACCGTGTCTACCGAGCCGCCACCAACGGCGCACGCACCGATTACAAACGCCTGATGGAGCTGGGCAGCGAAGCGATCTCCTACATCGACGACGGTGTCGAGGAAACCACCACCGCTTCGCCTCCGGCCACCAACACGGCCGGACTCACCATGTCGCCGGTGCAACTCGAGCTGGGCAACCTCAACGTGATCAACTTCGGGCGCGGCAGCCTCGGCGACCAGCCGGTGAACGGCTCCAACTGCAGCCTGGACTACGACTATTACCTCGGCCGCCGCGACATCGTTTACGCCACCACCACCGAGATCAAGCGACTCGAAGGCGCTCCGGCGGATTTTCCGAAGCTGCCCATCGTGCCGGAAAACGCCCTGGGGTTGTGCAGCATCGACTGCCCGCCCAACTCCACCGACATGGAGATCCGCAACTTCGGTCTGACCCGAATCACCATGGACCAGATCCACGACATCATTCAGGACGTCGAGGACCTGAAGTACAACGATGCCCAGTACCAGATGAACAACGAGCTACAGAACCGGGACGCCCAGACCAAGAAAGGCATCTACTCGGACGACTTTTCGAACACCGCTCAGTCGGACATCTACCACGCCGAATGGGACGCCCGGGTCAACGAGATCGCCCGGTTCGTCGCGCCGGACCGTATTCCGCACTCCACGGTGCTCTCGGTCGATCAGGCGGGCAGCAACGCGAGCTTCTTCGGCAGCCTGGCACTGTTGCCGGGCAACGAGACCGTGCTGGTGGAGCAGAACGATTGGTCCGAGGAGCGCAACATCAACCCTTACGCCGTGTTCGACAAGCCTCCGGCCATGCTGCAGAGTACGCCCAACCTCGGGCGGCGCGGGCAGACCGGCATTGCCGTCACCGGCATCAACTTCACCCCAAGCAAATCCGGCATCGTACTGCGCTGCGACGGTCAAGTAATGGCCAACAACCTGATCAGCGACGAAGCCGGTCGGGTCAGCGCCTCCTTCACCATTCCGACCAACGCCCGCAACGGCAACCGCATCGTGGAGATGAACGACGGCGTTTACTCGGCTCGGACCAGCCTGCAGATCAACGATCCGCTGGTTATCACCCGCATCGAGCGCATCATCGAGAACCGCATCATCCGCGTGCCTGTGGTGCAGGTTGTCTGGCGCACCCAGACCATCTTCGTGCCTCGCGATCCGCTGGCCCAGACCTTCAGCTTCACCCAGAACCAGGTGGTCACCAGCGTCGGGCTCAATTTCACCGCCAAGGACCCGTCCATTCCAGTCACGGTTCAAATCCGGGGCGTCACTACCGGTCTGCCCAACGGTGTGGTCTTTGCTGAAAAGGTGCTGGCTCCCAGTGAGATCAGCCTGAGCGGCGAGACCCGGATTCGCTTCGACGACCCGTTCTATGCCGAAGCCAACAGCAGCTATGCCGTGGTGCTGCTGACCAACAGTACCAATTACAAGGTCCGCACCGCCACCCTCGGCAAGATGGGCCGCTGGGGCATCATCACCCGCCAAGCCTACATGGAGGGCGTGCTGCTGGAAAGCTCCAACGCCGAGACCTGGACGCCGCTCAACGGCTCCGACCTGGCGATCAAAATCTACGGTTACAACTTCCAGTCCGAGGGGACGATCCGCTTCCAGCCGATCACCGGCGTGCAGTTCTCCGACCTCAACCTCGACGAATACTCCGCCATCCCCCAGAGCACCGCCCTCGATTGGGAATACTCCACCGACGGCGGGGTGACCTGGGACGCCCTGGTTCCCGCCGAGGAGGAGCGGCTGCCCAACCTCGCCACCCGGGTTCAGGTCCGCGTGCGCCTGAATAGCTCGCTTTCCAACGACACCCCGGCCATCAACTTTCGCGACGTCAACCTGGTGGGTTACCTCAACAAGACCACCGGGGCCTATTTGAGCCGCGAGAACGAACTGACCCAGGGGGTGGAATCGACCAAGGCCTATGTGCAGATGCAAATCCCCAGCGGGACCACCCTGCAGTGGTTTGCCAGCAACGACGGCGGCCTGACCTGGGAGGCGATGACCATCCAGGACACCCGGCCCATCGACGAGAACTGGACCGAGTACACCCTGGTGCGCACCTTTACGGACAACACCGGCAACAAGGTCCGTTACAAGGCCGAGATGACCGGTACGCCGCTGAGTTACCCGCGCATCCATTCACTGGGCGCGACCCTGAGCTAAGGAGGCACGGCCATGATCGTTCGACGCACAGGCGGCCTGACCGAGTTCATCCCTTCGCCGCAGGAGAAGCGCGACGGCCTGATCCGCGACCACGCCCTGGGCCTGCTGGAGAATCTGCACCTGCGCCTGGCGCGGTTGGAGCGGGCCTCGGGTCTGCCACCCGACGAAGCGAAGGCCTTCGTGGCGCTGCTGACGCGGATGCGGGCCGACGAGTCGCGCAATCTGGAACTGCACACCAGCCTGATTTCCGGAGAAACCGCCTCCGGCTAACCCGGCTCACTGCCACCGTCAACCCAGAAACCCCGGATACGGAAAGCCCGTTCCGGGGTTTCTGCCGCCTGTGCGCCGCCCAATCCGGCCAAACTCGCAAGCCATTGAAAATAAAGGTGTTAAATGTCGCCTTCGGCTGTTCTTCTACTTGATTTGTGTCCGGAAAGAAGCATTCATTCATGGTGTAAGCAGAGGCTATAAACCTTGCCATACAACGACTTAGAAGCGCCATGAACGACGGAGGCACGCATGAACCTGAATGAGATCCACTACGGCATCGAGATCGAGACCGTAAAACGCACCCGGGAACAGATCGCCTGGGCCATCCACTCGGTGGTGGGCGGCACGGTTCGCCATATCGGGGTTCCCAGCGGCTACGACCCCTGGGAGGTCGAGGACCTGCGCGGCCGCGTCTGGAAGGTGGTGGGGGACGCGTCCCTGACCAGCGTCCCGGCCCATCTGCGGGCCGAGGTGGTCAGCCCGGTGCTCGGCTACGACGACATCCCGCAACTGCAGGAGGTGGTCCGGGCCATCCGCCGCGCCGGAGGCAAGATCAACAGCCAGTGCGGCATCCACATCCATATCGACGCCGCGCCCTTCGACGGCAGGCACCTGGGTAACCTGGCCAAGATCATCTACAAGCAGGAGCCGCTGATTCTCCACGCCCTCGGCATCAGCCGCGACCGGCTCAATCGCTACACCAGGCCGGTCAGCGACGAGCTTATCCAGCGCATCGAACAGCATCGCCCTCGCAGCAAGGACCAGCTCAACCGCATCTGGTACGGCTACCACAACCGCCAGCCCCAGCACTACGACAACAGCCGCTACCACGGGGTCAACCTGCACAACGTCTGGTACCGGGGCACGGTGGAGTTCCGCTGGTTCGAGGCGACCCTCCACGCGGGGCGAATCAAGGCCTACCTGCAGTTCTGCCTCGCGGTCGCCGCCAAGGCGCTCAATGGCCGGGCCGCCTCCAGCCGCAAGCGGGACTTCGACCCCCAGAGCGCCAAGTACGACTTCCGGGTCTTCCTGCTCCACCTTGGCCTGATCGGCGACGAGTTCAAGACCGCCCGCAAGCATCTGATGGCCAACATGCCCGGCGACGCCGCCTTCAAGAACGGACGGCCCAAACCGGAGGACGTCCTTCCGGACGAAACCCAAACCACCACTCTCACCAACGAGGCCGGGCAAGTTCCCGGCCTCACTGTTTAAGGAGGTGCCCAATGAAGATCCTGATCCGCTCCACCACGTTGGACGGCGAACCGATCCCCGGCAGCGGGGAAACCATCCAGGCCGCCGACTGCCTCGAAGTTGTCGAGCTGATGCGCGGCCAGACGCCGTTTACCGCCAGCCGAGCGCCCCGGGGCTACATGACCGAGGTGCTCTCCGGCATTGAAGGCGGGCCGACCCAGCCATTGCCGGAGGATGCCGCCGCTGCGGCCGCCGAGTTTCTCACCCGTCTGGCGCGGCACGGCCTGATCGAGTTCCTGCCCGACGACAAGGCCAGCGATCCCTGGCCGGAACGCTTCCTCGAAGCCCTGGAGACGGTGCGGCTATCCGGGCGCACCAACATGCTCGACCACCCGGAGGTAACCCGGCTGACCGCCGAGATGGGCTACCCGGAGGTGGCCGTGTGGCTGGCGGACCACCTGCGCGAATACGCGGCCTTCGTCCTCGAGGGGACGAGACCGCTCGGCAAGAACTTCGGCGGCAAGGAGGACCCGGCTCCATGTGCGGACAAGTAGGCATCATCTTCGGCCGCAAGCGCAGACGGCCCGACGAGCGGGATTACCTGCGCGAGCTCTTCATCCGCATGCTACTGCACAGCGAGGAGCGCGGCCCGCACGCCTCCGGTCTCGCCTGGCTCAAGACCGACGGCAGCCACCGCATCTTCAAGCGGCCGATGCGGGCGCACGAGCTGGTGTACGAGAAACCGTTCCAGGAGCTGCTCGGGCAGGTCGACAACGAGACCACCATCCTCATGGGCCACACCCGCTGGCGCACCCGGGGCAACGAGTTCAACAACCGCAACAACCATCCCATCCGGGCCGGGATAGTCATCGGCACCCACAACGGCACCATCTACAACGCCGATTATCTGTTCCGCCGCCTCGGGCTGCCGCGCTACGCCGAGGTGGACAGCGAGTTGATCTTCCGCCTGGCCGACCGTTTCGCGCCCGAAGGCCCCATCGATCAGGAGGGCCTGAAGAAGGCGCTTGCCCTCTGTCGCGGCCAGATGAGCGCCGTGCTGGCCTCACGCCTCGACCCCGGCACCATCACCGTGCTCAAGGGCAACAAGCCGCTCTGCCTGCGCATCCACCGCCAGCACCGGGTGGTGCTCTACGCCTCGGACGACGCCTTCATCGACTTTGCCGTGGACAACGAGAAGGGCTGGCGCGAGCTGGAGGTGCCTCCCATGACCATGCTCACCATCCGCCACGAGGATGTGCGGGCCATCAGCAACAGCGAATTCCGCTTCATCCCCCAGGAGCGCAAAGGGACACTGCCCGAAGGAGTGAATGCATGAACATTGGAGAATCCTCGAAGCTGAACACAAACCCGGAAGACAGCCCCGAGACCATCCTCCGGCTCTTCGTCTACGGCACCCTGAAACGGGGCTACTGGAACCATCAACGCTTCTGCGCCCAGGCCCGCAGCATCGAACCGGCCGTGCTCTGGGGCAGGCTCTACCACCTCCACGCCGGTTTCCCGACGCTCGAAGTGCCGGAGGGACTGATCCTGGCCCGAGGCACCGCCGACCCACTGGCCGACGCCCGCAGGCAACAAGAGATCGGCACACCACGCTTCGGCCGCCCGACCGGCGACTGGGATCTGATCCACGGGGAACTGGTGACCTTCACCGACCCGCAGCGCGACCTGCCGCCCATCGACCGGCTGGAAGGATTTCGGTTCGGGGGGCACAGCATGTATCAGCGGGTGATGGTGGCGGTGCTGTGCGGGCGCACCTCGATTCCAGCCTGGACCTACTGGATGCCATGCCCGTCTTACGCGGAGAGAGTCGCCAACGGCCAGTGGTTACGCCAGTGAGCAGACATTTACGGCCTTATCCGGACGAAAGCGTTTGACAATCGGCCCCTGCCTAAATATATTAGAGAGCATTTTAAGTTGGGGAAGCTGCGCCCAGCATCCCCGTTACCGCCTCTGGCGTGGCAAGAAAACCAATCGCCCTTGAGGAGTTGGAGATATGGCCGAGATAGAAGACCGCTGGTTATCAGTAGACGAGATAGGCAAGTACCTCGGTGTCAGCAGTGACACCGTTTACCGCTGGATCGACAAACACACAATGCCCGCCCATCGCATGGGCCGTCTTTGGAAGTTCAAGAAGAACGAAGTGGACGAGTGGGTGAAGGCTGGCGGTGCGGCTGACAGGGTAAATATCACAACCGATAAGTGAGTAAAGGCGATTCATGAATAACCAACGATTAAAATTTTCAGGACATCAAACTTTTTCCCTCCGTTATGGCTGGTTGGAGAAGGGGTACGAGTTCACTGCAAGCAGAAAAAGCTTTTCTCACGAATCAGCTATTGTTGATCTGGGTGTTGGAAAGAACATGGTCGATAGCATTAAGTACTGGTGCGATTTGACCGGGATCATCAAAGATGATTTTGTTACGGATTTCGGGATGCAACTATTGGACGAAAAGTCAGGTTGGGATCCTTTTTTGGAGGACCAGGCTTCCTGGTGGCTGTTGCATTGGAAACTTACTACAAACCTTAATTATAGGACCTCGGGCACAGCTCTCTTCTCCTATCTCCGAAAGCCTGAATTTTCGAAACAGGATGTGGCTGAAGCAGCCTTGCGTTTTGTTGATGCAGGCAAGAAAGCCCCTTCCGACAATATTATCATGAGAGATGTCGACTGCTTTATCCGCTCTTATTGCGGACTCAAGCGATTTGAGAAAAAAAAATCCGGAGAGGAATCATTCGATTGTCCTCTGCAAGAATTGAACTTAATTCAAGCAATGAGTGGAGGAGATTTTTACCGCTTTTCAATTGGGGCTAAAGCTTCTCTCCCGGCGGAAATAATTGGTTATGCAATCTGCGAGTATTTCGGACGAGAAAACAAGAGCGCAATGACAATTCAGGGAGTGCTCTACAAGGAAGGAAGCCCTGGCCAAGTGTTTATGTTGGATGAAAACGCATTGATTGAGGCCGTTCAGGAATTACATGAAAACTCGATTTGGGGGAATCGGTTCGATTTCACTGAGTCCGCTGGTGTGGCACAAGTGCATTGCAATGTAGGCCTCGATGAAGCCGAGGATTTGCTAAGCAGTTATTACTGCCGAGGGGATGTGTGATGGGCAGAGACCTGAAAAGATCTCATTATGTTGCCGTAGCGCCTCGATTTTTGCGCTCTGTCAACCTTCATAACGACTGGCAGAACATTGGCAGTGCGTCCGGTTACATTGTAACCCCCAATGTCGCTCAGGCGCTGGAGCAACTGAGCGAAGGGTTGCTATCTGAAAAGGGGCAGCGGGCCTTCGCTTTGACCGGCCCATACGGAACCGGGAAATCCGCATTTGCGGTCTTTCTTTGTCAGCTTTTGGATCGGGATGCCAGGAAGGTTGACCAGGCAGCTAAAATGCTTGCCCCGGAATACTCCAAACTGAATGCAAAGTTGCGGCAAATTCGCAAAACCAAAGGCGGCCGAGAGGGATTTCTTCTTATCCCGGTTACGGCTCGTCGTCGTCCTATCGCGCAATTACTGTTGGAAGGAATGCTCGCGGCCGTCAGGGGGATGAAACCTTCAACATCAGTGAGAGATCTCCATACTCGAATTGAGGAGGCGCTTCGGCGAAAGGCTTGGCGAGACACTGCCATTGTGGTTGGTTTTCTGACTGACATTCAGAAAGAGGCGGAGAAGCAATTTTTCACTGGCGTTCTCTTGCTTGTTGACGAGGCGGGGAAAACACTGGAATACGCCCTTCAGGATCGAGCAGGCGGCGACGTATATATTTTCCAGGAATTGGCGGAATACGCCAGTCGCCAATCGAAAACACCTCTGCTGTTTCTCATTACCCTGCACCAAATGTTTGACGACTATGTTGAGCTGTCTGATCGAACTCTTCGTAATGAGTGGAACAAGGTCCAGGAGCGCTTTCAGTCTATTCAATTCAGCGAATCAACGGGCACCACAATAAAGCTTATCGCTTCGGCATTGCATCCAGCTACCAATCTGCCAAAGCCAATAGCAGATGAGTTGGATTACGCTTTGTTGGATATCAAAAAGGGAGCGATCTCACTGCCTTTTGGCCTGGAATATGCCGAATTTGAAAAAATAGCTCGTCGCTCATGGCCATTGCATCCAAGTTTATTACTGGCAATGCCCTACTTATTCAGAAGGCTCGCACAGAATGAACGATCCATTTTTTCTTACTTAACCAGCTGCGAGCCATTTGCCTTCCAATACCACATTGACCAACCTGTCGACGGGGGTGATAATTCTATCCGTCTGCATCATATCTATGCCTATTTATTGGCCAACTTTGAGGCTGGACTAGCTCGTTTGCCGCACGCGAAACGTTTATTGGAGGCCAACGACATTATAAATAGCCGTCACTATCTAAGTCACGCCCAGCTTGAAATTGTGCAGACAGTGGCGCTTTTAAATGTTTTGTCAGAAATCTGCCCTCTTCGTGCCACAGCGCAAATTCTCAGATGTGCTGTTTCTAGCCCGAAAACATTAGATCAGGATCTGGAGTTTTTGAGACAGCAGTCGGTAGTCACTTATCGACGACTGGACAACTCATATCGGGTTTGGGAGGGCAGCGATGTCGATATCGAAGCCCGAATGAATGAAGGTCGGCGAAAGCTTCAGATTGAAAGTGTGTCGCCTTTGGAGGCTCTTTGCCATCACCTTCCTGTCAGGACTCTCGTTGCCCGTCGCCACAGCCTGAAGACTGGCGTCAACCGTTACTTCAATCTGATGTACGCGGAGAGTTTGAGCAAAAGTATTCTGAAGGCAGCCGACCGATTTGAAGATGCAGCAGGCACCATTATTGTGCTGCTGCCACAAGCCAATATAGAGCGACTGAAGGCTGAAGCCCTCGAAGCGACCAAAGGGCAAAAAAGGCTCATTATTGCTCTGCCCACACAAGTTGATGCCTTACGCGGTGTTGCGGAAGAGGTAGCTTGCTTGCGTTGGGTCGAAAAAAATACGCCTGAACTCCGTGATGACCGCATTGCCCGGCGCGAGTTAAGCTTGAGGCTCGCCATGGGAGAACAGCACATTGCCCAATATATTCAGACGTTGCTTGATCCTCGTCCTGCGCCGGTGGGCAATTCTTGTCAATGGATATGGCATGGTCAAGACCAGCAGCCGCAAAAGCCGGTTGATGTAACAAAATTGCTATCCCAAGCATGTGATCAAATATACCATTTAACCCCCATGGTTCGAAATGAGCTGGTCGTCAGAAAAAAACTTTCAAGCGCTGCTTCGTCAGCACGACGTTGTCTGTTGGAGCGCATGCTGGAAAGGCGCGGTGAGGAAGGTCTTGGCATTGAAGGTTACCCTCCGGAACGCAGCGTATATGAATCCGTGTTACGTGCTTCAGGGGTTCACTTCTTTAATGATGACAGTCAGCAGTGGGACTTCGGCCCTCCTTCTGAGGACAATAGCTGCAACCTACGGCCATCGTGGGATTTGATTGAGGATATAGTATTCGCGGAAGATATTCAGCGGATCGAACTTGTCGATCTGTTTGAACAGCTTGCAAATGTCCCATATGGTCTTCCGGATGGTGTTCATCCGATTGTATTTGTTGCCTTTTACCTCCATTATCAGGATGAGTTGTTTCTTTATAGGGAAGGTACTTTTGTTCCCGAGGTCCAGACAGCCCACCTGGAGTTGCTGCAAAGAAGACCTGACCTGTTTGCGGTTTCGGGCGCAAAGCTTGACGGCATCCGCAAGGCGGTTGTGGAACGTCTGGCCACAGGCTTGAAACAAGCTCCTAAGACGGCGTCGGTCGTGCGTGCACTGTATCGTGTATTGAACTCGTTGCCGCCCGTCACACAGAAAACAACGCAGATCGGGAATGCGGAGGCGGTAAAAGTTCGCGACTGCCTGCTGCACGCGGCTTCACCAGAACAACTTCTCTTTGTCGACCTGCCCCGTTGTTTTGGGCTGCAATCATTCATGCAGGGGCAGAGGCGTGAAAGAGACGTGGATTATTTTTTCGAGCAGCTCAACAATTGTCTTTCCATCTTAAACAACCACGCCCCGAAGTTGCTTGAGAAAAAAAGGAAGCTCTTGCTCCGTCACTGCGGGCTTGCCGAGAACATCGATGGGTGGCATGAGCTCGAGCGTAGAGCGGCATGGCTCGTACCACGCATTAAACATGAGGTGCTGACCCCCTTTCTCAATTGTGTGAACAACGGCATTGCCGACGACCACAACGCACGCCCCGCATTGTCTCTGATCGCCAATCGCCCTTTTGAGCAATGGACCGACATGGATTTAGAGAGTTTTGAAGGGTTGGCAAAAGGCATGGGGGAGCTGTTCCGGCAGACCTGGCTTAACTATGGGGATGTCGGTCCCGTCTTGACTGACAAGGAGCTCGAGCAAAAAGAGGCCTTCCGGATAATGCTGGAACCTCAGCTCAGCAAACTAAGAGGGAGAGGCAATTCCCGCGCACTTGCCGCTGCTTTAAGGGAGCTATTGAGCAAAATTGAGTCGAATCAGAATGAGATTGTAAGGAGTTGCTAATGCATTCAGATATTCAAAATCCTGCCAAATCTGATAAACCTGTGCGACATATTCTGGCGCTGTCAGGTGGTAAAGATAGTTCTGCGCTTGCTGTTTACATGTTGGGCAAGATTCCGGATGCCGAATATGTTTTCTGTGACACAGAAAAGGAGCTTGATGAGACGTATGAGTACTTGGTTAAACTAGAAACCTTCCTCGGTAAAAAGATTCATTTTCTTAAATACTCATCGGGATATGGGTTCGACGAGATCCTTCAAATCAAGAAAGGTTTCCTACCATCTCCAAAGTCCCGCTGGTGTACAGAGTATCTAAAGCTGAAGCCTTACGAAGATTTCATAAGCGACGATCCTGTAATCAGCTATGTTGGCATACGAGCAGATGAACCTCACCGTACAGGCTACATTTCAACAAAACCCAATGTGAAAACAGTTTTACCCTTTGTTGAAAATAATATCCGTCTTGAAGATGTGGAAAGGATTCTTAATGAGTCTGGGCTAGGGGTGCCTCGTTATTATCAGTGGCGGTCCCGGTCAGGATGTTATTTTTGCTTCTACCAACAAAAGCGTGAATGGGTTGGCTTGCTTGAAAATCACCCAGAACTTTTTGAAGAAGCAAAAAAATACGAAAAATTCGATCCAGAAACAGGAGAACGGTATACCTGGAATCAGGGTGAGACCCTTGATGAGCTGGCTCAACGCGCAGAGGCAATTATGGTAGAGCACGCAAAAAGGAAAGAACGTGAGGCGAATGCATTTAAGGGGCATCAGAAACTGAAAGATATTTGGGGCTATGACTCCGATGACGGGGAGTCTCTTTCTTGCAATATCTGTCATCTATAGGATCTCTTTCAATGATTTACTGGGATCATAATTCGACAACACCATGCGCGCCGGAAGTCGTAGAGGAGATGAAGCGTTACTGGAATGAAGAATATGGTAATCCCTCCAGCAGCCACCTCATGGGGCGCCGGGCCGAATTGGCGGTCAAAAAGGCGCGTGAACAAGTGGCCGGTCTGGTCAATGCCCTCCCGCCTGAGATTGTCTTTACATCGGGTGCTACGGAAAGCAACAATCTGCTCTTTTTGGGCATTCTCCTCTCTCCCCACGCCGAACGTAATCGGATCGTGGTGTCATCCATCGAGCATAAGTCTGTTCTCGAGCCCGCCCACCTACTGGAAAAACATGGGTTTGAGGTCGTTGAACTGCCCGTAGACCATACTGGCGTAACCAATGTGGATGCTGCCAGAAAGCTCATCACCCCGGAGACTTTGCTGGTTTCAGTGCAGGCTGCCAACAACGAACTGGGGACACTGCAGCCCGTCGCTGAACTGGCTGACCTAGCCCACCAGAACGGGGCCTATTTCCACACTGACGCTGCCCAGGTGCTGGGCAAGGTGCCATTCGATGTACGGGCAGTCAATTGTGACTTTGCCTCATTTAGCGCCCACAAAATGTACGGCCCTAAGGGGGTTGGGGCGCTCTTTATCCGAGGAGGTGCCCGGAAATGGCCTTGGGCGCGACCGTTTCGTGGAGGGGGGCAGGAGTATGATCTGCGCCCTGGGACAAACAACGTTCCAGGTATAGTTGGCTTCGGTAAAGCTTGCTCGATTAGCCACGGGTATGTTCAAAAGAATGGCTCAGAGGATATCATTCAACTCGAAAAGGAGTTGTTAGAGCGAATAGCAAGAGCATTTCCAGAAAGCATAATACACTCGCTGACCGTTCCTAGATTGCCAGGGGTCTTTTCAATCGCTTTTCCAAAGGTTCCCGCTGATCTGCTCATCGATAATCTACAGACACTCGCTGTTTCTGAGGGTTCGGCTTGCTCCAATCGTGCAATCACTATATCTCACGTGCTTCAGAAAATTGGATGCGATCGTGAAACAGCGAAAGGGACGATTCGGGTCTCTTTGGGGCGGCATACAAACCAGAACGAAATCCACGAGGCCATCGAGAAGCTAAGTCGCTCAATAGTCGAAATTAAAAGTATTCTCCGACAACCATGAGGAGGGGCTGATGATGCCTATGGAGATTAAACAGGAAATCCGTGTATTAGGTTGGAAAGGAAATGCTTTTAAACCACATAAGCTGATTGCATTACTGACTGCGATTGAATTACTGAAAAAAAACAACTTTTCTGATGGAAGAATTTATTTCGATTCATCCTTCAAAAAGACTTTCATTGATTTATTTAATCAGTTTTCAACTGATACCAGCAGTAGTTGCAGGGCTCACACTCCGTTTTTCCATTTACACACTTCTACATTCTGGTCGTTAGTGCCTATAGATGGAAAGGCGCTAGAGCTTGAGGCAACAGAAACAGTTGGAGGCCCTGGGGCGTTATGTGATTTAGTGGACCATGCATTAATTTTAGACCCTCTACTTAGCTTGCTAAAAGATGAATCAACGCGGGGGGAGCTTGTTCAGCTTGTCATTAATTGTCTACGAGAAGGTAGCGACCGTGGCGGACATGGCGCCCAGTCATTTGAAAGATTACCTGATGGGCTGGGTGAAACTTCCTTAAATCCTTTTGTTGGTTATCTCAATTCTCTTCAGCGCTCGGGTGGGAGCAATGAAAACGCATTGGCTGAATCGCAGGTATGCAATGCGCAGTTCGCCACAATTCACGTAGAGCATCCGCTGGCCGATATAATTTATGAAGAGCTGAGGGATCCGGCAGGCAAACATGTACTTTTGACGGGCCACGCGGGAGACGGGAAATCCACCCTCGCCATGGAGGTGTATAAGCTTTTCCGGGACTGGGATCGCGACCGGCCGCTGGATAAGCCGCCGCAACCCCGGGAAAATACGGGAGCGGTATCCATCATCAAAGACCTGAGCGAACGTGATCGTACCGAGGATCCAATCTTGCTGGACGAGTTGTCGAAACGGGAGCGCCGTTTTCTGCTGGTCTCCAACACCGGAACTCTGTTGGATCTAGCCAAGCGGCATGCCGCATATTTCGGCGAAACCGATGTTGAATTGGAAAGCCGCGTGCTAAAGGCCATCAGCAGCGAGAGCGGGGAATCATCCCTGTCGCTGGGGGGCATCGAATTCCGGGTATTCAACCTGGCCCGCATGGATAATATGGCGCTGGCCCGCCGGGTTTTTGAAAAGATGCTGGCTCCGGAACGCTGGGCGATCTGCCAAACACTGAAGTGCCGGGAAACCTGCCCCATTTTCATCAACGTTAACCTCCTGCGATCCAATCAGAAACGGGTAACCGAACGGATCTTTCTGGCTTATCGGCGCACATATGAATACGGAACGCGCCTGACCATGCGGCAGTTTACGGAGCACCTTGCCTATCTCATTACCTCCGGGCTCGATCAGCAGGATATCCGGAAGGTGCAGACACAGAATCCGTCTCCGCTGATTTCCGAATATCTCTTCTTCAACCGCTTTTTCGGCGACAACGGCTGCGAACCGGATGGTTCGGCCTTCGAAATGAAGGCGGTGCAGGAGATCGAGAAACAGAAATTCGGGGAACGTCCCTGTCCGGGATGGGAACACAAACTATGGCTGCGCAACTGTGACGAGCCAGTGATGCTCGGTGTGGATTCGCTGAATGCGGAGTTTGAAAAACTGCGCCGTCAAGGGGCTCATGAGTCCCAGTTTATTGGAATGTCATCGGATCAGGCTCGGGAACAGGTCCGCCGCATGCTCTATTTTCTGGCGGACTTTCCCGACGGGAAACAGGGATATCTGGGGCAATACCTGAACTCTCCGACGCTGCTGGACTGGATAAGATGGCAGCACGATGAAGTTCAACTTAATGGACAAGAAAAAGAGACGCTCGAACGTAAAATATACCATGTCCTTCAGGAACACTTTACCGGGGTACGGCTCCCTGAGGGAGCGACGCAGAACGACCGTCGGAGACTTTATATAACTCTGAGCCGCCGCCGAAGTGAAGTACGACAGAGCGCCCAGGTGGTTTTGGCCGAGGTCGACTGGGGAGACTCAATAATGTTAAAGCTAATTAACAGCTTCAGTGCATCGGGTGAACTGCGTCGAGATCTCATTTTGTGCGGAAAGGAAAATAGTCGTATTGACGGACTGAAGTTGCCATTGAGGGTGCCGTTCCTGGATTATGTCATGATGCGCCATTTCGGCGAACTGGGCGAGGTGCTTGAAGCTTCCTATCTGGAGCGGCTCGATTGCTTCAAGGCGCAGGTTCAAAAAAATGCTTCCGCCCATGACGACGAACGGATCATGCTGGTTCGGCTGAAAACGGATCACACCTTCCGCAGGCAGCGTTTTGCCGTAAACGGCAACAATCTGGAGGTAACCGATGACCTTTAACTATTTTCCCTACACTCCAGATGATGTGAGAGCGATGCAGAATCCGGCGATTCAGCTCTATGGCAACCGCCTGTTTTCCGATCAGACCGTCAGTGAACTGCTGAGCGAATTCCTGTTGGTTGTCTTTTCGCCCAAGCAGACCGGACACACGGTTTTTGAAACGGCCTTGCCGAACCGGGAACAGCTTTTTGCTTGGAATAATGCGCCACTTAAATATGCGCCGAAGGCCCGCCTGAACCTGAAACTCTTCTCGTTTCTGGGGGCATCCCGTCTGGATTCCCGGCACCAAACCCACCGGACCCACCATGAGCAGCTAATCCAAAGACTGCACGGTCAAATTCAGGTCGAAGACCCTGAGCATAAACAGAGTATTATCCGCACTATTGAAAACCTGTTTCTCGGGTTTCAGGGTGCAGGCAGCGGTCGGACTTGGTGTGCACAGAGCTTTCTTCCGATTTCTCACTCGTTTCTGGCAGGGGAAACGATTTGGAATGAAAATGCGGCTGAGAGAGAGAGTCCAGATAGCTGGGATGATATTTTTGAAAACAAAAGCAAATACCTAACAATGAACCAGCACCGTTTCTTGTCGCGAGGCGGCGAGCTACTCTATCTGCAGGTCTGCAATGCACTGAGGCAACCCCACGACCGAATCACCGCATGGTGCCGGGACGGGGCTTTCGGGTTGACGGACAACGAACAGAATCCGGAGTGGCTGCACTTTCAACTGAACGAAGCGTTGCAGAATCTGATGAGCTTCTGTCCGCACACCTTGACGGAACTTGCTGAATTCATTGATTCTCGGCTTGATCCGGTCACGCCGGAAAGCACGGATGGGACCAAGTCGGATCGTCGCTTTGTCTCCGCCGGATGGTGCAATGCAGAAAGCTGGATGGAAGGCTATCTGTTTGCTGTTGATCTGCTTCGTCTCATGCAGAGCAATCTGGATGTGGTTGAACGGATCTATCTGCTGGAGACTGCTTGTTCCATGCAGGTTCTCCGTACCCTGGCGATGCAAAGCATGCGACTCATGAGCGGTGCGGAATTCTGTAGCGGACCGGACTATCGGCTGGCCGTATCGGCCCCGGAAGAGAACCGTCCGGTTATCCGTCGCCTTTCCCAGCAATCCGTCAAAGCGGTTGAAAAGATGATATTTCAATCGTTGAGGTCGGATACGGTTGAGCTGCCGGAGGATGAGGGTGAACGGAATAAAAAACTTAAACAGGCGGATCGTTCCTACGGCAGCAAGCTGTTCGTGGGCCTCTCAAAACGCCTCGGTTTCGTTGTTCCCAAGCGGGGTGCCGGTGCGCGGTTCGTACTGAATGAGCAACTGCTGCGCCTGCTGGTCGTGACCACGGTTCCGGTTGGCGGACGGCTTACGTTCGATACATTCAAGGAACTGCTGGAGCGTCGACATGGGTTGGTTTTTGATGCCAAAGGACTTGATCGGGCCAGCGAGCGGCTTTGCGGCAAGGGAATCTATTTACCGGCAGACACGGACCAGTGGCTTCAAGAAATGCTGGCGGCCGCCGGGTTCCTGATCCATCTATCCGATTCCTGTGCGCTGATTCACAATCCGGCGGATGACAGAGGGGACGTCCAATGAGTTATTTTGCAAATACAGTACGAAACCATCTAAAAAACCGGATCGAACGTTTTCAGGCGGATCCGGCAGATGGCCGCAAGATGATCTTTATGATTCCGGCAATGCAGGAACCGACCCTACTGGCCATTGCCAAGGCGATAACAGACGTTTGCCTGAAAGACCCGAAAATCAGACTGGTTCTGAAAATCGCCTCCGCATTGACGGCAGAGTGGAGTGACGCAGGAGTCGCCAAGGCCCGCAGCAATGAATGGCTGAGCGAAGGCCGGGATCTGACCTATACCCGCAGTATCGTAAATATGGATCCCAACCGTCTGCTGGTTATTGTTCTTTGCGGTTCCGATCAGGTGACGGACTCCGCGGGTTTGGCGGATTTCCACACCTGCGATCCCGACATGGTCTGGAATGAGGATATGCGGGGAAGTTTCAGTTCGTGGGTAGAAGAAAAACTGAAAAGTATTGGGATGCATGACTACCGCCCGGATGATCTCACCACCATCGACCGGGTCATCAAACCGCTGTATACCGGCGGAACCGGGGACCTGCTGCAGATCAGCGATTGGCTGGAAAAACTGGATCTCAGCCTCGCGGCTGACGTGACGGATGTTCCCCGATTGATGCTTGCAAATCTTCAGGAGTTCGGTCTGCCAGTTCTTTCCCGCTTTCCGCTCCATCAAAAAAGAAAGCAGCTGGGACCATATATTCATAAAGCGGTGGAGTTCTTCAACTACACGCTATTCCTTGAGGCCCGTCAACGGGACAAAGCTCTCAAGGCCATTGACAGTTTACAAAACGCGATATCCGAAGGAAATGATCCGGGCATTCCGTTTGATGATGAAGAGGTTTGCGGTCCCTATGCTTCCGGGCAAGAGTTGCTGGCCGGGCTGAGGGACTTTATTGAAAACGATGGGCAGTGTGAACGTGACAAGTTAAGACAGTGCGACTTTGTCGTTATCTGGGATGATATTTTGAAATTCAAGGACAGGGCTCAAAAGGAAAAGCGGGAAAGCACCAGAAAGTTGGCCGGAAGCCCCGTCGAAGTTCTGCTGAATGCCGTCTGGATGACGCTCAGGGAATTTTATATCGCGCATAGAGACAAGGCAGAGATCTCTATCCAATCCATCGAAATTTCTCCCGTGCTATTTAAACACGATGTGGATGGTGCCGGAGAAGAGAACAATGCGGATGATGGGCTCGGGGATGCGGCGGAAAATGCGGAATATGCCCGGCGTTACCTCACCCGTCTGATCGGCGGAATCGATGAGTTGTTGATAAAACATGTCAACATCAGCAATGCCGATGGGAGCGAGATTACCATATACAGCGATCTGCTCTCTCCGGAGATCAACTGCCGGTATGCTAAAACCGCCGAGCCGGTACTGGAGTTTGCGGTCGTCATTTCCTCGGAGCATAAACCGTTAAAGCGGAAATATGGCTGGCGGCTTCCTGAACACCATATGTATCGACTGTCGATTGACCTGCTGCGACGCGCCAGACAGGCTATTGCCAGTCTGCAGGAAATTCACAAACTTCCTGTCTATCATATCTCCTATTTCGAGGAACTGCTGCAGGCCACGGCCGACGAAGAGATTCGGCGCATACTCCTGCACGCCATCCGGGATGAACGGGAATCCAACGGGGCACTGACCAACCTGCTAAGCGGAGAGTGGAGCAAGGTCGATGATCCCTTGTCACCCAGACTCAAACTGCTGGCAGAGAAGTATGACCGGTTTGTAACTGCCGCATCCTCAAACGGCATTTTTTCAACCCTCTTCAGTGCCCAGCCGGAATGGCCGGATCTCCGCAAGGCTTACGCGGATTCTTTTGAGGTGGCGCTTGCGCTGCCCGACATTTCCCAGTCCTCCCTCATCGGGATGCTGACCCGGGCGTTTTTGGTTGTGGAGCCGCGCTCCCTGAACCTTGACGATACCTGGCATGCGGATGTTCACGAACGCTCCGGCGTGGCAACCATTCTTCATCCTTCCGTCGTGGAAATGCTGGAAGCTCAGGTTGTCTATCTGACCAGGTGCTTTAACTTTGCGGCGAATAAGGAGTTGTCCAAAACCCCGAGCCGGGATGGTTTCAAGGCCCATATCTGGAGAACGTATGTTGACCTCTCAAGCATTCAGTCTCCCCTGACGGGACTACTGAGCGATGAAAGCAAAAACCTGTGTGCCGATGTCAGAGGCAATGAGCTGATCCATCGCATCGGGTCCTCTTCAACGACAGACACACCACTCTCTACGCGGTTGCTGGTTCGTTATAACGAGGGCACCGAAGATGACAGCAATCTAAATGATGCCGAGATGTTCCGTGAGACAAGCGAATCAAAACTCCTCCTGCGGCTCATGCAGGACTATTTCGATCTTCACCCCCATGCGCGAGATGGTTTAAGTATTGCGGTTTTCAGGAATAAAGATATTCAGCCAGTGGTCGCAGCGGTGCATGCTTATCTGAAGGTTTTGGCAACGAAACCGACTAAACAGAAGCCAAATAAGCGCTATGTGCTGAATGAGGAACGAAGAAGGCCCTACGCCATCAGCGTGACCGTGTTTACGGAATCCAATGACGAATCCGACATTTCCAACTGGGTGCAGCAGTGGAAGGAGCGTTGGGAGGCTGCTGAAACCGAATCAAAATATGAGCTGTACCGGAACTGCCGTTTCTCTGTTTCCCACCGTATCGTTGAAAAAAACGGTCTCGGTGCATTCCAGAAGCTGATAAAGGAGCAGTTTGAGGCGGATATTGCCGTTTTTTACGATTTCATTGGCGCAGGTACCGGTGTGAATGAGTTTGAGAAAGTCGAACTCTTCGATATCACCAGCCGCGATCTTAAATTCCCCATCCTTGAAAAAGCATGCTGCACGGTCAGTAACCCCGCAGATAAATACAAACGGAAACGGGTTGTGAGCAACCGGCAGTTTGCACTCGGAGCCTATCACGCCACCCTGCTGCATGGTCTGAAGTCCGGGACACAGCAGACCGGCACCGTCGTCGTCGGTTCCGGAGACTTTTCGCCGTGGAGAGCGCTAATTGACTGCCTCCATGACAAAGCCGAGTGGATTATCTGCATTGATCCCAATATGGATGAACGCCTCATCAGAACACCCAAACTCGAAAAGAATAAAGAACGGGAAATAATCGGCTTTGGTTCAGGAGTCGGTAGCCACGGCGAAGACAATTACACTATTTCGACCGAGCAATTTTCTTTCGCCGATATCCACTTCAGGTTGCAGGCCGCCATTCAGCAACTATACGCAGCGGAAGCGGGCTGGTCTTTGGACGATTGCAAGGCCGTTGCCAAAGGAGTTCTTCATGTCGCCCCCGAGCTTTCCGGCCTATCTTTGGTAAGGGCAACTGGAGCTGCAGATCAGTATATCCGTGATTTCATGGCATATGCCTTGACCCGGAAACTGCTGATAAGGTCCGAAGACCTGCTTTGTGAATCTTTGATCTCACTCGATGCTTACCGGCACTGGTTTGATCTTGCAGATAATTTACGTCGCCCGGATCTAATGTGGATGCAGGTTTGGCTGCGGGAGGATGGACGCCTACACGTGAAACTGCATCTGATCGAATGCAAGATGGGACAACAGTCGCCGGAGCACATTCTTAAGGCCAAGTCGCAGATTGACAACGGCCTGTCAGTATTGGGATCAGCCTTTAAAAGTTCTGCGGAAGGCGCTGGAGGAGCGGGCTCCATCGAAGATCGTCCGGACCGCCGTTACTGGTGGATGCAGCTCCATCGCCTGATTGCTAGCAAAACGGAAGTCTCGAAAATCAAGTATTCGGATGTCCTGTCGGCACTCGAACGTTTGGCAGAAGGAGATTTTTCAGTAACTTGGGATGCCTCGGTATTCGCCTTCTGGATTGATCAGGATCCAGAAATTAAACGCGCCGGATACTGGAGCGTTGGCGGAGATCTCGATGTGGTGGCCAATGTCTACACTGTTGGAGGAGGATTTGTGCGTCAGCTGATGACTGACGCCCTGGAGTCTCCTGCCGACTGGATCGCTATTAATGCGCAGAAAGCTGCGGTCGTTGAACAGGATGATGAGTTTATTCCTGAAGATTCAGAGGATGATTACACGCCTTGGGTGGATGACGAGGATGAAAGCGAGGAGGAGTCCACTGAAGATGAGGTTTTTGAACCAGCCAGTCAACCGTTGGCTGCTGACCTGATCAAAGACTCAACGCCACCATCCGAACCCGAGACAACGACAAAGGCAGCTTCGGAGCCATCAGGCACAATGCCGCAGGAAACCGATTCTGGAAGCGTTGCGGCGGTAGCACCCGTCGTGAATGAAGAAGTGCCTTCCGGAAGAATTCTTCTTGGCGAGACAGTACCCAATGGCCAGCCGGTTTATTGGGAGTTCAAACACCCAGAGCTAGCAAACCGTCATATGCTTATTTTTGGGTCTTCCGGACAAGGGAAGACCTACGCCATCCAAGCGATGCTGTGCGAGATGAGTAAATTCAGGCAAAACAGCCTGATCATTGATTACACAAATGGTTTCCTTCCGAACCATCTGGAAAAGATTGCCAATGAGGTTTTGGCACCCAAGCAGCATGTAGTGCGTCAGGAGCCGCTTCCGATCAATCCTTTTTTACCTCAGGTGTCCGATAATGGCGGAATTGTAATCAAAGAAAATTCCAATGCCATTGCCAAGCGCATCGCTGGCCTATTTGACTCGGTATATGACATAGGAAACCAGCAGTATAGTGTTCTTCACCGGGCCATTATGGACGGAGTGGAAAGCATGGAAAGTGGGATGAATCTCGATCATATGCTTTCAGTAATCGAATCAATGTCTGAGGACAAGCAGTACAAGGCATACGCACAATCCCTGCACAACAAGTTGCGCCCATTTGTCTTGGATCAACCGTTCTCATCTGGCGAGGCTGGCTTTGATTGGGATCATCTATTTCTTGAACAAGATCCGATATGCAACATATTCCAGCTTGCTGGAATGGATATGTATTCAGGAAGGCTAATTACCGAATTTATTCTTTGGGATTTGTACGGCCACCTTCAGTCCAAAGGTAAGAAAACTGATCCCAAAGTCATTGTACTCGACGAGGTTCAGAATCTTGATCACAAGGAAGGAAGTCCCCTGTCGAAATATTTGCGTGAAGGGCGAAAATTTGGCCTTTCACTCATACTTGCGACACAGACTATGAGTAATATGCGAAAGGACGAGCGAGATCGCATGTTTAATGCGGAGCATAAACTCTTCTTTAGACCAGCTGACACAGAACTCAAAGCCTTTGCGGAGATTGCCGCATTGGCAACTAGACAAAAGGTAGACGATTGGATTCGCAAACTATCATCACTCTCAAAAGGAGAATGCTATTCCATTGGTCGTGTCCTTGATCAAGCTGGAGAGAAACTTGTTCCGAGGGCCTTGAAGATTCGCATAACGGCGTTGGAGGAGCGTAGCTTCAATGGGTAAGCCTTCACGTCTGCCGCGAAATTTCCATAAATCGTTCAAACCGGAGCGTCAGTATATCAATGCATTACTCCGTTTTGCGGCCGCCGGGAAATCGGGTGGCTACCAGGAAATCGCCTCGGAAACTGGAATCCCAATGGGGGTGTCGAGTGGTAAAGTTCCCGCTATTATAGATTATTGTCGGGGGATGGGGCTCATTCGACTACCTGATTCCAGTCGCACATCTATTAAAAAGCCAGATCTTACACCCTTTGGCCGCATTGTGTTGCTAGAAGACCCATTTTTAAAACTGAATATTACACAGTGGGTAGCCCATCTAAATCTATGCAGCCCTTTATGCGGTGCTGAAGTCTGGTATCAAATCTTCTTCCCTGGCAAACAAGCACTCGGAATGGCATTTGAGCGATCTCAATTGGAGACTTACCTTCACTCTGCCCTCAAAATAGACAAGTCCGGGATAATCGGGCCGTTGGTTGGCACCTACGAGGATGAGGCTGCTTTTCGAACTTGTGGAGCTTTGTCAGAGAAAAGTGGGGTTATTACTCGAAAACCTGCCCCAGTGAGTGACGAATTTGGTTTTGGATATGGTGCATGGTTGTTGCAGCTTATGCATGACCACTTCCCTAAGAACGGTCAGATTTCTGTTGTAGAGCTTGATTTAGTTGCTGGCTGGCGAACCATTCCAGGTTGGGACATAGATGCTCTTCAACGAGTGCTCCAACTGGTCGAAAGAAAAGGATTGTTTACCGTTGACCGTCATATGGAGCCTTGGCTTTTGCATCCAAGGATGGATCTCGAAGCGGCCTGGAAACTAATTTTCTGTGATTTGATCTAAAAGGAGATGGCTCATGTCAAAGTTGCTTGGCGACATTGTTCGTTTTCGCGGAGATAAGCTTTTCAATGGTGCCGTTAACATTGATTGGCTAGAAACCGATGAAGCTAAGGCTTTGGCTGCGTCATCTGCCTTTGTATTTCACGGTCCAGCTTATCATGGAGTTTCTCAAGCAGATATTGGCAGTTCTCATGGCCATCGTCTGCAGGACACGGCAAGTTTTGTAAAGGCTATATTTCGTCGTTGCTATGGTTTGGAGGAACAGCCATTTACACTCGCTATAGCTGGTTATGGAACTGGAAAATCACATCTTGGTCTTACTCTTGGCAGTCTTCTTTGTAATCCAACTGGAACTGAAGCTGATAATATTCTGTCAGGAATTGCAGCTGCAGACCGTGAGATAGCTACAGACATCAAGACGTTGATTGCTGAAGTTAGCCAGCCGTGTTTGTTAGTTGCCTTGAATGGCATGCAAAGTTTCGATTTGGCCTCTGAGGTTTCTCGACAAATTATGAACCAAGTCAAGAATCACGACTTGGATACTCGCCCGCTCGATGATTTGCGTCCACGTTTTGCTCAAGCATCAAGCTTGATTCAAATGGCTGCTGGCAATAAAGATGTTGTTGATGAGTTGCTTGTCTCATGTGATGCCGAAAACATTGATGATATTTTACAAAATCTAAAGCAACAAGACGACATAACATATAGCAAGGTCCATAAAATACTCGCATCCAGGAATATCAGAATTTCCGCTTTGGGAGGAGAATCTGTAAGGGATGTTATTGACGTTGCATCACGTGAGTATTGTGGCGTTGGTAAGCCGTTTAAGTGCATTGCTATACTTTTTGACGAATTTGGTAGATATACGGAATTTGCTACTGTCAAAAGTCACGTTGCTGGCAGTGGTGTCCTTCAAGATATGTTTGAGGCAATTCAAAGCAATACAAGTAAGGTGTGTTTTGTAGGTTTTATTCAGTTTGAGTTAAACGCATATATACAGCGGGTCGCTCCTGAGCATAGAAATGAGATATTGCGTTATGTCACTAGATATCAAACTGCTAGTAAAGTTTATTTGTCGATAAATTTAGAAACCTTAATAGCAAGCCTTATAGAAAAATATAATACTGATTTCATATCAGGACTGCTTGACAATGATTCTGCAAAGAAAGAATCGGAATTGATTGTTGATAATATTTCTAGGTGGTTTCCTGTTTCTCAAAATCATAGAATCTGGAATGATCTGACTCAATTCCACAGTGTTATTCGTAAAGGTTGCTGGCCCCTTTCACCCTATGCTGTCTGGCTTCTTTTCCATTTTGCAGCAGCGGGAAAGCATCTTCAAGAACGCTCAGTTCTTGCCTTTCTTGGGGATGCGTTTGATCGATACAGGGATCGTGCTGTTGAGAACGGCAAAGCTTGGCTTCTAGCTCCGGTGGATTTTTGGTCGGAAGCACTTCAACATGAGCTTATAACTTCTGAGGAGGGCGGACAACAAGGTGCTATTACGCATTCCTACTCCTCGGTAATAGCACGCCATGGGGCACAATTATCATCTGACCATTTAAAATTATTAAGATCGGTGGTGCTTGCCTCGAAACTTGGGATGAAATCCATTAGCCAGGATGAGGCGATAGTGGCGCTCTCTGAATTGTCTGGACTTCATTCTAGGGCTGCGCATGACGGGCTTAAGCTTTTACGAGAAGAATTCAACATTATTGAATGGGACGAAGCTTTTAAGCAGTTTGATATTCTAGGGGATGCTGTACCTCGAACTCAGTTTCTCGCTTATGTTCGCCAGCGGGTTGCAAGTACGTTTGATGAAACAGGTAAAGCTTCATTATTTTCAAAAAAGGCAGGAGACTGGTGTGATCTTTTAAGTGATCTTGAGTGCGATTTCGCCGAAGAAAATAAAATCACTACTAAAGAATGGCGCTACCAAGCCATTACATCAAATCTTGACGTCCTCCCAATACACGTAAAATTGGCCTCAGACCGATGGGACAATGCAGCAAGTATTGACGAGCCGAGAGGGACGGTGATTTATTGTTATGTAGAACCTAGCAGAGATATTAATGTTGTTGAGCGTGATGCATCAATGCTTCTTAGAACAATAGCAAAAGGATTTGGCATTATTGCACAGCCTGTATTGATTGTAATTCTTTCCGATGATGACGGGAAATTAGGGCAATCATTAGCAGAGTTATCAATTTTGGAAGACTCTCTCAACGCCCAAGATGTTGCAAAGTTTGGCAACCTTATCCCAGCGCATAAACAAAAAATGCGTGCAGACATTAAATCGCGTGTTGAGGGAATGATTAAACAGCGTCGATATGTCACAGCTTTTAAAGAACCCTTAGAATCGACACGACTCGGGCATGTCGGATCTGATATCTTTGCAAAAATATACAAATCTCCAATCACATTTCCTTTTGATGGATTCACCACCATTAGGGGGAACGCAGCTACAACCTGCCAAATTCTTACCGCAGAGCTTTTGCAAGGGCGACTTGACTGGAATTCTATCATGGCCAAACCGGCAAAGGATCAGAACCGTGCAGCTTCTGTTCTTCGCGAGTCGTGGGGTGTCTTTGCGAAAAATGGCTCTGTCCGCACACGTCCAGAGCATCCGGTACTTAGGGGGCTTACGGAAAAATGGGATGAGCAACTTGCTAATGGCGAGAAAAGGATCCTATTGCAAGATGCAATAAAAAGACTTTGTGCGCCACCATATGGGGCAAATATCGCTTCTGCTGGGTTATTCCTTGGCGTTTTTATAGCCCCAAGAAGTGAAAAGCTCTCTGTAGTTAAATCTGGAAGGTCTGCTTCCATTACTGAATGGATGCAAGAAGGAGTTTTTAGGGGAAATTTCATCGATGTCAGCAGTTTGCATGATGTTGAACTGATGTTTTCCGGGGACTCTTCTTCCGAATGGGAAAACCTTCTTGACGAGTGGGAGCAGGCTGAAACCTACTATGCGCGGCGAGATTGGTACATCAAGGCGGAAGAGTTAAAAAGAAGGCTTCCACTGCCACCATCCCAGGCTTATCGTGAATTACATCTAGAGGAGCTAGGGAAAACGGCCTTTATTGAATTGAATAAAAATGAAGAAATTCAGGAATCCGCCATCAGTAAAATTGATAATGGACTCGAACGTTCTGACGTTGCCTTGCTTTCTTGGGGAACAGCTGATCTTGTTGACTTGATATCCCGCATGACTTCAAAAAAGCCATTATGGTCAGATTATGAGATTGAAAAAATCAAACCAATTGCTGAACGTTCTAGGCAATCATTGATTCACCTCTTTCCTGATTGGCTCAAAAGGCAATCTCCAAAGGATGGGACACCTGATGCTGTCGGTGAATTTAAACACAAGATGATTCATAAGGTAGGTGGAAGTTTTCAAAAATTAAAATTGGACGAATTGCAAGATGAGCTTGTCAAATATACTAATACCGCAATTCGAAAAGTTGAGTTAATTGCTTCTGCGCACCAAATGGTGAGGGAAATCGGCCTATGGCTCACAACTCACGCTCAAGCTACAAGCTTTGTTCGGATAGCTGAGCTAAGGGCACTTCAGAAAGTCGGCGCTGAATATGCTAACAAACTTCGAAGCATTTCTACGCATATCGAAATGCCAGAGATTATAGAGTTACGCCTGCAGCTGTCAAATAGACTTGAAGAAATAAAAACAGCTTTGAATGGAGCTAAAAACCGTGCTTCAAAACTATGGCAAACAAGTCTTAATACTATTAATGACGCAGAAGAGCTGCAGAATGAAGTCGATGAATTATTTTCTGTTTTCGAGGGCTGCAGAGAGGATCTTGATGATTTGCAATTGATGCGTAGATCTTTGCGTATCTATTTACAAGTCTACCAACAGTTAAGCAATGATCGGCTTACATGGAACGAGTTTGATTCATTAGCAAATAAACTTAAATCTGAGGTTTTTGATGCAGTTGGTGAAGATGAACCACCATGGGAACCGTTGGAGACCATAGAAAATTTCAGAAAATTGATAGCCGAAAGCAGGGAAGAAAAAAGCCTTGAATGGATTCAAGATCTCGAAAAAGAAACTGCAGATTTTGAAAGCCTAAATGCGGCAGCTATTAATAGTTTGCATGCTCGCGCTAACTGTCCTCCTGCAGTTCTTGCAGATAACCATGGTGCTCGACTTGAGGAGATTAACAAAAAAATCGAAAAGCATTTGAGCAAACTCAAGATCGACTGGCTCATTGAAAAGTTCAGAGAGCTTACTCCTGAAATGCAGAAACAGTTTCTATCACGAATTTCAATTTGAGATTTTACTAAAACGTAATGCAATCGCTGTAGCTGCTCGGAAAGTGTCGGAGAAACAGGAGGAGACTATGCCAAAGAAACCAGGATCACATCATGTAGTACCCAACAGCGACGGTGGGTGGGACGTCAAAAAGGACGGCGCGACTCGTAGCAGCGGCCACTTCGACAAGAAGCAGGATGCTGTCGATGCCGGGCGCAAGATCAGCCAGAACCAGGGCACCGAGTTCTACATCCACGGCAAGGATGGGAAGATCCAGGACAAGGACAGTCACGGGAACGATCCAT
>Ga0210051_1000653_pt1 | contig 33073 bp, 36 predicted proteins | sample CryGey092014_all_FD_185464 | JGI IMG/M metagenome (GOLD analysis project Ga0210051, IMG submission 185464) | Groundwater microbial communities from aquifer - Crystal Geyser CG23_combo_of_CG06-09_8/20/14_all (SPAdes) (version 2) | ecosystem: Environmental > Aquatic > Deep subsurface > Groundwater...
TTGTAGTAACACTTCCTGGAGATGCCGAAAGTCGAGCAAATTTCCTTAACTGGCTTATGATACTTGTCTACCTGCAAATACCATTGAAATCTTAAAGAACGGTCGTATTTAGCTGTTTGCATTAGATGGGTTTGGTTAATAGTTAACAGGTGTTACCCCTAACTATACCAAGTGTCACCCCTAGGTGTTAACTGTACATAGAATTGCCTTTTCAATATAAAAAGAGTAGACTAAAAACATAAGAGCTAGCCAATTACTATGCCTAAAGAAGAAAAAGTCAAAGAAAAAACCAAAACCGGCACCCATCAGGATTTGCTCATCGTGATGTATGTTTTATCCGCCATTGCGGTCGGGTTTGCAATTATTTATTTGCTGATTAATCCTGTAAAATAGTTAAATTTTTTCTAATAAGTAGAGCATGATCGCCTTCTGAATATGGAGGCGATTTTCTGCTTGGGAGAAAATTAGGGAGTGGGTTGTTAAAAAAATCCCTTAGATTCTTTAATGCTTGAAATCCAAGGGATAAATTGCCTGAGAGAAAAAACCTAAAGGTCAGTTCAGTTGCGGAGCCACCAAACGATGACAACACTCAGCGTCCCAAAGGTGCAAGTTCTCTAACCAGTAGGCGTCCAATGCGAGCTTACCACTAGAACTTATACACACCTGGGCAACGAAAAACTTGCCATGTGATTTAAACAGAAATAATGTTGAACAGTCGTAGCGCCTCAGCCACTGATGGTGTTTCTTTATAAAGCCCTTGATTTGGGCTTGGGTAAGGCAGACTTTCTCTACGTCTGCGTTCAGGGAGCCAAACATTTGTTTAAAAGTTGCATCATTCACTATCTCATACACATGCACGGGCGTCGCTTCCGTTGCCGCTCCTGCCTCACCAATGTCTAAATCACAGAGGATGCGAGCGAATACATCCGCATCCGGTAGGATTTCCGACCCGTCGGTTGAGTCCAGGATAAGGGGTTTGTCAGTGATTCTCTTGAGAAACCCAGGGGGCGGTGATGCGAAAACCGACAAGAAAGCATGCTCCATTGCCTTTCCGTTGTTGGCCCAAATATGAGTGAGTCTCGGGCCGAGTTTGGCTGAGATCAGAATAAGAGCTTTAGTTCCTGCTCCCACGAATTCAGCAAGTTGTCCTTCTTTTAGGGATGAGGCTGTTCCATGTTTTTCTTTTGACATGGCTGTTCCTCCTTTTGTAATAAGGACGTTTTTCCGAGAAAATCGTCTCGGGTAGGCGAGCTTTGGCATAACCGGCCGCAGCTTCAAAAGTGCAACTGTTTTTCACCCTTAAAGCTGCGGCTTTATTTTAGAACCTATTCTATAGAGGTATGGTTTTACTTATTTTGAAAGAGCAATTAAAAGTACACCTAAATAACGAAATTGTCAAGGGTATTTCCTACACACTTGCTAAAAATGGCCATCAGTTGTAGGCGCGATTCGCGAATCGCGCCTACGTTGACGTTGTAAATAAGTTATCAAGATTTTCTATCCTTTCAATAAATACAACATGATCGCCTTCTGAATATGGAGGCGATTTTCTGCTTGGGAGAAAATTAAGGAATTGGGATGGTCAATGGCGTCGCGGGTTATTTCATAGCCGACGTGGCAGGGCATGCAGTGCATTATTTTAGCTTTACCGCCATATTGATTTACCAGTGCGGCATTTAATTGATATGGCTGGAACATTTTGATTCTTGCTTCGTATTCCTCTTTGAATTCCGGTTTTACCTCTCCTTCTTCAAAAAATTCCATATCCATCCAGGTATCGGTATGCACAAAGTCAGCATCAGTCATGGCAGCGGCTAAATCCAAGGTTTTGCGAACATGGCCAGTCTCCTCGGCCATGGCATTTAATTCCTCATCAACGCTGATTTCGTGAGCCTTGGGAGTTACTAGATAAACATTGATTCCCAGTTTTGCGCAGGCCAGTTTCAAGGTATTGCTGACGTTATTTTCAATGCCTAACCAAACCACTTTTTTGATTTTAGAAAGCCCACCGGCGCTTTCGGCCATGGTCAAAATATCACCCAAGGCCTGGCAGGGATGGTATTTTTCGGAACAGGCATCAATAACCGGAATTTGGTTTAAAGAAGCGGTTAATTCCACGTCTGAAAATTTTCTGGCCCGGAACATCAGAATATCGCCAAAGCGCATCACGGCTTTGATTTCATCTTTGAAATCGGTCAGGGCAAATTGACTGGTGCGGCTGTCCAGAAAAATGGCGTGGCCTCCCAGTTGGGTCATTCCCGCCTCAAAGCTTAATCTGGTGCGCGTGGATGTTTTTTGAAACAGCATGATCAACGTTTTGTTCTGTAAAAGATCAGCGTACTTTTTAGGATTAGCCTTAATTTCAATCGCCTGGTTGATTATTTTTTCAATATCTCCCCTGGAATAATCTTTGAGCGTTAATAGATGTTTCATATTTGATTTATATTATTTTGGATAATAGTTATATAATGTTTCTTCTTATGTCATGCCGCACTTGATGCGGCATCCAGACCAAAGGATTTTAATTTTGATTAGTGATTTCTTTATTCTATAGTTCTGGATTCCCGCTTTCGCGGGAATGACATTTAAACAGGAATCATTCGATAAATTATACATTTTATGTTAATCTCTCTTGGTACGATTTCCATCCCGCTTGCCGATATTCTTTAGCGGCTTCTTGCGGATCATCCTCACCATAGATTCCCCTTCCAACAATGATAATGTCGGAGCCTGCTTTGATTACATCCGCTGGAGTGGTGTACTGCTGTTTGAGAGTATCTTTGCCACCGCCCAACTTCACACCGGGAGTCATAATACTGAACTTGGGATCGGCTAAATCCGATAGTTTCTTTAATTCTTCCACCTGACCGCCGTTACCAATAAATCCGACCACAAAATCAGAATATTCTTCGGCCATTTTGACCGCTGCTTTAGTGTAATCATCAGTAGCTAAATTGTCCTTAGAACTCATTTGTGCTAGTAGAATCAGTCCCCGCTCTAATCCTTTCTCTTTGGCTACTTCCTGGAGTCCCTCAATAATGCCCGGGCCCGGAATAACATGGGCATTGGTTAAATCAGACCATTCCACAATTTTATAAACCCCTTTCTCATACTGCATTTTTACGGTATTGCCGATATCGGCAAACTTGCGGTCTTCAAATATCAAAAACTGATGTTTTTCTGCAAGGCTTTTTAACTCCCTAATTAAGGACGGCTTGAATTCTTCAATAATATCGATATGAGTTTTTAACACGCAGATTTCCGGACCTACTTTATCGGCCAGCGCTAATACCAGTTCCGCTTCCGGCTCGTCCACCGCTAAGCAGAGATTGGTTTCTTTTTCCCCAATCAATTTCAGCAAGCGGGAAGAAACTGGATTTTTTGCTAAAACTGCCCGTTCTTGGTAAGTAAGCTTTAGTCTTTGTTCTAAATTGCTCATAAAATTTAAAATAAATGATTATTTATTTGCTCCGTATTCCTTAAGATAGTTCTCCATCTTTTTTTAGCTTAATTAATTTTTTAATTGACTGCTTGGTGGGTTCCATTACGTTCATTTTCAGAGCTTTTTTGGGATAAACCCAAACATATTCATAAGCCTCTTTTGGATCCAGCTTGACCTTATCAGAAAAAGCACAGCCATACAATCTAAAAGAAACGAAATGGCCGCTTTTTTTATATTCTTTAGAATTAATTAACTCTTTAATATCAAAAAGCTTAGGATTAGATACTAATAAACCAGTTTCTTCAAACAATTCACGTTTGAGCGCCTGCTCTATAGTCTCGCCAAATTCAATATGGCCACCTGGTCCGCCGTATTTATCCTTGTATTTCTTGGACTTAATCAATAGAATTTTTCCCTGTTTATTAAAGACATACGCACCGACAACCGGTATTGGATGTTTTTTGTTTTTATGATACGCCATACTTTTTTAAATAATCTTCCAAACGGCTTTTTGTTTTATTGTCCAGATATACTCGCCCCTCAATTTCTTGGTTGTGCAGATAGTCAATCACTTCTTTTACCGTAACAATTGCTTTAACCGGAATACTGAATTTCTGCTCAAACTCCTCAATCGCGTTATTGCCCTCCCCATCCACTTCTTGGCGGTTAAAAGCAATCAGCAGGCAGCTGAAAACTACTTTGGGGAACTGTGCTTTTATTTTTTCAATCGCCTCTTCTTTAGTTTTTCCAGTGGTCATTACGTCATCAATTAGCAGCACTTTTTCTTTTTCTTTTGGTTCGTAGCCGACAAAGGCACTTTTATCCGCGTAATCCTTCACTTCCTTGCGATCAAAAAGATAGCTTTTATCCCGGTTAAAATCTTTCGCCAAAGCAATGGCGGTTGAAACTGCCAACGGAATTCCTTTGTAAGCCGGGCCAAAAATCACGTCAAAATCAATCTTTTCTTCCGCCACCTTGGAAGCGTAAAAATAGCCCAGTTTATAGATTGAAGCACCGGTGTTAAAGTTGCCCGTGCTGAAAAAGTAGGGGGACTTCCGGCCGCTTTTTAAGGTAAACTCGCCAAATTTTAGAGCTTCGGACTTTACTAAAAAGTCAATAAACTCTTTTTTATAGTCGCTCATAATATTGAACCTCCTTTGCCGTTAAATTATTAGAAATTATATGATCATCATAGATTAAATTGCCGCCAACAACTGTTTTTCTGGGCCAGCCGGTGAGTTGCCAATCAACAAAGGGTGACCAGCCGCATTTGGTTTCTAATTCGTTTTCGATTACTCTACTCCTCGCATTTAAATCTACTAGTACCAAATCAGCATCAAAACCTTCTTTTATTTCTCCCTTGTTTTGGATTTTGAATATCTGAGCAGGATTAGTACTGGTCAGCTGAATTAATCGTTCCAGTTCCAGCCTACTTTGCGAAACCACATTCAGTAGTAAAGGCAGCATTGTTTCTACTCCTGGCACGCCGGCAGGAGCCTGCCAATAATCTTTTTGTTTTTCCTTACGGGTATGAGGAGCATGATCCGTGCCAATGGTGTCCACTACCCCATTTTTGATTCCCTGCCAAAGCGCTTGGCGGTCTACCTCTGATCTTAAAGGCGGGTTCATTTTGACCCAATTCCCTTTTTTGTCGTATTCTTCTTCGGTCAGAAAAAGATGATGGGGAGTTACTTCGCAAGTAACGGATAAACCTTTCTGCTTTGCTTTAGCGATTAACTCCAGTTCCTTTGCGGTGCTGACGTGGCAAAAATGGATCCGGGCTCCAGTCTGTTCCGCTAATTCCAGAAGCATTGCTACTGATCGCGCGGCCGCCTCGGGTGCCCTGATTTTGGTATGGATTTTAGGATTGGTTTCATTCTTATATTTTTCTGCTTGCTCCTGAATAAACTGTTCGTCTTCAGCATGTACCAAGAAAAGCTGATTAGTATTAGAAAATAGCTGTTTTAAATCATCTGGATTACTTAACAGAAGCGCTCCAGTAGAAGAGCCGACGTATACTTTGATTCCAGCTACTCCCGTTATTTCTTTAGCCAGGGGGATATTTTCCCCAGTAGCTCCAAAATGAAACCCAAAGTTGACTAAGCTTTTTTGGGCCAGCTTCCGTTTCTGCTCGAGCGCCTTATAATCAACCGTAGCCGGATTGGTATTAGGCATATCTAGAACGGCAGTTACTCCTCCCTTAGCGGCCGCGCGGGATCCGGTCAGCCAATCCTCTTTGTATTCAAAACCGGGCGTCCGAAAATGGACGTGGCCATCAATTAACCCGGGCAACAAAACTAGTCCCTGGCAATCGATCACCTTACCGACATCCCGGTGTTTCCCGATTTTGGCGATTATTCCTGCTTTAATTAAAACATCCGTTATTTGATTATCAAAAATGCAATCCTTTAGTGTTAAGCTCATCTAAAATACTCCTTTTTTCCAGAACCGCCGCGGTGATATTTTCCGAATTCGGTGATCTTCCTTAAGGTCGCGCTTTCCAGCACCGGACCTTTTTGACAGGTAGGCGCTCCAGTCCCGTCAACCGAGCAGGCACCGCAGATTCCGATTCCGCATTTCATATACCGCTCCACGCTGATTTGGGCATTCACTCCCGCCTCCTCGCATAAATCAAACATCGCCTTTTCCATCTGTTCCTTTCCACAGCAGTATACTAAATCAATTTTTTCCTGCTTTAATATTTTTTTAAACGAATCAGTCACGATCCCTTTTTCACCATAGGATCCATCATTAGTAGTAGTATATAGTTTAACATCCAGCTGTTTGAGACGATCTGTAAATAAAAGCAAACCTTTAGAACGGGCACCGTTAATAAAATGGACTTTCACTCCTTTAGTAGTCAGTTCTTCCGCCAAAGTGGCCAAGGGAGCCACGCCGTAACCTCCGCCGACCATTACCACATTTTTAGCGTCTTTTTCCTTCCAGAAAGGCCGGCCGTAGGGGCCTCTAATTCCTACTCGCTCGCCCACTTTCTTTTGGAATAATTCTTCCGTGAAAGCACCAACTTGGGCAATCGCTAATCCAAATAGTTCGCCCGTATCATAGGCAATACTAAACGGTTTCTCGTTGATTCCCGGCAGCCAAAGCATCACAAACTGTCCGGGCTGAGAATTCAGGCAATAATTAAAGTAAAAAGTATCCACGTTGCTGGTTTCTTTTACCCGATCCGCTATTTTTAGCATGATGGGCTTATCTAGTTTGTCCAAATAATTTTCAATTTTCATTTATCAATTTTCATTGAATTTTCAATTTTCAATATCTAGTAATTAATTGAAAATTGTAAATTAAAAATTAATTATTAGCAACCCCCACCATTTCTTTAATGTCTTTGAATCCTTCTTCTTCCATAAACGCCTTTATTTCATCACAGACCAGTTGAAAAACTTCCGGACCGCGATAATAAACCCCGGTTCCAATTTGAACCGTAGAAGCTCCAACCATAAACATTTCAATGGCATCTCGGCCGGTCGTAACTCCTCCGCAGCCGATAATCGGGATTTTGACCGACTGGTAGATATCGGAGATGCAACGGACAGCAATCGGACGCAGGGCCGGGCCAGACACTCCCCCTCTGCCGAAATGGAGTACGGGTTTTCGGGCATAGATATCCAAATGGATACCAGGACCCATAGTATTCACTGCTGTGATGGCATCGGCGCCGGCCGCTTCGGCGGCTCTGGCAATTTCACCAATCGGTTGACTTTCGGGCGATATTTTAATAAAAAGCGGGAGCTTTGTTTTGGAGCGCACTTTTTTGGTAATTTCCTCGGTAGCCTGGGGAGTTCCCTGACCGGCCAAAGTGCCGTAGCCGGGAGTATGCGGGCAAGATAAAACCGCTTCAACCGCGGCAAACTCATCGGATAAAAATTTTTCGGCCATATAGCCAAACTCATCGGCATCCTGACCAATGATGCTGGCAATCACTGGCGCCCCCACCTCTTTTAAATTTTGAAATTCCTCTTTGGCTTTTTCCAAACCGGGATTAGAATAACCTACCGCGTTCATAAAGCCGCCTTCAATGGCATGCATATTAGGAGCGTTATGTCCTTTTCTTTCTTCCCGGCTGATTGATTTGATGATGCAAGCGCCCGCTCCGTTTTGGACTGCGTATTTTAAAGAATCCTTGGTCACCCCAAGAATTCCGGAAGCTAAAATAGTAGGATTTTTTAGCTTCAATCCCGCAATGTTAGCTGTAATATCCACCATAATTTACCCCGTTAGAAAGCTTCGTTCTTTGTAAATAGGCATTGTAACAGACCTTCCTTTACCCAGTTAGAAATTTTTATTTTTAGATGAAACTTTATTGGCCTGGTTAGAATATTGGACTTTTAATTTAACTTTCTAACGGGGTTTACTGAATAGTAATTTCTTCTATCGCAAATGTTCTTTCACAAAAATAACAATGTAGCTGGATTGGCTTTTTCTTAATTACCAAAAATTTTGTTTTTCCTGGTTCGTGGTTGGTTACACAATTAGGATTCGGGCACCGAATTATTTTTTCTAAAATCTCAGGAATGGCAACCTGGTGTTTTTTAACTATTTTATAGTTGCGGATGATGTTCAGCGTGGCAGTTTGGGCAATAACCGCAATTTTATTTACTTCTTCCGCAGTCAATTCTCTTTTTTCTATTTTAACGATATCCTTCTTGCTATAGCGTTTGCTGTCAAAACCCATTCCCAGGGTAACGATATTATTACAGCTTTTATCCAGACCCAAAAGGTGAATGATTTTTAATCCTTTCCCTTGAGGGATGTGATCAATTACCGTTCCATTTTTTATGGCATAAACCTTAAATACTCTCATATTTTTCCTCCTAAAACTAAGGCTAATAAAGCTTGCCTGACCCATAAACCATTGGAGGCCTGTTGAAAATAATAGGCATAAGGCGTTTCATCCACCTCATAATTAATTTCATTCACCCGCGGCAAGGGATGAAGAATGCGAAAATTTTTCTTAACGTTCACTAAAAGCGATTTATTAATAATGTAAACATCTTTCACTTTCTCGTACTCAATGGCATCGGCAAAACGCTCTTTTTGAATGCGGGTAGCATAAAAGACATCAATTTTGTTCATAATTCTCTCTGGCCTAAGATGTTCCGAATAGTGAGTCTTGTTCGCTTTCAGCTCGGTAAGCACATAGTCGGGCATACAAAGCGATTTAGGAGAGACAAGATAGAGACGGCAGCCAAAAAGAGAGAGAGCGTAAGCCAAAGAATGGACCGTCCGACCATATTTTAAATCTCCCACCAAAGCAATGTTTAAGCAATTCAACTTTTTTTGAGTTTCCAAAATGGAAAATAAATCCAGAAAAGTTTGAGTGGGATGCTGATTGGCACCATCCCCACCGTTGATTACCGGATTGTTGGATACTTCTGCCGCTAAGCGGGCCGAACCTTCTAAAGAATGACGCATTACTATCGCATCACAGTATTTTTCGACAATCCGAATGGAATCGGACAAGGATTCGCCTTTGGCCGAAGAACTGACTTTGGCTTCCGCTAGGGTAATTACCGAGCCTCCTAAACGTTCCATAGCGGATTCGAACGAAAAACGGGTGCGGGTGGACGGCTCAAAAAACAAACTGGCTAATATTTTTCCCTTTAACAGATTGGGATGGGTCTTTTCTTTGAATCTTTTGGCCGTATTTAAAACATGCAGAATTTCTTCTTTGGAAAAATCCTTAATTGATATAATGTCTCGGTTTTTGAAATTGACTTTGGCCATTGGTAATAAATTTATTTTGAGTTTAAATTCGGTTAGCTTTTTAGATGTGCGAATTAGGAGTGATAATGCAAGGGATAAAAAAAATTCCCTTTTTCAGGGAATATTTCACCGTCCGTTCAGGTGGAGGAATTGATTGTCGGTGTAATTTTTTTTCATATCCAAATATTAGGATAGCAAGGATTAAAACGGTTGTCAAAGCTTGGTTTAGCAAAGTTTTCCACAGCCCGTGTAGTTTCAAAGAAACTGCAACGGGCACAGCCCAGGCATTTTACAGTAAATGCCCTGGTATAGTCCCATACTATTCTTTCAATTTTTTTACCAACAATTCCGATGCCACCTTAGGATTGACTTTTCCTTTAGTTTCTTTCATCACCTGGCCGATTAGAAACTGTAAAGCATTTTTTTTGCCCGCTTTATAGCTTTCTGCCACTGGGGCATTCTCGGAAATCACTTTTCTGACCACCTTCGCTATTTGGTTTACATCACTCATCTGACCTAAATCCTTTTCTTCTACAATCTGGGAAGGATCAGATCCTTTTTCAAACATAATTCTTAATACCGTCTGGGCGGCTGAGGAATTAATTTCATCTTTATAGACCATGGCAATCAATTCCGCCATGTTTTCTGGAGTTATTTTTAAATCTGCCGGTTCTTGGCGATGTTCCCGCAGTAATTTTAATATTTCGGTGGTAATCCAGTTAACCGTCAATTTGATCAGTTTTCTTTCAGTATTTTCCTCCAAATACCCTTTTCCTTCCTTGCTTTTAACCCAGGCTTTTAGTTCAGTTATCGTTTCTTCAAAGAAATGAGCAAGCGGTTTAGAAACACTAACCACTAAGGCCTGGGAATAGGGAATTCCCAATTGGAGATGAAAGCGTTTTCTTTTTTCATCGGGTAATTCCGGCAATTTTTCCTTCAATTTTTCAATTTGCTTATTGGTAAAATGAAGGGGTGGTAAATCAGGCTCAGGAAAATAACGGTAATCATGCGACTCTTCCTTTGTTCTTTGTTCAATAGTTACCCCTTTTTCGTCATCCCAGCCCCTGGTTGATTGCTCGCTGGGAGGACTTCCTTCTTCCCATAATTTCTTTTGGCGATCAATCTCAAATTTCAAAGCCTGCTCCACCGATCGAAAGGAATTCATGTTTTTTATTTCTGTCTTAGGATATCGCTTCTTGTCGCCCGGCGGCCTTAGTGAAATATTAGCATCACATCTCAACTGGCCTTTTTCCATATCGGCATCGGAAAGGTCAAGATATTGCATGATTAATTTTAGTTCCTGCAAAAAAACTTTGGCTTCTTCCGGAGTTTTGATCTCCGGTTCGGTGACTATTTCAATTAAAGGAGTTCCGGCTCGATTAAAATCAACCAGACTGTGATCTTCTTTTTTCGGATGGATTGATTTTGCCGCATCTTCTTCTAGGTGCAATCTGGTAATTCCGATTCTTTTTCTCTGCTCGCCAAAAGTGATGATCAGACGCCCGGCTAATCCAATTGGCTGGTGTGCTTGGGTAATCTGATATCCTTTGGCCAGATCAGGATAAAAATAGTTCTTGCGGTCAAAACGAGAATAATTATTAATTTTGCAGTGCAGAGCCAGGGCGGCCAATAATCCCCATTCGACAGCCTGATAATTAATCACTGGCAGGGTACCAGGATGCCCCAAACAGATTGGGCAGATATTGGTATTCGGTTTAGCATTTTCACTTTTATTTTGGCAACGGCAAAAAAACTTGCTTTTAGTTTTAAGCTGAAGATGGATTTCCAAACCGATGATTGGTTCTAGATCCATAAGGTTATTGTAGCATATTTATTATCGTAGGCTAGATAACAAGTGTCTTACATTTAGAATAAGATTTTAGAATTTAATCGTTTTTAAAAAAGACCCATCTAATACTTCTTTCATTCTTTGAATATCGCCTTCCATATATTGAAAAATTTTATTTTTTACCGCTATATATAAATACCTTAACGATCGGTAACCCATGACTATATTTAATCTTTCTTTGAAATCTTTAGGAATTTTGTTATATTTTACATATTCTTTCAAAAGAAGCTGCCATAATTTGGGATAACGCCATAAAAATTCATGGTAACAAGTAACTAAATCAAATTCCGGAGTCATAGTTTGGGCAGCTTCAAAATCAACTAAGCCCACAAATTTATTACCCTTAATTAAAATATTATGGGAACTAGCGTCACAATGGTTTAAGACAAACTGTTTATCTTTAATTTTAGGCGATTCTCTTAGCAAGAATTCATTGGCGTCCTGAATAAGCTGTTTGGGCATTTTACTGTAGGCATTGCAGATCAGGCAATACTTTTCTAAATAAGCCTCTAAATAAACCGGAAAGGAGGTGAATTCTGGCCTTAATTTTTCAAATTCGGTAATTTTTTTATATCTTATTTTATGGAAACCTGTAATAATTTTCGCCAATTTCTTGATAATTCCTTTAAAATCCCGCCCTTTAATACTGGCCTGCCGTTCAATTATGGGATATCCGTCTAAATAGCTTTCTATCATATAAACCCACGGCACATCTTTTTTGCTGTGATTAAAATCTATCACTTTTGGAATGCCCTCGATTTTTTTATCGTTAAGTATGCCAATAATTTTATTTTCTTTTGCCAGTATTTCCTGTTCCTCCCGATCTTTCCGGTATACGACTTTTAATATTATTTTTTTAGAGGGATTGGCAACTTTTACCACGTAGACCCAATTAATATTTCCTAAGCTTGTCCGTTTAAAATTTATAACTTTGGCCTTTGGAAAGACATTTTTAACCACTTTTTGGATCTGGACTAATTTTGGTTTTTGAATCATATAAAACCGAGAGAGTTGAGATAATTTATTATAATACTTTCATTACTATTTCCCAAACTGCTTCAGAGATTTCCTTTTTAGAAAGAAGCTTATTTCCTTTAACGCAGTCCACTTTTTTCCATTTGGTATATTTGTTGGCTAAATCCAAAACCTGCCTTTGCGCGGCGGATAAATGGCTCTTAGAGGATTCATGGATGTCCCTTTTCACTCCTTTCAAATAGCCTCTGGTCCCTTTTTTAATTACTAAACGCTGGCCGATTCTAAAGGGAATATTAAGAAAGATAATCAAATTGGGACGAGGAATTCCAAAAACCTTGTATTCCATCTGATCCAGCCACTTTAGAAACTTTTCTTTTTCTTTCTTCCCCTTTATTTTAGCGGTCTGATGGATTTGATTGGCCGAAACATACCGGTTAGAGATGACGATTTTTCCCTCCGAAAGCCATTTTTTCATTTTTTCTTTGGCTTCAAAACGGTCAAGGGCGTACAAAATGGAAGCGAGATAGGGATTAACCTGATTGGCTTTTCCGAATTCACCAGCTAAATAACGACCCACCATTTTGCCAAAAAAACTGGTGTAGTATTGGGGAAAATCAGTAACCGCCACTTGGTATTTTTCTTTTTTCAGCCTTTGAACCAAAAGCTTGGTTTGGGTGGCTTTTCCTGATCCGTCTAAACCGTCAATAACGATTAATTTTCCTTTCTTCTTCATTTTATCTTTCTAATTCTAAAAAAGTATATTGAAGGTTATGGCACTGGCCGTTTCCTTTTACCGTTACCTTCTGAAACCCAGAATAATCCGGGAAAAAAGTATCGGCATCAAAACTCCCTTTGATCAAAGTCAAATAAAGCTTATCCGCCAGCGGCAGGGCCTGTTGGTAAATTTCTCCGCCGCCAATAATAAAAACCTCTTCACCACCCTCCTGTTTTTGAGCAAACTTAATCGCGTTTTCCAAGGAAGATGAAATATAGCCTCCTTTGATCGCCTTCAAACTCTGGGATACCACAATATTAGTCCGGTTCGGCAAAGGTTTTCCGATCGCTTCGCGGGTCTTGCGGCCCATGATTACCGGATGTTCCATGGTTATAGTTTTAAACCGCTTTAAATCTTCCGGAATATGCCAGAGGAGTTTATTATTCTTGCCAATGGCTCCGTTTTCCGCAAGCGCACAGATTATGCTGATTTTATTTTTTTTCATGAAAAATTAATTATCAATCTTCAAGATTGAAGATTGGGACATTTGGTTATTAATTGAAAATTGGAAATTTCAAATGGCAATGGGCGCTTTAATTGCCGGATGAGGATTATAATTTTCCAGCTTAAAATCGTCGTATTGGAAAGTAAAGATATCTTCTACTTCCGGATTGATTTTCATGGTCGGAAGCGGTCGGGGTTCGCGACTAAGCTGGGTTTTAACTTGATCAAAATGATTATTGTAAATATGAACATCACCGAAAGTATGCACGAAATCGCCTAAATCCAGATTGGTCACTTGAGCCAACGTCATGGTTAATAGAGAATAGGAGGCGATGTTAAAAGGCACGCCTAAAAAGACATCCGCACTTCGTTGATAAAGCTGGCAGGATAGTTTGTTATTCGCCACGTAGAATTGATACATCGTATGGCAAGGCGGCGGAGCTGTTTTCTTGCCTTTAATCAATCCCTGCAAATCAGCTACGTTCCAACCGCTGACAATAATTCTCCGCGAATCAGGATTATTTTTGATTTGATCCACAACGTAGGAGATTTGGTCAAGCTCTTCCCCGTTATATCCTTTCCATCTTCGCCATTGCTGGCCGTAAATCGGTCCTAAATCGCCGTTTTCATCGGCCCATTCATCCCAAATAGTAACGCCATGATCATTGAGATATTTGATGTTGGTATCCCCTTTCAACAACCACAGCAATTCATAAATAATTGATTTTAAGTGAACCTTTTTAGTAGTTACTAAAGGGAATCCTTCCTGCAGATTAAAACGCATCTGGTAACCAAAAAGACTCCGCGTGCCGACCCCGGTGCGGTCTTTTTTATCCACCCCTTTATCCAGTATTTTTTGTAGTAAGGATAAATATTGTTTCATATTTAAAATTCGGATTTTAGTAGGCGAATTTGTCCAAATTCGCCTGCGTTTATTATAACCATCATTTTCCCGTACTTCCGAATCCTCCTGTTCCGCGAGGAGAATCGGATAGTTCTGTCACTTCTTCAATTTCCACCGTTTCGATTTTTTGAATCAATAATTGAGCAATCCGGTCGCCTTTTTTTATCGTAGCCGCACTGCTGCTAGCATTGAGCAAAATTACTCCCACTTCGCCTCGATAATTACTGTCGATTACTCCTCCTAAATTGGTTACTCCGGAATTAGCTGCCAGCCCGCTTTTATCCCAGATCAAACCGACGTATCCTTCCGGCAGCTCTAGGGCAAATCCCAGTTTAAAAAGATATCGCTCGCCCGGATTCAAAACTTTATCTTCCAGGGAATAGAGATCCAACCCGGCATCTCCAAGATGGGCATACTGGGGAATTTTGACCTCTGAGTGAAAACGTTTGATTTTAATTTTCATCCAGCTTTTTCCTTATCTTTTCTACCTGTTTGATCAGCTCCTTAATTCCGTCTTCATTCACAACAATGTAATCGGCCATGGCAATGGGACCACCGGTGTGGATGTTCTCCAGTTGCGATCGATCTCTGCTTTGAGCTTCTTCTTTGTGATAGTGGCGACGAGTAATATTAATATCCTTTGCTTTGTCATACTGCTGGGCTTCTAAACGGGCATAACGCGTTTTGGGAGAAGCATAAACAGCAATGATAATCACCTGCTCACCGTACTTTTTTTTAAAAGCCAAATACTCTTCCCAACTATAAAGACCGTCCACCACCACATTTCCTTTTTTTAATAGCTCATCAATTTTGGGAAAATTTAAAATGGCAAACGCGGCCATTCCGTGCTTTCTTCTTAATTCTTCACGAATTGGCTTTTCGCTTGCTTCACCCGGCTCCAAACCTCGCCTTTTTACTTCATCCAGAGTTAATTGACCTAAGCGAATAAACTTAAAATTCCGGTTGATTAAAAAACGAGCTACCTCTGTTTTTCCCGCCCCCGGCATTCCTACTAAGGCAATTATTTTTTTTTTGGACTTTGGCATTCTAAATAGAGTTTTTATTTGCTACCCCCAATAGACTCATACTGGCGATACTTAACCCCTACCAAATCAAAAAGCCGACGGGACGCCTTCCAAATTTCCTGGTCGTTATATTTATCGCTAGCATAGATTACTTCGGTTATCCCATTTTGAATAATAGTTTTTGCGCACTCATTGCAGGGAAAAAGAGTACTATAAATACGGCAACCTCTGGTTTTGGCGTTGGCATTATAAATTGCGTTCTCTTCCGCATGAACAATATAGGCATATTTTGTATCATACAAGTTGCCTTCTCGCCTCCAAGGCAAAGCATCGTTATCAATACCCCTTGGCCAACCATTATAACCCAAACCTACGACGACGTTTTGCTCATTGGCAATCACTGCTCCCGCCTGAGTGTTGGGGTCTTTGGAACGTTCCGCAATCACATGAGCAATACGCATGAAGCATTCATCCCAAGAGATGTAGTTTTGGCGTTTAGACATTTTCTTTCTATTTAAAATTATAAGCTAACTTTAACGCTCGGGCCCATCGAGCTGGAAAGGTGGATAGAAAGGATATAAGTTCCTTTCATCCCCTCTGGTTTTGATTTTTTTACCGCTTCTAGGAAAGCTTGGTAATTTTCTTTCAGTTTTTGCTCATCAAAAGAGGATTTTCCGATCATCTGATGCACATTACCAGAATCATCAGAACGAAACATCACTTTACCCCCCTTTAGCTCGCTAATCATTTTCGAAATGTCCTGCGAAATGGTTTCTGTTTTAGGGTTAGGCATTAAGCCCTTCTGACCCATTATTTTGGCAACCTGGCTTAAATTTTTCATCAGCGCCGGCTCGGCTACAGCAATGTCAAAATCGCATTTTTTAGTTTCCTTGATTTTCTTAATCACGGATTCATCACCAATGATATCAGCGCCAGCATCTTTGGCCACTTTTTCTTTAGCAGTTGTAACAAAAGCAATTATTTTGCGTTCTTTTCCCAAACCATGAGGCAAGGAAACCGTGCCTCGAACCATCTGATCCGCCTTTTTAGTATCAATGCCCAATCTAATATGAACCTCCATCGAGGAATCAAATTTTGTCTTGGTCGTGTCCTTTACTAATTTAATCGCTTCCTCTATCGGATAAAGTTTGGTTTTGTCTATTTTACTCAAAGCCTCCTGATAGCGCTTGCTTCTTTTGGTCATAATTACTCCTTTAGTGGTGCTAGCTCCCGCGTTTGCGAGATCCCACTTCTGATTGAATTAATTTATGAACTGGATATTGGTTCCTCTTTTTTATTTTTCCTTTCTTGCTTTACTTCTTTAAAGTGATAAGCAAACAGCGGAATGCCAAAGGCCAGAAAAGCAATGCCCGTGGCCAGCCGGTTCTGCTTGGCTGCTTTGTTAGAAGGAGGCTGGTTGGATTGATTATAATCTACCAGCCATTCTTGCGCTAATGACACCTCGTCTTCGGTGAAATTGCAGTTCCCTGCACAGTTGATAATACTCTGCGCACCATTTTTTTCCGCCACGACAGAATAGGGTTTATTGACCGCATCTTCACTGGCTAAATCCGCTTTGGGAAAAATCCAGGTGGTTAAGCCGATGTTTATAATGAAGGCGAGCGGAACAACAATTAACAATAAACCGGCCAAAGAAAGCGTGTAAAAATAAACTGAACGAATTATGTTGCGCCTTGATCCTTCCGCCGAGAATGCCCTATGTTCCTTTTGAAGTTTTCTGAAAAAGAGAAAATACAAAGGCAGAGCAACAATTAAAAATGAGAGGGCGGTAGCTGCCTGTTGCTGGCGAGTCTGACTGCTGTCCTGCTCGGTGTTTTTCCAACGATTATAATCGTTTTTCCAATACCCCACATTCTGTTTATCAGTCTCAGTGAATTCACATTGGTCAGCGCAGGTATAAATGGTATTACTGTCCACTGGTTCCTTCATAGTTTCCATATTCAGGGAAAGTGCTGGTGGAGAAGAAACGGTTTGCGTTTTTGCCTCGGTCAGAACAAATGATTTCAGACCCAGCTGGACCAGAATGACGCCGGATCCAACCACGAATCCGATCATTAGAAAAGCAACAATGTAAAAAAACGCTTCCCTTAAGATAGACTTTCCTTCTTCTCTTCTTTTACCTTCTTGGATTATCGCTAAGATAAAAAAGATAATTATCCCAATCGCCAAGATAGAACTCATGGGCATAAAAATCATGGTGAGAAAGTTCATATGTTTATATATTAGTTAATTAGCTTCTTAGGGTATTTCTTACTATTTCTAGAAAATGGTGAGCTATTTTATTTCCAGTCCCATCTGGCGGGCGGTGCCTTCGATAATTTTCATTGCTCCCTCGATATCTTTAGCATTCAGGTCCGGCATTTTCTTTTCGGCAATTTCTCTAATTTGAACTTTGGTCACTTTGCCTATCTTTTGGGATAAGGGATTGCCGGATCCTTTTTGGATGCCTGCTGCCTTCTTTAAAAGTTCGGCTGCCGGCGGGGTTTTCAAAACAAAGGTGTAAGTTCGGTCCTCATAAACCGTGATTTCGACCGGGGTAATATCGCCGCCTTTATCTTTAGTAGCGTTGTTGAACTTGGTGCAGAATTCCTGAATGTTCAGGCCGTGCTGACCCAAGGCCGGCCCGATGGGCGGGGCGGGGTTTGCTTTACCTGCCGGAATCTGAAGCTTGATCACTGTTTTTACTTTCTTGGCCATAGGGTAGGTTTTAGGTTGTTAGGTTATTAGGTTATTTTTTGATTACTTCAACTTACTTATAAGAACATTCAACATTCTCATTGTTTCATCTAATAATCCATCTATTTCTTTAAAATTTAATTCTTTGTTAAAAGGTAATTGTTTTGAAATTTCGATTTGGGTTTCCAATTCAGCCCAGGAACCATAGGCGTTAAGAAGAAAATGGCGATAATCTTTTCTTGTTCCTCTGGCTTTTCCTTCAGCAATATTTGATGCTATGGAAATTGCCGAACGACGTATCTGAGATGTTAAAGTATATAATTCGCTTTTAGGAAACATACTTGTTAAATCATACACAGCCTTAACTAATCTCATCGCTTTCTGCCATACAGTCAAATCTCTATACGAAGTAATTTTCATAAATCTAAAACCTAGAAACTAAAACCTACAACCTAAACTAGATTTTTTTAATTTGTAAGGAATCCAGTTCTACCGGCGTTTCTCGTCCGAACATAGACACCAATACTTTAACTTTGCCGCGGGCTTCATCGATTTCAGAAATTTTTCCTTCCATTTCTTTAAAGGGACCGTCTACAATCCGCACTGGCTCGTCCACGGTAACGTCAATTTTATACTTGGGTTCTTCAATGCCCATTCGCTTTTGGAGATTTTTCACCTCTTCTTCCGAAATGGGGGTAGGGGTGGTTCCGGTACCGACAAAGCCGGTAACGTTGGGGGTGTTGCGCACCACGTACCACGATTCGTCAGTGACGATCATTTCTACCAGTACGTAACCGGGAAATATTTTTTCCGTTACTATTTTACGCTTGCCGTTCTTGATTCTAATCTTTTTCTCAGTAGGGATCAAAACATTGAATATTTTATCCTCCATATCCATTGACTCGATCCTCTGGCGTAGGTTACGGGCTACGTTTTCTTCATAGCCGGAATAGGTATGCAGAACATACCATCTTTTTCCTAGTTGGGCAGTTTGTTTTGGCATAAAGATTTACTTAATTAATTGTTCTAAGCCAGTATTGAGCAGGTAATCGGCCAATCCTAGAAAAACGGCCACTCCCACACTTACTCCGATTACAATCAAGGTATGCTTAATTGCTTCGGCTCTGGTCGGCCAGATCACTTTTTTCAGCTCGTCTTTCGACTCCTTAAAATAGCGAAATATTCGATTGTCTTTTAAGCTCATTTTTGGTCTTTAAAAAGCCCTTTCGGGCCTTTAAATTAATGTAATTATAGGATATCCCGAAATTAAAATTTTGGCAAGAGCCCCCAAGAAAGAAGCTTCCTATCTTTGCCTTTGAGACGGTTGATTTAAATGTCCAGATTTTTTACTGATTTGGCATGGGATTGGATAAAGCGTTTGCGGGGAACGACGTCGGAACCCATCAGAATATCGAATATTTCATTGGCCTGTTCGGCATCTTCAATCATCACTCGCTTCATTAATCTTCTTTCCGGATCCATAGTAGTTTCCCAAAGCTGGGTTGGGCTCATTTCTCCTAAACCTTTGTAGCGCTGAATCGTTACTCCGCCCACTTTTTCTCCTACCCCTTCTGTATCCGGCGCCGCCTCGGGGCTTTCGGCAGTTTTTTTAGTTTTACCGGCTGGTCTGCTCTTTTCCGCCTTAGCCGTCTGAAATTCCCGCAATACTTTTTCTTTTTCGTCATCGCTATAGACATAACTAATCTCTTTTCCTTTCTGCAAACGGTAAAGCGGCGGCTGAGCGATATAAAGATAGCCATCTTCAATGATTTTAGGAAAGTAACGATAAAACAAAGTGAGCAGAAGAGTCCGGATATGAGAACCATCCACATCCGCATCGGTCATAATCACCACGTTATGGTAGCGAAGCTTAGTGATATCAAAAAGTTCACCTACGTTTGTTCCCAAGGCCACGACCAGCGATTTAATTTCATTGTTAGCCAGCATTTTATCGATGCGGGTCCTTTCTACGTTCAATATTTTTCCGCGTAAAGGAAGAATAGCCTGGAAATTTCGGTTGCGGCCCTGTTTGGCGGATCCGCCGGCGGAATCACCCTCGACAATATAAAGTTCCGATATGGAAGCGTCACGAGTTGCACAATCGGCCAGCTTGCCCGGCAAAGTCATGCCCTCTAAAGCACCTTTGCGAATTACCGAATCACGGGCCGCCCGCGCCGCTACCCTGGCTTGAGCCGCCAAAAGAGTTTTGCCGATAATCTCCCGAGCATCGCGGGGATTTTCTTCCAAAAAACTGGTTAAGGCGTCGGAGAAAACTGTTTCTACCGCCGGCCGCACTTCGGCATTGCCCAGCTTGGCTTTGGTTTGCCCTTCGAATTGAGGATTTTTTACCTTAATGCTCACCACTGCGGTCAGCCCCTCTCGCACATCATCTCCGGAAAGGTTTTCATCTTTTTCTTTCAAGAATCCCTGTTTGCGAGCATAGTTATTCAGTACTCTGGTGAGCGCCGTTCTCAACCCCACCAAATGCATTCCGCCTTCCACGGTATGAATATTATTGGCAAAAGAAAAGACGTTTTCTTTAAAGTCATCGGAATACTGAAAGGAAATCTCAATATTGATGCCGTCCTCTTCTTTTTCCACGTAGAATATTTTTTCTTGCTTGACTGTTTTATTATGGTTGAGTTGTTTGACGTATGAAGCGATGCCACCCTCGAAATGGAAAGAATACCGCTGTGTCTTTTCCGAAATTCTCTCGTCAATGGCAATAATAGTCACCCCTTTAGTCAAATAGGCTTGCTGGCGGAGATGATCCAGAATGGTTTGCCAATTGAATTCCAGAATAGAAAAGATCTCCGGATCTGGCTTAAACGTGATGGTAGTACCGGTTCCCGCTGCCTTGGCCACGGCCCGGACTTTTCGCTGCGCCTTGCCTCTTTTATACTCCTGTTCCCAAAGTTTTCCGTCCCGCTTAACTTCTGCTTTCATCCATTCCGAAAGGGCATTAGCCACGGAAATACCTACTCCGTGTAAACCGCCGGAGACTTTGTATCCTCCCTGCCCAAATTTGCCGCCGGCATGCAAAGTAGTCATTACCGTCTCTAAAGCCGACTTTTTGGTAACTTTATGTCTCTCTACGGGAATTCCCCGGCCGTTGTCTACCACCGATACTTTTCCGTCTGACAGTAACTTAACCACGATCTCATTGCAGTAGCCAGCCATGGCTTCGTCAATGGAGTTGTCTACCGCCTCCCAAATCAGATGGTGTAAACCCTCCGATGCGGTATTGCCGATGAACATACTAGGTCGCTTTCTGACCGGCGCCAGCCCCTCTAAAACAGTGATCTGTTTAGCAGTGTATTCCTCAACGCCTGCCTTCGCCGGAGTCCTGCGGCCGCGGGACGCAGGTAGGCCCGCCTTGGTCAAAGCGGCTCTCTTAGGAACGGCCTTGGGGGCTATCTTTTTTTTCCTTACCGTTTTCATTTGTGTTTTCTTTTTTGGCATATTTTAGCTTCGCCTTTTTAGGATTTAAATAGTGGACTATTTTAGCTGTTTTTTATTATTTTTAGCAGAGTTGTTTTTAGGCGCTTCCAGCTCTAAATGCAGGCCGCCCACGTGATTAACAATCATATTGTAGATAGAAGCCACCACCGCTCCCAGTACTAATCCGACAACCGCTCCGATGACGGCTCCGAAAATAAGAATAATCAGGCCCGAACCCACACTATAGCCAATGCCCGTTCCTGGGTAAGGGGTGGTGCCGTACGCCGATCGGATTACCCCGGCAACAATCGCCATAATAATCCAAAGCACCCCTACCACCACCATTACTGATCCCAAAATTGCAGCCATTGTTTTGGCTAAGGATGTAACGTCTAATTTTTTTACTTCGTAAATCATAGTTTCCTCCTATTTATTTGGCTCTGATTTGAGCCTTAAAGTTAGTTTCTAAAGCTTTGATTATTTTTAGATGGACTGCCTGAGCCTCTTCTAAAGAGAGAGTGCGCTCTTCCGAACGATACTGCAAATGTACCGCCATGCTTTTTTTATGGGGCGCCATCTGCTTTCCAGTATAAACGTCAAACAGCTCCACGTTTCTAAGCAAAGGTTTGCCCGTTTTTTCAATTAGTGTTTTTAGGTCGCGGTACAAAATTTTCTGATCAATAATGAAGGCCAAATCCAGCATGACGCTGGGAAAGCGGGGCAAGGCCTCAAAGGTTTTAACCGCTGTTCTGGTTTTCAAAAGCTCTTCGATAAAAACGATAAAAAAGCAAACTTCCCGATCAAGGTCAAATTTTTCTAATACCCTCCTAGAGACACTGGCCAAGGTGGCAATGATTTTTCTTTTGGAAATGAATTTCAAGGATATTTTCTGATCATACATTTTCCAATAAGGGCATTCCCCTTTTCCTTCTTTCTGCAACAAATCACTTTCCGCTTCCACATTCAGTTCGTTCAGAAGCTCTCTGACAACCCCCTTCAATAGAAAGAAGGTATCTTGTTTTCCTTCCGGCGCGGCCATTACTCCGCTTAATAGGCTGGCTTCGCGGGGAGGTTTAGAGCCTTCAGGAAAATAGACTTCAGAAAGCTCGAACAGGTTGATCTGATCGTAGTTTTTAAAGTTATGGATCACGTTCTGGAGCAAGCCGGAAATATGTTCGGTTCTCAGATACTGCTGATCTTGGGAAAGCGGATTTTCAATTTCAACATGCTGGGCCGGCGCCAAACCCACTTTAGTAAATAAATCTTTGTTAATAAAAGAATAGTTGTAAACTTCCTGAAAACCTTTGCCATTTAGTATCTGCTTGATTCTGCTGCTTAAGGTAAGTAAAGGCGGTTTTAGAGGAGGTTTTAATTCTCCTAAGGGAACCGTTTCGGGAATCCTATTGTAGCCCCAGACCCGGCCCACTTCTTCGATTAAATCTTCCGGAATATTAAGATCGGGCCGAAAAGAAGGAATTTCCCAAGTAACTTCCGTTTTTCCCTTTTTCACCGCTTTGAGCCCCAGTGACTCCAGAATTGCAGTAATTTCAGCGGGCGGAATTTTAAGGCCTATTAACTGATCAACGGCCGAAAATTCAAACTTAATCCTCTTGCTCACAAGTTTCCAGTCCCCGATATCGATCACCTGCTCTAGAACCACCGAAGGAATCAGTTTTTTCAACAAGGAATAGGAATAAACCAAGACTGCCAGCGTTTGGGTTAAATCAACCGCTTTTTCGTAGCGCGCTACCGCCTCGGTCCGATGGCCTAAAGCGCGAGAAGTTAGACGGATATTAGTGGAATCAAATACCGCGGCTTGCAGAATGATGGTCTTGGTATTAGCGTTCACCTCGCTGTTAGCACCGCCCATAATTCCGGCCAGATCAATCAATCTCTTCCCATCCTCAATAATGGCCATCCCTTTGTTTAACTGCCAAGTCTTACCATCCAGTGTTTTGACCCGCTCACCTTGCTTAGCGCCACGAACCACCATGGTTTTTCCCATTATCTTATCGTAATCAAAGGCATGCAGGGGCTGGCCCTGGTCCATCATAATATAGTTAGTCAGGTCAACCACGTTGTTTAGGGAGCGAATTCCCACCGCTTCCAGCCGGCTCGCCAGCCACTGGGGCGAAGGCCCGATTTTGATACCGCTTAACACCAGGGCGGAATAGCGCGGGCATAGCTTTTTGTCTTTTACTAAAATTTTCACCTCTTTTTGATGGCGAGGCTCTTCTTTTGTTTCTTTATTTTTAAATCTAAACGGCTTTTTAGTGATAGCGGCGATCTCGCGGGCCACTCCCAGATGGCTGAATAAATCTGGGCGATTGGCCAATACGTCTAAATCCAAAACGGTGTCTTGCAGATTCTGTAGGCGAAACGCCGGCGTTTCGCCTACTTTTTCCCCTATCCGGGCTGGGGAATCCAAAACCATAATTTCCCGCTCGCCCTGTTTCGGCAAGCCTAGTTCTTCGGCGGAGCAAAGCATGCCGTGGGAATTTACGCCGCGAATGTTGGCCTTGGTGATTTTTAGTCCGCCGGGCAGTTCGGATCCGACTAAGGCGACTGGTACTTTCCATCCGACCGATTGGGCGGTAATATTGGATCCACCGCAGACTACTTCCAGTTTTTTCTTGCCAAGGTCAACCGTAACCAAATTCAGTTTATCGGCATTGGGATGTTTAACCACTTTAAGCACCTTGCCGACAATCACCTTGTCGAGCCCCGGATTGGCTTTTTCAATCGCATTAACCTCTACCGAGCGCATAGTCAACTCTTCTGCCAGTTTTTCTGGAGTTAGTTCAATTGGGACGTAGTCTTTTAGCCAATTTAGAGATACTTTCATTTTTTTGTTATTGGTCATCTCGACTGGAATCCCGCGGACGCGGGACGGAATGGAGAGATCTTAGATTTCTCGACTCCGACAAGCTAAACTTGTCTCCGCTTGAAATGACATTTCTAAAATTGATTCAAAAATCTTAAATCATTCTCAAAAAGTGCGCGGATATCGGAAATGCGGTGCTTAACCATAGCCGGCCGCTCTACTCCAAAACCAAAGGCAAATCCTTTCCATTTTTTGGAATCATATTTGGCCGCCTTCATCACATTGGGATGAATTATGCCGCAGCCGCCCATTTCTAACCAGCCCGTTCCTTTGCAGGTCGGGCAGCCCCGGCCGCCACAAATAGTGCAGGTAACGTCAAATTCGGCGCCCGGCTCGACAAAGGGAAAATAGGAAATTCGGAAGCGGACTTTTACCTCTTCTTCCAAAAGTTCCCGCATGGCGTAGTGCAAAGTTCCCTTCAAATCGGCAAAAGTGATGTTATGGTCAATGGCAATGCCGTCAAACTGATGGAACATGGGTGTATGGGAAATATCATCATCGCGGCGGTAGCATTTTCCCGTGGCCATAATCCGGATCGGCGGCTTTCTTTTTTCCATCGTTCGCACCTGGGAGATGGATGAGGTATGGGTTCTAAGCAGCAAATCTCCATATTTTCCTCTTTCCCTTTTTACTCCTCTAGCTCCTTTCAAATAAAAAGTATCATGCATATCGCGGGCCGGATGGTCCGGCGGCACATTTAAGGCCTGGAAGTTGTAGTAATCATTTTCGATTTCCGGACCCAAAACCAAATCGTAGTTCATGGAACGAAAGACCTCCCAGATTCTTTCCAGCATTTGGGTGATAGGGTGAAGATGGCCGGAAGGAGGAACAATGCCGGGCAAAGTGGGATCGAAAAATTCCGAACTGTTTTGGTAGCGAGTTTTAAGTTTTATTTCCGCTTCTTGAAAAGCCGCTGACACATCCTTTTTAATTTCGTTGGCCAGCTTGCCTACGACTGGCCGCAACTCCGCCGAAACATCCTTGATTTTGCGCAAAATTTTGGTCAGCTTGCCTTTGCGGCCCAGATATTCCTTTTCCAGATTGCCTAAAAGTTTGGGATCCTGAATTTTCTTGATCTCTTCTAGCACCTTGTTTTTTAATTGTTCTAACTGTTCTTTCATTCTAATTATTGACCCTCCTCTCTTGCTGTTCGGGAAAGAAAGAAAAATTCCAGGAGGGTGAAACTTAATACTAAAAGAATCGCATTCCACCAGGTGAACAGCCGATTAGCCTGGAGCAAGAGCGAGATGGTTATCAAAATAGAAAATAAAATCGCTTGTCTTAAAGAAATTCCAATGTGATGAAAAAGAACGGATCTTCTCAAAAAAATCATACGCCCAAAAAAGCCGATTAGCGACAAAGTGCCTAAAAGAGCCAGAAAAAGAATAAGATAAAAAGAAGCCAGTCCAACCCATCCGGAACTATAAGGGTCGATCTTAAAAATCACTAAAAAGCAGGCACTCCAGCAGATTACGCTTCCGAACCCCATTATTAGTAAGTATTTTCTAAGCGACATAGGTAAAGAAAAAGCTTATCTCCTTTAAGCTTATTTAGGAGAATTTCACTTAATATAATACCAGATTTTAGGGAATAAGTGAAGGGGAAAACAGAACCGGAGAAATTCCAAAAAGGAAAGCGGAAAAATCAAAAAAAGCCTAATTTTTTGGCTAATTTTAGCGCAAATTAATAGTGTGGAAATTGTCTTTTGGATTTATAGTATTTTTTGGAATTTAATGACGCGAAACTGGAAAATTTTATTGAATTAATCAAGGCTAAATTCTGCCCTCCTTTATCTCTTTAGCAATACGCCTACTACTCTTTAAAAACCCTTCCTCTTTCGCTTTTTAACAATTAGAATGACAGCTGCTACTAACAGAAGTGCACCAATTCCGATTGCAATATAAATCACCCAGTATATTCCAGGTTTCTTATTAATTACTATTGCCTCTAGACTACCGCTGGAAGATTTAGTGCCTAAAGAATAACTTACTGTTTCATCTTTATTGATGGATTGGTCACCGATCACTTTTTTCTCTATGACCGTTCCACTATCAATTAAAGCGACATGAATACTATACTGGCCATTACTATAACTGGACAGTTTAAGATTATAACCATTCTTAAGTTGATCAGGATCTTCAATGAACACTAACTTAAGATCTTCTTTTTGATATATCGAGATTCCCTCTAGAGGAGTAAGTTCATTATTGGCATCATCAAGCATTTCCACAAAAACAGGTGAGCCTACCATTATCACCATTACTCTTTTAGTAGCTTCAGTTTTATCAGATTGACCGGTAAACTCTGCAAAGGTATTAAATATTTCTTCAGCACAACCGGTGTAACCCTTCCCGCTAGCACAGTATTCATTTACAATATCATAAACATAACCCTCGGTACAATCTGCTGCGCCTTCTACTATGTCTGAGATTACTGAGACAAGATTGCCCGCCCCGGGCACGGCATCAGCGCCATTATCAGCTAAATCAGCGGAAGTGAAGATTGTACTGATTGCGGCACCAATACTATCACCAGAAGCAGCTCTATTTTTAATCTCACAAAAATCTGATGTCGCTAGTACTGCTGCAACTGGTTTGTCAAAATAAGGAATGACATCGGCTACTTCTAGAGAACAGCTCATTTTATTTGATAACTCCATCAGGCAAGCCATGGCTTGAACACAGTCCTGGTCCCCGGCGTCACATCCTTGCCTTTCTTTAACCAGAGTCATCTGGATATTTTTTGAGAAGTAATATTCTCGATCATCAATGGTATAGTATTTACCGTTGAACTCTAAAGTATCAATAAAATCCCCTTCCAGATTGACATTGTTTCCCATTACATCTATCGTGGCTGTTCTTTCATCACCAGGAGCAATAAAGCCGAATTCAGCTTTTTCTGTAGCGTCAAACTTGTCCGAATCCTCCTTAATGGTAATGGAACCGTTTTTAATGTATTCGCTTCCTGTGTTTTCTATTTTTAATTTAATTTCTCTTGCCTCTAACCTCTCAATCATGATTGCCGAAGGAATCACTTCAAAATCAACGGAGGCTTTTTTTCCTCCAAGCGAATCAGCCACTTTTATTTCTACCGGCACTACGAGAGTAGATCCTTCTTTGGCGGTGTTTTCCGGAAACCCGTAATTTAACCGGAAATACAGCATGGTTTCGCCAATACCTTCCGCTTTGATTTTAGGTTTAGGGTAGAGGGATTCTAATAAATTATCACTTTCGGTGCTAAAAGACTCTTCTGGTTCAATCCCCTCGCCCTGGCCTTTTACTTCCATGGTTTGCCCAGTATCAATTGATACCACGGAAGTGTCGCTGCTTTCTAGAGTTAGTGATTTTACTAGGATACGTTCATTAGATTGATTAGTAACGGAAGCGGCAAACTCTTTGGTTTCCTGGGGCTGGAGTATTATTGACTCCGGTACCTTAAGCTCCAAAAATGGCATCACTCTCGCTCTGACAAACTCCACTTTGGTGCCAAAATTTCCGTCAACTTTTATCATTAGATGAGCCGTTCCAAACATCTGGCCATCAGCGGAAATAGTGATCGCTTCATTTTTCTCCTGACCAGCGGCAATATCCCCAACCTCAATTTCCGTTGGCGTAATCGTTAATAAATTTTCTCGGTCAACATAGATTTTTACTTTTACGTTTTTAGCGGTACCTTCGCCCTCATTTTCTAGGATAAGAGTGCCAATCTTATCCGTACCGGGAAAAACATCTACCGTTCCGTAGATGAACACCCTTAAGTCTGGCAGTTTTGTTTCATCCAAAATCTCTTCTTCTCCCTCTTCTGGTTCCGTTTCTTCAGTTTCAGGACAAACACCGCAGTCCTGAGCACAATTAGAGCAGGTTTCTCCGGACTCACAGGTGCCGTTACCGCATTCCGGACCGGTAGCACATTCCCTGCAATCAGCGGGACAGTCTGAACAGGTTTCTCCATCTTGTGAATCACAAGCCTGGTCTCCACAATAAGTACGGCTGGAGCGGCAGACGCTGTGAACACAATGTCCGCCTTCGCATTCCGTCCAAATAGAACAGGCAGCGCCATCCGGCTTTTTCTGCTCGGCGCAATCCGCAGGACAGCTGGAAGCGGTTTCACCATTTATTTCGTCACAATAGTCATCTCCGCAATAAATTGGTTCAAAGCGGCAATAACCCTGCACGCAATACATTCCCGGGCAATTTGTTGCATCACTGCAGGTTTTTCCTTCCGCCGCCTGGCACTCTGAAGTATTCTGGCAGTCATTAAACATGCACGGCTCCTCATATTCAAATTTTGATCCTCGGTCACAATAGCCATCATCACCGTAATACATTTCGTAACGGCAGATACCGTGTACGCAGAATCCCGAAAGACACTCGGAATCACTAGAACAGCTTTCACCATCACTCTTTTGTTCCTGCTCACACTGTCCACAATCACTTGGACAGCTAGAGCAATCTTCTGTTGCTATCTTGCCATTAACACAGGTACCTATTTGATCCGCTGAGGTACCACAAGTACCATCACCGCAATAACCATATTTCTTAACTTCATAATCCCACATTGTGGAATTATAGTAAGAGGGATCACAGTATTGATTTCCTGTTTCATCGAATACTACATTCATTACTTCTCCGGGATCAGCACTAATAATACATTCTGTTCGATTGAGGCATCCCTTAACCGATACCAACAAAGATTCGTCTCGGCCAGAGGAACCATCAGTTGTATCGTAGCAATACTGAGTTCCATAAATTTTTACAAAACATCCTTGATAACTAGAAGGGACTGACAGCTGATAAATATCGTCATAACTATATCCAGATCCCCAGCCAAACTGCATATCTCTTGTTTGTCCGGCCAGAGTTTCTCGAGCATAATTGATAAATAAAAAAAGTAGCAAAATAGCTACTAGAGAAACAAAAATCGGGATGGTCTTTTTTAAATTTTTCATAACCATCTGAATCAATTATGAACCATTTTTAGTATACCATTTTTTGAAAGAAATTCTAAATTCAGTTGGTTATTAGGTAAAATAATTGAGATAAAATGGCTAAAATTCTTTCCTTTAACCATCCTATTTTAACGCTTTATTCTTCAAACCAAGCTTGTTGACTGATATTAAAGGAAGTGATGATATTCGCTATTTGCTGGTAGATGTCTTCAAGATCCGAGGTATTGGGAGCAAAGAAATAATAACCAGGATCCGATGCAATCTGACTGCGCAAAAAATCCTGATTAACGGCGGTGCCCAGACCGATAGTAAAAATGATGATTCCTTGATCTTTGGCCTCTTGTGCTTTATTAATAGCATAGATTTCAGCTGCACTTTCAGGAAACGGCCGATTAGCTACTCCATCGGTAAGTAGTATTTCAGCTTTAACATCATCTGGCGTAGAATATGTTTGAATCTGTTGGGTTGCTATATTTATTGCATCACCGATGTTGGTTTGACTAGCGGGTTGGGGCAGGTGATCTATTGCATATTTCGCCTGGTTGTAATCAGCAGATGCTGTGAAATCTACTGAGGGACCATCATTATAAGAAACGATTCCGATATCATCGAAACCGGGATCCAATTGGTCAATGAACAACTTTGCTGATTCTTGAACAAAAATCATTGGTCTAAGGCCCCACACTCCGCCGTTAGCTATACAATCTAAAACATCAATAGAAGTAGGTAGGGTGCATCCATTACCATCATTGGCCATACTGCCAGAGCGATCCAGAATATGGTAAATAGTGGAATTGTTTCTGGTTTGAGAAGGGCCGGCTCCAACATAATAAGTGGTAATAGAACGTATTTTATCTTCTTTTATGCCGGTGCCAACCAGTTCTCCCGAATCTGCTCCGAAGTGGTTGGCGCTGATTGAACAAGAAACATCTTCCACATCGATTGTTCCTCCGGCATAATTGACATCCGCTCTCAATTGCAGATATCCTTCTTCTAAACAACTTTGGGCGGCATAAAAGGCCTTTTCAGTAGTAAGGTCGTTTTGGGACATTATTTTTTCTTTGATTGCCGTAACGTTGCTGGCAAAAACAAACAGGAATAACACAATCATGGTGAAAAAAACCATCAATATGGTGATACTTCCTTTAGGTTGATTGTGGTCTGAATTCCTCATATATTCTGTTGCCTAAAAAATATCGTTGAATCAAGCGTAGCTTCTCTATTCCCTTTCGTAATTTGCATTTCAATCTTTAGGGAAGAAGATATTTTCCTAAATTGGACAGCATTTACTATGATACCTTCATCGGTAATCGGCTTAAGCTCGCTAAAATCAGGAAGTAATCCAAGCGTTTCGTCGTAATATATTTTTTCGTCAATCACCCGATAGGTGGTAATCTCGGTTTGGGGATCTCCCGAAATACTGTAGATTTTGGAATATATATTGATTCCATCTCCTCCTGCTAAAACATCAACGTCATAGGCATTGCGGAGCGAGTGGCTCATTTTCTCCAAAACTTGGCGGGTTGTATGTTGAGCCAGCTGCTGGTTATTGGTCTCGATTCTCTGCTTGGTGCTCTGTACTAAAAAGGAGGTTAAGATCAAAGTTACCAATCCCGAAATACCAAGATAAACTACCAGCTCTGCTAGGGTGATTCCTTTTTCATTTTTTCTAATCAAAGTCATTTTACTGTCCTTTCCAATTGGTTAAATAACCGGTTAAATTTATTTCTCTTGGGTTTCCCAGCTCATTCCAGCTTACCGTTACGTCTATTCTGCGGGTATTGGGATCTTCTTGCCCGCTATCGCTGATTTCTCCGTCTGAATCTCGGTATCCTTTACTGATTGTTATTTTGCGATGGAAATTTCCATCAATTTCTTCTTCCGGATGCGCGGGATCAGAAGGCAGATACAGTTCATAATTACTTCCGTTCTCCCTTATCAGATAATGGCCTTCATCTAAATTCCCCAGCGCCGCCCAACTTTCCTGTTTTATGGCAAAAATCTGCTCCATTGATTCTTTTGCTAAAGCGGTTCCTTTAATCTCCTGCTGGGCAACGGTAATCATCCGGTTGTTCGTTAGCGCCAATGATCCTATCGCCAAAGAAAAAGTGGTAGCAACAGCAATGCTGATCAGCACTTCAATAATTAAACTTCCTTTATTGTTTATTCTTCTCATAGTTTTATCAATGTTATTGTACCGGGAGCCCTAACCTCAATTCGAGCAACATCTACGCCGTCTTCTACTATCATTAAGTCATCATCCTGGGATATTCCCGTTAATTTCTCAAATCTGATTCCGTTGCTGGTAGTGTTACAGGTAAATCGATCGGGAAGCTGATAGGTTTCGGTGACGTTCAGGGGGATGTAGGAAAATGTCTCAACGTCACTATCATCACATTGCAAGCCCCAAGCTTTGCCGTCTTCAGCGACAAGCGATTTGTTCTGAATTTCCCGAATCAGTTGCATCATTTTTTCGCTTTCTCCTGAAACTTGGCCCCCCTGCTTCCCTTTAGACAAAGAGATCGTGGCAATCCCCGCCAGCAAACTGACTGCGGTTATTACGATCAGGACTTCGACTACGGTAAATCCCAGTTGTTTATTATTATTTTTCATAATACGTTTGCAAAATTCCAAAGCGGGAACATAACGGCAAGGGCAACACCACCCACCACTACGCCGGTAATAACCAGCAAAATCGGTTCAATCATGGTGGAAAGGTTGGAAGTCCAGTTCTGAATGTCTTCGTCGTAATACTTAGAAACATGCTGGAACATATCGTCTAAATAGCCCGTTTCTTCACCGGTTCGGATCATTTTCTGGAAGATAGGCAAAAATAGCTTTGGCTTTCCTTTAAAAATATCGGAAAGCATTACTCCTCTTTTTACAAAGTTTTCCCCGATTCGGATCGCCTCTTGGTAATTGACATTGCTAGCCGCATTGCTGGCTAGTATCAAACCTTCGTCAATTGAAACTCCTGCTTTGGTCAACATATGCAAGGAGCGGGAAATTAGGGACAAATTAAGTTTTTTAATCACCAGCCCAATGGAAGGCAGATTCAAGATTAGGCGGTGAACAAACTTTTTGAACTTCGGCGAAACCTTCAAAATGGATTTAAGCAAGAAGAAAAGTAAAACGAGAATGATTGCTAAATAAATTCCCCAGTTCACGAAAAAGTTGCTAAGTTCAATTAAGATTCTGGTATAAATCGGGAGCTCGGCGGAAACCTCTTCATAGATATTAGCAATTTTAGGAATGACATAGATCATCATCATTACCACAATGGCGATCATTGTTAGAAAAATAATGGCGGGATAAACTAAAGCATTACGGATTTTGCGCGATAAACGGAAGTCTCCCTCTTGCTGCTTCACAAGAAACTCTAGAGTTTCAACTAACTTACCACCGTGTTCTCCTATTTTGATCATAGCGACGGTAATAGGAGAAAACACATTGATATGGCGCTGCAACGCCGAAGATAGAGGTTGTCCGGAAAGAACCGTTTTTTCGGCATCGGAAATTATTCGCTTCATAGTTGGATTAACGGTTTGTTCCCGTGAAGAAGCTAATGCTTCCGGCAAATTCAAACCCGCTTTCATCATGGTCATCAAATTCCTTAAAAAGACGATCCGGTCAATGCGGGAAACGTGCCTTAAGATTCCTTTCCAGAAAGAAGTCTGATTTTTAACTTTATTCAAAGTGACAATAGAGACTCCCAGTTCTATTAATTGCCGGGAAACGTGCTTTCTTGTCCAGCCGCGGACTGAGCCGCGACGGATGGTATTTTCTAGATCGATTACGGTATATTCAAAAGTGGCCATAGTTTTATAATTATTTTAGGGTCTTGCCTAGCAAATTTATGATAAAATGCTAGGGAAGGCCTATGAAATATAGTAAATTAAGTACTTTCAATATTAAAAAGATTTTACGGTGTTTTTGCGATGAATTAACCTCTTTACAAACAG
>Ga0210051_1000655_pt1 | contig 33058 bp, 29 predicted proteins | sample CryGey092014_all_FD_185464 | JGI IMG/M metagenome (GOLD analysis project Ga0210051, IMG submission 185464) | Groundwater microbial communities from aquifer - Crystal Geyser CG23_combo_of_CG06-09_8/20/14_all (SPAdes) (version 2) | ecosystem: Environmental > Aquatic > Deep subsurface > Groundwater...
TATCCAGATTGGCATGGCACATGGGGCAGCCAGTGACCAGACAGTCCGCCTCTGCTTCCTTCGCCATGGAGAGGAGTTTGCCGCTCAGTTTTCTGACGATGTCCGTTCGAGTCATCACGAGACTGGCTCCACAGCAATCGGTCTTATAGGACCAAGGAACGGGATCAGCACCCAGTAATTTCATCAGTCGGTCCATATGTTGAGGATTTTCATATTCCCGTATGCCTGTCACTTTTGGAGGCCGAACAGTGAGGCATCCATAATAACAAGCCACTTTAAGCCCTGAGAGAGGTTTGGCAAGCTTTTTCTTCACCTCTTCTAAGATCGTTTCGTCGCAAAAGAGGTCTAAGGCATATCGAATCGGGACATTTCCTTGATAAGAAAAATGGAGTTTCCTGGAATGTTCCTTGACCTCTTTTTCCACTGCTTTGAATCGGCTGTAGCAGGCCACGCAAGGAACGAGCAGCTCGCGATCGTTCTTCTCGGCGATGGCAAGATTTCGAGCAGCCAGTTCGATGGCCAGTTCTTCATCCGTGCAGTGTGCCGAGCTGGCGCCGCAACAGGTCCAATCCTCTAACTCATGGAGTTGAATATCGAGGAGCTTTGATACGCCTCGGATCGAATCGTCATACTCTCTGGCAGTTCCATGAAGGGAGCATCCAGGGTAATAAGAAATTTCTTTCACCTTCTCGCCCCTTTCTCAAAAGAGCTCTAAAAAACTACAATACGCTCTCTTGATTACACTGATTTCAAAAAATGATTACACAGATTTTTTATTATCTGTGCATTTCACATCTGTGTAATCGCTCATCATCTGTGTAATCAGAGATTTCAAGACTTTTTCTGAAATCTCTCAAAAGCGTTAAAAATCTCTTTGATCTCTTTTCCTCCCCCGAATTTGGATGGAAGGAGTTTGATCTTTCCTTTACGGTACATCTTCAATCCCAACCCAGCGTCTTTGAAAAAATCCTTGGTCTTATACTTAAACTGGAGGATGAGACTTAATTCATGAATCCGGCCCTTCGATTTAATGATATCCAAGAATACCGAGTGGAAGAGGGGGATGTCCTTTTCCCCGGGCTCGACCCCAGAACGAAGCGCCAAATTTCTTAAAGCATCCATGATCTTAGCGATATCGATATTGTTTGGGCACCGAACACTACAGGTATAGCAGGAGGCGCAGATCCAGACCGTCTTTGAAGAGAGGACCTTCTCTCGATGGCCGTACTGGATATGACGGAGCACCTGATTGGGGAGGATATCCATCGCATAAGCGACAGGACATCCCGCTGAACATTTCTGGCATTGGAAACAGGCCTGTATTTTTTCACCACTGGCCTGAGCGACTTCAGACAGGAAGGAATTCTCCTTTTGGGTTACCCGTGCGTTTAGATCCATTATTTACCCCTTGACCCATTCGGCGGCGCCAAGCCCCGCCTTTGAAGGCGGGGTGAAGAAGCGCCGCTCAGGGTCAACCCTGAGCAAGCCCCAGCATTTATGCTGGGGAGTCGAAGGGTTTACTTTGGATAGTAGGATTTTCCAGGATAGCCTGGGTCCCCTGGTGAATAGGAAGTTCAATCGTAAAAGTCGTTCCTTCCCCTATTTTACTCTTCACACTGATCTTTCCTCCGTGATCCTCGACAATACCGTAAGAAGTGGCGAGGCCCAATCCGGTTCCCTTTCCAACTTCTTTGGTGGTGAAGAAGGGGTCGAAAATTCGAGTGATGTTCTCTTCAGGAATTCCCTCACCGGTATCGGTAAATTCCACAAAGACCGTCTTTCGATCTGGGGCAGGGGAGGTGGTAATGGTAAGTGTCCCACTGCCATGCATCGCCTCTGCAGCATTCACAATGATATTCATGAAGACCTGTTTCAATTGACTAGCATTTCCCCGGACGAAGGACAGGAAGGGATCAAGTTTCTTAACAATTTGGATATTATGAAACAGGGCCTGATTGACTAAGAAGAAGAGGCCATCGCTAATAGCCCGATTAACATCGGTGGGCTCCATCTTCGGTTCAGTTTGACGGGCGAATTCAAGGAGGCTCTTGACGATCTCCTTGCAGCGGCCCGCCTCCTGAACGATTCGCATCAAATCCCCTCGCTGGGAATCCTCCTCGGGAAGGTCCTCCATCATCAGACTGGAGTAAATAAGAATTCCACCCAAAGGATTGTTGATCTCGTGGGCAATGCCGGCTGCCAATTTTCCAAGAGAAGCCATCTTCTCTGAACTAACTAATTGGAGATGAGTTTCCTGAAGTTTCTTCTCCATCATGATACGGGTTCTCAAATCTGTAAAAATACCGACACTGGCGATTTCCTGGCCTTTCCCGTCATAAATGAGGGCGGCTGAGAGCTGGATAGGGATTTCTTCAGCAAGCTTATTGACGACATTCAGTTGGGCAGGGATGAATTTCCCCACGCCGCCATATTCCGGGCTTCGGAGTTTCTTCATAATCTCCTTCGCCACTCCCTCTGGATAGATCTTTGTAATATGGAGTTTGCCAATCACCTCTTCTGCGGTGTATCCAGTCAGCGCTTCCGCCCCTTTGTTAAAGATGAAGATATTGCCCTTTATATCCGCAGCGATAATCCCATCCACAGAGCTTTCAATCAGATTCATGAAGAATTCATTGGCTTCACGAAGTTCATTTTCGATCCGTTTCCTCTCGGTGATATCTAAGTTAATGCCTTGATAGCCAACCACCTCTCCTTTCCCATTCTTAATAGGATGGCCGGTCAGTAAAACAGTGATCTTATCTCCGTTCTTCTTCTTGAATTTCACCTCCATGTCTTTGACATAACCCTCTCTTTTGATCTTCTCCTGAAAGGTCTTCCGATCATCAGGGTTTACATAGAGATCATGGGCAATATTAATCTTAAGAAATTCCTCCTTGGTGGAGTACTCCAACATATCGAGAAGGGCTTGGTTACAGTCTAAAAACTTACCCTCTTTAGAGCTGATGAAAAGCCCATGTCTCACTCTTTCGAAGAGGTTTCTCAACTTTTCCTCGGACTCCTTGAGGTCCCTTTCGAATTTTTTCCGTTCCGTGATATCACGGATATAGGCATAGGTTTTGACCTCTCCAGTATCGGACTTGGCCAAGGCGATGCAAACCTCTGCATCCTTGACATGGCCCTGAGGAGTCAGGATGTTCATTTCAGTGCAGAGTTTTTCACCTATCCCCACACCGCGGGTGCCCGTCCCTTCGAGAAATTCTTTGTCTTCTTTACCGATGACGGAGAAAAAGTTTCTTCCGATTAAATCTTCCTTAGGGATCCCAGTGATTTCGGAAGCCATCTGATTGGCAAAGATGATCTTAAAAGCTTGATTGAAGACTACGATTCCGTCATCACCCATCTCTGCAATCTTCTCAAATTGTTGAGTGGCCTCCCGAATCCTTCGTTCCATTCTTTTCGATTCCGTAATATCCTTGAGATAAACATAACCTTTCCGAGCGCCCAAAGGCGTTTTCGCTAAGGCGATACAAATTTCCGCCTCTTTGACCTCACCTTTGGAGGTGAGGAGTTGAACCTCTGAACAAGTTTTTTCGCCATAACGCTCAGGATGGACGAAAAGGTCTTCAATAAAAGGTTGGTGGGGTTTGCCTAAAAGGGAAAGGACCGACATTTTCAACAACTCTTTATTCAAGTATCCGGTGATCTCGGAAGCCATCTGATTTGCAAATTCGATTCGATGGTCTTTATCATAGACAATGATCCCATCATTTCCCAATTCGGCAATGGACTGAAACATCTCTGACTCCACCTCCCTCTTTTTAAAAAGGGTAAGTGGCTCAGCCGCTTTTTTTCTTTTCGTTGGTGGAGTTGGTTTTTTGGAAGACATACCCTTCCCAAGGTACCATATCTCCCCAGGGTTGACAAGGAAGCCTGATTGTCTCATGTTGTTAGATGTTTTGTCTTTAAGCAAAGGTTAAGATGCCCGAAACCAAACTAGCCTCCTCACCTATAGACCATAGCCTGTTTTTTTAAAGTCCTACATCATCCAGGAGAGTGGGAATCTGTTTTTCCCATCCGATGGGAATGAGCTGGACTCCTTGGCAAAGGGGTTTGAACGCCTTGATCAGACCCCCTGCGATCTCATTACTGACCTTCTGTTTATCCGAAGCCTTCATCAATTGGTCGATGATCGAATCCGGGATGGAAGCTCCTTCCACATGCTTATTCACATATCGGGCCATACCGACAGATTTGAGCAGGGTGATGGCTACGATAATGGGAACCTTAAAATGCGCCACTTTTTTGACGAAGGGCTCAAAAAGACTCACATCGTAGATTGAGTTGGTGAAGAAAAAATCGACCCCCGTCCGTATCTTCTTTTCCATATCCATGATCTCTAAATCGAGGACATGACCCTTGGCTGTTGCATTGATTTGGGCGCCCACACAGAACTGGGGTTTTCCTTGAAGGTCATTCCCCATGAGGTCGTAGCCCTCTTGGAGGCGCTTGGCTGTACCGAGCAGGCCCATCACATCGAGATCAAAGACCGCTTGGGCTTCGAAGTGATCTCCAATGGATGGATGGTCGCCCTGGAGGAGTAAGACATTCTTTAAACCCAAGGCTGAGGCGTTTAAGAGTTCGGATTGGAGCGCCAATCGGTTTCGGTCGCTACAGGATAGATTGTAGATCACTTCCATCCCCCGTGCCTTCAGCAGGGTGCATACCGAAAGGGATCCCAGCCTCATGATGGCATTCTGAAGGTCTGGGATATTGATCGCATCCACACGCCCCTTGAGGAGTTCCGTATATTCGTAAAGCTCAGAGAGATCGTTTCCCTTGGGGGGCTGAAGTTCAGCGACGACAACAAACTTCCCTGATTCTAACTGTTCCTTAAATGACATGGGTTTTCTCCTCTGTTTTGTACTATTCTATCTTGGGACGAGGTAACAACCCGGCCATCTCAGTGATCTTGCTGACCATCTGTTCCCATTCGATGGCCATGATATGAACCCCATGGACCCCTTCGATTTCTCTTAGTTCTTGGATCTGTTCCACGCAGATTTTGATCCCTTCCTCAGCCGGTTTTTTTGCTTTGACCACTCGATCGATGATCTCGTCCGGGATGATGATGCCGGAAACGTTCTTCGCCATGTATCGTGCCATACCTCCAGATTTGAGAGGGGTGACCCCTCCCAGGATGTGGCACTTCTCGTGAAGTCCTCGATCCCGGACCATCCTCATCCATTCCTTAAATCGGTTCATATCATAAATGCACTGGGTCTGGATGAAGTTTACCCCTGCGGCCACCTTTTTGCCCAATCGAATGACCCGGAATTCAAATGGATCGGCAAAAGGATTCGCTGCAGCCCCGATAAAAATGTTAATCTCTCCCTCGATCTTTTCTTCTCCGCCGAGAAGCCTTCCCTGATCTCGCATGGTTCGGACACAGTCGATCAATTGGATGGAATCCAGATCGTGGACGTTCTTGGCATCCACCTGGTTTCCAAAGGTGTGGTGATCTCCAGTGAGGCAGAGCATGTTTTTGATGCCCAACGCCGTGGCTCCGAAGATATCGCTCTGAATGGCAATGCGATTCCGGTCCCGGGTCGTCATCTGCATCACAGGCTCCAGCCCCAACTGAATGAGAAGGCTTGAAGTGGCGATGCTTGACATGCGGACGATAGCCGTTTGGTTGTCTGTGACATTGACCGCATCGACATATCCTTTCAGGAGCTCTGCCTTCCGTTTGATCACACTGACGTCGTTGCCTTTTGGAGGACCTAATTCCCCGGTGACCGCAAACAGTCTCTTCTCTAAAACCTTTTCGAGATTGCTCCCTGCTTTCATACTTTGAGATCCTCCCTCACAATCCTTCTCAGTCCGCTATCTCTCGATTCCACTCCCCATCGCTTTGCCGGGATGATTTCTTCCAGTTTGTAAAGTTGGTTGAGAGTCTTGAGTCGATCGTAGATGAGCTGCCAGGCGCAATCGGCCTCTTTTTTGATTTCGCATTTACCTTTGGAGGATCCGCCACAAGGTCCATTTAATAATTGTTTGGCGCAACGCGAGATGGGGCAAATCCCTCCGGTCTTTTCAAGGATGCAATTTCCACACGCCTGACATCGCTCCTCCCAGACTCCATGCGTGATGGTTTCACCCAAGAAACTGGTATTGACGCCAGGAAAGATAGGAATTTTTGGGAAATGGCGCACTAAGGTCTGGACGCCCACTCCACAGGAGATGGAGAGGACTGCTTCCACTTTCTCGATCGTTTCGGACAACTCTAAAGCGAACTCCGGCTCACACTGCCGGGCAGGCGTTACTTCCAGGACCTCTATCTTTTTCCCAATTTTCTGTCTTGCCATTCTGAGACCAGAGGCCAGCAGTTCAACTTCCTTCTCGCCTCCAGCATGGCAAACGGTGACGCAGGCCCCGCAACCTGAAAGCAAAATCTTATTGTAGGGGTTGAGGTATTTCAGGATTTCATCGATAGGTTTCTGTTCGGCTTTGATCATCTAATCCTCCTAAAATAAAAATTCCAAATGTCAAATGAATGTCAAATTCCAAAATGCGTAACTCAACCCTTTAGGGTTGATATTACTCAGAGCTAAAGCCCTGAATTACGAAATTTGAAATTCAGATTTGATTTGAAATTTGAGCTTTGACATTTGACATTAACTTTCTTTGGCTGGGTTTGGCCCCATTTTTTTTAATTGCTCTGATTTTCGACGAAGGGTCTCTACAAATTTTACCCCGCTGTTTGTAGCAAGGTGGCAGATTTCAACCCTTTCCTTTTCCAAACCGATCCCCTCTAACATCCGATGGGCATAGGCCAGGCGGGCTTTCGCGCGTAGGTTCCCCCTGAGGAACTGACAATTTTCTTCATAACAGGCGAAGACCAGGACACCATCCGCGCCTTTCTCCAAAGCCTTTAAGAGATAGATCGTCTCGATGCGACCTGCACAAGGAACGCGGACAATTTCTATATTTCTTGGAAGTTTTAGTTTTAAAGTCCCTGCCATGTCCGCAGCAGGATATCCGGATTGATCGCAACAAAAAGCGATAATTTTAGGATCAAAGGATGACATCCACCCACTCCATCGTTGTCAAGGCTAAAGCCTTGAGTTACAGGATTTCCCAATTATTCCATCATTCCAATATTCCATTATTCCATCAATCCCATCTGGGCATAGATCTGTTCGTCGGTTAAATGCCGAAGGGTGATGGCCTTTGCTGGACATTCGGCCACACAGATACCACATCCATAACAGGAGGCCGGGTCAACTTTAGCCGCCCCCCATTTTGTCTCTTGGCTTGTTCCAGATATAATATAGACGTTTCTCTCTCCGTATTTTTCGACAGTGATGGCAGAATGGGGACAAAGTCTCGGGCAGGTATAGCAGACCGCACATTTTTTAGGGTCCACTTCTGCTACAGCGAGATCGTAGATGTAGGTCCCTTTCGAAAGGAGGGCCATCACTTCTTGGGCCGCTGCCCTCGCCTCGATCAGCGATTCTGAAACCTCCTGGGGGAATCGGCAAGCCCCTGCCACGAAAATCCCCCTTCGGTTTGATCGAACACGAAGAAGTTGAGGATTATCTTCCATAAGAAAGCCCCGGTTCCCCAAATGGATTTTGAGAAGTCCAGAGAGGCTTTCAGTCTCCGGTGCGGGGACGAAGGCTTCCCCTACGACAACGAGATCGGAGAGGATGGAGACCGGCCATTGCTCCTTTTTTTGAATGGCGGCGGTATCCCTGACATCAACCTGAATCTGACCGTTGACGATGGAAAGCTTAGGAGGCTCTTCATATTTGAAGAAGAGCACACCTTTTTCTCTTGCCTTTCGATAAAGGCGCTCCATCCCATCAGCAGCGACTTTCATGTCTTTACAGAGGATGGCCACCTGACACTGAAAGGCCTCTTGAAGGAGGAGCGCTTGTTTCACCGCATTGATTGAGTCGACTTTGATATCCTCATTGACTCCGTCGAGGAAATAGGTCACCATCTCAACTTTTTTCCCATCCCAAAGAAGAGAGGGGCCTTTTGTCTCGGAAAGGAGTTTCTCCATTTCTGGGAAAACCGTGACCCTTTTATGGCTGTAGATCCCTTTGGTTTCCCGCTTCGCAGCATATCCTGTGGCGACGACAATGGCTGAGACGGAGAGAACAGTTTCCGTTCGATCGGGGCCTTGAATTTTGGCTTGGAATCTACCCAGATGTCCATCCAGGCGTTTTAATTCTGTATGGGTGAAAAGGGTAATTTGAGGATTGTTCTTCACCTCGGAAATCTTTTCATCCATCCACTTTTGAACTTCTAAAGGGCGGTTATAAAATTTATGTAGCTCTAATGCCTTTCCACCCAGATGGTTTCCCTTTTCCAAAAGGAAGATATGAAGGCCTGACTTGGCCAATTCCTGGGCGATCGAAATTCCAGTGACCCCCCCTCCGAGAATTAATACCTCAGGTTTCAAAGGGAGGGATTGGGTCTCAATGGGCTTGGAATTGGAGACAGCGCGAATGGTTTTGGAAATGATTGTTTTTGCTCTCTCCAGAGCCGCCTCTTCCTCCACCATCATCCAGAGGGCCTGTTCGCGGATGTTGGCCACAGCAAAAAGATAGGGATTGAAGGGCAGGGGATGTCTTAATTTTTGGAACGAAGCCTCATAAAGTTTTGGGCTCCCTCCCATAATGACGACCCCATCTAACCCTCCTGCTTCGAGACGCTTCCCCATTCTGTTCAAGGCCTCGGATGAGGCGAGGTTTTCTTCCTCGATGCAAAAGGCAATTCCTGGAAGTTTCTTTACATAGTCAGATATTTTTTCTCGGAAAGAAGCAGGGATTGATCCCTGCAAGGCGTCGATGAAAATCCCGATTTGAGGCATTTAAAACCTCCCGCTCAGATGTTGCTGGACGAGAAAGGCAGCTGATTTTGCATGAAGAATTGAACGGTCGATATCCTTGGGTCCACTGCAAGCCCCCGTGACAAAGACGCCGGTTTGGGTTGGAGGGGAGGCGATGAAGCCATCCTCTGTCAGGCTTAACCTGAAGAGCTCTGTGAGGCGTTTGGCCTCCTTGCTCAACACCATCCCAACGGAGAGAACAATGAGATCGAAGGAATCTTCCACGACTTCTCCCCTTTCAGGATCTGTGAATCTAACCCTCAGTGTATCAGAAAGAGGGGAGTGATAAACCTTAGAGGGAAGACTTCGGATGAGACGGATTCCTTTGTCCTCTCGACAAGAAGCGAGGAACTCTTGAAAGGATGCCCCAGCAGGCTGAATATCCATATAGAGAAAAGTTGCCTTCACCTCAGGAGTTTGGTAACGAACGGCTTTGATCAGGCGGAGCGCATAGGCGCAGCAGACCTGAGAGCAATAAAGGTTTCCTATGGACTCATCACGGCTCCCCACACATTGAAAGAAGGCAACGGTTTTTGGGAGTTTTCCATCAGAGGGGCGGGAAATGGTTCCCCGGTGTCGAAGCATCTCGTCGAGATCTTTGGCGGTGATCACATTTTTGAACCGGCCATATCCGTATTCCACTTTTTGAGAGGCGTCAAAAGGATTGATTCCCGCAGCAATCACAATGGCGGAAACTTTTAAATCGATCTTTTCCTTTCCCTTTTTTAAAGATACCTGATGTTTCTCCCTATTCCCCTTCACGCCGATCACTTCGGTTTGGGTCAGGATAGAAATGTCCTGGCGTTGATAAATCTCGGAAATCCTTTTGTCCACCACACAAGCAAAACACTTATTGCAAGACTCTGAAGCCTTACAGCAGAAAGAGGCAGAGAGCCCTCCCAAGGAAGGTTCTCTTTCGATAAGTGTAGAGGGAATTCCCGACCGGGCTAACTCCAACGCTACCGTAATTCCAGAAATTCCTCCACCAATGATCAGGACTTCCCCACCCGAAGATAGATCGACTTTTTCCGCCAATCCATTGCTCCTTGTTCAATTTAGAGTTCCAGCCATGAATCAGAGTAAAGAGTTTTGGCTATCAAGACTCTGGTGGTCTTCACATAATCGGCTTCTTCTTTACTCAGGGATTTGAGATTAATCTCCTCCCCATCCATGACACGGTAGACCAGTTTTTGGAGATCTGGTCGCCCCCCCGATGAAAATTTTTTGAGATCCCCGTCAAAGGCATCCACGATGGCAGAAGCCATGCCATATCTTTCGAGCATCATCATATAGGTCTGGTTGAGGATGGGCCTCAGGTGTTCTGGGGCTCCATTGGATACATTGGAAAGACCGCAGGTTGATCTCATTCCAGGGAGCACTTCTTGAAGGTCCTTGAACATCTTCATAAATTCGATACAACTCGGGACCTGAACCTGGCTTTGTGGGCTGGTCACTGGGGTGACAATGGGATCCATCCAGATATCCTCACCTGGAATCCCAAATTCTAGGGCCTTTTGCATCAATTCTGCAGCCAGCACTCCTCTTTCGTCTGCATCTCGAGGAAGACCGGAGGGGCCCCAGAGAAGAGCAACGACTCCTGCATTATATTTCGCTGCGATGGGAAATTTAGCATCCATGCTTTCAGGACGGGCCATGATCGAATTGATCACAGCCTTTCCCTTTTTGTTTCGGTAAACTTTGAGCCCAGCCTCAATGGCTTCTGCATTGATCGTGTCGAGGTAAAGAGGAGTATCGACCACCTCTTGGACGGTTTTGACCACCCACTCCATCAACTCTCCTCCGCCCTTTCGGGCAGGTCCAAGATTGATATCAATGAAATCAACGCCAGTTTTGGCCTCAGCAATGGCCAACTCCTGGATGGGCTTAGGATCTCTATCCTTCATTGCGGTTCCAATCTTTTTGACCATCACATTGAGATTTTCTCCAACACGTAACATAGGTATCCTCCTTCTAAATTCTATCAGGGGTCAAGGATTCGAGGATTCAAGGGTTCAAGTTTTCTTGCTTGACCCCATGAACCCTGGACCCCTTGGACCCTTTTATCGCGGTATTAGGTTCCCATTTTGAGATAGGCTGGTATGTGAGCGGCTTCTCTTGGTCCGATCTTAACCTCCCATCCCGACCCTAATTCTTCTTCGAGGTCTCCGCTCACGGCTGCAGCGGCTCCAGGAATGACCACCCGGCGATGTTTGACTTTTTCTGTGACGCCGCTTTTTTTGATGAAGGCGCCGATCGCATCGCCCACGAATTTCCCTGCTGCCCAGGCGGTCAGAACAGAGAGGCCTTCGGTATCCATTACCAGAAGCCAGCTCGCCACTCGACTCGATTCAACCTCACCGGAGACTATAAAGTAGGTTAGGGAAAAGTTGGTGGTGATGAGAACTGGAGAGTCCTCTGTTGGATTGCCAATGGGGTAGATTCCTTGCTGCATCATCATAGGCCGCTGTGGGTCAGTATAAATATTCAGCCGTTCCACGAGGAGGGGGAAGAGGCTTTCACCCTGAAAGTCCGAGAGAACGATGATGCCGGCATATTTCGACACAAAGGTTGCCGCAATCAAGGCCTCCTTCATCGGATCTTTGGTCATTTCACAGGGGAAGGCGATGGTTGGAAATCCAAGGGAGCGGTTTTTTTGGAGGAGGGCTGCCCGGCGGATATAGATTTGATCTTCAAGGGCTTTGCGAAGGGTCCTCGATCCAGAATCAATGACGAGGTCTTTTAAACCTGCGGCAGTCAGTTTGTTTGAAAGTCCGATCAAGGTATCAATATTATCAGCTTTGACCGCCAACGGGCATTTGTTCTCCTTGGCCAGATTGGCTAAGGCATCGCTGTTGCCATTGGTTGCAGCGTAGATCAATGGAACACGATCAGCGCAGGCCTTCACCCCTGCCGTCAAGGCATCCACCTTACCGCTCATCAGGATGAGACCAGCATCGGTTTCGGCCTTCACCTTTTTGATCAAGGCTTCGAATTTTCCAGAATCTCCTGAATCGTTCTTGACCGCGACCAACTCTGGCCGCAAGGTAAGGCCAACTCTTTCATATTTCAATTCCTTGAAGCGTTTCAGGCGCGCATTGACCTCAGCCTCTGGCAGGGTATCGCTCACTAAGATAGCAAAACCGGGTTTGTTGACGAAGGTCTTTTCATGACGGAATAAAACCGTTTCCCCGCCGACCTTGACCACATTTTCACCCGAGCCAATGGCGAGAGGCCGAATGGGCGGAGCCGCCGCCTCAGAGAGCATGGCCTTTGCCTCCTCTGACACATAGGGACAGGAGGTCAATTCCGCTTTTCCCGCTGCTAAGTTCATGGCAAAAGCGAGGCAAGTTGGGACACCGCACTCCTTACAGTTGGTTTTGGGTAATAGCTTAAAGATTTGGATTCCCGTCAGTCCCATGATATCTTCTCCTTTCTCATTCAAATCCATCTCAAAGCGCATAGGGTAGGGAACGGTTTAAAACCGTTCCCTACAGCGGGCGCTCTGCGTATTTATTATCATCCGAGAATCGGATCCATTGAGAGTGCTGGATGATTCTTCTCTGTCAGGAAGGGAAGAATTTCCTCTTCCGTCACCCCAATGGTCTCATCTGCAATCATATCCATGAGGTTTGGAATGCCAAACTCTTCCGCTCGTTTCTTTAACCGCTCTCCAATCTCTTCTTTGAGAATCTTGGGCATCCAAACCAACCGCTTGATTCCTCCGTCTCCAACCAGCCACTTCCTCTGGGTGATATTGTATTTGCTGTGGCCTACAAAACCCGGTGTGACGGCGCCGCCGCCGACAGAACCCGCCAGGGTGGTGAACTTCATTCCACAGGGGGTCATCCCAATAAAGTCTCGGTTCACGGTCATCAAACCGTTGCACATCGGAAGGACGGCAGCAATACATTCACAACAACCGCAAGTGGTCATCGGATCATAGATCAGACTATAAAAGTTGTAATGATCGATCTTCTGACGAGAGGCCTTAAACACAAAATCATTGACCCCTTTCCATTGCCCCAACTTCGTATCAATCATTTCCCCCTTGGCAACAGGCTGGTTCGGTCCCGTGGGATTGATCTCAAACGCGGCCTTGCAATCCATCCAATTGTAAGCGCCGCAAAGTCCAGTTCTTTCTGGACTGATGACGCAGACATGGTTGGGTGCAAAGGATTGGCAAAGGGTGCAAGAGTAGAAGATGTCCGTCGTTTCATCGGCCATCCCTTCAATACGGGCATCCCTTTTCCGGTAGACGGCCCTTGCCTGCTCAAGCATCTGATCAACCTTTTCTTTTTCCGTAAAGACTTTGACCTGAACTTTATCGAAGATGGCTCCAAAGTCCTGATGGAACTTTGCATGGAGGATCTTGCCAAGATGGGCGAGCCGAAATCCCTTCTCTACTGCTCCCTTCCCGACTCGTAGCCAGGCAATGTCCCTCTGGCCGATATGCATAATCCCCTGGGCGTAGTTGATCAGATGGTGGATCTGGCGCTCCAAGATCGGCTCAAAGTCCTCTTGCATCTGTCGTCCCGCTACTTCTGCGACAATGGCGAGAGGAAGTTGACCTGGTGGCTGTATCTTATCTAAGTCTTGACCGATGACTTCAACCTTTCCATCCTCGACCTCGTCCATGTTCTTGGAAGTCACCCATTCCACAGCATGGGTTCTTCCTCCACCGCACTCTAAATAGATATCCTCGCCTCTGACCCGTTCGCCTTCAAAGGCAGGACCGTAAGAGACAGGAATGGGGACCTCGGCGATCATGACTTTTAATCCTCTCACTTCCACTGCCCTCTGAACAATCTGCTCATGAGGCACATTGGAAACGACATGTTCATAGGTACAGATTCCAGTGGGAAGGACTTCAGGAATGGGAGTGTCCGCAATGGTTGGGAATCCCCAATTAATGGCGCCTGCGGCATTAGCATACCACTCATCCGTCACAAATCCCATGGGCATGACAAAGGCAAAGGTACGGTCCTTGTTGTAGATTAAATTTTTACGAAAATCTCCGGGTTTGATTCCTCCAAAAGCCATAGCCACACGGCAGGCAAATCCCATGGCGAAAACCGCTGCTGTGATATCTGGTCCATAGGAAACCAATCTTGTTGGCCAGCTGATCTGAACGCCTGCCTCCACCAATTGTTCTGAGAAACGTTTCCCTTCATTTTCGGCACACATGAAGATGTAAAGGTTTTTCTCCTGAAGCTCGGTGGCAATCTTTTTGGCAATCTCCGGGGTGGGCGCCGCGCCAGCGATGGCTGCAAATCCCGGCGCTGTTCCATCCACAAACTCAATTCCTCTTTTCCGGAAGATGACATCATCAGCGGCTCCCAGCCAGATATTATTGGGTAAAGGATCTTCCTGCTTCGTATAGAAGTTGGGATCCTCCAAGTAGCGGATGGCTTCAATGATCTCTTCTGCAAAGAATGTCGCCATCCCCGCGTCAAGGGCAGGCGCCAGATAGGGAAGACAGACTTTTTCCTTAACCAATGGTGGTAATAGATTTCGACATCGGTCCAATACTGGCTTCATATCAGCCAACTTTTGAATAGGGATTCCAAGGATCGCATAAATGACCGGGAGATAGTAAGCGGTGTTTGGAAAACCCACATCTTGATTGGGTCCCCACTTTTTGAGGGCTTCTTCATATTTCTTTTCAGCCTTTTCCACAATCTTATGAGATCCTCTTATCGCTGCAGATGCAATTATTTTTGACACGTTATATTCCTCCTTCTTTTTAGTCGTGTCCGTGTCTCGTGTCACGTGTCCGTACTTTAAATCTTTTTGCGGACACGGTCGCGGACGACGGTCACGTTTTTTTCATTAGGCAGCATCCAATTCACGACGTTTAGCCATATCGAAGAGGACACGCTCTCTGGTTTTGTCAATCCCCAGGGCTTTCCTTTTCTTGTCGATATGTTCGATCATTAATTTGGCTGCCTTGATGGGATCGGGTTCAAACCCCCATTTTCCTTTGAACGTATTTTCAAACTCCTCGAAGAGAAGTTTGGTCACTTCTTGGCTTCCTGTGGTTGGCCAGGTGGTTCCGAATACCGTGAAAACCCCTGAAGCCACAAAGTAATGGCCAATGGCGATCGCCTTCTCACTCATCCATTCCAGAGCAGCGCCGGCCGCTGGAAGGTCGCTGATATCATCTCCCAAACCTCCATCTTTGACCACTGCGGTGGCAGCCATCAGGATTCGGCTGTTATCCACACAGGAGCCCATGTGAAGGACCGGAGGGATACCCACTGCCTCACAGACAGAGGCCAGTCCATCTCCGGCAAATTGTCTTGCCGCCTCTGGGGTGAGGAGGCCTTGTTTTCCTGCAGTCATGGCAGCGCACCCCGTTGAAAGTACGATCACATCGTTCTTGATCAATTCTTTGATCAAAGTCAGGTTCGGATCGTCATGCGTGACACGAGCATTGTTGCAGCCGACCACCCCTGCAATTCCTCGAATCCGGCCATTGATGATATTGTCGTTCAAGGGTCGGTAAGAAGCTCGGTAGACACCGCCCAGCAAGTAATTAATCGTTTCGTGGCTGAATCCTACGATCTGATCCGTGATGTCAGAAGGGATTTCCATATTGGGCTTGCGGTTCTTAAAGTTCTGAATTGCCTCCATCAGAATCTTTTTCGCCACATCAGGAGCCCGATGTTCATCAAACTCAATGTGCATGGCTCCTTCAATTTTGGCTTTGGCTGAAGTGGTAATCAGCTTGGTGTGGTAGCACTTGGCCACTTGTGCCAGAGATTGCATCTCACACTGGACATCCACGGTCATCACATCAACAACTCCAGTGACGATGGCCAGCTCCTGCTGCAAAAAGTTTCCAGCCACAGGAATGCCATGACGCATTAAAATTTCGTTGGCCGAACAGCACATTCCAGCCAAGTTGACGCCCTTTGCTCCTACTGCCCGGGCTGCTTTCTGAATCTCAGGGTCACTCACCGCACTCACCAACATTTCGGGGAGGAGAGGTTCATGGCCGTGAACGATCACGTTGACTTCATCTTTCTTCAGCACGCCAAGATTGATTTGCCCATATACAGGAACTGGATTTCCAAAGAGAACATCCTGAAGTTCGGTGGAAATCATCGAACCTCCCCAGCCATCGGCCAGAGCTGTCCGGGCAGCAGCCATCAAGATGTCTCTATAATCCTGATCTACGCCCATGTGGGTTCGATGCATCAACTCCACGACCTCCCGATCGATCCCTCGTGGGACAACCCCCAGGTTCCTCCATATCTCCTGCCTTTTGAGAGGAGCCCTCTTGACGAAGAGGAGTTCTCCCTCCTGGCGGCCAAATTCAGCAAGGGCTTTATGACCCACCTCGATCGCGATCTCCTTGACCGAGCGGTCGCCCACATCCACACCAAAGTCCATGGCTACCTGATAAAGTTTCTGTTCATCCTTAATCTCAAACCCCGGAACCTCACCCTTCGCAGTAGCCAAAAAAACCTCGGTTACACCGCGGGCGTGATCCGAATGGGCGGCTGTCCCGGCAGCGACCATCCTCGCGAAGTTTCGTGCAGAAATCGTCTCTGCTGTGGCGCCGCAGAGGCCCATTCGTTTGGCCTTTTCTTCAGTACTCTCTACCTTTTTCTTTGGAGCGGGAACACGGCAGGGTCCCATGGCGCAGTTTTTACAACAGCTTCCTTCCGCTCCTATGGGACAGGGCTTCATCGTATCGGCCCGGTCGAAAATGGTGTCACATCCATCGGCCTTAGCCTTTTTCAACATTTTAATCGTTGCTGGATCAATACTTTTCTTTTCTAAGTCTGACATGCACTCCTCCTTTTTAGCCTGCCTGCTGGCAGGCGGGGATTCATTTAACCATAAAATCAGCAATCATCTCCCGGACCAGTTTGATGGCCTCAGGATGTCTCATCACTAAAACATCGGCCCCTGCTAAAAGAAGGACAGTTGCGGTGACAGCCTCCATCAGGATTCCCCTCTTTTTAGCATTGCCTAAGGCTGGGGCATCTTCAGTCTTTGTCTTAGCTTCCTTGGTCTTCCAGATCTCCTTGGCCATATTGCAGAGAATGGGGAATTGAAGCCTCTCATCCTGTTGGGTGAGGGCAGCCATCCGATCTCGTTCCATGACCGAATAGGTATATTCAATGCCATATCCCAGTCCGCCTGTGGTTGGATCGACAATGATCTGTCCATCCGGAACGCCCAGATTTCCCAAGAGGATATTAAGCTGCTTGGCCAGGTTGATATCGATGGGAGTGGAGGCGATCACCGTATGTTTGTATCCAATCGCTCCTGCCCCCACTTGTTTATAATTCCCTTCCACTACCGGCCCGATGACGAGATTCATCCCATCGCACGTTTCAGCGACCTTTCGAAGGGTATCTACATCTTTATCAACATTCCCACTTCCCCATACAATCACTGGAACATCCACAGCGCCGGCCACCTTTTTGGCTGTCTGAGCCGCCTCATCGCTGGAACGGTTGAGGCCATTGGGATCTGTGCTGACGAGTTGCAGAGCGATCAACTCCGCCCCATAACTCTGAACACATTTCTTAGCCCATACCACGGGATCATTGACCACATCCTTGAAGGGCTCCAGGGCCGCTTCAGGCCATTCTTCTGGAGGCGTATCATAGACCTCCATGGCAATCCGAGGAGGATTCGGCATCGCTCCCTCGAAGAGATGAAAGGGATAAGCTGTCTCTCCCCCTACGGTAACAGCCTTTGGTCCTTTTCCCAGCGTGACTTCTCTTATCTTTCCTGTGTAAGTAATTTTAGGTATTTCAAATGCCACGATAGTCACCTCCCTCTGGTTATCTTTTTAGGCCTTGGTCTTTCGTTTTTCACTGCCGTACCATTCATCACTGAACCAGTAACGCTCCCCGGTTTTGAGATACGCGAGCATCTCATCCCGATTCCTCATCTTCTGTCTCCATTTGATCGGGGTCTTGGGTTTTCCCTCCTCAAAAGTGGAACCCAATACTTTTACCTTCTTTCCATCAAAAGTCACTTTTTCTTCCATTTGGTCAGACACGCGGAACCCTCCTTTCAAAGTAAATTAAAATCCAACGGAATAATGGAATATTGGAATAATGGAATATTGGGAAGAAACAAAAAAATACTTAATGTTAACCCATCATTCCATCTTTCCATCATTCCAGTCTTCCGGTTTTCTTTCACTTGATTCCAGCCGCCAATTTGGCAGCCTTTACGGTATTCATCATCAACATGGTGATGGTCATCGGCCCAACTCCGCCGGGGACTGGAGTGATGGCGCTAGCTTTTTCTTTCACCCCATCAAAGTCGACATCCCCGCACAGTTTTGCCTTTCCTTCAGGGGTCATTCCGATTCGATTGACACCCACATCAATCACCACTGCCCCATCCTTCACCATATCCGCAGTGACCGCCTTCGGTTTTCCAGCGGCAACGATGAGGATGTCCGCTCTCTTGGTATGAAAAGCCATATCCTTTGTGCCGGTGTGGCAGATCGTCACCGTGGCATTGGCCCCCTTCTGTTTCTGTAAGAGGATATTGGCAATGGGTTTCCCCACGATGTTTGATCTCCCAACGACTACGACCTCTGCCCCATCAATCTTCGCACCGGACCGAATCAGAAGTTGCTGGATTCCCGCTGGGGTACAGGGAAGATAATCCGCTTCGCCAATCATCAATTTCCCCACATTGACCGGATGAAATCCATCGACATCCTTTTTCGGATCAATGGCGTAAAGGATTTTGGTTTCATTGATATGCTTGGGCAGTGGAAGCTGAACAAGGATACCGTGGATCTTAGTATCCTTATTATATTTATCGATCAATTTAAGCAATTCCTCTTCCGCAATGGTTGCAGGTTGGTTGTCTTGGATCGAATAAAACCCCAACTCCTTGGAGGTCTTCTGTTTTGCCGTCACATAGCTCACCGAAGCAGGGTTCTCGCCCACGAGAATGGTGACCAAACCCGGGACGACATTGTGTTTTTCTTTTAATCGAGCCGTTTCTTGTTTCAATTCTCCTCGAATCTGTTGAGCGACTTCATTGCCATTAATCAATTTTGCCGTCATCTTTTTACCTCCCCCCGTTTAGATTTTTAAATTACTTCTAACTCGTAACTCTTAACTCGTCATTGGATATATTTTTCAAAAATCTGTCGGGCGGTCTGAACCGCCTTTGACTCCAAGGGTAATTGAAAGGTCGGTTTTCCCTTGGAATCATATTGGTAGACTTGCTCATCTACAGGGAGGATCCCTCCCAATTCGAGATTGTGTTTTTTTACGTCCTCATAGATTTCAGGACCTGGTTCACCCTGAACCCGATTGATGACCAATACCTCACGAACGATGCGGAGATCCAGTTCATGGATCAGATCTCGAATCCGCGAAGCGGTCAAGATGCCCCGTTGGCTGGAATCCGAGACGATGAAAAGAAGATCCACATCTCGAGTGGTCAATCGGCTGAAATGTTCCATCCCCGCTTCATTATCGATCACGATATATTGATAATTTCCCGTCAAGAGATCCAAACATTTTCTTGCCAGGGTATTCGCTGCACAATAACAACCTGGTCCCTCCGGACGTCCCATCGCAATGAGATCGAATCCCTTGGCTTCGGTGAGAGCCTCCTGAACCTTATATTCAAACCAGATGTCTTTGGTCATTCCAACGGGGACATCCTTTTTCATCATCTCACGGGCTTCGCCAATGGTGGACCTCATCTTTACGCCCAAGACCTCATTGAGGTTCGAATTAGAATCCGCATCCACAGCCAGAATCGGACCTTTCCCTTTGTCCAAGAGAAAGCGAATGATCATTCCAGCCAGAGTGGTTTTGCCTGTTCCTCCTTTTCCTGAAATTGCAATCGTAAAGCTCAAAGCCGTTCTTCAACCATCCTCTCCGATCGAATTTCCCTTCTCATCTGATAGAGCCTTTCCATCACCTGGGGAAAGGCAGAGACATCCGTGTGGGGGAGAAACATCGCTGCGATGAATTCACTCATAAAAGTCGGATGATTGCTCAATTCGAGGTTTGTCATCATCAGAGCGATTCGCTCCGTCTCCTTCAGGAGGCTCTTAGAGAAGGAGAGAAGCCTTGCCCCCAGCAAGGAACCGTTCCCGACGAAGATAAATTTTTCGATATCCAACTCTGGGAGGAGACCGATGAAGATCGCCTTTTCTAAATCAAGATGGCGGCCAAATCCACCAGCAATGATCACCTGTTCAAGGTCCTTAAAATCCAATCCGACGCTACTCAATAAAACCTTACAACCGGCATAGATGGCCGCTTTAGTACGGATTAGATTTTCGATATCGATCTCAGTCAGAACAATGTCCTCATGGATAAGAGTCTCCTCTTTTCGTGCAAGGACATATTCATAACCGTCCGGTCCTATTCGAACACGATCCGTGGGAAGGTCTCTTCGGAATTTCCCATTCTGGTCGATCATCCCTGTTCCAAAAAACTCGGCCACGGTATCAATGAAACCCGACCCGCAGATCCCGATGGGTTTCGACCTACCAATAGTGAGGATCATCGGTTCATAAGTTCGATTGTTGATACTGACCTCTTCAATGGCCCCGCGGGTAGCCCTCATCCCGAATTTAATCCCCGCGCCTTCAAAGGCAGGGCCGGCAGAACAGGAGACGCTGGCTAACCAATCCTTATTTCCGAGAACCATCTCTCCATTGGTGCCGATATCCATGTAAAGGGTTAGGGTCTCCCTTTGAAAAACTCCAGAGCCCAAGATCCCTGATACAATATCTCCGCCTACGTAACTTGCCACCATTGGGAAAATATAGACATGGACATGATCGCCGATATTGATTCCCAAGTGGATGGCTCTCACCGGAGGGATGAAATTGGCTGTTGGGACATAAGGGGCTTCTCGAATAGTTTTTGGATCCAATCCTAAAAGGAGTTGGGTCATCGTGGTATTGCCTGCAATGACGAGGTGGGAGAGCAGGGATCGATCAATCTTGCTCATTTGGAGCAATTCTTGGATGATCTTATTGATGGTGGAGACAACGACCTCCTGTAATTTTTTCAGTCCTCCAGGCCTCTGGGAATAGACAATCCGTGTGATGACATCCTCGCCGTAACTGATCTGGGCATTGTAATCTGAGGCTTCGGCTAAGGCGAAGAGGGTAGACCCATCACATATGCCACCCGGACAAGCAACGACCACGCATCCATTGAGGTCGAGGAGTTGGCCAAAGATGGTCGTCGTTCCGATGTCTATAACGATCGAGTAGTTCTGATGAGTGTTGTCCCCGGGCTCAACATTGACCAGTTTATAACCTTTTTTCGTCAGAACCAGTGTGGCCGTTACTTTCCAATCCGATTCACGAAGGATGCGACTCAACTTCATGATCACCCGAAAGTCAGCAGATATTCCTTCGATTCCGTGTTGTTGTTCCAGCGCATTGAGAAGCCGTGTAAGATCGCTCACATTATCCTTAAGAGTGGGGGGGGCGAGCTCGACATATCTTTTAAATACTGCTGGGTTTACCTCCCATCCTTTAACCAGTTGGTAAATGTCCTGAGGAGAGAGGAGGTATTTGTGAACTGCTCGGTCACCTTTGAGGGCAAGGACGGATTTATCAACCTGTGATTCAATGGGGATCTCGACGTCGATATCACCCCGAATTGGTGTCAGGCAGGCAAGACGATATCCTTGATCACATTCCCACTGAGTGAGTTTTGGATGTTTTGGAGAATCAACGACACCCTTTAGGATTTTGACTTTACACTTTCCACAGGTTGCACTTCCGCCGCAGGAGGCATTGATATGAATTCCCGCTTCCATGGCGGCCTGAAGGAGGTTCTCCTCCTCATCCACTGAAATTTTTCTTTCGCTGGGTAGGAAAGTTACATTATGCTTCGGCATAAATCAATTAATTATAACCCAATCCCGCCTCGATTTCGATGGAGGCGGGACTGGCCAATTGCCTTTTAAGGAATCATACAAAATCTTCCAACGTTTATATACCAATTCTCAATACTTTAGAACAATCCCTTAATCTTCCCTGTCTCTACATCAACATCCACAGGCAGGAAGGCAGGCTTCGTGGGCAATCCGGGCATTGTCGGAAACACCCCGCAGAGGGGGTAATAAAAACCTGCACCAACCGAGGCCCTGATGTCACGTATCGGAAGCTTGTAATTTCGGGGCACACCAAGCATATTGCGGTCATGGGAAAGAGAGAGGTGTGTCTTTGCCATATTGACTGTAAGTCGCTTGCCGTCAGCCCGAAAATCGATCTGTTCGAACAGCTTAAGCTTCCTTTGCGCATCAGGCGTGTATTCTGTTCCGTCAGCGCCAAAAATCTTTGTGGCGAAAAGCTCTATCTTCTCCCTCGTAGGAGCTTCATCCTCATAGAGTGACTGGGGCTTTTTCGGGGTCTTAAGGGCCTTAAGTACTTCATCAGCCAGCTCCATTGCCCCCTCTCCACCTTTAGCCCAATTTTCACAGGGTGCTGCCCCAACAGCTCCAGCCTCTAAGGCCTTCTTCCGCACCAGCGCTACTTCTTTGTCAGTGTCGGAGGTAAACCTATTAATAGCCACCACAACGGGGGTACCAGTCATCCTGGCGATCTCTATATTTCTAGCCAGGTTCTCGCAGCCCTTTTCCACAGCAGGCATGTTTTCTCTCTCCGCCGCTTCCTTAACCTTGGAATAGGCCATCCCGGGGAGGAGATGGAAGGCGCCGCCATGTTGCTTTAAGGCTCGAATTGAAGCGACTATAACGCAACAATCAGGCCAGATGTCATATCCTGCCCATCTCGCCTCACGGCATACAACCTCACAGAATTTAATGTAGCCGTTTTCGACGCCGAATCCATTCTCAGTGACCATGTAATCAGCGAGTTTTAGAGCAACTAAGTCCGCGATAGTAGAGTTGTTGCCATGGGCTACGTTGGCAAATGGGAAGCCGTGACATATCATAGGATGCCCCTCTAAGGACTGAACCAGATTTGGCTTTATGGCATCAATGAGCAGAGCGGTCATCGCCCCTGCAACTCCAAGGTCTTCTGCAGTAACCGGTTTGCCATCGTAAGTATAGGCAACAGCTATCCTCCCCAACCTTTTTCTCAAATCCTTTAACCCTGTGGTCAAGGCAAGGATAGCGGCTGTCTCTGTAGCTACGGTAATATCATAATGCGCCAACCTTGGATAACCGTTCTCTATGCCACCGAGCCCAACTATGACATCCCTCAAGGCTCGGGCATTTAAATCAACACAATAACTCCACGTAATATTCATAGGGTCGATATTTAGAGGATTCCTATGCGGGTCGCCGACCTCTTTTCCATGTAAGATGCTGGCATCTAAAGCAGCGGCACAGAGATTATGAGCCGTCTCCACCGCAGGAATATCTCCCGTGAACATGAGGTTTATGTTCTCCATAGGAACCGCCTGAGAATAACCTCCTCCACATGCCCCCCCCTTTATCCCGAAAGTGGGACCTTTTGATGGCTCACGGAAGGTATTTATGATATTGAGTCTTTTCCGTGCCAGAGCTTGACCAAGTCCGAAGGCTGTCACAGTCTTTCCCTCTCCCAAGGGCGTTGGGGTCATGGCCGTTACAGTAATTATCTTGCCATAAGGCTTGTCTTTCAGCCTCTTTAGCGCCTTGACGTAGTCAATTTTAGCCATATACTTGCCATGGGGCTCAAGCTCCTCATCCAGAATCCCCGCTTTCTTCGCCACCTCAGTGATGGGTAGCAATTCTGTCTCCTGGGCAATTTCAATATCCGATGGCACTGGCTTTTTTATCTTTACTGGCATTTTAAAACCTCCTTTCTGTTTTGATTTAATTAACACACAATAATTACCTCTGATTCAAAAATTAAATTCTTTAACACTATTCTTTAACAAATGATCACTGACACCTACAGAGATCTGTTTCCCCTTTTCCAAAAATCTGCCTTCCTCTAAATTATCATCACCTCCTTTATTGCATAAGTATTAGTGAAAATTTTTACTCTTCTTACATAAGGAATAACTTTCATCTTCTTTCATACCTAATTTTTGTTGAAAAATCCCATATTGAATTTATGTGCTCCTCCGCTCCCTCCGCAACCTGCCAATCTGCAAGCTTTCTTGGGTCTGCATCAAGATATTTTTTTGAAATATTGAAACCCATGTTTTTTACTCCTCCTTTCTTTTTCAAATTGTTTCAAATTTTTTACTTAACACACCCTAACTGATTAAATTTAATTCGATTTTATGTTTAAGTTGAAGAATCCCCCCTTTCTCTTCTTTTGATTTTGGAAAGATGATTTTTGGAAGTTATTAGTTATTGGATTTTTAGTCAAATTCCTTATGTGACAAGAGTCACAATGTCGTTTGGGATACTAAAATAATAGGCCTTTTTTGTCAAGGAAAATTTTTATAATTTGATGGAATATTCGTATATAAGGAAACTTATTGAAATTATTAAAATTTCTTACTACACGCATTTAATAATAAATACATGTATAAATGAATACTCAGAACAAGATAAATTGTCATGCAAAGAGATGTGAAAAAAGGTTTTAAGTATCTGAGATTTTAATAAAATATTGACTTAAATATTTTTTGGGGTGATAATGATTTTGAGCTGAAATTTAAGGCGATGAGGTTCGCCTTTACCCGTCCCTTTAGTGAAATGGGACTGATAACTTCTACTGGGTTACTGGTAGAAGTTTTTTTATTTTGAGGCAAAGTTGGTTTTCCAGGGGAGTGAATTGATTTGTGAAGTTTGTGAAAAGACCTTTCCAAGAAGGGAAATGGTTTTTTCGGTGAAGAATAATATTTCAATTTGTGAGAATTGTTTAAGAAATTGGCGATTAAACGGCGGGGCCTGTGTTATTTGCCTTGAAATGGTGAATAGAAATCAACCCTGGGGTTTTTTTAGGGAAAAGAAAGCATTTGGTCATTTCGAGTGTGGTGGGGTTGAAGTAAACTTGTCTTCATTTAGTCCCCAGTTCAAAACTGGTGGGAAAGCGTTCACCTGGGTCCTTTTTGGAGAAGAATTTATTGAAAATCAAACTTTAAAGTACTGTGAATTTCGGATCACAGATGACCCGAGCAACCCAGAGGATATGGGTAGTTATCAAATTGGGAATCATGTCCTATGTCAAGCAGGTGGGAATTTTTCTCTCGGCACAGTGGGTGAGGATACCGAAAAAATTATAAAGATTTGCCAATCCTGCGATATTCCAACCTCCATGTCAAAAGGAACCTCCCCGTGTCTTCATCTTATTCCATTTCGAGTATTTAATGAGCACGAAGTTCAGAGTTACTATGCCTGCCAATGGTTCTTTTCTTTCGATCCAAAGGGGGCCCATAAACAAAGGGAATCCCAATGTGAGGGGAACTGCCTTTTTTGGTTCCAAAGGCCAAAGAATAAGCCGAGGCTATTCGATCCGAAGTGTGAGAAATTTTTTAAAATGTTTTTAGAAGCCAAACCCAGGACTGGATTTTTTCCACCCGAACCTGAACGCGCAAGAGTCTGGTGGAAGAGATGGTGGACCTCGTGCTTTGGCCGTGATAAATCTTGACAACGGCTCATGCCTAACGTAGAATAATTTTAAAAAACGGCGATGAAGTTCGCCTTGAACTTTCCCCAAAAAAGGAAAAAAGGGGAATGATAACTTCTGCTGGTTATCCGGTAGAAGTTTTTTTTTGGAGAAACCAAGGTGGAGCAGAGACGGGCCAAATGGATCGACTATTTCGAGTTGCTTGATGCCTTACGTGCATCAGGCTGCCCTCTTTGCAACCATATTAAAGAATTGTCATATAAGTTCCTCGATAATCTTTATTATGAGCGCGTATTAGATGGAGGAACCCGCGTGGGGTTAATAAAGGCCAAAGGTTTTTGCAATTGGCATGCTTGGATGAGTACAGAGATTCGCCATAGCGATTCGGGCATTGCGATCATTTACAAGCAACTCCTTGATATTGAGATTGAAAAACTATCGAAATGGACAAGGGCAAGGGGTCCTTCAAATATGAAGCTGAAACTTAAAAATTGGAAAAAATTCTTGAACGCCATGCTGTCTAGTTGGAGCAATAAGGCCCTCTGTCCCATCTGTGAAGCAGTTCAAGAGCATGAACGGATGGATGAAGGGGTACTTTTAGATTTTATTGATGAGGAGGAATTTTCTCATGAGTTTGAAAAGTCTTCTGGAATCTGTATCAGGCATCTGGTTCGCATCATGGAAACTTTCGGAGAACATCCGAACCTTCCACAGCTAATAGAGAGACAATTGCAAAAATACAAATTCCTGTCTTACGAACTCGGGGAATATGACCGAAAGCGGGCTTACCAATTCTCAAATGAGCCGAAAGGCTCCGAGACTGATTCCTGGAAGAGGGTGATAGAACAGTTCGTAGGCAAGAGGGAAGTGTTTGGAAACAAGATGGACCGATGGAAAGGGCAGTGAGTCAAGGATCGAGGGGAGAAATTATACGAATGAACGCTCGCCTTGAATGGTCAAAGATTATCCAATATCTCAGAGATCGGGAGAAAAAGGAGGGAGGGTTCAGTTTTGCCCCTGAACTCTACCCTGATATTGAAGATACTTATTACTCTATTCGCACCTTCCAAATGTTAAGGGTGGAGGTAAATCGAGACAAGACAGCGAACTACCTTAAGAGTATCGATTGGGGGGAAGTGGGTTTTCCGAGGGCAATCTACATGCTTATCTATCTTCGTCTCTTTTTGAACATTGATTTTCCTCCTCCGTTAACTCTCCTTCTCAAAAGGGATTGGACAAGATTTCAAGCACTTGACGCTCAATATTTTTCCGATGCAATTCAGAAACTTCTTGATCAACCCTTGAAACCATTAACCTCCCTATCTCCTTTCCAGTTTCATCGACGGGAAAATTTGCAGAGTCTTCGAAAGAAGGTTTCAGTCTTACTTAACCACGGAATTGCCTTCGATAAGCAAGAAATCATCACATGGGTTCAGTTATGTCAGAATGGGGATGGAGGATTTGGGTTTTATCCTGAAACGACCTCCTATATGGAAAACACTTATTGTGCCCTTGAAATTTTATCGAAGCTTAACTCTTTCCCTATGCAGCTTGATCTCTGTCGGAAATATATTCTTGGTTGCCAGACAAAGAACGGAGGGTTTGGGAGAGCTCCCTCCAGTTTTCCATTTATTGAAAGCACATTTCATGCCATTTCGGGATTGTTTCTTCTGGATGAAATGGAGGCAAGAGAGGGATGATAGATCAGTCTCTATCGGAGAATAGCAAAACGATCTCAAAACGAACTGCTCTCAGGTTTGTCGTTCTTCTTGGAGTTGTAAGCCTCTTTGCGGATATGACTTATGAAGGGGCTCGAAGTATCGCCGGCCCGTACCTGGCCATCCTCGGAGCAAGTGGAACGGTAGTGGGGGTAGTTGCAGGGTTCGGGGAATTGATCGGATACGCCCTACGCCTCGTTTCCGGATATATCAGTGACCGGACAGGGAAGTATTGGGCGGTCACACTGTTTGGATATTTCGTGAACCTTTTGGCTGTTCCTCTCCTGGGCTTGGCGGGGCGATGGGAAATTGCCGCCCTTCTCATGGTTGCGGAGCGAATGGGAAAAGCAATTCGTAATCCCTCGCGTGACGCCATGCTTTCGTATGCTACCCAGGGCATAGGACGGGGATGGGGTTTCGGGTTGCATGAGGCAATGGATCAGATCGGCGCGATCCTTGGTCCGCTTATCGTTGCGGGAGTCCTCTATCTTCAGGGAGGTTATCGGACAAGCTTCGCTATTCTGCTCATCCCAGCTCTTTTGGCATTGGCTGTGCTCCTTGTGGCACGAGCGCTCTATCCTCACCCACGGGATTTGGAGGGAGTTTCTGTTGAATTAAAAACGAGGGGATTTCCACGTGTGTTCTGGCTTTATCTTGTTGCGGTCTCATTGATTGCGGCAGGCTATGTGGACTTCCCGCTCATCTCCTATCATTTTGAGAAACTATCCATTGTGTCCAAAATCTGGATTCCTGTTTTTTATGCGGTTGCCATGGGGGTTGACGCCCTTTCAGCCCTTTTCTTTGGCCGCCTTTTCGACCGGGTGGGTCTTTCAATCTTGATTGTCGTTTCATTGCTCTCCTCGGTTTTTGCTCCTCTGGTCTTCTTAGGGGGGTTTTATTTGGCTCTTGGGGGAATGGCCTTATGGGGTGTGGGGATGGGGGCACAGGAGTCGATTATGAGGGCGGCTATTGCAGAAATGGTTCCGATGAATAAAAGGAGCACAGCCTATGGGATTTTTAATGCGGGTTTTGGACTATTCTGGTTTTTAGGCAGCGCATTAATGGGGATTCTTTATGATGTCTCGATTCCCTCTCTTATCGTATTCTCGGTGGTGATGCAGCTTGCCTCTATTCCGTTCTTCATATCGATCAGAAAAAAGCCAAGATGATTTTTGAAGAGGGCGGGATGGAAGCAAAAGATTCAAAACCTCTCTTGCGGAGAATTAATGCTTAACCCGAATCAAAAGAGATTTTTAATGATTACCTTAGGAGTGGTAGAAGACGAACTCAGGCGTCTTAAAGAACTACTTCGAGACGAAAGAGAAGAGGGGTTATTTTCCCGCATTAAAGATGACATCGGTCTGGAAGAAAAGAACCTTCTTAATGAAAAGATCGACTATTTGATCGTAAACCTGATTAATTTGAAGAAACTTTTTGACTTGAGTGAAAGCGAGTTTGTTCTGCGATATATCGTAAAGGCCACCTCGGTTTATCTTTTAATACAATTGGAAGAAACGATGTCCTGTAGATTGAAGGGGCGCGGCGAGATCACGCCAGAGCTAAAAGAAACCTTGGACCCAAAATTGAATGAGATGAGATTGGTTCTTCGCCAGATGGAATCGATGGTTTGACTCTATTTGATAGAAGTGTGTTGGGAGCCTTGATGGAAAGGAGTTTGCGAGTTGCAACGGATTATCGCGGTTGTCTGATCTGTCATGTATTGGACAAAGACGAGACCGATTATATGGCAAGCCTGCAATATCAAACGATCAAAGACGAAAGGGTGCGGCAGGGTGTTGTCTCGTCAAACGGCTACTGTAATTTCCATTTTCACCAGATGGCCCGGTTGGCAAGCCCGATGGGGAACGCTGTCCTTGGAAAGGGCCTAATTGAGCGAGAAATCGGGGAAATGGAGCATGGATCTTTAGAATCAAATTGGGAAATTGATTGTCTGGTTTGCCGCTATGTGGCGGAACGTGAAGAGGTTTATCTAGAAGAACTTCAGATCCTTCTCACAGATAAAGTGTTTCAAAAAGAGTATGAAGGATCTGATGGGTTGTGCCGGATTCATCTAAAAAAAGTTTTGAATTCGGTAGAAGACGTATTATCTCGGTTTCTCCTGAAAACTCAAGTGATGCATTTGAAGCTTTTGAAAGTAGAACTGGATACCTTCATATCCAAAGTGAGATCGACTTCACGGGATATGGGCTACGAGAAGAATTCCTGGTGGGTAGCAATCGAGAAATGGGTAGGGAAAAAAGGGTTGAAAGTGAAATGAGCTTGACAGAATTCCGTTACCTGAAGGGTCTCATGTGGGATCGATTTAACCATGAAGCATTTTGAATCGGAGAGAACTTCTGCGAAATCACAAAATTGGCGATCCAGCGGTAGAGAACCTTACGTCTTCCGTGCAGACAAACCAGGCGATCTTTTTGGTGTCCATGCAGACCTTATGGAGAAGACTCTTAGCCGTGATGAAGGATTGCTCTATCTTCTTTACGCCCCTATTTTTCCGGAGAAGAAAGGCCCCTTTGGGCTCCATGCAACGCCTGCTTCTCATGCTGTTGCAGCTACGAAACACCAATGGAATTCTTGTGTCAACGAATTTTGGATTCATTCATGCTACAGATGAACCATGTATCAGGCCAAAAATATTCAGTTTTGGGGTCAACGTGTCCTGTGTTGCCTTTGATGCTTTGAAGTCAGCCCAGTTGGTGAAAAAAAGGATATATGGAAAGCTTTTGCCCTTTTTGCGACTGGAGATTGCGCATGGGCAAGTGTCCCTTGATTTCGATATACCATTTGACGAAAGCAATTTAAAGGATGCTGAGGACCTTGTCTATTTTCTGACCAAGAATGTGCGAGTAGAGGAAGAAGCATGTATTTTGTAGGTCGAGAAAAAGAGATAGGGGAAATTAAGCAGGCTCTCCGGGAAGGAGAGAATGTGATCGTCTCGGGCAAATATGGGATGGGACGCACGAGCCTCGTCAAACATATAGCAGGTGAGATGAAAGACCAATGGCGGTTCGTTTTTGTGGATTTTTCCAAGACCCCCGGGAGTGTATGTAATCATCTATTGGCCGAATTGTTCCCGATGCATGGATTTGATCGTGAACATCTGAGATATAGACCCAGTCGATTTCGAATCGCAACCCTTCCCTTAGAAGATAACAGGAAGCATGTCGTCGTGTTGGACAATGTCTCGAAACTTTCAGTTCAAAAGCTTGACCTGATCCGATACCTCACCTGGGAAAAACGATTCCAATTTGTCTCGATTGTGGAGAATTTTTTGCCATCTGATGGCCTTTTTCGATTACGTGTCTGGATGAACCCCTCGATCCTAATTACACTTCACCATCTCAGTACATCGAATGTAGTTCGGTTCTTTCAACAATTATCCAAAGAACATCAGTTGGGCTGGACGGAAGGCCGGATTAAGAACTTAGCTGAGGTCACAGGCGACTATCCACTGAGAATGCAAGAAATCGGGCTCAGGGAGCTTGCTGGAAAACAAAGGTGCGGAGGTCATAAATGACACGAATTATTTTGGTAAGACATGGAGAGACAGAATGGAACCGGGTGGAGCGTTTTCGAGGCCGTGCTGATGTACCCTTGAACGGAACCGGACTGTTCCAGGCTCAAGCAACAGGGCGACGCATTGCTGACGAATGGAGACCCGTGGCGATCTATTCGAGTCCGCTTTCACGGGCTGTCAAGACGGCTGAGGCCGTGGCCTGGCATTTTGATCTTCGGGTTGAGATCCACCCAGGTCTAATCGATATTGACTATGGGGAGTGGCAGGGCTTGACCCCCGCTGAGGCCAAAGAACGATGGCCAGAGGTAGTAGATGCTTGGTACAATGCTCCCCACACAGCGCATATTCCGTGCGGTGAAACGTTGGACGAGTTACGTGCCCGTGGCCTTAAGACAGTGAATGAGCTATCTATGCTCCATAGGGGCCAGACAATTGTGCTGGTGAGCCACACAGTTGTTAATCGCATCATTTTATTAGGTGTTTTAGGGCTTGGCAACGACCATTTCTGGCGATTGAGCCAAGACACGTGTGCCATTAACGTATTTGATGCGGAGGGTGGCGTATTTACCATTGTGAGACTGAACGACACATGTCACCTGCGTTCAAGGATATAATCCGGCTTAGAGTTGTTCATCTGTCGGATGAAACCATGACGGCCCGCATAGGTGGCTTCATCGCCAAGTTCCTCTTCAATACGCAATAGTTGGTTATATTTTTCAACTCTCTCGCCGCGACATGGAGCACCTGTCTTAAGATGACCGGTACCCATTGCCACCGTAAAATCGGCTATAAAGCTATCCACTGTTTCACCACTCCGGTGAGAGATCATCGCCCCCCATCCGGCTTTACGAGCTATTTGAACTGCTTCAACAGTCTCGGTCAGCGTACCAATCTGGTTAAGCTTGATGAGCACCGCATTGGCAACATTCTCGGTGATACCACGCTCAATCCGGTTAACATTTGTGACGAAGAGGTCGTCGCCGACCAGTTCGATCTTGTCGCCCAACTTTTCATTGAGCAGTTTCCAGCCATCCCAGTCGTCTTCAGCTAACCCATCTTCCAAGACGATGATCGGGTACTTTTTGATCCATTCAACATACATTTCCACCATTTCAGCAGAGGTTAACTTCCGGCCCTCCGTCCGAAGGTGATAGTATCCATCTTCATAGAAACTACTTGAAGCGGGATCAAGGCCAATAGCAATCTGCTCTCCGGGGCGATAGCCCGCATTCTCAATCGCTTTAAGAATCATTTCCACCGCATCCGAGTTCTTCTTCAGCGCTGGAGAGAAACCGCCCTCGTCTCCGACGCCCGAGGAGAAGCCGGCCTCCTTTAGAACGCTTTTCAGGGTGTGATAAATTTCGCTCCCCCATCGTAACGCCTCACGGAAGGTGGGTGCCCCGACGGGAGCGACCATAAACTCCTGCAAATCCGTGCCCTGCCAGTTGGCATGGACGCCACCGTTTAAGATATTGAACATGGGCACGGGTAAGACTCTGGCTGTTAGTCCTCCTAAATAACGGTAAAGAGGTAGTCCAAATGCATTGGCAGCCGCGCGGGCAACGGCAAGACTGACTCCCAGTGTTGCGTTAGCACCCAGTTTGCCTTTGTTGGGGGTGCCATCCAATTTCAGCATGGTATTGTCGATCTCAGATTGATGCAACGCATCGAGACCGATCATCGCTTTGGCGATCCAATTGTTAACGTAGTTAATAGCTTGTAGGACGCCCTTGCCATTGTAACGTTTTTTGTCTCCGTCTCGGAGCTCGAGTGCTTCATAGGCTCCTGTTGATGCGCCCGATGGCACAGCCGCCCGACCGTAAGCTCCCCCTTCTAACCGGACTTCTACTTCGACTGTGGGGTTTCCCCGTGAGTCGAGGATTTCCCGAGCATAAACCGATTTGATGCTTGCCACCATACCTTCTCCCTCCTTCAACGTTGCCAAGGGTTATCTCCCCTGAGATTCCTCAATGGCCTTCATTGCTAACGGATGGTCTTTCTGGCCCTCCAATTGATCTTCTTTTTCTCAAGACCCTTCATCTGTCCCTTTTTGTGACACCTATGTTTTTCTAATCTACGTTTATAATATACAAGTTCTCCTTTAAAAACAATGCATCAAATTAAATGGAAGAATTAAATGGAAGTTGACTTTTTGAAATTTCTGCCCTAATATTTTCAGTAAAGGTGATGGAGTTCACCCAATAACCGCCGTTGAGGCTGATAACTCCTGCAGGGAGAACCTGAAGGAGTTTTTTTATGGACTTAGCAATAAAAGATGCACCCCTTAATTCCTTCCCGCATACCTATCAAGCTTTACTGAGCCGAATTCAGGAGATCTGCGATCAGTTTCATATTGTCTCCCTGAACCGTCAGATCGAAGCCTGCGAAAATCTTCTTCAACAAGATCAACTGATAGATGTAGCTATCCTGGGGCA
>Ga0210051_1000660_pt1 | contig 32941 bp, 29 predicted proteins | sample CryGey092014_all_FD_185464 | JGI IMG/M metagenome (GOLD analysis project Ga0210051, IMG submission 185464) | Groundwater microbial communities from aquifer - Crystal Geyser CG23_combo_of_CG06-09_8/20/14_all (SPAdes) (version 2) | ecosystem: Environmental > Aquatic > Deep subsurface > Groundwater...
CAGTGGCTCGTAAGCTTCTATCAGTTCTCTATGCTATTCTGAAGAATGGTATACCTTATGACCCTGATTGGGAGGTGAACCGCCATTTTGCCATGGCAAGGCATTGACATCAATATAGTAATCAATCTCACATGAAGGCCATTATTACAGCAACGAGATTGCGGAGCTTGTTCCGAGTGAAATGAGGAATCTGTTGCTCCGAGTTTGCTTCGGCTCCGCCTCGCAACCGCTATCACTCCTCGCAATGACAGAAGGAGGAGGCTAATATGTGACTAATCATATGAACGAGTACAGGAACTTTATACAAGGTTACGCCAAGGATTATAATCATCAAGGAGGTTAACCAAGAGGCTAGCGAGCTAAATTAAGGAAAAATAAGATTATGCTGACAATAACCCGCTATGAAGAAGTAACCCAGATCAAGATGAGCCTCTTCTCTGAGAGTCATCCTCCTTTATGTGCCTGTGCCTACCTGGTAGACAGCTTGCTAATAGACAGCGGCCCTGATTGCACCGGCAAGGAACTAGCCGATTTCCTGAAAGATAAAGGGGTAAAGCTCCTGGTCAATACTCACTATCATCATGACCATATCGGAGGTAATGCCATCCTTCAACAAAATTATGGTCTGGAGATACTTGCTCACCCAGCAGCGATAAGTAGAATAAGTCAACCACCCCAACTATATCCCTATCAGGAAGCAATCTGGGGACATTCATTACCCAGTCAAGCAAAGGAAATTGGTAAGCTGGTCAAAACGCCACACTTTCAGTTTGAGGTAATCCACACACCGGGACATAGCGATGACCACATTTGCCTCTTTGAGCGCAGCAAAGGATGGCTTTTTTCGGGGGATTTAGCCACCGTCACCCATCCCAGGTTAGCCAGGGCTGAGGAAAATCAATGGGAAACCATAATTTCACTTAAGAAAATCAAAGAATTGAGACCGCGGGTGCTATTCACCGCACCGGAATATATAATCACTGAGCCATCAACCATGCTGGAGAAAACTATCCAGTACCTCGAGGAAACAGGACAGCACATTAGAGCTCTGTCTGGTAAAGGTCTATCTCCCGCTGAGATAGCAAAGCAGCTCTTTGGTGAAGACATTGCCGCCCAAATTACCGAAGGACAGTTTTCCTCGGAAAACTTTGTGAACTCATACCTTAAAGTGGATTAAAAGCCTATAATTATTTTATGGCTGAGGTAGGTTCCTCGATAGCGCGGCGACAAATATCTGAACTTGCCCCAAGCGATATCGAGGCAATCAAGCATTTAAAGCAGGCTATCTCCCAGGGTAAGCACTGGTATCCAGCCTTACTCGAAGCTATCAGGCTATGGGACAGCATTGAAGAGGATTATAGCGGGCGTCATTACCAATACCTCATCGCCAATGAAGCTTTTGATTGGTTACTCCTTGCTGAAAGACTATGTGAAGGGATTCATCACCTCATTCCGCAGCAGGAGCGAATTAACCTCCTTTTCTTCGACCAGCCACCAATGGAATTAAGCACAGATGAATTCAAGAAGCTGATTGGCAATGCTAAATATCAAGCTTATCTCAACTATCTTTATGGAATCTTCATGGAGAGACTCCTCATTTTGACCATCGCTGAAGAGATTCGCAAAAGAAAGCGAACTGCTGGTTTAGTCAACGAAGGAAACACAATTGATGAGGCATATCAACAACTTTATGGCGATAGCGAACAGGAATTGGCACAGCGTTTTAAAAGGGAGAAACGTTATCCCAGACGTAAATCTATGAGCTTAAGCGAGCTCAACGAGTTCACTTACTGGTTGTTTAAGGAAAGATTGCTCCGCAATGATAAGTCCCGCGTTGCCAGCGATACTAAAAAGGCATTGCTGGCGTTGCATCACTATTTAGAACGAAAAGGGCAAACATCTCAAGAACGAAGCTGAGAAATCTCCGTCTTCACCCGCTCAAGCTTATCTTCGAGTTCAGTAAGTCTTTGCCTTTCCTTTTCCACGACATGCTGCGGTGCTTTAGCTAGAAAAGCATTATCCCGCAGCCTTGCATTGAGCTGAGCTATCCTCGCCTGAGTCACTTCACTTTCCTTAGTCAACCGTTGTTCCTCAGCAGATAGGTCAACCAAACCTGCCCAGGGCAAAATTACCTCGGATTCCTTCAGCACCAGAACAACTGCCTTCCTACCCTGTATGGTTATCTCCCTTTCCTTCCGATGAGCAATGGTTAACGGACTAACTCGTGCTAGCATCGCGATTACCTCAGCTTGCGCAGAGATTTGAGGCAAAAGCTTATCAGTATAAACCAGCGCCTCAATCTGCTTAGCTGCTTCTACCTTATATTGAGCACGAACGTTACGGATAGAGCGAATAATCTCAATCACAGAATCCATAGCTTGTTCCGCTTCAGTGTCCATGGCATCCCTATCAGCGACAGGATAAGGAGCTATCATAATGGAATCAGACATCTGCTTTTTCTCGGGAAGACGCTCTTTTACATTTTGCCATAGCTCTTCAGTAATGAACGGCATGAAAGGATGTAAAAGACGCAACGAGCACTCCAGCACATTCACCAGAAATGGCAAAGGTGACGCTGTCTGCTGAGCGTCGTGGAGACGCATTTTAGCAATTTCGACGTACCAATCGCAGAACTCGCCCCAGATGAAATCATGGATTTTCCAGCAGGCTTCTCCGAATTCGAACCCCTCCATTAGACTGTTGACTTCGTCTATCACGTTATTAAGGCGGCTAACAATCCAGCGGTCTTCTATCCTGAGAGCTGTCAGCTGAGAGCTATCAGCTACTACCTGAGCATCCACGCTCTGGAAGATAAACCTGGCAGCATTCCATAGCTTATTAACGAAATTACGGCTGGCTTCCAGCTTTCCTTTGCCAAGATTCATATCGTTCCCCGGCGTGCTATTGCTGGCAAGGGCGAAGCGTAAAGCATCGACACCACATTCATTGACAGCCTCGGCAGGATTAATAACGTTCCCTCGCAGCTTGCTCATCTTTTCGCCATGTTCGTCCCGAATTAGCCCGTGAAGGTAAACAGTGTGGAAGGGTATCTTCCCGGTATTCTCCAGCCCCATCATAATCATCCTTGCCACCCAGAAGAACAGAATGTCATAGCCAGTCTCCATCACCGCACCGGGATAGAAGTAACGCAAGTCTTCAGTATCATCTGGCCAGCCGAGCGTGGAATGCGTCCATAGCGCTGAGCTAAACCAGGTATCAAGAACATCGTTATCCTGAACAATCTGGCTTGAGCCGCAATGTGAGCAATGAGAAGGAACATCAACAGAAATAGTCAATTCATTACAATCATGACAATACCACACCGGAATACGATGTCCCCACCACAGTTGCCGGCTAATACACCAATCCCTGATGTTTTCCAGCCACTCAAAGTATATTTTGGTGAACCGCTCCGGTATGATGGTTATGCTGCCATCTTTAACCACCTTTATCGCCTTTTCCGCTAAAGGCTTGGTGCGAATAAACCATTGCAAGCTAATCCGGGGCTCGACCATTGTTTGGCAGCGAATACAATGCCCCACAGAGTGAAGATAAGGCTCAACCTTCTCCAGTAGACCTCTATCCCTTAAGTCAGCTAACACTTTGTCTCGGCAGGCGAACCTTTCTAATCCGTGATATGGTCCAGCATTCTCATTCAGGGTGGCATCGGGATTCATAATGTCCACCAGCGGCAGATTGTGCCTTTGCCCTATTTCAAAATCCGTAGGGTCATGCGCCGGGGTTATCTTCAACGCTCCGGTACCAAAGGATATATCCACAGCATCATCCGCAATAATGGGGATTTCCTTGTCTATGATAGGAAGCATTACTTTTTTACCCACTAAATCTTTATAGCGCCCATCTTCAGGATTCACCGCCACCGCAGTATCACCGAAGAAAGTTTCCGGTCGGGTGGTGGCAACGGTGATAAAACCACTCCCATCTACCAGAGGATAACGAATATAATAAAGATGTCCGCTAATCTCCTTGTGCTCCGCCTCCAGGTCAGAAAGTGCAGTCTGACATCGAGGACACCAGTTTATAATTCGCTCTCCGCGGTAAATCAGCCCTTTGTTATATAAGTTGACAAAGGCGGTGCGGACTGCCCGGCTCGGACCCTCATCCAGAGTAAACCGCTCACGCTCCCAATCGCAGGAAGCCCCCAGCATCTGATGCTGGAGGTTGATGTTCCGCCGGCTATCATTTGCCCATTTCCAGGCCATCTGGAGGAATCTTTCCCTCCCTACATCCCTTCTGGTTAGCGATTGCCCCGCCAATTGCTGCTCCACCACTACCTGTGTGGCAATGCCAGCATGGTCGGTCCCCGGCAACCATAATGTAGGTTGTCCCTTCATCCGCTGCCACCTGACCATAATGTCCTCCAGGGTAGTGGTAAGCGCGTGTCCCAGATGGAGCTCGCCGGTAACATTCGGCGGTGGCATGATGATAACGAAAGGCTTCTTCTTTGGGTCTATTTCAGGGGTAAAGTAGCCTTGCTTAAGCCAGAAGTTGTACCACTTCCGCTCTATTTTACCTGGCTCATAAGCTTTAGGAATTTCAGACATGGCATTCAATGTTTCTAACCTTGCCCGGGGATAAGTTGCTACGCAAGCCTCTTTAATTATTTCTTTAAGAATTCAACGCGATATTTCTCCTTCCCCTCAATAGGCGTAATCCTAACTATGTCACCCTCCTTAACTTGATACGCCTTGAACCACTCTCCAAGCGCAAATTCATGGTACTTGGGATTGAAAATACGTTGTATGATATTCTCATCAGTCCTTAATTCGATTTTCGTGTAGAAGTCTGGAAATAAATCCCATCTCTCTTTCGGGATGTGAACATTACTGTTATCCTTTATATGGGAACGCGTTACGGCGATTTCCACACTGTTCATGTCATTCTGCCTCTTAGATAAGATTGCTGCCACTTTGTCCAAAATCTTTTCAGCTACTTCTCGTTTGGGCAAGAGAGGTAAGCTATCAACCTTGCCTTCTCGGTCAATTATGGTTACCTGATTGCTATCAGCACCAAATCCGCTATCTTTAGCGGTAATGTCATTAGCCACAATAAGGTCAAGCCCCTTTTGCTGCAGCTTTTGTGTGGCGTTTCCCACCAGATTTTCACTTTCCGCAGCAAAACCTACCTTGATAAAATCTCCTTTAACCTCACTCAAAATATCCGTGGTGCGTTCCAACTCCAGGGTTAATCCAGTACCTTTTTTCTTAATCTTTTCTTTAGCTGTGCTCTTGGGGCGATAATCAGCTACCGCTGCAGCCATAATCAAAACGTCAGCTCGAGGAACAGCATTTTTCACCGCCTGAAACATCTCTTCAGCAGTGCAAACATCGATTACTTCAACACCAACAGGCTTGGTGAGCAAGGTGGGACCGGTAATCAACGTTACTTTAGCCCCCCGGTCACGCACAGCTTCAGCAAGAGCATAACCCATCTTTCCCGAGGAGCGGTTACTGATAATGCGGACCGGGTCAATAAATTCCTGCGTGCTACCAGCAGTAACCACGGCATGTCTATCGGCAAAGCTCCCGGGGACGTATCCACTCCTACCCAATACTTGAGAAATAACACCTATTATCTCCTCGGTATTGGCAAGCCGTCCCAGACCTTCCTTTCCCGAAGCTAACTTGCCGAACCTTGGCCCCACAAAGATAAAACCACGCTCCTTCAGTTTGGATACATTTTCCTGGGTAACAGGGTTTTCATACATATTAACGTCCATGGCTGGTGCTATTACCACAGGCGCCGTGGTTGCCAACACCGTGCAGGACAGCACATCATCGGCAATGCCAGCGGCTAGTTTGGCAATGATATTAGCCGTTGCTGGGGCAATGACCACGACATTAGCCGCTCCAGCCAGAGAAATATGGGTAATATTAAACTCAGAGGAAGCATCAAACATGTCAATCACCGCAGCCCTACCGGTGAGAGCACGAAAGCTAAGTGGAGCCACAAATTTGGTGGCTTCCTTGGTCATAACTACATCCACATTTACCCCTGCCCTGCTCAGTTGATTGGCAATGTCGACTGCCTTATAGGCAGCGATGCTCCCGGTTACCCCAAGAACTATTGTTTTCCCTTCAAGCATGATGCTCCTTTAAAAATTAAAATTCTAAATTCTAAGCTCTAAACCCTAAACAAATCCCAATATCTAAATCCAAAACTCAAAACTGTTTTGGTCATTTAGATTTTGAACATTTGATATTGTTTAGTATTTCGGATTTAGGATTTCGAGTTTTCTTTTTTGTTCATTTCATAGATAAAACGCAGCCCAACTAACGACAAATCAGGATTTATTACCTTTATCCGTGGCGTTGCCTTAGCAAAAAGGTGGGCATATCCTCCCGTAGCTATCACCTTCACTTTACTCCCTAATTCCTGTTCTATACGATTAATCATACCCTCAACAAGCCCGATATATCCAAATATTATACCTGATTGCATCGCAGAAATTGTATTCCGGCCAATAACCTGCGTGGGGCGAACTAACTCTACCCGGGGTAACATAGCAGTGCGGGAGAATAGCGCCTCAGTAGAAATGGTGACTCCCGGTGAAATGGCTCCGCCTAAATAGTCACCTTCCTTAGAAATAACATCAAAAGTAGTAGCAGTGCCAAAGTCAATAACAACCGCCGGGCCTCCATAAAGATGATGAGCAGCAACAGCATTCACCACTCGGTCAGGGCCGAGTTCTCGGGGATTATCCACGGAAAGGCGTATCCCTGTTTTAACCCCAGCTTCAACTATCAAAGGGAGAATATTCAGGTATTTCCGGCATACCTCCTGCAAAATGGGGACCAGCGGTGGGACAACACTGCACATCACTCCCTCGGTGACTTTCGATATAGGCAACTTTTGCTGCTTAAGAAAGGCGAGCAACAAAGTACCATATTCATCCACCTCGCGCCGAGTCGTTGTGGCTAATCTCCAGGTAGCCTTAAGCTCCTCGCCATCAAATATACCTATGGCGATGCTGGTGTTTCCAATATCAATAGCCAGTAACATAACAGTTAACTCTCCTTCAATGCTTTGATTACCCTGGGCAAGGCGGGCAATAAATCAGTGGCAATTACCCCGGCATCACCCAGCTCCTCTGCCACAATCTCCCCTGCCCGGGAATGAAGATACACACCACAAGCAGCAGCATGAAAAAGGGAAAGCCCTTGTGCCGCTAATCCAGCTATCACCCCGCTAAGGACATCCCCTGTCCCCGCTGAAGCTAAAGCAGGATTCGCAGCATTATTTACTTTAGCTGCCTCACTTGGCACAGCCACAATCGTGTTAGCTCCTTTAAGCACAACGGTTTTCCCCCATTCCCTTGCTGAGCGTTGCGTTATTGATAACCTGCTTTCCTGAACCTCTTTTGCCGAAATTCCCAACAATCTCGCCATCTCCCCGGGATGTGGCGTAAGAATAGCATCTCGCTTTAATTTTCGCCACCACTCAGGTATTTGAGCTAAGGTATTCACGGCATCAGCATCCAGAATTAGACAGCTGACAGCTGACAGCTGAGAGCTATCAGTTAGCAAAGACTTAATGAATTCCACTGTCTCAGGATGCTGTCCCAATCCACAGCCAAGAAGCAATACATCATAATTGCCAAGCTCCAATTGCAGCGTAGATATTGCCTTTGAACCGAGCACTCCTGTTTTAGCTTCAGGCAGTGGGATGTAGGTTATCTCGGTCAATTTAGACGCCAGGATGGGTTGAAGGCTGCTAGCCGTAGCCAAAGTCACCAGTCCAGCACCCACTCTGGCAGCACCCATACAGGCAAGGTAAGCAGCGCCGATGTAGTTAATCGAGCCAGCAACGACCAATACCTTCCCAAAACTACCCTTATGGGCATTTAAAGGACGCTGGGGCAAAGCTTCCCTTACCCACTGCTCGGTTATCAACTCTATATTTATATCCTGAGCTAAATCTTGCGGAATCCCAATGTCAGCAATAATAAGTTTGCCTACCTTCTCAGCGCCAGGAAAATTGAATAATCCGACCTTGGGAAAACCAAAGGTAACCGTGATGTCAGCGTATGGGCAACTCGGGTCTACTTCACCGGTATCAGAGTTGAGCCCTGAGGGTAAATCAACAGCCACTAAGACAGGCTTTGACTTCCTTCCCTTAACCAGAGAAACTTTTTGCAATACTTCCTTGAATATCCCTTCGATAGGACGAATTTTACCAATGCCAAAAAGAGCATCAATGATGACATCAGCCGAGGATATGGCAATACCAAACTCAGCCAGATTCCCACCTTCATAAGCATGGATAATAGGTATCCCACGTTGTATAGCTGATTTAAGGTTCTTATCATTCTGCGCTCTGGGAGCACAAAGGCAAATATCGACTTTAGCCCCCCAGTCACGGAGATACCGACCAGCTACCAGGCCATCACCACCGTTATTGCCCGGACCGACCAGAACCAACACCCTTTTACCAATAACGCTAGGTAATACTTGACTAACCTGTGTAGCTACAGCCCTGCCGGCATTTTCCATAAGCATTTCTAATGAAATGCCCCGGGCAACAGCTTGATTTTCAATTCCCTGCATCTGGTCAGCGGTGACGATTTTCATTTTTCTTCCCTGGCAAGCTCGTTCAGCTCCTTACTCATCCTCTGCCAGTGAGTACCCTGCCAATAGATACGGTGACATACTGGACATTCCATATAGTGGTCCTGGGTCTTAAACACGTAGGGGGGAACTAATTTTTGTACTTCCTCCCGGCTTTTCGGCATTAGCGGTTGGTTACATTCCAGACAAAGAGAAAAGGGGTTACGATGATAATCCAAATTTAATTTGGCAACCACTTCCTGCAATTGAGCTTTGGGGTCATCTTGTTTAATCAATATAGCTTTCAGCTTGCCACTGGCAACCAACCGCCTTTCCATAATTTGAGTGTCTCTGGTCAAAATCGTCCTGCCCTCTTTAACCGCAATTTTAATCAGTTTCCCATCGTCCCTTTCATCAAAAAACAAGGTATCATAGCCAATAATCCTGAGCCATTTAGCTAATTTACCAACATTATTATCTGCGATGAACTTGATTTCCATAACAGGCCTTGGGGGTAAAAAGATTAAGTGGTATGTTTAAATCCACCGCCTTCGACGCAGGAAAACAAGCATAGCAACAACAATGCCCACCTGGATAAGAAAGCAGAGGGCAAACAATAACGGATTATGCAACCAGGGCTCTGGAATCAGGTTCGAACCTTCTAGGCTGGCTATTACCTCGACGGGCATTATAATAGACATGAAAATAGTCAAAATTCGCATTACCTCCTGAATTCGGTGCGAGGTTAGCCAGTTGCTAGTATCAACGAGCCCGTCGACGACTTCTTTGCTATCTTCAAGTCCATCCCAGATTTTACGAGTATGGTCAGCAATATCGCCAAAATAAGCTTCCTGGTCTTCTTTAAAGAAAGGATATTCCTCCCTCTCCAGCATCTCAATTACCGTTATCTGGGGATGAATAACTCGCCGAAAGGAAATAAGGTCATGCCGAATCACGGAGATCTTCTGAACTGTCTCCGGAATAGCTTTAGCGAAGATAACATCCTCTATAGCATCAATGCTCTCGGTAATCTTGCCCAGGATGGGGAAACAATAGTTAACCAACCTATCGAGAATATGATACAACAGAAAACCTGAGCTTCGCCCCAAATAAGTGCGCCGCTTCTCTTCGCTAAGTTGGCATTCCGTAAAGAACTCAGCCAATGGCTTGAGGTCAGCAGAGCAATGTACCGTGACGACGTAATTCTCCCCGATGAAAACATCTACCTCGCTCGGCCTGGTTATCTGACTTTGCTTATCAAATACCGGAAAATGAAGCACGATAAATAAATGGTCATCATATTCGTCGATTTTAGGACGCTGTATGCGGCTGACGATGTCATCCAGATTAAGGGGATGGAATTTGAAATGCTGCTTCAGAAACTCAACCTCAGCAGCAGCGGGCTTTTCAATATAAACCCAGGTCAACTTACCTTCGGTAATTGATTGTATATTTAATTTCTTTTCCCCAGTTACCGCCATTGGTGTTCTCACAAATCCCGAAATTTTAATTAAATAATAAATCTAACCAGGTGATATTTACAACACCATTGCTTAAAAAACCGACGTCTAGCAAAGCCATGCCATTTCTTTGCTTCGCCAAATTTCCTCTCCACCTTCGGGGCGATTGTTATTGGGCCTTATGTCCATAGTGGTTTATTTACATCTCGCCATATTTAACCCTCCGCAGCTTCTGCTTAAGTATAATGCCTTTGAGGCTATCTGGCTAATTCCATGTCACAGAAGGATTTTTAGGAATTCCTGAACAATCTCAGCACACTCCCTTGACAAAGATGAACCCACCAAATAGAATAATGAATAGAATTGAATAGGTAAAAGGCTAGGAACAGGACTAGTATAGTCTGAGGCGGAGTTCAGAGAGTCGGGTAAGGTGGGAGCCGATACTTGCGCAAGGCTAGAATGGACCTGGGAGCCGCAAACCGAAAAGCTATGAAGCTGAGTAGGCTTTGCCGGTAAAGCACCGTTAAAAGCTCAGGGTATCGCTCTTAAGTTGAGCCGTACCTGAAAAGAGATAGTCGCAAGACTGAAATAGGGTGGCACCGCGAAAGTTAAGCCTCTCGCCCCTTGGCGAGAGGCTTTTTATTATGGGTATCATGGGGAAAAAGATATGTATTATCCAACGCTAGAGGAAGTTCGCCAACTAGGGAAAAGAGGCAATCTGGTGCCAGTTTACCGTGAGATTCAGGCTGACCTGGAGACACCAGTATCTGCCTTCCTCAAGATAGCTCATGGAAATTACTCCTTTCTTCTGGAGAGCGTTGAGGGCGGAGAGCACCTGGCTCGCTATAGCTTCATCGGGACTGAACCTTCACTTATCTTGAAGACAGAGAATAAGAACCCCGTTGACCCCTTGCGCCTTGTAGAAAAGGAGTTCAGTCAATTTCACCCGGTGCCAATTGCCGGCTTGCCCAGATTTCACGGGGGTATGGTTGGCTATCTAAGCTATGAGGTTGCTCGCTACTTTGAAAGGCTGCCCTCGCCTGACCATGACTCTCTGGGGCTCCCTGAGTCTACCTTGATGCTGGCTGATACCCTCCTTGTTTTCGACCACCTTACGCACAAAATCAAGATTATCTCCCATGCTCACCTGGATGGAGACATTGAGGCAGCATATTTGAAGGCAAGCCGCAAGATTGATGACCTGGTGGATAGGCTGGGGCAACCGATTCAACTGACAGCTGACAGCTCTCAGCTGACAGCTCTCAGTGATGTGTCATCCAACTTTTCCCGGCCAGAATTTGAGGCTAAAGTATCCCAAGCCAAGGAGTATATTTATGCCGGCGACATAATCCAGGTTGTCTTATCACAACGGTTAGCCCGGCCTACTTGTGCTACTCCCTTTGCTATATATCGGGCGTTACGCTCTATCAACCCCTCCCCCTATATGTATTATCTTCACTTGGGCGACTTCTATATTGTGGGAGCTTCCCCTGAGCTTTTAGTGCGGGTGGAGGATGGCGTAGTATCTAATCACCCTATTGCTGGCACTCGCCCTCGGGGCAAAGATGCCACCGATGACTTATCTTTGGAAAAGGAGCTTAAGAATGATGAGAAGGAGCGGGCGGAACACATTATGCTTGTTGATCTGGGGCGTAATGATATTGGCAGGATTAGCGAGCCCGGCACAGTTGAGGTAACCCAGCTTATGGATGTGGAGCGCTATTCCCATGTTATGCATTTGGTATCCCATGTTCAAGGTAAGCTAAGAGCAGGACTTTCCCAGTTTGATGCTCTGCGAGCCTGCTTCCCTGCGGGCACTGTTTCCGGTGCGCCTAAGATTCGAGCTATGGAGATTATCGCTGAACTGGAAAGAGAAAAACGTGGACCCTATGCCGGAGCAGTAGGCTACTTTGACTTCTCAGGAAATCTGGATACCGCCATCACTATTCGCACCATCATTATCAAGGATAACATCGCCTACATCCAGGCAGGGTGTGGGATTGTCGCCGATAGTATTCCTGAGCGTGAATACCAGGAAAGCTTGAGCAAAGCTCAGGCATTACTCACTGCTATCGACCAAGCGGAGGCTGACCAATATGCTTTTGCTAATAGATAACTACGATAGCTTCACATACAACCTCTTCCAGTACTTGAGCGAACTGGGGGAAGAAGTATGGGTGTTCAGAAACGATAAGATAACTTCAGATGAGATTGAAAGGCTTTCCCCGGAACACATTGTCATTTCTCCTGGTCCCGGCACTCCAGAGCAGGCTGGTATCTCCAATGAAGTTATCCGCCGCTTCGGAGGCGGCATCCCCATTCTGGGAGTTTGCCTCGGGCACCAGTGCATTGGCTATAGTTATGGAGCCAGGGTAGAACGTGCTGGCGAAATCAAGCATGGCAAATCATCGCTCATTTATCATGATGGCAAGGAGCTTTTTGTTGGATTACCCAATCCTTTCTCTGCCATCCGCTACCACTCCCTGGCAGTAATGCATGATGGACTGCCTGATTGTCTAGAAATCAGTGCCTGGACATCAGAAGGAATGATTATGGGTCTGCGACATCGCCAATTTCCTGTAGAGGGAGTCCAGTTCCATCCTGAATCGATTATGACCGAGGTGGGGAAAGATTTGCTCAAGAATTTTCTAAGCCGAGGGGAACAACATGATTAAGGAAGCAATTGAAATCATAGTTGGCAATCAATCGCTTACTATGGAACAAGCAGCTGAAGTAATGGAGGAGATAATGAGCGGAGAGGCAACACCAGCTCAATTTGCCGCCTTCGTTACTGCGCTCCGAATTAAAGGGGAGACAGTGGATGAGATTGTTGGCCTGGCAAGTGTCATGCGGGCTAAAGCAACTCCTGTTCAAGTTAGCCCACCAGTGGTTGATACCTGCGGCACCGGTGGTGATAGCTCTTTCACCTTCAATATCTCCACCGGAGCTGCTTTCGTTGCTGCTGGTGCCGGACTCAAGGTCGCCAAGCACGGGAACCGAGCAATGTCCAGCCACTGCGGCAGTGCTGACGTTCTCGAATCACTAGGGGTGAAGATTGACCTTGGAGCTGAGGCAGTGGCTCAGTGTTTGGAGAAAGTAGGCATTGGCTTTATGTTTGCTCCCATCTTCCACCCAGCGATGAAGTATGCGGCGGCTCCTCGGCGGGAGATTGGAATCCGCACCGTGTTTAATATTCTTGGTCCCTTGACTAATCCAGCTCATGCCGAGTTCCAGGTCATTGGTGTTCCCTCTAAGGAATTGGGGGAGAAGATTGCTTTTGTCCTTCATCGTTTAGGTACAAAGCATTCTCTGGTAGTACATGGTATGGACGGCATGGATGAAATCTCAATCAGTGAAAGTTCGCTGGTGTGGGATGTTACTCAAGACGAAGTGTCGCCGGCCTACGAGGTCTGCCCCAGAGATTTTGGGTTTCCTGAAGCAAACCGGGAAGAGGTCAAAGGAGGAACGCCTGAGGAAAATGCCGAGATGCTGCATCGCATCCTGAAAGGAGAGAGAGGAGCGTGGCGAAATATAGTCGTTTTGAATGCCACTGCAGCATTGGTTGCTGGCAACCGAGCATCAAATCTTGAAGAGGGAGCTCGTATTGCCGAGGAGATAATTGATAGTGGGAAGGCTCTAGCGAAGCTCGATGGGCTGGTCAGGCTCAGCCAGAGCCTGAGTTCTGAAAGCCAACAGCTAATAAAGAAAGATGTTACATAAAATCATCGCTTTGAAAAAAGAAGAGGTAGAGCAGAGGAAGAAAACGCTCCCCTTAAGTCATCTAAAGGAGCGCGTTGCCCGGCAGAAGCCGCCGCTTGACTTTGTTTCTGTTCTTAGTGGCGACGGCATTCATCTGATTGCCGAAATAAAGCAGGCATCACCATCACGAGGGATGCTCAATCCCAATCTTAACCTCACCGAATTAGCTAAGACTTATGTTAAGGGTGGCGCTGCGGCTATCTCAGTGCTGACCGAGGCAAACTATTTCCAGGGCAGCATTGAACATCTCGCCGCGGTTAGAGAGGTGGTTAAACTTCCACTGCTGAGGAAGGATTTCATTTTTACTCCGTATCAAATATACGAGTCACGTGCCTATGGCGCAGATGCTTTATTGCTAATAGCGGCTATCCTGAGCCAAAGAGAAATTGAGCAGCTCCTTTCATTGAGCCATAGCCTTGGTTTAAGGTGTCTCGTTGAAGTTCACAATGAAGTTGAACTGGAAAAGGCTCTCCAAAGTTCAGCAAAAGTCATTGGCATTAATAACCGCGACCTTAAAACATTTAAAGTTGACCTTAATACGACGCACCGATTGCGTCCACTTATCCCACAAGCTCAGGTCGTAGTCAGCGAGAGCGGCATCAAGAGCCGAAGTGATGTGGAAAAACTGAAGAAGTGGGGAGTTAATGCCATTCTTGTTGGTGAGGCTCTTGTTACCGCTAGTGATGTTTTAACCAAGATTAGAGAGTTAATATCATGACCAGAGTTAAGATTTGTGGAATCACAGAGGAGTCCCATGCACTGGCAGCAGTTGGAGCCGGGGCTGACTTTATCGGATTGGTCTTTGCTCCCAGTTCACGTCGGATAACTCCTGCCAAGGCATATGAGATAGCTAGTGCAGTAAAGAAAAACAGCAATACCACAAAAGTGGTCGGCATCTTTGTCAATGCACCCCAGTCCATGGTAAACAAAGTTGCCGATTTCTGTGGTCTAGATTGGATTCAGCTAAGCGGCGATGAATCCTGGGAATACTGCCGTGACGTCATTAAACCAATTATCAAGGCAATCCCGGTAGAACAGCAATCTCCCGAAGAGATATATGCTAAACTGTCTGCTGGAAGCAAATTACTCTCCACACAACGCTTTATTACCCTCCTTGATTCTCAGGCTAACGGCAAGTATGGCGGAACAGGATTGACCTTCGACTGGGAAATAGCACAACAAGTGGCACGGAGATTTCCCGTGATTATCGCTGGTGGTCTTAATTCGGAAAATGTTGCCCAAGCAATCGAATTGGTGGCGCCCTGGGGAGTAGATGTCTCCTCCGGAGTGGAGGTGGATGGAATTAAGAGTCCCGCTAAAATCAGAGCATTTATTGAGGCAGTAAGGAGAACTGATGAAAATAAAAGAATTGCCTGATTTCCACGGCTATTTTGAGCTGTTTGGTGGCCGGTTCGTCCCTGAGACGCTTATTCCAGCTTTAGATGAGCTAGAGTCAGCTTATAAAGAGGTGAAAAATGCCCCCTCCTTCTGGGCTGAATTTGACTCCTTATCTCATGACTACGCAGGAAGACCAACACCGCTTTATTTTGCCCAAAGGCTCACTGAACATTGTGGCGGCGCTCAAATCTTCCTTAAAAGGGAAGACCTACTTCATACTGGAGCTCATAAGATAAACAATGCGCTAGGACAAGGTCTACTCGCTAAAAGAATGGAAAAACGAAGAATTATCGCTGAGACTGGTGCCGGGCAGCATGGAGTAGCCGCAGCGACCATTTGTGCCAAGCTAGGGCTGGAATGCATCGTCTACATGGGGGAAAAGGATATACATCGCCAAGCACTTAATGTCTTCCGCATGAAGCTACTTGGTGCAGAAGTTCACCCTGTTTCTTCAGGTAGCAAAACCCTGAAAGACGCTATAAATGAAGCGATAAGAGACTGGGTAACCAATGTGAGCGATACTTACTATCTTCTGGGGTCAGTGGTGGGACCTCACCCCTATCCTGTAATGGTGCGTGATTTCCAGTCAGTCATAGGCAAAGAAGCCAAGGAGCAGATTTTACACAAATGTGGTCGCTTGCCTGATTATATAATTGCCTGTGTTGGTGGTGGAAGCAACGCCATCGGCATCTTTCATCCCTTTGTGAACGACAAAGATGTCAAGTTCATCGGGGTAGAAGCGGCAGGAAGAGGAATCAAGACTCTACAACACGCTGCCTCCTTGGTTGCCGGAAAAGTAGGAGTGCTCCACGGGGCAAAATCCTATGTTCTCCAAGATGATGCTGGGCAGATTCGTGAGACGCACAGCATTGCTCCTGGACTGGATTACCCTGGTGTCGGACCTGAGCATAGCTACTATAAAGCTATAGGGAGAGCCACTTATGTTGCTGTGGATGATAACGCGGCACTAGAGGCTTTTCAGCTCCTTTGCCAAGCCGAGGGAATTATCCCGGCGCTTGAGCCAGCGCATGCCATATCATACGCTGTCAAAATGGCAAGCTCTTTAGATAAGGAGCAAATCATTGTAGTCAACCTTTCTGGTCGTGGCGATAAAGATGTGGATATCGTGGTTAGGGCGTTGGGGATGGAGCTATGAATCGCATCGCCTCTGTTTTTACCAAACCAAATCATACTGCCTTTATCTCCTATGTCACCGTGGGTTATCCCAGTATTGAAGCAACCTTAAAAGTGGTTCCTATCCTTGCTAATAGCGGATGTGACATTATAGAGTTGGGCATCCCTTTCTCCGACCCCATAGCAGATGGCGTCACCATACAGAAGGCAAGCTTTCATGCCTTACAAAATGGGGTTACCCCGAAAGTTTGCCTAGAGGCAGCCAAAAAATTAAGTCGAAAGGTTAAAACCCCACTGGTATTCATGACTTATTTCAACTTGGTCTTTAATTATGGCCTCGAGGAATTTTGTGACGCCTGTGTTAACTCTGGCATCGATGGTCTAATTATTCCTGACCTCCCCCCGGAGGAAGGCTCAGAGTTAGAGCTTATTGCACAAAATCATGCCATTGACCTCATTTACCTTCTGGCTCCCACCAGCACTGAACAGCGTATTCAGCTTGTAGCCCAGAGGTCTCATGGCTTTATATACCTGGTTTCAGTAACCGGGGTTACCGGAGCCAGAGATAATTTACCCCCAAACTTAGAGGATTTTGTAACCAGGGTAAGAAGAGTAGCCAGCCAGCCCCTTTGTGTCGGATTTGGAATATCTACCCCAAGGCAAGCCAGGCAAATAGCTAGAATAGCTGATGGAGTGATTGTCGGCAGTCGAATCATTCAACTTATGGAATCCGACAGTGAAGTTTTGACACAAGTTCAGGATTTCACCATAAAATTGAGAGAGGCACTTGATACCGTGACAACCTAATTTTAACAGCTTTATTATGCTGAAGGAGGTTTGATTATGTTCAATATTGAGACATGGCGCCGAATATGAAGAGTAAAAATTAACGAGCAAACAAATTAACTAAAGAAAGGAGGTAAAAATGGAAAGAACAAAGTTCACACTTGACGAAACAGAAATCCCTACTCGTTGGTACAATATCCAGGCTGATTTGCCCGAGCCATTGCCACCAGTCTTACACCCAGCTACCGGAAAGCCAGTCACCCCGGATGATTTGGCACCTCTATTTCCCATGGAGTTAATCAAGCAAGAAGTAAGCACCGAGAGGTGGATTGAAATCCCCGAGGAGGTGCGTGAGGTATACCAGCTGTGGAGGCCAACAACACTATTTCGAGCGCACAGATTAGAAAAGGCTCTGGATACACCAGCCAAGATTTTCTACAAATATGAAGGCACGAGTCCACCGGGAAGCCATAAGCCTAACACCGCTGTCGCCCAAGCATATTACAACAAGCAGGAAGGAGTAAAGCGCATCACCACCGAGACTGGAGCCGGTCAGTGGGGAAGCGCTCTATCCTTTGGCGGCGCTTGCTTCGGCGTTGAGATTAAGGTTTACATGGTTAGGATTAGCTATGACCAGAAGCCATATCGAAGAGTAATGATGGAGACCTGGGGCGCTAAATGTATACCCAGTCCCAGTCCGGATACCAAGGTAGGGCGAGATATGCTGGCAAAATGGCCTGATTGTCCTGGCAGCCTGGGTCTTGCCATTAGCGAGGCCGTAGAAGATTGTGTCACCCATGATGGCACTCACTACGCCCTGGGCAGTGTGCTCAACCATGTTTTGCTGCATCAGACCGTCAATGGCTTAGAGGCAAAGAAGCTAATGGAGAAGGCGGACGCCTATCCTGACATCATTGTCGGCTGTGTTGGCGGGGGCTCGAACTTTGCCGGCTTGTTTTTGCCCTTCGTCAAGGACAAAATTGATGGGACGAAACCGGACCTGCGCATCATCAATGTAGAGCCTATGTCTGCTCCGTCTCTGACCAAGGGACCATATGCCTATGACTTTGGCGATGTAGCTGGCCTAACTCCCCTACTTAAGATGTTCACCCTGGGGCATGGCTTTATTCCACCACCGATTCATGCTGGTGGATTGCGCTACCATGGAATGGCACCCATCATCTGTCATCTGTACAACCTGGGTTTTGTTGAAGCCAGAGCCGAGCACCAGCTTGCTACCTTCAAAGCAGGGGTAACTTTTGCCCGTACTGAGGGCATTATCAGCGCACCGGAGACAAACCATTGCATCAAGGTAGCAATTGATGAAGCGTTGAAATGTCGGGAATCAGGTGAGTCAAAAACCATCCTGATAGCCCATAGCGGTCATGGACATGTTGATATGGCTGCTTATGATGCTTACTTCTCAGGCAAGCTCCAAGATTATGAGTATCCCGCGGACAAAGTAAAGGAGGCACTGGCTGAGTTACCCAAGGTAGGCTAACCTATAACACCACCTTCATATCTTCGTGGCCCAGGCTTACATCGGCTCCCAGTTCATTAGCCACCTGGGCCACTTCCTCACTAAGCTGCTGTTCATAGGAAATAGCAATGTGGATAACGATGACCTTTGGCAAATAACCTTTAAGTTGCTTGAACTGGATAAGCTCGTCTTTCAGCAGTTGCGGGGTAAGATGCCCAGCTTTCCTGGCAAAATCTCCCAACATATTCGGAACAGAAGACTCGCAGATAAGTAAATCTGGAGCAATATACTGCCAGCAATCAGATAGCCCGGGACCGGTATCACTGGTATAAAACAACTTTTTGCCCTCGGGAGAGGTAACTTGATAACCAACGGTGGGGGCACCGTGTCTTACCGGAACAGCCAGGACTTGATATCCTTCGATATTCTGTCGCTTATATCGCTCAACAAACTCAAACCGAAGTGTCGGCCTTTCCTTAGAGGGATATTCAAGCAAATTGGCGTAAATCTTGCCATCAAGGAGACAGGGGATAACCACATCAAAAGTTTCAGGTAAAGCGTAGACCTTAATTTGACCATTCCACAAAGCAGCGTTGTAACCAAGAGTGACTAAATCCCGTGTGTGGTCGAAATGATGGTGAGTAAGCAATACAGCCTTGATTTTTTCTTGCTCAGCTAAAGAAAGGGCAGAGGTAAGCCCACCAGCATCTATAGCTAAAACATTATCAAGCAAAAAAGAAGTTAGGCGAGCCCCTTTAGCTTCATTGCTATGGGCGCCTAAGATTCGTAGCTCCACTATTTCGCTTTCGGCTGCAAAGATAGCTTTCGATAGCCTATAATCTTGCTGGCAGCATTATAGAATTGCTGCCATTCAATTAACTTCTCAGTCAGAATCTGATGCCCCTTTTCAGTTAATTCATAGCATCTTCGCTTTCGTTTCTGGGTAACTTGTTGCCAGGTGCTCAACACCAATCCTTCCTTCTCCAAGCGGCGTAATGCTGAATAAATGGTGCTCCCCTTAAATTCGAAGTAGCCTTGACTTCTTTTATCTAACTCTTTAGCGATTTGATAACCATATGCTGGTAACTCGTTGATAATAAAAAGTAACAAAGGTTCCACAATGCCTTTTAACAACTGTTGCACATAAAATTGAGCCATCGCACATTAGTTTACCACCTATCAATGAATAAGTCACCGCACCGGAAAACTTGCTTATTAAAGCCAGCGCTACTAAAATTAACCACATCATGGTTAGTAGATTCAAATACATCATTCTTTTCCTGGTAGCAGTGGTTTTGATTTTCTCAGGTGTGAGTGGCTGCACTACCCCACATGATGCGTTCACGCCCCTCCCACCCGGCAATCTCACAGGAACTGCTGAGCCTAACTGGACTTTCCCCACCACAGATAATCAATCAAACATTTCCTTGCCAAACTTTGCCGCAGTAGTCGCCAAGGTGAAACCAGCAGTGGTATCAGTAACCACAGACATAGCTAAAGGCTCCGGATTTGTGATTGACGGAGAGCAGGGCTATATTGCTACCAATGACCATGTGGTTGAAAATGCCCAAAACATAAAAGTGACTCTCGATAATGGCGAAACGCTTTCCGCAACAATAGTGGGCAAAGACGCCTTAACTGACTTAGCAGTAGTTAAGATTGATGCTACAGATTTGCCCTATGTCTCTTTAGGCAATTCCTCTTCATTAGCAGTAGGCGAATGGGTTTTAGCCACAGGCAACGCCTTTGGCATGGGACTGAGGGTAACCGAAGGAATTATAAGCGGATTAAATGTCACCATAACCCTATCCTCCGGGGAGAAGCTGTATAACCTGATTGAAACTACCGCAGCAATCAACCCCGGTAATAGTGGTGGACCATTGGTAAATATGAAAGGGGAAGTGATAGGCATTACCAGTGCCAAAATCCTCGGGGCAGAAAATATGGGTTATGCCATAAGCAGCGATAGCGCCAGGCCAATCATTGAAGATTTAATCCACCAGGGCTACATAATTCGCCCCTGGCTGGGAGTATATCTTCAAACTATGGATTGGCTCACCGCATGGCTCAACAACCTTCCAATTATCGCAGGAGCACTGGTTACAAACGTGACCTCTGACAGCCCAGCAGAGGCTGCTGGGTTAAAGAAGGGAGATATAATCACCAAGTTCCAAGGTAAGGAAATTGATACCGCCCAAGCATTACAGGAGGCGATACTCGATTGCTATATTGGTGAAGCAGTAGAGATAACCTTCGTTAGAGGAAAAGTTACGAGGACAACCCATGCTGTGCTAAGCTCAACCCCACCACCCCAAAGCTAGTCAACCTTGCTAACTGCCAACAAAACATCGCTATTGGAGATACGATGCTTTTCAACATAAGCACCCTCAGGCGGTAGCCCCTCAGTAAGCTCCAGAGACAAGGTCTCTTGCTTGATGTAGCCACCAAAATCCTTCAGCACTCTGGCAATATCTTCTTTTCCTTGATAATAGGTGACAATATGGTCAACAACGTCAAATCCTGCAGCACGACGCATAGTCTGGATATGACGCACAATCTCCCGGCTTACTCCTTCAGCTTTAAGCTGGGGAGACAGCCTTATATCTATAGCTACCCAATATTTTCCGTCATTAGCCACAGCATGGTAAGGCATGTCTTCCGATAGCGTATCCTTAACAAACTCCAGTTCCTTAATATTTACCTCATCCTTGATATCAGCAGCAAATTTCTGTAAAGCATCTCCTTCGCTTTCCTGCGCTAATGCAATAATTGCTTTAGCTAATGGTTGCCGCACTTTAATACCCGCTTTAGCTCGTGCCGCTCTGCCCAGACTGGTTATCTTCATTGCTAATCTAACTTCACTGTTTAATCTATCATCAATTTTAGCTTTGTTTACTGACGGAAAATCGGTCAGATGCACGCTTTCGGGAGCTTGCGAATCAGCAGTGCAAACCAAATTTCGGTAAATTTCCTCGGCAGTGAAGGGAACAAACGGAGCTAACAGCTTCGACAAAGTTACCAAGCACTGGTATAGCGTGTTATAAGCAGCTAACTTATCAACATCTTCCTCGCTTTTCCAAAATCGCCGCCGGCTCCTCCTCACATACCAGTTGGAAAGCTCGTCCACAAAATCCCCGGCTCTACGTGCCGCTGAAGTAAGGTCATAATCATCCAGCGCCTTGATCATATCAGCGATAAGCCGATTGAGCTCTGAAATAATCCAGTTATCCAGATGAGAAGGAGATAGAGCCACCACTTTCCCCTGAGGGACAAAATGGTCGATGTTAGCATAAAGGACAAAGAAGGAATAGGTATTCCATAAAGTAAGCAAATCTCCCCGCATTGTCTCAGCTACCATTTGCATGGAAAAGCTATGGACATTTTCTCCGGGTGCTGCAGTAAGCAAATGCCAACGAACCACATCAGCACCATAGTTATCCACCACCAGCCAGGGGTCAATCACATTATTCCTGGACTTGCTCATCTTCTCGCCGTGAGCATCCACGATATGCCCTAAACAGACAACATTCTTAAAACAAGGGCGGTCGAAGAGCAATGTGGATATAGCATGTAAGCTGTAAAACCAACCTCGAGTTTGGTCAATAGCTTCACAAATAAAATCAGCAGGAAAATTCTGCTCAAATTGCTCCTTATTCTCGAAGGGGTAATGCCATTGGGCTATAGGCATAGCTCCGGAATCAAACCAGCAATCAATTACCTCAGGAACGCGTCGCATTACACCGTTGCATCCAGAACAAGCAAAGGTGATTTCATCTATATAAGGGCGATGCAAATCTCTGAAAGCTTTCAGCTGATAGCTGTCAGCTGTCAGTTTTGACCTTGCTTTTAATTCCTCAATGCTACCTAGGCATTCAAGATTGCTACAAGATTCACACCGCCAGATATTCAGCGGCGTCCCCCAGTAACGCTCCCTGGAGATAGCCCAATCAACGTTGTTTTCCAGCCAATCGCCAAAACGACCATACTTGATATACTCAGGATACCAGTTTATTTCTTTGTTACCACGAATGAGCCTATCTTTTATTGCCGTTGTTTTGATGTACCACGCTTCTTTGGCATAATAGAGCAGAGGAGATTCGCAGCGCCAGCAAAATGGGTAGGTATGGGTAATCCTCTCACTGCGATAAAGAAGCCCCCGCGATTTAAGGTCTTCAAGGATAAGAGGGTCAGCATCTTTGACAAACTTACCCTCAAAACGAGGATCACCCTTCATAATCCCCCGCTCATCAACAGGTTGGACAAAATAAAGCCCGTTGGACTCACCCGCTTTATAATCCACTTCACCAAAAGCTGGAGCGACATGCACGATCCCTGTGCCCTCGTCCAGAGATACAAAGTCCTCTGCGATGAGCCAAAAATTCTCACCTCTAGCAGGGCTTTCCTGCACTAGCCCACCAGGCTCGATAGCCTCTCCACCACTAAAGACAAATTTCCATCTTCTATACAGCTGTTCAGGGAGCCGATAGAGAGGCTCATATTCCATACCTTTCCCCTCCAAGCGCTCTCCCATCAGTTCTTTGCCCTTGCAAATCCCTAGAATTTCGTATCGATTGGTTAGACCACTCTCCAACAGGGTTTTAGCCAAGATCAGTTGTTCACCTCGATTCTCAATGCTGATCTTCACAAAGGCATAATCAGCCTCAGGAGCTACTGCCAGGGCAGTGTTTCCAGGCAGTGTCCAGGGCGTAGTCGTCCAGGCAAGAAGGTAAGTTGGCAAGCCAGGGTCAGCACCAAATTTTTGGAGATACTCAGTAACTGTTTTCTCCGGCACCTTAAATTTTATGTAAACCGAAGGGTCCACCGCATCATCTCGATACCCCAAAGCGACTTCATGAGAGCTGAGGGACGTCCCACACCGGGGACAATACGGTGTTACCTTGTATCCTTGATAAACAAGCCCTTTATCCCACAACTGCTTTAGAATCCACCAGCAAGATTCGATATAGCCATTATCCAGCGTTATGTAGGGGTTTTCCATATCCAGCCAGTAGCCAATACGCTCAGTCATTGCCTCCCACTCCTTGATATACTTAAAAACGCTTTCCCGACACTTCTGGTTGAATTGGGCTATCCCATATTCCTCAATTTGAGCCTTGTTGGTAAATCCAAGGGTGCTTTCTACCTCCAACTCCACAGGCAAACCATGGGTATCCCATCCAGCCTTGCGCGGCACATAATAACCTTTCATCGTTTTATACCGGCAAACAGCATCTTTAAACAGACGGGAAAGTACATGATGTATTCCCGGACTACCATTAGCTGTGGGTGGTCCTTCATAAAAAACATACCTCTTCGCCCCCTTCCTCGCCTCGACGCTCTTGTTAAAAATATTATGCTCTTTCCAATAATGGAGGATATCCTCATCCAGCTTAGCGAAGTTTATTTTGCTATTTACCTCATGAAACATGGATTAGCTCTACTTTGGCGAAATAACTACTTTCCTATCCTCACCCACACCTATGCTATGAGTTACCACTTCAGGGTGATCAGCTAAGGTAAGGTGGATAATGCGGCGTTCACTAGCAGACATTGGCTCCAAGGTTATGTCACGATGCTCTAATTTAACCTGTTCCGCCAGGTGCAAAGCTAATTGCTGAAGTGAACTACGACGACGTTCCCTGTATCCACCAATATCGATAAAAAGCGGCTGCCAACCTTTTAATCGCGCAGCCACTATAAGTTTAACAATATACTCCAAAGAAACTATAGTTTGACCATGCCGTCCAATTAAAATACCTAAATCATCACCTTTGATATTAAAAGTCGTCGGTATCTGGTCAGACAGAACTTCGACCTCAGCTGTTACCCCTAATAAGTTGAGCAACTTATCCAGAACTTCCCTGGCTATCTTAACTAAATCTTCCTCCACTGAAGGTAAGGGCCTCACTTTAATTACAGCCTCTTCACCTCCTATACCCAAAATCCCTGACTTCCCTTCTTTTATAACCTCTACTTCAAACCGGTCTCGCTTCATCCCCAGTCGCTCTTCGGCTTCCTCCAGCGCTTCCTCAACCGTGTTCGCAGTTATCTCCAGTTCATCCATATCTTAACCCTTCTTTTCAGTAATTCTTTACGGTGTTAACCCACTTTAAGGTCTTTTTGTAATGCCACCCTTCCCTCCCAGTTTAGTTACCACCTGAGCCGAAGTCCCCCGTCTCAAGTAACCCCATCCCGTAATCCAGTACTGAATCCCAATGCCAATCACATTGGAAACTGCCCAGAAAAGAGACAGACCGCTGGGAAACATCAAGGTGAACAGCCCAAACATAAATGGCATCATAAGCAGCATCATGCTGTTCATTGACTTCTGCCTCGGGTCAGCAGAGGGAGCAGTCACCATTTTCTGTTGTACCCACATTGAGCCACCCACTATAATGGCTAAAATCAAGGTGCTATCAGGAGACCCTAAATTAAGCCATAAGAAATGGCTATCCAGCGGAATGGCTTGAGCCACTACTCCCCAGGAGTAAAGATGCTGGAATAAGTTCAGTAAGCTTTCAGGCGTAGTAGCCAAGGCTCGCATGATAGATTGGTAAAGGGCAATCCACACTGGAAATTGAACTAGCATTGGCCATATACAACCCAGAGGATTGACTCCCGCCTCTTTATAAAGTTTCATCATCTCCTGCTGGAGCTTCTGTTGGTTCTTGCCATACTTCTTCTGCAATTCCTGAATTTTGGGCTGCATTCCTTGCAAGGCTTTGGTGGATTTGAGTTGCTTCAAAGTAAGAGGCAGTAGTATCAAACGAACTATAACGGTAAGAGCAATGATAGCCAGCCCAAAACTGCCCCCTAAAACGCTGCTCAGCGCAATTAGCCCATTAAGCATCGGGTTGAGGATAATTAAATTCCATAACTCAGCCATGATTACAAAACTTCTACTGGGTAGTTAGCGGAAATTTCCAAATTACCCGTCCTTGCTCAATATCCAGAGCATATAGACAATTATCCTGACCACGAATGTAAACTATGCCTTCCTGAGCACAGGGAGAGGCTTGAACAAGCGCATTAATGGTCGGCTTATTATCATTTCCTGGATTCCTAATTCGCTCGCCGATGCCCGTCTTTGGGTTAATGACATACACATTACCTGACTCAGCAGCTACCACTAGCGAGTCATCTACCAGAATTGGTGAGACGACTATAGGACTTCCCACATCAAAAGACCATAATTCTGTACCATTAGTGGCATCAATAGCATAAATATTGCCATTAAGACATCCAGCATAAACAGTGCTGTTACTAACCACAGGCGCAGCCCAAAAGCAATTGCCACCGGTGAAATTCCACAATGGTTCACTCTCCCCTATCTCCACAGCATAAAGATTACCATCAAAGGAGCCTGCAAATATGGTTCCTTCATAAACTGCCGGAGAGGAAACAAATCCTATTTTTGGATACGCTATGGCAAAACTCCAGGTTATACTGCCATCCTCAGCCGATAAAGCATAAAGGTGCCCATCAAAGGTACTTATGTAAACCTTATCCCCCTCAATGCAAGGAGTGGACCATAGCTTGTCCCCGAGAACATCCGATTCCCATTTTTTATCGCCGAAATGCTTGTCTAAACAATACACCTTGCCATTCGAACTTGTTACATATATAGCATCCTCGCTTATCACCGGGCTGCCCACAATAGCCCCTATTACCTCGCTTGTCTTGGGATAGAACCATTCATTGTCTCTCATTTGAGGGAAATCCAAATTTTGGCTTCGGGCTGAGGCGTTTAGCGCGTAGACTTTACCATTATAGCCCCCGCTAAACACTAGAGCCTCATCCACAGCGGGTGTGCCATATATGGCAACAGAGGCAGATGTCTGACTACAGGACAACCCCCCTCCGGAAGGGGCAGTGATAGGGTACTCCCACTCCCCATCTGCGGGGAAACTGAGATTCTGACTTCGAGCAGAGGGATTCACCGCCATAATTTTGCCATCCATAGAGCCCATGTAGAGGATGCCATCATTAAGGGTAATTCCTGACCATCCCTGCGCTGGCTGAGTTCCACCAGGAACACAAGAAGCCAGGACTAACCCAAGAAGAGAAAACGCGATGAGGAATAATATCTTTACTTGCTTCACTTCAGTTATTTAGCATTATAATCAAGGCACAGGGTCGTATCCCCCTTTAACGAAAGGATTGCACCGAGCCAACCGTTTAATTGCCAACCAGCTACCTCTAATAGATCCATACCTTCCAATTGCTTCACGAGCATATTGAGAGCAAGTGGGTTGGTAACGGCAGGAATGTGGAGTAACTTCTGATATCGTTGTTTGATATAATTCAATCAAATCGAGGATTAATTGTTTTATCATTGTCTATTAACAATTGCGCCTGAGCCAATAATTTAGTCACCGAATTTTTCAATTGATGATAATCAGCATCCGCTGCTTCAGCCTGAACAATAAATACTATATCCCATCCTGGCTTTATCATTTGCAGCCTCATTATCTCTCTTAATAAGCGTTTCACCCGATTGCGTGTTACCGCATTGCCCACTTTCTTACTCACCGAGAGACCATACCGGCTCGAACTTAAGCCAGTAGGCAAAGCCTTCACCCTTACTAAATCTCCCTTCCATATCTTGCCTCTTTGGTAAACTGAAAAGTAATCTGCCTTCTTAGTTAGACTCAAAGGTCGTCTCATACAATCAAACTGGGGTTAACCTCCACCGCCCTTTAAGACGCCTTTGCTTGAGTACTCTCCTCCCACCTCGAGTAGCCATTCTGGCGCGAAAGCCTAGATTTCTTTTCCTGGGAAGCTTCTTTGGCTGATAAGTCCGCTTAGGCATTTACCTCCTACGATGTCTTGATTCAGGCAAGCCTACACCGCCTGTCTTCCAGATATGAACTGGGGCATAAGGCAGCAAAGCCAAAAAACGAGCCCGCCTTATAGCCCGTGCTATAGCCCGTTGATGCTTAGCACAAGCCTTAGTCATATGTCGCGATCCAATGCTCCCATGGCTGGTGAGATATTGAGATAAGGTAGCAGCATCTTTATAGTCTATGGTTGCCCTTCCAGTGCAAAAAGAACAAACTGGAGGCTTACTGGTTAAGTTACTTGTTCGCCTTGTTGTAAAATTAGCCAATATTCTGCTCCTTCAAATTAATCAAAAGGCAAGTCCTCAGGCTTAATTTCACCTTCCTCAGGAACGCCCTCTTCAGGAAGGGGAGCTACAGCTCCTGGCTTACCAAGGAAAAGCACCTGATTTGCAGTTACCTCAAGACTGGTGCGTGCCTGCCCATCCTGTCCTTCCCAGTTGCGAGCATGTAACCTGCCCTCTACATAAACCTGCTTACCTTTAGTCACAAATTGATTGCAAGCCTCCGCCTGCTTACCCCAAACACTAATTCTAAACCAGTCTGTTTCTTCCTTGGTCTCTCCGCTAGAAGTGGTGTAGCGGCGACTAGTAGCCAGGCTAAAAGAGGTAACCGCTTTGCCATTCGGGGTATAGCGCATTTCAGGGTCACCGCCTACATTACCGATGAGTATCACTTTGTTCAAACTTGCCATTTTTTAACCCTCCCGTTTTACTATAAGATGTCGCAGAATTTCCTCTGAAGCCTTGAGTTCAGCGTTAAGCTGCTTCGTCAAATTAGGCTCTAGCTTGAATTTAGTCAAAATATAATTAGCGTCCATGCATTTCTTTATGGGATAGGCTAACTTCCGCATTCCCCATTGCTCCGTCGACTCTACAACTCCACCTCTATCAGTAATAAGCTTGCCGAGATTATCTATAATCTCAGGTAGTTTCTCCCCGTCAACTTCGGGACTTATTATGGTTACCAACTCATAATCACTCATTTCTAGCATTCACCATCAAACTTCCTAGTATAACATACTAATACCCATAACTTAATCGTTCAATCAAAGGCAAAGGTAAATTATATTCTAGCATTTTTTGTTGAGTGGCACTTATATCATAGTTAACCCGATAATGATATACCACTTGAGCATCGCTATCATAGATAGCATAACTAGCTCTGGGGTCACCATCACGAGGTTGTCCTACACCACCAGGGTTGATAATTAAACGATTGTTTTGAGAACTCACCTTTATTTCGCTGGGAATTATGCCAACAAAGTAATGTCCTGAACTATCCTGCTGGAAAACTATCGGCTTATGCGAATGACCTACAAGACAAAATTTGGTGTCAAACCGGTTGAAGTTATCCTCAACATCCTCCGTTGTTAACCATCCCGGCTCAAGATATTCCCAGATCGGATAACGAGGACTGCCGTGAACCAGGGTAAAATCATGCCTCTTCGTCCTCTGGGGAAGATTTTGCAGATAATCCACATCACCAGCACTCAGTTGTTGCCTCGTCCAAAGAATAGCCTGAGTTGCATAAGGATTAAAATCGGAGATATCAAGCTTACCGATGGCCGCCCAATCATGATTGCCGGCAACACAAACATGCTTGTATTGACGCAAGAGCTCAATACAGGCATGAGGCTCAGGTCCATAACCCACTACATCGCCCAAGCACCATATCTCATCAGCTTTTCCTTTGTCTTCCATATCTCGGAGCACCGCTTGAAAAGCAACTAGATTGCTATGAATATCAGCGAGGATAGCATAAAGCATGACACCAACTATACCATCCATAGGGCAGCAGGGTGAAATTGAGGCTAATGGGCGTTGAATGCTATAATCACATAAAACCCTTGACGGTTTAGGTGAATTAGGCGACCCGGAGTTTGATATATATCACTGTTATGCGAAATGGCGGTTTTAAAGCACTTGGAGGCTAATCCACAATGACATTGCATAGCATACTAAAATCAAAAGTTGCTGAATGGGGGAAATCTAATTATACCTCAGATTATCCTGTTATTTCTGAGATTTTCAATTACAACCAAAATCCTGAGACTCAGAACTTATCCTACTTACGAAAAGCCCAATTTGAAGCCCTTGAAACTTACTGGTATTTGAGGCTGGTGGAAAAAACTCCGCATATTTTTGATTTATATAAAAAGTATTTTCAAAATGAAGCGATCTTAGATACTTTGAATATTAAGTTGACCAATGAGGATTGGAGAAAAATTGCTATTTCTGGCGGAGGATTAAATTCCATATTTGAAAAGATAAGAGAGGACGATGACTTTGTAAGGAAGTATAGACTGGAAGCTCTTAGGGAGACGCTTATCTTAAGCTACCCAAGTTATATCTTAGCCTTAGCCATGGGAGCTGGCAAAACTATCTTGATTGGCACAATTATCGCTACTGAATTTGCAATGGCTCTTGAATATCCAGAGGATAACTTTCTTAAAAATGCCTTGGTATTCGCACCAGGTAAGACCATCTTAGGCGCATTAAAAGAGTTATCGGATATTCCCTATGAAAATATATTACCTAAAAGGCTTTATAAACAATTCATAACTACTGTAAAATTTACCTATACTCGCGATGGCGAAAAAGACATTCCGATAATCAAAGGCTCAGGTTTTAATATCGTGGTAACCAATACCGAAAAGATTAGAATACAAAAACACTCAATAACCAAATCTTTAATTAGAGATTTATTTGTTGACCCATCCCAGGAAGATGAGGTAAAGGAGGCGATAGCCAATCGCAGACTGCAAACAATTGCCTCACTTCCAAATCTTGCTATCTTTTCTGATGAAGCACACCATACCTATGGACTGGCACTCGGTGAAGAACTGAAGAGAGTGAGACAAACAGTTAATTATTTGTCAGAAAAGACAAATGTTTTAGTTGTGGTAAACACCACTGGAACCCCATATTATAAAACGCAGATCCTTAAAGATGTTATTTATTGGTACGGTCTATCACAAGGAATAAAAGATGGAATATTGAAAGAAGTCCGGGGCAATATTGTATCTTATCCCGAAGTAACCGACAAAGATTTCCTAAAAGATATTATTACTGATTTCTTCAAGAATTATAAAGATGTAAAAATCTATGATGGCAGTCCTTCTAAACTGGCAATATATTTCCCCAAAATAGAGGATTTAACCAATGCCAAACCAGTTGTTGAGAAAAACTTAATAGAACTCGGTTTAGACCCTTCTGTTATTTTAGAAGTGCATAATGAGTCAAAAGCAGAGGTTAAGGATTTATTTGATAACCGAATAAATGACCCACACCTACCTTATCGTATGTTTCTTCTTGTTAACAAAGGGACTGAGGGATGGAACTGCTTATCCCTCTTTTCTACTGCCTTAGCGAGAAAACTGACATCAAGTAATAACTTTTGCCTTCAAGCCGCCTCCCGCTGCCTCAGGCAAACCCCTGGCAATATCCACAAGGCAAAAATATACCTTTCCAAAGAAAATGTTGGAATTTTAGACGCACAACTTAAAGAAACCTATGGTGAAACCCTTGAAGATTTAAATAGAACTCTACAGGACATGAGAAAGGATAGATTAGTTTTAAGAAAAGTAGAAATACCAAAGGTTTCATTCAAAAAGAAGATTCAAAAAGTTCTACCTAAAGAGTTGCTGTTAGATATTAGTAAAATAGAGCTTAAGAGGATTGAAGGAGAAAAAGAGAAGTTTAGAAAGACCATTCATAGCCTTGATGAAATTCCTCAAAGAAAGGGAGTCTTAATTTTTGTAAGAGAAGAAGAGATAGAAATTATTGAAGATTTTGTGGATAGTTATACCTTTGCTGTGGAACTATCAAGTCTTTACCGCCTACCCCTTATGTTGATGTATGACAAATTAAAAGAGTTGTACCCCGAAGGCGAAATTCCTGAAAGCGAAGCGATTGAACTTAAAAGGCAAATAGAAGAAAAGGTAAGAAACTATGAGGTAAAAGAGGAGGAGGTAGATGTTGCCCTTGCTCTTATAAGACCTGAAGGCTTCAATAAGGAAGAAAGGGATGGCAAGAGTATATATGTAACTGAGATAGTCTATCATAAAGATAAGGAGAAATACCTGTTAAAGTGGGAGGAGTTTAAAGATAAATTTAAGAGGGACTTTGGCTTCCACTATAATCCCTATAAATTTGATTCTTCTCCGGAGAAGGAATTTTTTACCGGGCTTCTTGAGATCTTGAATGAAGACCCAGCAGATATTGAAGACATCTATTATACCGGTGGCATGGATGACCCCAGCAAGACGGACTTCCTCTTTGAGTATAAGGGTAAAGATGGCAGGTATCATAACTATGCCCCTGATTTTCTAATAAGAAGGAAAAATGGCAAAATGCTAATCGTGGAGATAAAAGCGGAGCGCTTCAAAGAGGAAGAGAAAGAAAAGGAGATGAGAAGAATTGAAGGGCTAAATCCCGATAGATTGAAGTATGAAATTGTGGAGACCAAAGGGGAACAACTAACTTTTGAGGGTTGGGATAAAGTTAGGGAAGCAATATATGCGTATGGAGGAACTAAATGACCGTTAGTGATATTTCAAAAGAAATAAAATCTATTACTTCTCATGACAAAATGATCCGTTGTTTGGATGGTTACTCTGCTGAACGTATGGAGGAATTAGATGAGCGAAAAACTAAATGCCCATTGGTTAAAAGTTATATGCTTGAGCATGTAGGAGAGACTGGAAAGCAGAAAAATGTAACAGAGGTTTTGAGTGTATTAGGGATAGAAAGCGGACAAATTGATGAAAATCTCTATCGCATATTGGATACAAGAGAGAATGGCGAATATATGGGCTTCCTTGAAGTTTTAACACCTCGCTATTTTGTGTTCTACACTCTTCATCCTAGCGATAAAGCTGATAGGTGGGTAAAAAATCTTGTGCTTAATTCACCAGAATTAGACCATGTTTGGCTTAGTGGACTGACTTTTAATGTTCTATGGGAAAGAGTTTTGCAGTTAAGCAAACCTAATCGGTATGTGACAATAGTATTTGTGCATGAGAGTATATATCAGGTCGATAGTGAGATTTATGAAGAGGATGAGGAGGAGAAGGAAATCTCTTTGTCTCTCGATGAAGGCGATATGGTAGAAATTGTGGAAAGAAGAGCATCTAAATTTAAATTGGTAGATAGAATTTCAACTGTAAAAGAATCGTTAAGTAAACTCCAAGCCGATTATGCTCCTCTTTATGCCATAAGCCAGTTAAGATTTCCATCTCCAGTTGGACGAGGAGGGCATGATTTCTACCATAATGGAAAGGTTACAAATAGGAGTGGAAACTTTAGAGACCATAGAAGTCACATTTTATATGTTCAACGAATATATGACGAACTCATGAACATGACTGAGGAAAAGGCTTGGTATTCAATGTATAAAGAAACCGTAACAATGCCAGGACAATTTCAAAAATTAATCGGTGCCCCTGTCTCAATAATATTTAACGAATCTCTAAGTAAGGAAACTTTTGATTACTGGATTAAGTCAACTTTTGGA
>Ga0210051_1000663_pt1 | contig 32850 bp, 34 predicted proteins | sample CryGey092014_all_FD_185464 | JGI IMG/M metagenome (GOLD analysis project Ga0210051, IMG submission 185464) | Groundwater microbial communities from aquifer - Crystal Geyser CG23_combo_of_CG06-09_8/20/14_all (SPAdes) (version 2) | ecosystem: Environmental > Aquatic > Deep subsurface > Groundwater...
GCTTTATGATTTTTATTTGTCTGTCTAGGTAGGGTGTGCATGTTTGAATTTCGTTAGGCATGGGTTCACGGTTTCTTGGCGGTCTACACTTGACAATGTTACAAATGAATACATCATTTCTTGACAAGCCGATTTCGGAAAGCAGTGTTTCGAGGAATTTCCCAGCAGCGCCTACGAAAGGTTTTCCTTTGATGTCTTCCGATTGGCCGGGTGCTTCACCGATGAACATGACTGGGCTTTCGGGGTTGCCTTCGCCTGGAACAGCATTTTTGCGGTTTTTCGAAAGTTGACATTTTGTGCAAACTATTATTTCTGCGGCAACAGCATCCAAAAACTCCTTCTTAGACAAGAGAACAGCTCTCCATACAAATCACTTTTTCATTTATTACACTTATAAACCTCGTATTTGGAAGGAAGAAGCATGAGTCCCTGCATCCATAGTATAAATTGTTTCCCATAAAAGTGCGAAAAAAGCAAGCATTGACTTCGAGCCGAACTAGGTTTAATGTGATTTATATACATGGCTTTTATGTTCTAATTCTAGTGCTCCAGCTTGCTTTAATCGATTGATTGGACAAAAGGAAGTGAAGCAAAATCGCCACCTAGATAAAGGAGGCAAATAATGAAAATCGAAAGAGATAAAATAAATTATCGTCGGGCTAATATCAATGACATTGAATTCTTGGTTGATTATAGAGTTCGATTTTTGAATGAGCTTTACAATCATCCAGAAGATGATGAGAATGAAATTTTAAGAAAAGCATTGCGTCAGTATTTTTCTGAAGCAATCCCTTCCAATAATTTCATTGCTTGGTTGGCAGAATACAATGGGAAAATAATTGGCACAAGTGGGATGGTTGTGTGGCGAATGCCAGCAAGGTATGGGGGACTTGAATCTGGAAGACTTGGATATATTCTCAATCTATATACAGTCCCCGAAGCAAGAAGAAAAGGCATTTGCACTCGATTGTTAAACGAATTGATCAAAGAAGCCAAGTCATTAGGACTGAAATACTTGCATCTTCATTCTTCTGAAGAAGGGAGAAATATCTACAGAAAAGCAGGATTCGTTGAGCCTGATCAAACAGAGCTAATATTGAGACTTGAATGAAAATAATGTACGTTCGCCTAATACGTGGAATATACGACTCGATTGAATTTACTTCTATCCGTCCCTATGGGATAACACGCTAATTCTGATTTTTGTGAAAGTTAAATCTGTTTATTTTAGAAATTATTGAAAGCCTTAGTGGGAGCAGAAAAATCTAAAGGTTACATATGCTTTAAGGCTTCACTACCCTTCATTCCAACCTCGGCGCCAAAACTTTTCGCCTTAGACGTTATTGCTTTAACCTGTGCATTAAGCACATCTTCGAAAGTTTTCACTCCGCTAACCATTGCAGCAGCCACACCCAATTTTTCAGCAGCCTCCACATTCAAAAACCCACACATAGCAAACCCTTTCTCCGCAATCACCAGAAGCAACGGAGGTGAATCAGGAAGCTCAACCCTCACTCCCAAACAACCTTTGCCGTCAACCTTCAAGGACATAATGCTAATCACGCTAAACACCTTTTACTAGCAAACTTATCTTTACACATCCAGTTTAAATAAGAATTACTAACATAAAATTGAGAGAAAACCCCATGCTGACAAAACTTAAGGAAAAAGTTCAGCAAATGCTTACAACAGAAGCAAAAGCAGCCCACAAAATAGGATTAACACCCAACACCATCAGCGCGATAGGCATAACCTTAGCTTTTCTATCAGCCCTAACATATGCAGAATGGCAAAACCGCCCCGCTTATATTCTGATTGCAACTGTTCTACTCCTACTATCTGGGTTCTGCGACGCCTTAGACGGCGCACTAGCTAGACTTTATCAAGAAACAACAACATTCGGCGGTTTTCTAGACTCTTTGCTGGATAGATATGCAGACGCCGTTGTGTACGCAGGCATAATTGTGGGCGAATTATGCGACGCCACATGGGGTTTAACAGCCCTAATAGGCTCTTTACTTGTAAGCTATAGCCGTGCAAGAGCCGAAGCAGCTGGCATAAAAATGGAATCAATAGGGCTAGCAGAAAGGGCAGAACGCATGATCATACTAGCAATAGCAAGCCTCGCAGCATGTTTTTGGCAACCACAAACAGCCATTAACCTAGGCATAATCTTGCTTGCGATACTTTCTAACCTAACAGTCCTGCAAAGAGGTTTATACGCCTATAAAAAACTAAAGAAAACTGGAAACTAGCTTAAAGTTAAAATCTTCTTCTCGGACGCATGTGCCTTTCGTCTCGAGCCCTAACCTTCACAATACCACGATGCACGGCACATGAAACACAATAATATTTTGTATCAACCCAAGAAGACATATACGTGCCTTTCTGACGAAGCTCCTTAGCTAACTGGGGATCAACAAGAGACTTCCTACTAGTAACCTTCTTAGCCTTGTCTCGAGGCACCACCTGCCCACACATAGCACACTGAACAACGCCGCTGCTGCCTTTACTGCCTTTTGACCTTCCACGACTTTTCCGCTTAAACGGCAATACAATTAACCTCTTTAAATCTCAAACCAAATAGTGCAACCGCTACCTTATATATCTGCTCTTAACTTCAGGATTGAAGCAATGTTGGCTTTCGCATCAACCTTCGGAATGATTTTACCATTGGATGACGTGAAAAGCGTTGTAACTCCTGGTCCATGACCTGACGTTACGCAGTTTGTGTGGACAACTATGCCAACGGACACTGCACCTTGCTTGTATATTCTTCCATAAGAGTGATCCGCGTCAAGTATAGCCACTAAATCGCCAAGCCTCAAACCGTCAAGCCTATACTCCTTTCGAGCATCTTCATCGAAAAGTTGAATGTCATAATCTCCAGAATACGTCTGGTTTGCTCCCAAACCTGAACCCATTATCGCCGCCGGAACAATATGCGTAACTGGAATCTCCAGTCTGTCGCCTTTTGCTTTAGGCTTCAAAGCCTCAAGAAAGCGTGCGTCCATGTTCATCACTTTTATTTCCGAATAATCCAGAAGTTTCAAGCCCACGCCAAAAGCTTTCACAAGCACTTTGTCTCCGAGCATGAGTTTTTCAAGAGTTTCCGATTGAAAATCCACTAGCACATGTTCTATTCCACCATGCTTTCCAGTTACAACTCCTTTCGCACCCTTCGCATCACCCGTAACAACCACAGCCTCGTTTCCAACACACGAAAGCACATTTAAGGCTATATTTGCACCCTGCCCAAAGCGTGGATCATTCTCCTTATTTTCTATGCTTACGCCTGGTTCAACATGGTCTGCCTCCCATCCGCATGCTGAGTCGCCTACTCTAACGTTATACGTGATTCCTCCAACTCCCGGCAACACCAGCGGAGTGCCCTGAGCCGAAATATTATATATGCCTCTTCCGAAAACTGGACTAGCTACTTCGCCCACAACTGAAATCTTCACTAATTTTTCGACGTTTGTTCTCAGCATCAAATTATTCCTCGCATTAAATCTAGTGTTTTAACTAACCGACGTTAATAAGATTTCACCCACCTAGCAATTATTGTAGTTTTGTTGAACATAACAAGTCTTAAATGTGGGGTTTTCTTTTGAGTTGAGTAAAGTAAAACCTAATGAGGTATACATCTTTCACGTGGCTGAGACAATGTCAGACATTGGATTAAGATCGTCTAGACTGCTGGTTAAAGATGTTATGAGTAGCCCAGTCATAACTATCGAAGAAGGTGCACCAGCAAACAGAGTTGCAGAACTCATGGATAAGCATGGTTTGGGTTGCATAATAATAACAAGCAAAAATGCAAAGCCTCTGGGAATTATCACAGAAAGGGACTTAGTTGGAAGAGTTTTAGCCAAAAACGTCAAACCAGACTCAGTTAAAGCCAAAGAAGTCATGACGTCGCCCCTGATCACAATAGAACCTGACGAAACAATAAGCGAAGCTGCCAGAAGGATGAGCAGATTAAACATCAGAAGACTAGGAGTCATGTACAAAGGTCAAATTATTGGATTAGTGTCAAGCAAAGACATTCTAGCAGTCATGCCTGAACTATTAGAGACCATTCAAGAACACGCCCTCATAGAGGGTGAAAACAGGGCTCAAGAGGCAGCGAAAGAATCAACACCCTCAGCAGGGTACTGCGATCGTTGCGGAGGCTGGTCAGACGACTTAAAAGAGGTTAACGGAGAATTTCTCTGCGAAGATTGTAGCAGCGAGTTAGAAAGTGAGGAATGAGAGGCGGTTGTTTGCGTGTTAAAGAAATTACGAATGAAAAACACCCGTTTATCTATGAAGATGAGCTTGCAACAAAAGCGCGAGCAATAATACGAGATTTCGCCCTGAGAATTCTCCCAGTAGTAGACGGAAACAAAAAAGTTTTGGGCATAGTTTCCCGCGGCGACATAATGGCTATTTCCTCTTCTGTCTCGCCAATAAGAGTTAAAGGAATAATGACGAACCCAAAACATGTAGCAGCATTGGAAGATGACGTTTTTTCAGTAATTAAAGAGATGATTCGACTAGACGAATGGTACATACCAGTTGTAAACTCGCCTCAAGACGAGACCTACAAGGGAGTTTTAGGCTTAGAAAACTTTATTGAAGCTTCAATTAAAACAAGTTCAGAAAAACTTGCGAAACCAGTCTCAGAAATAATGTCCAAAAATGTTGAGGCATGTTCTCCCGAAGACGAAGTTGATAACATTTGGCGTCTAATGCAGACTAAATCCTTCGCCGGACTGCCAGTCGTAAAAAAAGATAGGTTAGTAGGCATAGTTACACAGAAAGACCTTCTTGAAAGTGGAGCGATGTTGCCAACGTTCGAGTCTGCAAAGGGACGTTTTCGGGCTTCCTCCAAAATTTCTTCAATAATGAGAACAGAAGTGATAGCGGTGGAATCATCTGCAAAAATAAGCGAAGTTGCCAAAATCATGGTTTCAAAAAATATTGGAAGAATCCCCGTTAAAGATGAAAAAGGCAGGTTAATTGGCATAGTTGACCGGGAAGATGTTGTCAGATTGCTTGTTAGATGAGGGGAAAATATGAGTAGGGAAACTTTTAGAAGGACATTAAAGGGAAAGGGTCAGCTTTCCCTGAAAACTCATCCTTCGAAGAAACGTGAAGGCGAAATAATTCAGATTGCAACAGCCCCAGTCGTAACAATGGCTCCCACCACACCCATTTATGATGCAATACAAATAATGGCCAAAGAAGGATTCCGCCGAATACCAATTGCTAACCCAGGGACGAAAGCACTAGAAGGAATCATAACAGCAACAGACATAATAGACTATCTTGGCGGTGGAAAAAAATTCGAAATAATCGAACAAAGATTTGGTGGAAACTTTTTCAAAGCCATAAATGAGCCTATCAGACTCGTAATGACCAAAAACGTTGTTTCAGTTAAGGTTTCTGCAAAAATAAGCGAAGCAATAGAGTTAATGAAGGAGAAGAATCTTGGCGGTTTGCCGGTAGTTGATGATGAAAACCGCGTTAGAGCAATAATCACGGAGAGAGACATTGCAAACCTTTTTGCGGACAGAATAAGCGGCATAAAGGTTTCTCAGGTAATGTCAGAAAAAGTAATAACGGCATTGTCCAAAACAACAATATTTGAAGCCGAAAGGACGATGACAACACAGGGATTCAGAAGACTGCCAATAATCTCTGATGGTAAAGTAATAGGCATAATAACAACTATGGATATTATACGGTTTTTCGGCTCTGGAAGTGTATTCAAATATCTGCAGTCTGGAACCATAATACAAGTTTTAAACACGCCTGCTTTGGAAATAGCAACAAAAGAAGTTTCAACAATAGAGCCAAGCGTAGATGTTGGGCAAGCGGCAAAAATAATGCGGAACAAAAACATAGGTGCAGTGCCTGTTGTTGAAAATGAAAAACTCGTGGGCATAATAACGGAAAGAGACTTCTTCAAAATAATAGAATAAACTTTTAACATACACTCAACGTTATCCAGTAACAAGAGAGCGGCTAACTTGATTGTTGACTTGGTCCTGAACAACACGAAAGCCTACATAAACAAAGAAATAGTGGACTGCAGCTTAGCAATCAATCAAGGCAAAATTTTTAAAATAGGCAAAGAAACAAGTATGCCCAAAGCGGAAACAAAAATAGATTTAAAGAATCTCCTAGTCCTGCCTGGTTTAATAGATGCTCATGTACATTTGCGAGATGAAGGAAAAGCCTACAAAGAGGACTTTTACAGCGGAACAGCAGCAGCAGCCGCAGGCGGAATAACGACAGTTTTAGACATGCCCAACAATGACCCAGTAACAATGAGCACGGAAACCTTGAGAAACCGAATTGAAAATGCTGAAAAGAAGATTTTGGTTAACGTTGGCTTTTACTCTGAATTTCCAAGGAATATGAAAGAAATAGAGGATATTGTTGAAGAAGGCGCTGTTGCGTTTAAGCTGTTTATGACTGAACAGGTTGGCGGATTAAACATTGATGACGACCATGCGTTGTTGGAAGCGTTTAAGATTGTTAGCGGATTAAAGGTTTCCGTGGCTGTCCACGCAGAAGACAAGGCAACTTTAAAAGAGACTGAGGATGAGGTTAAACGTGCCAGCTTTAACGATATTGAAGCGTTCTTGAAGGTGCATTCAGAAAGCGCTGAAGCTAAAGCTGTAAAACGCTTACTGAACATTGTTAAACAAACTAATGTTCACATGCATTTTTGTCACATAAGCACAGAAGAAGGATTAGATGCAGTGATTGATGGAAAAAAATCCCGAATGCCAATAACTTGTGAAGCGACACCTCATCATCTATTACTATCAGTTGACGATTTAAAGCGGACAGGAACATTAGCGTTAACCATGCCGCCTGTTCGAGAAAAACACCACACAGAAGCTCTTTGGGATGGAGTAAAAAATGGCTGGATTGACATTTTGGCTTCAGACCACGCACCTCACGCCCTAGAGGAGAAGAAGGCGAAAGTTGTTTGGGATGTTAAGGTCGGCATACCAAACTTGGAAACGACGCTTCCAGTGATGCTTACAGAGGTGAAACGTGGGCGATTGTCAATTGCAGATGTGGTTAGACTGATGGCGGAAAAACCTGCTGAAATTTTAAAATTGAAGGGCAGAGGCTGCTTGAAAGAGGGAAACAACGCAGATCTAACTGTTGTGGATTTAAACAGAAAATACAAAATTGAGGCATCAAAATTTCACTCAAAAGCGAAATACTCCCCCTTTGACCAGTGGACAGTTGAAGGAAAACCCGTTAAAACCTTTGTTAACGGTCAATTAATCATGGACGATGGAGAAATAGTCGCTAAAGCCGGAAGCGGGAAAATAATCCAGAGAGAACAACTTTGAAGTTCATTGCCGATGGTATGCTTGGAAAACTGACACGCTGGCTTCGCATGTTAGGGCATAATGTAAAATATTCAAACAAACTGGATGATGCCCAGCTAATCGCGATTGCAAAAAAAGAGCGAAGAATTTTGCTTACAAGGGATTTGGAGCTTTATCAGCAAGCAACGGCAAAGGGAGTCAACGCCTTTTACTTAGAGGGAAAAACGGAAGCAGAAAAACTTGCACACATTGCAAAAAGATTCAACATCAAATTGGACATAGATATGGCAACGTCAAGATGCACGAAATGCAACACTCGAGTAAAACCAATATCTAAAGAAAATGTTGCGGATAGGATTGAGAAAAGCACGTTTTCGTACTACAATGAGTTTTGGGAATGTCCAAAATGTGGACAAATATACTGGCAAGGAGCCCACTGGACAAAAATCAGAAAAACACTTGAAGCAACAAAAGAAAAATTAGAGAAAATTAACAAGTAGCAAACCAGCTTAGAATTCGCAAGTTTTTAATACGAAAATGTAAATAAACAAAATAGAGATGATTACTGTTTGAATATTCAGAAACCTTCCCGCGAGTTGTCTATTGAAGAAATCTTGACATATACGTTCGACATATACTCCAGAAACTTTATCGTTTTCTTAATACCATTTTTGATAGCTGGTTTAATTTCAGGAATATTAAGTGTTCCAATTCTTAGTTACGCGTCGAAGATTTCTCAAATAGACTTCACAGGACCTCCAAATGTTGTATGGAGCCAACTCTGGAACCTCATTTTAACTTTTATAGCTTTAGCATTCATTCTAGGCATAATATCTTGGATAATAGGCAATGTGATTTCCGGTGTTTGCGTTAAATGCACATCTGACTTGATTGAGAAAGGCAAAGCAAGCCTCGGAGAATCTTTCAACTTCACAGTCTATAAGCTTCCTTCCCTTTTGATAGCAACATTAATCACAGGAATACTTGTAGCGTTAGGTTTACTCGCCTTAATAGTTCCTGGCATAATAATATACATAATGTTCTTTTTGGTAATTCCAGCCATCATGATTGAGAATATAGGAGCTTTAGATAGTTTGTCAAGAAGCAGAAGGCTAGTAAGCAACCGGTGGCTGAAAACTTTCGTTCTCGCATTGATAGTCGGTCTAATAATAGGTATTCCAGTTTTCATTTTAAATCTAATTACGGCTCCCTTTGGTATTTATAGATCGTTGGTAGGCAGCGTTATTACTGCGTTTGTTGAGCCGATCATTCCAATATCATTAACAGCATATTATTATTCTATGTTTGCGAAAGAGGAACAGCAGAGGATTCTTCCACCGCCGCCCCCGCCATTTTAGAGAACGGTTATACTTCGTCCATAAGCCATTTCAGAGGAATGTCTTGGTAGGTACCATCTGGCAACGTCCTTCTGATAGTCATCGGTAGGATCCCTGCATCAAGTTCCTTTAATGCGATGTCTATTGGACTTGAAAAGCCTTCAGAAACCTCGACAAGTATGGGAGCGCCCATAGATATTTGAAGAGACCTAGCCCCTACTATCCTTGCTTTTTCGAAACGGGTAAGCTTAGGCGGACCTATCACAATTTTCTTCTCTTTTTGCGACGTATTCTAATACTCCCCAGCACCCGGATACCCAGCGCCTGGTGGCATGCCTCCAGGCGGTGTTGGAGGAGCCCTCATCTTTCCAGCAGCGATTACGTCGTCGATTTTCAGTATCATTGAGGCAGCTTCTGTGGCTGACTTGATTATTTGTTTCTTGACGGCTAGGGGTTCGAAAACTCCCGCTTCCGTCATTTCTTGAACTTTTCCAGAGAGAACCTCTATTCCAGCCCACTTTTCACCTTTTTCGTGGCGAACCCTTAGTTCGGATAATATGTCAATTGGGTCTAAACCTGCATTTTCAGTCAGTGTTATTGGAACGGCTTCGAGGGCTTCTGCAAAACCTCTAACTGCAAGTTGTTCTCTTCCTGGCAGGGTTTCAGCATATTTCCTAAGCATTCGTGAAACCTCCATCTCAGGTGCTCCGCCCCCAGCTAGGATTTTCGGTTCTTCAACTATATCTCGAACAACACATAAAGCGTCGTGCACCGATCTTTCCGCTTCGTCTACTATACGTTCTGTCCCACCCCTTATCAAAATTGTAACGGCCCGGGGATGTTTGCATCCTTCTACAAAAGTCATTTTATCATCGCCTATTTTACGTTCCTCAACAAGACTTGCGTAACCCAAGTCCTCTGGACTCATGTCATCCATGTTCGTTATTATTTTTCCACCCGTAGCCTTTGCAAGCTTCTCCATATCTGACTTTTTGATTCTCCGAACTACAAGCATTCCTTTTCTGGCTAAGAAATGCTGAGCCATATCATCGATGCCTTTCTCGCACAAGACAACATTTGCGCCAACTGTAGCAATCTTTTCAACCATTCCCTTTAACATTTGTTCCTCTTGTTTCAGGAAAGCTTCCATTTGCTCTGGGCTTTCGATGTTGATTTTTGCGTCGAACTCTGTTTTTTCAATCTCTAGTGCTGTGTCGAGTAATGCTATTTTGGCTTTTTCCACACGCTTAGGCATCCCAGAATGCGTAACTTCCTTGTCCAAAACTATGCCTTGAATAAGTTTGGTTTCCGTTAACGATTCGCCGGGTTTCTTTTCAACTTTGACGTCGTCCACATCTGCCTTGTATTTACCGTCTTCCTTTTCAGCGACTTCAAGGATTGCTTTAACCGCTAAATCTGCCAAGTGTTGTCTGTGCTCAGCCACTAGCTTGCTGGCCATGGATGTCATTGCAGCCTTTTTCAAGTATTCTTCAGTGTTTGATTCCGTTGGTATTGCTATTTTTTCCAAAACTTCCAGTGCTTTTTCTGAGGCTTTTTTGTATCCATCGATTATTATTGTTGGATGAACGTTTTTCTCGATCAGTTCTTCCGCTTTGTTCAGTAGTTCGCCTGCTAGAATCACAGCTGTTGTTGTTCCGTCGCCAGCCTCGTTATCCTGCGTTTTTGCAACTTCAACCATCATTTTTGCTGCTGGATGCTGAATATCCATTTCATCTAGAATTGTGCGTCCATCACTTGTTATTGTCGCATCGCCCATGCTGTCCACGAGCATTTTATCCATGCCTTTCGGGCCTAATGCACTTTTTACGGTTTCAGCCACTATTTTTGCAGCCATAATGTTAGTATGCTGAGCTTCTCTTCCTCTACTTCTGTTTGAACCTTCCTTTAATACTAAAACTGGAACACCGCCAGCTTGTGTAGATGATGACAAACCTAATAACCTCCTTAATGCGTCTCAAAAAGAAACAGCATTACAATATAAATTTTTCTGAAAGGAAAAGCGTAAAGATAGATTTTCAGATGAAACTCTTAAAAGAACATTGTTAACTTGGTTTAAGCATAGTTTTTAATCCTGTTCCTGTTAGGATTATCAATGCACTGTCATCTTTTGATGTCTCTTTATTCTTCAGCTGCTTATTGTAGGCTGCGTAAGCAACGGCTGAGCTTGGTTCGACGAAGAAACCTTTTCTAGCAAGCATTATGAAGGCATTGAATATTTCATCTTCTTCAACCATAACCGCATCGCCATCTGCTTCCCTCAAGTTTTTAACCATAAGGTCTAGTAGTGGTGGATTCACGCTCACTAAGGCATCGGCAATGGATGTTATCTTTTCAGGCATGGCGTAATGCAGGTTTTTAAAGCGATGGTAAAGGGGTGAAACTTGTCGCGTTTGGCAAGCCACTATTTTTGGCATGGTTTCTATCACGTTGGACTTAGCCAAATGCCTAAACCCGTTTATCACGCCTAAAAGCAGAGTCCCAGCGGAAACTGGCAAGTAAATGTGCTCTGGAACATGCCAGTCAAGTTGCTCAGCTATTTCATAGGCAAGGCTTCTTATTCCATCCCTAAAAAGAGGATGAAGAATATGCCCAACATAGAATTTTCCTTTTTCAGATTTTTGGGCTTCCTCTGCAACTTTGCTTCGGCTATCTGATACTTTGACAACTTTCGCGCCGTAAAATTGGATTTGATTGAATTTGGGTACAGAAACATTTTCTGGAACATAAATTTTTGCTCTTAAGCCTGCGCGGGCGGCATAGGCAACTATTGAGGCGCCTGCATTGCCTGAAGAATCTTCAGAAAGATAACCGCCAGCTTTTTTCACTAATTTACGCAAACTAGAGATTAATATTGTTGAGCCTCTGTCTTTGAAGGAGCCTGTTGGATTTAAACTTTCAAGTTTAAGGTAAACGTTGCCTGAAAACTTGATTAGAGGCGTCCAGCCCTCGCCTAAAGTTATGATTTCAGTTTCGTTCACATAGGGAAAAAATTTTGCGTAACGCCAAACAGTATAATCTCTCTTCCGAATTTTCCCTGTTTCAAAATCATAGTGAAGCTGAACATCCAATGGTTGACCACAGAAAGTACATTTATAATTAAGTATGCTTGAAGAGGATTGACTACATGCAAAGCATTTAATTTCAAACTCCATAAGGTAACACCAGCATAACGTTTTTAGAAAACTGCATATTTAACTTTAAACATTGCAGTGTATGAGCGAAACTTTTAATATCATAATTTTTTAACGGTGTACTTCCTTACTCAAGAATAAGTGTTGGGAGTAGAAGGGCTTGAAAAGGATAATTGTTTGCCTTAAACAGGCTGTTGATGTGTCACAATTAAAGGTGGATCCTGCAACAAGGCATCTTTTGATAGCCAGCGCACCTAAGAAGATTAGCGACTTTGACAAAAATGCTTTGGAAGAAGCCGTAAGGATTAAGGAGAAGCTAGGCGATGTTGAAATATTCACATTAACAGTAACCTCAGAAGATGCTAAGGCTGTTTTGCGAGAAGCACTCGCAATGGGCGCTGACAAAGCGTACGTTGTCTACGATCCAAGCCTTAAAGATATTGACACTTCAGGCACAGCTTACATTCTAGCAGAAGCAATCAAAAAAATTGGCGGGTTCAATCTGGTTCTTTGCGGTGAAACATCTTTAGATAGCTTTTCGGGGCTTGTTGGTTCAAGATTGGCTGAAATGCTTAACTTGCCACAGATAAGTTCTGTCAGAAAACTTTCTGTTGAAGGCGACACTGTTACCGCTGAAAGAACGCTTGAGGATGCTGTTGAAACTGTGAAGGCGGAGATGCCTGCTTTGATAATGGTTACTCGTGAGATTAATCAGCCAAGGATTCCTTCGCTTATGATGATTATGAAGGCTTCTAAAAAAGAGATAGTCACATGGACGGCTGCTGATTTGGGCGTTCAGAAGGATAAGCTTGGTTCAAAAATTGAGGTGATTGAGGTTTTGGCTCCTAAGACGGAGCGTAAGAAAATTAAGATTACGGGTGAGAATGTGCAGGAGATTGCGGATAAGTTGGCTAAGGCGTTGATTCAGGAAGGTGTTGTGGGAAGGTGAAGATGACATGAGTGAACATGAGGGAATTTTGGTTTTTTCAGAGAAGCATGATTTGATGTTGGAGATGCTTGGGAAGGGACTAGAAATTGCGGATAAACTGCAAACGAGCTTAGCGGCTGTTTTAATGGGATTTAATGTGCAGGAAAAGGCAGATGAGCTGGTAAAGTGTGGGGCTGATAAGGTTTATCTTGTTGATAACCAAGCTTTGGAACATTTTCGAATAGAGGCTTACTTGAGCGTTTTGCATAATTTGGCAACAAGTTACAAGCCAGAAATCATTTTGATTGGTTCGACGAGGAATGGGAAACCGCTTGCTGCGAGGCTTGCAACTCGGCTTGAAGCAGGATGCGTTCCAGACTGCAACAAACTGAGCATTGATGAGAAGATGAGGCTTGTTGGTGAGAGAATAACTTATGGTGGAAATGCTGCAGCAAAGATAACTTTTAAGGGTAAACCGCAAATTGTCACGGTTCCACAGAGAGCATTCGAAAAGCCAGAGCAGAAAGATCGAAGTGGACAAGTGATAAGTTTAGATCTTAAAATTGAAGAGCCGAAAACTGAGATTGTTGAAACTAAACCGCTTGAAGTTTCAAGCGTTAGGATTGAAGATGCTGAAGTGATAATTAGTTGTGGAAGAGGTTTAGGAAAGAAGGAGGATAGGGTTTTGTTGGATGAGTTGGCGACGGTTTTGTGTGGACAGGTTGGGTGTTCGAGGCCTTTGGCTGAGGATAGGAAGTGGTTTTCGGAGTGGGTTGGGTTGTCTGGGCATAAGGTTAAGCCGAAACTGTATATTGCATGTGGGATTTCGGGTGTGATTCAGCATGTGGCTGGGATTAGGGATGCGAAGGTGATTGTGGCAATTAACAAGGATGAGCAAGCACCAATATTTGAGGTTGCAGATTACGGGGTTGTTGGTAACTTGTATGAGATATTGCCAGCATTGAAAGAAGCTTTAAAGAAGCAACTTGAATAGGTTCGCAAAAAAGTATAGCCCCTCTATAAATAGGTTCAACTTTAGGTTGATAGTTCGAGCATTATTAATCATAGTCGGTGGCATCCACCACCAAAGGGTGGCAGTGGAAAGGTTCAACAATTATGAAGCAAACCCGGAAATGCCGAATATTATTACACTGCGGATATATCCTCTGACGAGAGTTCAAATCTCTCCCGGCCCACCACGTATTCTCCCGGCGCATTTTGAAATGCGCTTTCAAGGTTAGCATTTCCATTGTATCTATGCATATCTTAATACACGCCTCACTTAGCATAAAACTTTATCATATGTTCGTAATGCTCACTATTCAAAGGTTGTGCAAGATTAGCATAAAAAAAGGGAGTTTGCGGGGATATCTCACTTATTAAAGATGTTTAACGCTTTTCCAACGGCTTGTACAGTATCCATATGTTCCCATCTGGATCCACGAAATCAGCGTTTCTGTGTCCCCAGGGCATGTCTGTAGGAGCCTTAATGAACGTGACGCCTTTATTCCTAAGCTCTCTGTAGGATGCATCCACGTTTTCTACGTGCACTGTTAGCGCCAACCTATGTCCAGCCTCTCGTCCCAAACGGACAGCCTCAGACCCAAAACTCTCTGCAGCCTCGTCCAGCGAAAAAAGCTGAAGCGGAACCACACCCGCATCAAGTGCCACAAAACCCTTACTCTTATATCTTACTGACATTCCAAGCTTGTCACGATAAAAATCTATCGAACGTTGAAGGTCGGAGACAATTAAAACTATACTATCAAACTTTATCATCATTTTCGCCAACCACGCATTATTAGCGATAAACCAACTTCTGGATAATAAGATTTAAGGACTATAGGCATGACCGCCGCCCATCAAAATTGCCGAAATCATTAAACAAGAAAAAAAGGGGAATTGCGGGGGATATCTCCATTGTGGATGAGGTTCAAATCTCTCCCGGGCTACCATAAGATTTTCTTAAGGTTCTTACAAAAATTTCATAAACTCCACAAAAATAACTAGTTCATGGAGGATTACAGATAACCAAATATAACATATTGTCTAGAACTCAGGAGGCACTTGAAAGGAACCAGTTTAAGGCTCTCGTTGCTTCGTCTAAAGCAGACGCCACTAACAAGGTTTTGGAGCTTATTCCTTTAAACGCTAAGGTGGGAGTTGGCGGCTCAATGACGATTCGTGAGCTTGGCCTTATTGAGGCTTTAACGCGTCGAGGAAATCGTGTTGTTCACCATTGGCAGCCCAGCATGCCTGTTAGCGACTGGTTCCCCTTTATGATGGAAGCGCACAACTCTGACGTATTTCTCTGCAGCAGTAACGCCGTTACAAAAGATGGAAAATTAGTGAACATAGATAGCACAGGCAATAGAGTAGCTTCTATAATATTTGGCCCCAAAAAAGTGATTGTCGTTGCTGGAAAGAACAAGATTGTAAAAGATGTTGACGCTGGTTTGAAACGCCTCAAAAAAGTGGCCGGTCCCCTCAATGCGAAACGCCACAATCTCGTTGAACTGCCTTGCGTCTCGACGGGGTTATGTACGGATTGTGACTCTCCAAAAAGGATTTGTCGGGCTATAACAATCTTGGAAAGAGCACCCAATCGAGTCAGGGGCCCTAATATTACTGTGATACTTGTAGCCGAGGATTTGGGCTTTTGACAAGAAAATGCCATCACAGCTGTCTACGAAAGATTAGAAATTCAGTCAATTTCTGGATGTTTTTCTGAAAGAAGAGGGAATCAAGTTTTAGCCCCAATATTTTATCTGTATGGTATGTATTCTTTTCCTAGCAGTTCTCTTGCTATAACTATTCTTTGAATGTTTGTTGCTCCTTCAGCACCGACACAGTAGCTCATTATTCCCCTTAATCCCATCTCTAACGGGCATTCTTTCGTGTAGCCATACGCGCCCAGCCAAATCATCACATGCTTATACACGTCAAAAGCAAAGTGCGGCGCAATAAGTTTGCAAGCGGCAATCATCCTGCTCACTTCCAATGGCGTAAATTTGTTTTCCTTGTAACGTTTGTCTTGCATCCACGCCGTGCGATAGACAAGCGAACGCAAAGCCTCAAGCTGCGCCCAATCATCAGCCAACTCAAACTGTATCCCCTCAAACTTGCCGATGGGTCTGCCAAACGCTTTCCGCTCCTTAATGTAATTCATACCGATTTCAAGCGCCCGCTGAGCCGCACCAACGCAAACAGCAGCTATCAAAATCCGCGCATTATCAAAGCCTTCCATAGTCAAATAAAAGCCCTTATCCACCTCACCAATGCGATAGGAATCTGGCACTTGCACGTCTTTCATCATGAAACCGCCGGTAGAAATCGCCATCCTACCCATGTCCTCAAACCGCTTGTTAATCTCAACGCCCGGAGCATCCATAGGCAAATAGAAACCAGTCATTCCACGATGTATAGCTTCTGGCGGCGCAGGCGAAGTTCGGGCTATAACGAAGTAGCCTCCGCCAAGTTTTTTCGCTTCTTCAGTTCCACTAATGTACATTTTCTCACCATCAAGAACCCAACCGTCGCCGTCTCTCCGCGCTGTAGACTTAAAAGCGGCAACATCAGAGCCGCCGCCACTTTCTGTTGAGGCAATACCTATGAACGCTTCGCCCTTGATAGCCTTTCGAATAACAGCCTCACGCACCTCTTCACTACAATAGCGGTCAACAACAAAACCCCAAGACGATTCAACAAGCCAAAGCACAGGCAAAGCAATACTCACATCAGCGTAACTAAGTTCTTCAGCAGCAATACACGCCGTAACCCAGTCAACTTCTGCTCCGCCGTGTTCCTGTGGCACGGTCATGAGCAGCAGGTTCATATCAGCTAAGCCTTTGATGATTTCCCTTGGAATTTCGCCTTTGCTGTCCATGTCTCGAATTTTTTCCAAAGGGAGTTCTTTCTGGCACCATTCTCGCAAAGACCTTTGGAAAAGTTTCTGCTCTTCATTAAAGCTGAAATCCACCATACGCATATCTCCTTATTGAAGCAAGAAGTATTTTCGCCATCACATATAAGGATTAAGGGTGTGTAGAGCAGAACAAGACATAAGTCAAAAGAAACAAAGCTTCAAGATGCGAATCGTCTTCGATTGACTTAAATATTTGATAACAAAATCAGAGAGTTGGTGAAATACCTTGAATCTGTTTCTGTTTCTCCTAGTCTGGGGTTTTCTGTGGTACATTCCAATCCCGCCCCGAAGGTTTAATTGGAGGGCACTTTCTCGCATCGTTTCGCTTCTTATAGGCTTGCTACTTTTCTTTATAATTCAGCTTTTCGAAACTCCATTGAGTATTTTCGTTTACTTACTGATTTTCCTCAGACTCTTCGTCGCCTTCGTTGAATCTGCTTTCTTGTTGAGACGTGTTAACCTAGAAAATGATGATTCAACAAGCCATTATCCTCGCCGCCGTTTCCCATGGAAAGCCTCTTTGAAAATTCAAAGGAAAATAGTTGGGGTTCTTTTTCTCATCTATCTGCTTTCAGCTTCTACAATGATAATTTTCGGACAAATTCAGCGAGTGTCAAATGCTGCATATTTCAACAACAATTTCGTAAAGTCGGGTTCTGGCTTGCCGTTTAACGGCACTATCCCGGATAATATGGTGCGCCTCGTCACAGAGGAACTTGCCCGGTCCATTGCAAGGCGGCACATGTCCGCATTCGGAAGCAACATGCGCATCTTGGATTGTCACATAACAAAATCTCCTAAAGGAAAACTTGTTTGGGTGGCCGCTATTGGTTCAACTAACGTTCTAGCGGAGAATTATGTTAAAGGTTTCGTGATAATAGATGCAACTGACCCAACCGCAACTCCGGAATTAGTGCAGAGCGAATTTGTTGTAGGAGAGGAACTCTGGTGGGATCATGACATCCATTTCCGCTCATACATGGGGGACATGGCAAAAAGCTACGGTGTTGCCTACGCAACATGGAATGTGACTTCAAATAATCTGGCCTACGTTCTAACACGTTATAACGTAGGTTTTGACCTTATCAGAATATATGAGACGCCTCTTGTTTACGATTCACAAGGCAACACATACCGTGAAACAAACTCATCTAATATCCCATTCTGGATTACGCAAATCTACGATGAGAATTGGCTGGAAGAAATGATAAACGAAATGGGATCTTTCCGAAGAGGCGACGGCTTTGACTATTGGGCTGGTGGTCTCTTATGGATAATTCCACCAAGTCGCGAACGCTTCCAAATGACAGAGGACACACGCTACGTTGTTGATCCAAAAACAAACGATAGTGTGGCTCTTGTCTGTGTTAACCCGGTTGGAAATCAAAGAACTTTGGCTGGCGTGTTCAAAGCCACACGAGAGGGCGTTTTCTTTTACGACTTCAAATTAGCCGACTACATTTCTGGTATGACAGCTGAAGACTTGGTTGAAGGAAGACTGCCCAAACCGGCTATGGGCATTTACCACGCGGAAATGCCCTTGCTTTACCCAGTTGAAATCTCGCCAAGCAATCAAAGACTTGTGTGGTATGTGCCGATTTATTGGCGTGAAGGCACCTATGAACCGGATGAAACCATATATTTAGCAGGATTTGCAATTGTCGACGCGTCAGAAACCAATGATATAGTCATAACAATGAATGGGGAAGGATTAACAAGCGAACAGCTAGTACGCAACACACGGTTAGACTTCATAAAGTTGTTCGGCGCGATAACATACGTTGAACTCAACGCAACGGTTCAGAATAAATATGAATATGTTGAAGATGGCACAACCCACATAGTTTTACAATTAGACAACGACACCTATCCATGGGTGGAAGCAACCCCAAAAGATATTCCAAACCTCCAATGGAACGAATTGATGGCAACTAAACTAGGGGACTACGTGACCATGCATATTGAAAAACGCGGAGACCGATGGATAATAAGAGACTTCAATTTAAAAATCCCATAATGTCAATCCTAGTAGTTACTTTAATAAACTGAAACTTTAGCCACTCTATTTATCTTCAGAAACTCTGGAATTAATTCCCCTGGAATTTTTTTCTCGGCAATCAACGTGAGTTTCGGCTCAGGCGATAGCTCCGGGTCGTCCACAATTGCTTGCCTTATACTCAGACCACTTTTTGCAAGTATCATGGCGGAACTTGCCAGTATACTAGGTATTCTTGCATCAACGGGTGTTATTTCTACAACTCCTAGATTTAGGTGCTTGGCAATTTCTTTTAGTGATGCATGCATGCCTAAAGTACGTGTTAGACGAGGCTTTAAAATGCAAGAAAACTGGCGAAAAGAAAGTTATCGCAATGAATTACAGCGGTCACGGCTTACTTGACCTAACGGCTTATGAACAATTTCTTGCTGGCAAACTAGTGAATTATGAACCAGAAAAAATTGAAGTTCCCATCTTCAGTCATTAAAAGGTGAAAGAACAAGTGACATTCACCGTTTTGACAGAGAAACCAGATTTAAAAATAGCTTTGGTGCCGATTGACGAGCTTAAACCTCACGAAAAAGGCTCTCCACTTTATCTGGAACTGCTTAAGCAGGAAATTCTTAGGGATGGTGTATTGAAGTATCCAATTATAGCGGATGAAAAAACGCATGTGATCCTAGATGGAATGCAACGTTGGCTTGCATTAAAAAGCCTCGGCTACTCGCTAATACCAGTTATGTTTATCAATGCTTTTCAGAATCCAAAAATACATGTTGGAAGAAGAAGAAGCCATCGATATGTAAGTAATTCAGATGAAGAAATAACCATTGAAAAAGTCATCTCGGCTGGACTTAGCGGACGCCTCATGAAGCCACGTTCAACAAGACATTTCTTCCCTTTTTCAAAATTTCAACAAATCAATTATTCATTACACTTACTGAGAAAGTGTGCTATACAAGATGTTTCAAAATATCTTGCCAGAATAACTAGAGCAGAATGCAAATTAGCCATTAAAGAGTGGCTGGAGGAAATATCTGAGGAATTAGAGTTTCTTACAAAAAGAAAAGAAGAAGTGGAAAGAGAGATGGAGGAGTTCCTAAACAGAATTAAGAATTTAGACAATAACTTTTCAACATTTTAAGGTTTTTTCCAATGTCCAGTAATCAAATGAAGTTTTTAGCAAAAACTCCATAGAGCCGATGAAATCGAAGCCGTTATCAAAGTTTTGTAAGGCGTTCACATATCATGAAACTAATCACTTTTCTACTTAAGGTTTATATGGAATGATTAAGTAGTATTGAACCCCGCTTAATTGGAGTTTTGATGGGGAACCGTCATCATGCAGAAAATTAAAGTTGTTATAATGGGCGCGGCTGGCAGGGACTTTCACAACTTTAACGTCTATTTCAGAAATAACAGCGCCTATGAAGTTGTGGCTTTCACAGCCACACAGATTCCTGGCATAGAAGGCAGAACATATCCACCGGAGCTTGCGGGTCCAAACTATCCGAAAGGTATACCAATTTATCCGGAAGAAGAACTGCCAAAACTAATACAAGAACACGGCATTGACCAAGTTATATTCGCCTACAGCGACGTTTCACATGAATATGTTATGCATAAGGCTTCAATAGTATTAGCAAGTGGTGCAGACTTCCGCTTAATGGGACCGAAAACGACAATGCTCAGGGCAAAAGTTCCAGTTGTTTCGGTGGGCGCCGTCAGAACAGGATCTGGAAAAAGCCAAACTTCAAGGCAAGTCGCAAAAATTTTGAAAAACAAAGGTTTGAGAGTCGTGGTTGTTAGGCATCCCATGCCCTACGGAGACTTAAGAAAGCAGGTTTGTCAACGTTTTGCTTCATATGAAGATTTGGACAAATATGAATGCACAATTGAAGAAAGAGAGGAATATGAACCCCACATCGACAACGGCATAATCGTCTACGCGGGAGTTGACTACGAAAAAATTCTAAGAGAAGCTGAAAAGGAAGCTGATGTTATCGTCTGGGATGGGGGCAACAACGACTTGCCATTCTACAAGCCGGACTTGCACATTGTTGTAGCTGATCCACACAGGGCTGGACATGAAGTCGCTTATCATCCTGGTGAGGCTAATTTGCGGATGGCAAACGTTGTAATAATAAACAAGGTTGACACGGCGGATCCGCAAAACGTAAAGCAGGTTAAAGAGAACGTAAAGATGGTTAATCCAAAGGCCATAATCTTAGATGCGGCTTCGCCCATAACAGCTGATAAACCCGAGTTAATCAAAGGAAAACGCGCTTTAGTGATCGAGGATGGGCCAACACTTACGCATGGCAACATGCCCTATGGGGCTGGAACAATAATGGCGCAAAGATTAGGGGCGAAGGAAATTGTGGACCCGAAACCGTATGCTGTTGGTTCAATAAAGGAAACTTATAAGAAATACGTGCATTTAGGGACAATTCTTCCAGCGATTGGCTACGGTGAAAAGCAAATAGCCGAGCTTAAGGAAACTATTGATCGTACACCTTGCGATGTTGTGGTAATTGGCACCCCCATCGACTTGAGAAGAGTTATGACCATTAACAAGCCAACGGTGAGAGTTAATTATGAACTTCAAGTTTTAGGGCCGTTTTCGCTTGAGCAGGTTTTGGAAGATTTCCTTCAGAGAGGCAAAAAATAATGAGCGGTGAAGAAGCGGAAATCTCGCATATAAAAATAAAATTCATAATCGAAGGATTAGGCGAAGCGGAAGGAGAGCTTGTACGTTTTTTGGCGCCAAGAACCATAGATACGTTAGTTAGGAAGCTTCCAATTGAGGGCAGGGCAGCCTTATGGAAGGAAGAAGTGTATTTTGAAACTCCGATTAAGATGGGAGAAGAGAAAGCGAAAGGCACTGTTGAAAAGGGAACCATTGCGTTTTGGCCTATGGGAAGCGCTATATGCATATTCTATGGAGAATCGCAACCTTACAGTCCTGTAAGCATTCTTGGCGAGATAACGAAGAATCTTGAATTGTTTAGTAGTGTGAAGAGTGGTACGAAAATTAGAGTGGAGAAATGCTAGAGCCTAAGCTGTGAGCAGTTTCTTTTTTGCTATTATCTTTTCTATTTTCTTTTTCGCATCGATTTTTTGGTATATCTCCAGTGCTTGGTTTAGTAGCGAGTAGGCTTTTTCTTTGTCGCCTTCCTCGTTTCTGTCCAGATACATTAAGCCATATTCGTATAAGAGTTCAGCGAATTGATACACGTACCATTTTTGTGCATTTAGGGATTTGTATCCTTGAAGGCTTTTTTCGAAATGCTGTATGGATTGTTCCCAGTTTTTCTGCTCTCTATAAAGCATTGCCTTCAACATTTCAGCGTATGAAATAAGTAGTCTGTTTTTTGTTTTTGCTGCATGCTCATAGGTTTTTTCAATCAGTCCATTGGCTTTTTCAATTTCACCTTTTTTAAGATATAATCTCGTCATGGCTGGAAATGTCCAAGCAAGCTGAGAATCTGTATCTCCTGCGTTTTCATAGATGCTGTTGTTTTCGTTGAAGTATTTCTCAGCTTCCACATGGTCTTCCATTTCCATAAATAACTCTCCAAGCCAATAAGCAGCTTCTCCAGAAATTGATATTCTTTAACTTTTTTCGCAATGTCAAGCGATTCCCTCAGATATTGAAGGCTTTTGTCCCATTCCCCCAAAAAAAGATAACACATTCCGAGACCTGTCATTGAGCCTCCGATATGGACGGAGTGTTTGATTCTTTTGGCTAATGCTAAAACTTCCTCGTATGTGGAAATGGCTTTCTGCACCTCTCCCATAAACGCATATGATGCTGCCAGCATTGAATCAAGCCATGGTAAGCCGTATAAGGTTCCAACTTTTTTTGCGTATTCTGATCCTTTTTGAGCAGTTTCAAACATCTTTTGGAGTTCCCCTTTAAGCCCATAAGCATTAGAAAGGTTGTTGTACAGACGGATGACGTTGCCTATATCGTTGTTTTCGAGAGCTATTTTCAGTCCCTGTTCAAAGTGTTCTATCGCTTTTTCGAATTCTCCGGAGTGCAAACTTGATATTCCCATATTGGCATAGCAGCCCGCAAGAACTTTGGCGTCACCCAATCTCTTGGCGAGTTCAAAGGCTTTCTGTGTCCAAGGCAAAACTCTAGCAGACTCTCCAGCTCGCCAAAGCATGTGAGCGATATCTTCATATAAACCGGCTAATTCCACATTCTCAGGCTCTTTTTCAAGTATTTCCAAAGCCACACGATGATGATCAGAAGCCTTGTCCCTGTCCCCAACGACGGACCAGAAACCATATGCCATTTTTCCATGAAGCCTTGCAATGTTTTTCTTATCTCCCAGCTGATTCCATAACGTTAACGATTTATCCAAATACTCCATACAAGCATCAAATTCTCCCATCCACCCCTTAAGGTCGCCAAGCCTCTCAACTATACGAACCTTCTCTTCAAGATTGTCTCCCTTTTCTTCGATAAGTTCAAGGGCGTGCTGAAGATAGGAAAAAGCCTCATTATGAGCGTATACCTTCTGTGCTTTTTCCCCAGCTTTCAAAAAGTAGTCAAGCGCTTTCTCTTTGTCACCGCCCTCTAGAAAATGATAGGCAAGTTCTCCTAAATGTTCATCAATCTTTTTAGCGTAAACCTTCTCTAAAGCGCATCCGACAACGCTGTGAAGCCTCTTATGCCTTAAGTGGCTAACTTCCTCATGCACAACATCTCTTACTATAACATCGGCAAAGCAGTACACGTCTTCCCCACGAATGATCTTCTCCTTAATCAGTTCTGTTTTCAGTATTTTCTCCATTATTTCAAGCAATTTATTCTCTTCAATACCAGTAACTCCGCACAACGCCTCAAAAGTGAAATCATTTCCAACAAAAGAAGCCAGAGTCAAAACATTTTGGCATTCATCATCTAACCGACTTATTCTCGCCTTTATAACGCTCTTAACAGTTTTAGGAAACTCGATCTTTGAAACTTCCTTAATCTTCCATCGATTCTCCTCACGAAAGATAACCTCTTCTTCCTTGAGAGACTTTATCACCTCTTCAACAAAGAAGGGGTTACCTCTCGTTCTCTCATAGACAAGTTCACAAAACTCTCTTGGAACATCGTCTTGCTCCAAAATCTGCTTAATCATCTCCAGAACATCATTGAAAGACATGCGTTTCAATTGGGCAGATTGAAGCAAACGCTCTCTATTCAATTCTGTCAAAACAGGAGACAAAGGATGTCGTTCATCAATGTCAGTGTCACGGTACGCACCCAAAAGAAGCAAAGGCTCCCTGTAAACACCCCGAGCCAAGTAATGCAGTAACAAAAGCGAGGACTGATCAGTCCATTGCAAATCATCAAGAATTATCAGTAATGGAGTTTCTTTAGAAAGGTTAATCATGAATTGCGAAACTGCTTCAAAAAGCCTGTCACGCTCCTGCTCGGGACTTATAGGTAGGGACTGAGGAATTGTGCCAAGCTTCTGTTTGATTTCTGGAACTAGCTTACAAACTTCGCTCGGATAAAAGCCAATTACTCTATACAACTGCTCGGGAGTGCAGACTTGCAAATAATCTTTGATCACCTCGTTCCAGAGAACATAAGGAGGCACACCATCCATCCTGAACAATGCTGGACACCTTCCATACAAAACCTGCATTCCACGCAGGCGTGCATAAGCCCCCAACTCCCTGGTTAACCTTGTCTTACCGATTCCAGCCTCTCCATAAAGAAAAACAAGGCCACCTTCACGCCGCACTGCCCTATCAACAGTCTCTCTGAGGAGATTCATCTCTTCAACTCTATCGATGAGTTGAGTCTCTCTCACAGCAGAAGGACGCGGAGGTGGAACCACAAAGCTTGGTTTATGAGAAGGAACATAAACTTCTCTTAAGAAGCCTTCAGCTATTTCTCTTAGCACGTTAAGCAAATCCGCTGCATTCTGATATCTTTTCGTTGGCTCCTTTTCTAGAAGCTTCATGATACACTCGGCCAAAGCTTGTTGAACCTTAGGATTCAACTTGTTCGGCGAAATTGGATAGTCGTGAATGTGACTGAAAATAATTTTTACAGAGTCTTCGCCTAGGAAAGGCGGTCTTCCAGTGACAGCTTCATAAAGTACTGCGCCAAGGGAGTAAAGGTCAGATCTAGCGTCTGCACCTTTTCCTAATGCTATTTCTGGAGCAACATAGGCAACTGTGCCCACTATTACTCCTTCCTGAGTGATGCTGGGCTGACCTAGCATTTTGGCCAAACCGAAATCCATCAGTTTCGCAGTACCCTCTTGAGTAATCAGAATATTTTCTGGCTTAACGTCACGATGGAGAACACCTTGAGAGTGCGCATACTGAAGAGCATTACAAACATCTATGCCTATTCTCAGGACTGTTTGTATGTCGCATTTGCCTTCAGGATATGTTCCCATAAGCTCGCGTAGACTCATTCCATCAACAAACTCGAGGACAAAAAACTGTTTTCCATCTTCTTTTCCAATGTCGTGGATGGTAGCAATGTTTGGATGGTTAAGTTTCGCTACTGCCTGCGCCTCAAGCATAAAACGTGAATATGCCTCTTCGCTTGAAACTGCACTCTTAAGCATTTTAATTGCAACAACACGGTTCAATGCCGTATCTCTAGCTTTATATACAACACCTTTCCCGCCTTCGCCAAGTTTTTTGAGAGTAACGTACCTACCGCTCTGCAGATATTCACGAGAGGACAAAAGTTTCCCTCTTGAGCTTTAATTAACTTGTTATCTTCTCTAATCTTAAAAAGTTACCCAATCAGAGGAACACGCTTTCGCTCCAGCTACTTAAAAGCCTTTCACATTCTTGTTTTACTTCTTTTTTCCGACTTTTCTTCTTCAATGTTTTAAGGAATTCTACGCGTTTTTCCACCGAGCGTTTTTCTGCCTCACCGCCAAAGTAAAGCTTGCCCTCAATGAATTCTTTCATGTGATTGGCTTTTTGTATGAAAAGGCTGGCAGCGTCAACAGGGTTTTCTACAGCGTATTTATTCGCCCAAATTGCCGCTTCTGCCTCGCGAAGTTGGGTTAAGCCATCAATTTCTATTATGCTGCGAATATACGTTCTTAAAGAATCGTAGTAGCCAACCGCTTTAATCAGTTTAAGTGCTTGGCTAACTTTCTGCTTGAAGATTGGACTTCCCTTAACTTTTAATCGATGTTTATAGCCCTTATCAATGAGTTCTTTGGCTTTTTTGAGCTCTTCACCAGTATAGATTCTTTGGGGAAATTCCAATTAGACTTTAAACTCCTTGTAATTGATAAGAAAACCTACGAAGTTTAGTCTGCCTTGTATATTTTGATGTTGTGGTTTCCGCCAACCAGTTGGATTACGCCGTTCTCTTCTAACTGTTCCAAGAAGTCTTTCGCCGCACTTATTCGTATGTTAAACCGCGAAGCAACCGCGTAAGGTGTTAAAACATGCATTTTCTTTAATTCGCCAACAATTTTTTCGTTCTTCGGGTCTGGCGGAATTATTCCAGAAGGCTTCCTTTCTTTCGATGGCGCTGCTGTTTTTTCCTTCTTCTTTTTGTCTTCCTCGTCCTTTTTAGTTTGCATGCGCTCCATTTGCTTTAGGCCAAGCTTCTTTTTCCCACCCATCCTTATCAGCTTCCAATAACTGAAATCGTTTCGTGGTTCTTTAGGTTTTCTACGCTTAGGCGTACTGTGTTATTTCAACTTTATGCTTGCCTTGCCACTCCTTAATTGACATTCCAAGTTTTCTTTCAATTTGGGGGCGGTGAATAGAATTCATAGTGCAGAATGGAATGATGCGTCCGTCAGGCACCGCATAGTGAATTACACAGCGTTGAACTCGCTCCAAATCGAAGTTGTACGGGTCCATGAAATGCATCGCAGAAAGCAATATAGCCTTCCTTTGCAGGTCGCCTAACGCTTCGTAGCTTCCTTCCCTTATGACACGCCAAACATGCTTCCTTAAGAAACTGAATTTTATGTATCTTAATGCTCCAACTAAATGCAGTTTGGCTTTGTTTTTGTTTCCCTTTGATGCATCATCATAGACCTTTTTCATAACGTCAACGAATTTGTCTACGTTTCCATAACGCGTGATGGGGATGATTTCGCCATTTTCAATAAATACATATGTTGCCATACCACAGTGCGGATGTGCCGTAAACTCTACGTAACGCTTGTCTTTTAATGCTCCAACAGCCTTTGAAATTGGCACAACCGTTGGCACTGGATAGAAGTCTGAAACTTTTATTTTGCCGTTTGTTTGTTCTTCCACAAGCCGCATGAAGTCAGGAATCGTGATGCGCATTTTATCCCGTTCTCTCTGCGGGAGTCTTCCACAGAGGGAGACTGGTTGAACGTTTATGCACCTTATTACGTCGAAGTTTTGGACTGCGAAGCGTATGATGTCGCCGAGTTGGTTGTCGTTCACGCCTTTAATCAACGTGACAACTAGAACCATGCTGTTGATTCCAGCTTTGCGACAGTTTTCAATAGCCTTCATCTTAATATCTAAAAGGTCGATTCCGCGGATGAATTTGTAAACTTCTTGCGTTAAACCGTCAAACTGCAAATAAATGGTGCTCATTCCTGCTTCTTTGAGCCCTTTGCAATAGTCCACGCTTTGTGCAAGTCGAAGACCATTCGTATTAACCTCAACATGACGAAAACCAAGCTCCTTCGCCATTCGAATAAGTTCGAAAAGATCATTGCGAACAGTTGGCTCACCGCCAGAAAACTGTAATGCCGTGGCTGGAACAGGTTCGTTTTTGCGAAGGTTTTCCAGCATGCTTCCAATTTCTTCTTTGGTTGGTTCATACACGTATCCAGCAGCTGCAGCGTTTGCAAAACAAACTGGACATTTAAGGTTGCAACGGTTTGTGACATCAATTATCGCCAATGCTGTGTGGGATTTGTGTTGTGGACATATTCCGCAGTCATATGGACAGCCATTAACGGTTTTGGTTCGTGGATTCTTTAAACCGTCACCGTCGTATCTGAACCTTTCAGCACGCAAGTACTGTTCATAATCAGACCAGTAAACATCTTGGAAAAAGCCATGTTCTGGGCATTCCTTTTTAATGAAGACTTTGCCGTCCTCTTCGAAAATCGTAGCGTCTAATACTTTTAGACATTCGGGACATATGCTCTTAGTTTCTTTAATGAACCGCATGTTTTCACCATGCTGTTTGCAATTATGTTTTAAAGGTTCTAAGGATAGGATATAATAAGGTTTCCAAACTTTTCATAAGGTGATTGAGGGGAATAAATTGTCAATAAGCGAAGATACAAGACAAGTTTTACGTGAAATTGGGTTAAACGCTTACGAAATCGACGCTTACGTTGCTCTACTGGAGGGCGGGCAAATGACAGCCATGGAAATAAGCAAAAAAGCAAAATTACCCTACTCGAAAATCTACGAGGTTCTAAACTCGCTTAAAAATAATGGATGGGTCAAAAGCGTTGAAGCCCGCCCAACTAAATATTATCCAATACAGCCACTCGAAGCCTTGGCAACCGCAAAGATCAGGCTTGAAGACAAATACGTGGGTTGGGAGCAAACAATTGCTAGAGAGTTGCAACCTTTATATGAGAAGCGAGAGCTTGTGGAACGCCCAGACATATTAATACTGCACGGTCAACAAGGGGTAATGGCTAAGCTTGAAGAGACCTTAAAAAAAGCCGCAAAAGAGATAATGATTGCTGCACCAGAATTCGCAAAAAACACAATTACTTCAGCAACATTTTTCCTAGAAGGCTTGCAGAAAACCCGTGTGAATATCAAGCTTATGGTTGCGGGGAAAGCTGAGGACTGGAAGAATCTAAAGGGATTAGCTGGCATAGGCGAGTTAAGAGTTAGAGATCAAATGTTTGGAGGAGGCATTATTGTAGATGGAAAAGAAGCCATACTGTTTTTGGGCGAAGAAAAACCAAGCCTAGTAATATGGAGTAATCATGTTGGTTTGGTGCGGTTTGCAAGGGAATATTTCCAGTTTCTCTGGGATTCCTCGAGAAAATTGAACTAAGGAAATAAATGTTTCCAGATTTTGAAAAAAGAAGGAAGAAAATTGGGAAAGCTATCTGCTCATAACTTTTTTAGCGGCAATTTCAATGTCTTCGGCTTTGATGGTTTTTCTTCCTGCGTGCATTGCAAAATCTAGGGCTTCTTTGGCGATTTTTGTGCCAATTTCCTCCAACGCTTTGGCTAGTTCTTTTGCCGCTGCTTCGCTTACCCTGTCGGCTCCAGCCTTTTTGCATAGTCTATGCATGGGAGCTACAGCCAATTCTAAATCAACCATAAAGACTCCTCTGTAGCCTCTTTTTCTGTTTAAAGCAATATTTAACGTTTGTTGTTCTTTATTTGCTGAAAATTGCCACTAACATTTGAGGTTATTCAGATAGAGGAGGAAGTTATAAAAGCAAAATTCGGGTTAGTTTAGTGAAAACCGTGATTTCAAATGAAGTTTGTTGATGCTCATATACATCTTTCAGACGAGGAATATTCTGGAAGCATTGAAGAAATTATGGCTGAAGCCAAAGACTCTAATGTTGTTGCACTGGTTTCAAATTCTATGGATTTGGAAACAAGTATTAGAAGCTTAAAACTGGCTGAACAATATTCGGGGATGGTTTATGCTGCTTTGGGGATTCATCCTTGGAACGTGAATGCTGTAACGGAAGACGAGTTTCAGCAAACAATCGAGTTGGTTTCTGAGAAAAGGCAGAACAAGGCGTTGATTGCCATAGGTGAGATAGGGTTAGACCACAAGTACGTGGAGATATGGGATAAGCAGCTTATGGTTTTTAATGAAATGTTGCGTTTGGCTGAAAAACTTGATTTGCCGGTTATAATTCATTCCCGTGGTACAACAGAGCAAATTGTTGAGATGCTTCCATCTTACAATCTTAAAAAGGTCTTGTTGCACTGGTTTAGTAACCCGATAAGCGTGTTATCAAAAGTTGTAGAGAATGGATATTATATTACTGAGGGGCCGCCGACAGTCTACTCTAATGGCATACGTGAAGTTGTGAGGAGAATACCGTTAACCAATTTGTTGACAGAAACTGATGGACCTATTCGCTTTTTTAAACAACCTTTTGATGGTAAAAAGACAACGCCAGCCTTCATCCCAACAGTGGTCAAAGCAATAGCAGAAATAAAAAAGGTAGACGCTACACTTGTTGCCGAGCAAATAAAGAAGAATTTTGAGGCATTTTTCGGAGTAAAGTTAAATTAGTCTTATTGCTTTATGAGAGTTTACTTTAATGTTACTATTAACTGCTGGAGGATGAAGTAACTGGTGAGTGCTTGGGTGAACCTAAGGTTTGGGGAGTGTGCGGACGGAACAGATTAAGCGGATAGCAAGGGAACTTATTAGACGTTTTCCAGACAAATTTTCTGATAGTTTTGATAACAACAAACGTGCCGTTGACACGCTTATACAAGGAGCAACGACAAAAGTGAGGAATCAGATTGCTGGGTACATAACACATGCTTTTGCCAGTATACAAACGGCACCCTCATCAAACGAAAATGTGGAAGAAGACGAGGCTGAAAGCAAATGATGGATAAATACAGAAGAGGATGGGCGCTCCGATACTTGCGAGAAGCAAAAGCCGAACTTGAGGCAGCAAAAAAAATACCCTATATGGCTCCCAGCCTAGTTTTAGAAGCCATTAGAAAAGCTCGAAATGCCATCTACTACAGCCTAGGAGAACCAGCCTTCATAGAAATCGTCATAAGGGAAGCCGCAGAAAAAGCGCAGACAATAGACGACCCATTTTTAAGAACCCTAGTGGAAATTGAAGGAACAGTGCAGCAGTTACTGCAAGTGGAAGAAGTGGACGGAGAAAAAGCCATGAAACAAGCAGACAACTTAGTACAGTTAGCCTCAGACATAGTTGAAATTTTGACAGGAGAAAAAATAGAAGATTAAAGAAAATTATAGTTTTTCAACAGCCTTAGAAATGCGGTCTAAAGCTTTTTGGATATTTCCAATGGAGTTGGCAAATGACAAGCGCAGATAGCCTTCGCCATATTTTCCAAAAGATGTACCGGACAAAACCGCAACGCCAGCCTCTTTAAGCAAGTAGTCTCCAAGTTCACGGCAGTTCATACCTGTTCCAGTTATGTTTGGAAACACGTAGAAGGCTCCTCGCGGTTTCTTGCACGTTATGCCCTTAATATCGTTCAAACCTGAAACTATGACTTCTCTCCGCTTCTTGAACTCTGCATCCATCCTTTCTGGTTCAGCTTGAGAACCCTTCAATGCTTCAATGCCAGCTATTTGAGTGAACGTGCATGTGCAAGAGTTAGAGTTAGTCTGGAGTTGGGCAACTTTCTGGGCTAAGTCCTTTCGCATTACGCCGTAGCCAAGTCTCCAACCAGTCATCGCATAAGTTTTCGAAAAGCCATCCAATAAAATCGTTTTTTCCTTCATTCCTGGAAGCGAAGCAATGCTTTCATGCGTTCCTTCATAGATTATTCTGCTGTAAATCTCATCCGAAAGCACAAAGACATCATCTCTGTCAGAAATGCAGTCAGCTATGGCTTTCAAATCATCTATCGTTAAAACTCCGCCGGTCGGGTTTTCCGGCGAATTCAAAATAATCATTTTAGTCTTTTTTGTTATCTTTTCCTCAACATACTCTGGGTCAAGCCTGAAATCATTCTCCTCCTTGAGCGGTATAGGCACTGGTTTAGCCCCGACAAAGTTCACCACGGATTCGTAGATTGGAAAGCCTGGGTTTGGATAAAGTACTTCTTCACCGGGATTTACTAATGCTAATATGCTGAAGAACATTATTGGTTTGGCACCTGGGGTTACAACAACTTCGTCTGGATCTGCTTTTATGCCTCTGGTTTTTGAGATGTATTGTGCGATGGTTTCTCTTAGTTCAGGGATTCCGGCGGATGGACCATAATGGGTATAGCCTGCATTGAGGGCTTTTATCGCTGCTTCTTTGACGTTTTTTGGCGTGTCAAAATCAGGTTCACCGATTTCTAAGTGTACAACATCTTTTCCTTGCTTTTCAAGTGCCTTCGCTTTTGCAAGCACTTCGAAGGCTGTTTCTGTTCCTAAAGTCTCCATTCTTTTCGCAAAGATAGAGTCCACTTAAATCACCTAGATTTTAAAGGAAATTAAAAGGTAAAAGATAAGGGGTATTTAACTATTGCAGCTTAGCCAACCATAAATTAATGTTTAAAATTGCTTTGATAACGGTCGCACTTTCACTACTTCTGGATTAACTAGGTTTGGCGGTTTTCTCCCTTCAAAGAACGCGACGAGGTTTTCTGCAACCATTTCAGCCATTTTGGAGCGAGTTTCATAGCTTGCACTTGATATGTGCGGAGCAACAACCACATTGTCAAGCTTAAGCAAAGGATTATCCACGGGTATGGGTTCTTGCTCGAAAACGTCAAGTCCAGCACCAGCTATTCTGCCCTCTTTTAAGGCTTCATACAAGGCTTTCTCATCAACAACAGGTCCACGGGAATTGTTGATTAAGTAAGCGGTTTTCTTCATTAGCTTAAGTTTCTCTGTATTTACCAGATGATAAGTTTCTTTCATTAACGGAACATGAATGCTAACAAAGTCTGATTCCTTAAAAAGCGTGTCCAAGTCAACTTTTTTTGCACCTAACTCTTTTTCCATTTCAGGTCTAGGCACAACATCGTAAAAGAGAATTTTCATGTTGAAACCTGTAGCCCTTTTCGCAACTCCAAAGCCAATTCTTCCAGCGCCTACGATGCCTATGGTTGCTCCGTGAATATCTCTGCCCTGCATCATGCTGGGATGCCAGCCAACCTTCCATTGCCCAGTGCGGACGTATTTGTCTGCTTCAACAACACGCCTTGCAATAGCCATCAAAAGCGCCCATGCGAAATCTGCTGTTGTATCAGTCAAAACTTCCGGCGTGTTTGTAACGTATATGCCTCTTTTCGTAGCTTCTTGCACATCTATGTTGTCGAATCCCACAGCCATTTGCGCGACAATCTTTAGTTTTGGTGCGGCGTCAAAAACTTCAGCGTCTATTTTGTCGGATAAGAGTGAAGCAAGCGCGTCAACGTTCTTGGCTTTTTCTATTATAAGTTTTTTTGGCGGTGGAGCATATTCAGTCCAGACTTCAGTGTCAAAATATTTTTTAATTATTTTTAGACCTCGTTCGGGAAGTT
>Ga0210051_1000664_pt1 | contig 32848 bp, 23 predicted proteins | sample CryGey092014_all_FD_185464 | JGI IMG/M metagenome (GOLD analysis project Ga0210051, IMG submission 185464) | Groundwater microbial communities from aquifer - Crystal Geyser CG23_combo_of_CG06-09_8/20/14_all (SPAdes) (version 2) | ecosystem: Environmental > Aquatic > Deep subsurface > Groundwater...
AAATATAACCTTCTGCGGGATGGCGGTATTACTTTCGGTTGTTATCTGCTTTTTAATAAGCAGGAATACCTTTTCAGCGACATTAATGCCGGCTTGTTTCAAACGGAAACGATCATTAAGGACGGCACCGTTATCTCGGGTGACCTTTTTCAGGAGATTGACGATGTGCTTACATTTATCACCAAGCACATAAACAAGGAATACATCATCACCGGGAAACCGGAACGGGAAGAACGGTGGGATTATCCTCTCGACGCCCTCAGGGAAATCGTCATCAATATGATCGTTCATCGGGATTATCGCTCTCCTTCGAATTCGATCATCAAGATATTCCCGGACAGAATTGAATTCTATAACCCAGGGAAGTTGATGCCGGGCGTCACTATAGAGCGATTGCTCCGCGGCGATTATCTTTCCGTGGCAAGAAACAAACAGATCGCCAGGATTTTCAAAGAAGCTAACGAAATTGAACAGTACGGCTCAGGGATAGAGCGGATTATCAATTCCTGCCTCGCTTACAATCTGCCGCATCCAAAATTTGAGGAAATTGCCGTGGGTGTCAGGGTGACAGTGTTCAAAGCCACCCGGAAAACTAGGGTGAAAACTAGGGTGAAAACTAGGATGGAGACTAGGATGAAAACTAGGACGGAAACTAAGGTGGAAACAAGCGAGGCGATTTTGAATTTGATAAGGGGAAATCCTTCAATAACGAGAAAAGAGTTGGCGACTCACCTACATTTAACGATGAAGGGTATTGATTGGAATCTAAATAAATTAAAGAAGGAGGGTAGATTAAAACGTATTGGCCCTGACCGCGGTGGGTACTGGAACATAAAATGAGATGAAGATTGGAAACAAGAAATTGGAAAAATCTGATATGCAACCTGATTGGGTAAAGACATATTTAGGTGACGAAATTGCGCTGCTGTATGGTAGGGCCTTGCCGAAAAGCGACAGGACCGAAGGAAAATATCCTGTTTTTGGTTCGAACGGGATTGTGGGCTACCATAATGAAGCATTAGTAAAGGGGCCGGGGATTATTATTGGGCGAAAAGGTTCCTGCGGTGCTGTGCATTTTTCGACATCTGACTTTTGGCCTATAGACACCACCTATTATATTGCTTTAAGGAAGGATCACGATTGGCGCTTTATGGACTTTTTCTTGAGCACCTTTGGACTGAACGAGATGAACTCCCATAGCACCATTCCGGGTTTAAATAGAGAAAATGTTTACAAGCTTAAGTGTCATATCCCCCGCTTCCCCGAACAGCAAAAGATAGCTGCCGTTCTCTTCAAAATTCAAAAGGCGATTGAGATTCAGGAATCCATTATCGAGAAGACGCGGGAACTGAAAAAATCCACCCTGCACCATGTCTTTACTCACGGCCTGCTTGGAGAAAAGCTGAAGGAAACTGAGATTGGGCCAATACCGGAAAGTTGGTCTGTCCAGAGATTTGAAGAATTCGCGACATTACATAGAGGTTACGATTTACCAATCCAAGATCGAACCAGTGGTTCAGTTCCAATTGTTGGATCAAATGGCATTGTCGGGTATCACGATCAATCTAAAGTCAAGGGGCCTGGCGTGGTGACGGGTCGTAGTGGTTCGATAGGCATTTCCTATTATGTGGAGGGTGATTATTGGCCTTTGAACACAGGTTTATATGTCGAAGATTTTCATAGAAACGATTCCTTGTATGTTCATTATTTTTTCCAATTATTTGATTTTGGTCAATACGCGGCAGGTGTAAGCGTCCCAACTTTGAATAGAAACATTGTTCATGCTACATTGATATCTGTCCCTCAAATTGTAGAACAAAAGGAAATCGCTAATATCTTGAAGACCATAGACCAGAAAATTAATCTCCACAAGGTCAAGAAATCCACCCTGCAGGACCTTTTCAAAACAATGCTGAACAAGCTGATGACGGGCGAGATTCGGGTGAAGGACTTAGAGATGGAACTGCTAAATTTTACAGTGTAAATACCTGAAAGCGAGGATTATCCTATGGAACATATACCAGATATAAACCTTCTAAAAATACTGCTGGATAAAATTGCAAACCTCACTTTTGTCGCACAAGGAGGGTTTAAAGCAGTTTACAAGGGGACATACCGGGGGGAAACAGAAGCAATAAAAGTTGTGTGGATTCCTCAAGATTTGAATGGCGAAGATTTGCGAGACGAGATCGCAGGACGAGTCACCAGAGAGATAGAAGCGTTAAGAAAAATTGAAACACCCTTTATCGCCCGACTCGGGACATTCCTGCCACAGCTATTCAAGATCGGAGAGTATGAATATCTTATCTATAGCGAAGAGTTTTTGGATGGGAAAAATCTACGTTCTAAATTACAACAAAACCACAAACCTGATATTACGGAATTAAAAACATTAGCAGTATCAATATTTGAAGCTATTCGTATTCTGAAGGCCCATGATTTAATCCATCGTGATATCAAACCGGACAATATTATTGCGCTCAAAGACAATACAAGACCGTTTGTTATCCTTGATCTTGGGATTGCGTTCAAGTTGCATGGTTCGGGTTTGACGCGAAATCCTATATATCGGCCGGGTACTTTGCCATATATGGCTCCTGAGATGTTTAATCCTCACTTCAGAGATACTATAGATTACCGTAGCGATTTATATTCTGCAGGTGTAACTATTTACGAATATGCATCTGGTAAACATCCGATAGCTAAAAGGGGGGAGGACGACTACACAACGATGTACCGGATTGTCAAAGTAGCGCCCATCCCACTTGCATCTCACAGGCCCGATCTTCCGCCGGAGTTTTGTCAAATCATAGATCAGTTAATAAAAAAATTGCCGGCGCTTCGGCCATCAGTAATTGATACGCTTTCCAAAAAAATGGAGGAATTGTCATGAAACTATATGCTCAGCACGGATTCGGTCCTGGAGACAAAGTTCGCGAAGGGATAAGAGAAGGAATTATTGATGGTGTGATTTACAGCGCTCGCTATGAAAAACAAAGCAATATTACTAAAGATATTGAAGAAATTAAGCAATATGCAGAACGTTCCGATATTCTTTTAGACCCTGAAATATATGCTTGCTTTCATGCGGGTTTGCCTGATGCGCAACTTGGTGGCTTGACAGATTGGCCGTTCTTTGCAGCATATCGAAGAAGCCAGTTGGAAACTACAGAGATAGTTGACAGGATTTTAGAGGATACTTTGACAGTCCTGATTAACTTACCTTTGACGGCAATTATTGCTCCTAATATCTATATTCCAAGATCATTCAATTCTATTGAGGCTGTAATAGCCAAGAATTTCATCAGAAGGACTCGTTCCGCATTTGCCCATAAAGAGGATAAGCGCCGTGTTTTCTCCACGTTAGCTGTAGGTCGCGACACTCTTCTTGATCAAATGGAATTCGAGTCTTTTTTAAATGACATCACAGCATTGGACAACCCACCAGATGGTTTCTATTTGTTAATTGGTGGTGGTATGACAGAAGAACGAACAGATCTCTCCCAATCAGAAATAATGCATGCTGATGTTATCGCCAATTGGATGCTTTTGAATTACACGCTCTCTTTAAACGGATTCATCGTTATTAACGGATGTTCGGATATTCTAACTCCGTTTCTCGGAGGAGTTGGCGGACATGCAGGGGCTACAGGTTGGTGGACTAATTTAAGAATGTTTTCAATGAATCGTTATATACGTTCAGTTTCAGGGGGGCGTCTCCCTCTTGTGCGCTACTTGAGCAATTCGATACTAAATCGCATTACATTTTCGGAGCGTGAAGCAATTGCTGCTTTGGTGCCTGAAATCAATAATGGGCTGCCGCACGATAAAGACTACGAAGGAAAAGAGCCACAAAGAAACATAGAAGTATTGCAGACATGGGAAGCGATTGCTGACCTGAATAAAAGATTAGTTACAGCAGATACGAATGAAAACTTATCAAGACTCGAACGTTCAGTAAATCTGGCCGAGGCGGCTTATGAAAATATTTCAATGCTTGGCATACAACTGAATGTTGAGGCAAAAAAAGAGTATGTTGCTGCATTGCGTGAAGGTATCAGAACTTTTAAGAGAAATGCTGAGATTTAGAAGCTTTTGAGACAAGTTCTATGGCTCTTGGCTTATATTTAGGCATAAGTGGTCGTGCAGGGCGGGGTGTATAAATAGTAATGATTTGATTGTTTCGGGGATCAAACCCCCAAAGCCCAACCTTAATAGATTTGAAAGTGGCTAAATAACTTGAAGCAATTTTCGTTTTATCATGTGGCAACACAACTATGGAAACATCTGCAAAATATCTGTACCTGTGAGCTTGCATGAGCGCTCTACGCCAATTTGATATTTTGAGCTCAAAAGCCATAGTCACTGGCAATGCGGTTTTAGAAAAATCGGTAGCATTAGATACAGGATTTTCATCAATTAACTTGTTGGGATTCCATGAAACGACAACAAAATCAGCAATCCCCAACCCATTCATAGGAACTTCGCGAGCAAAGTCAATTTGGGTTCGGGCTGTTCTCCGATGTAAGGACTTGATCTGTGAAATGTACGCACGGGCAAAGGCAATGGTAAAGTCACGTTCCTTGTTTTTTCGCGAAGCATCATTTAACAAATTTTTCCGTGGTTCCCAAAATTGTAACTTCGGAATTTTTAGCTTTGCGGTTGTTTCTCTGGTAGTTGAGAATTGCATAAAAACCCTCTGTGGTTTGGTGAGATCAATGCAGTTTGTATATTTATAGATGTATTTGACCTTAATGTCAATTTTTTTGGACAATTCGCAAATTTTAAGAAATTTTTGGACTGCAAAAAAGTGAACAACGAGCGAAGAGGCGAAGAGGCGAAGTCGCTATTTATCAAGCTGAAGATGGGAAGATCACTCTGGATGTTGATCTAAGAGAAAAAGCTGTCTGCTTGTACCAGGGACAGACATGGGAGATGAAAGGGCATTGGGAACCATTAGAATAGGTTTTGCGTTTAATAAAGACTTGAATGACTTTTGACGCAATAATTTGAACGCAATAATTTATATCTCTTTGAATGTAAAGAAGATATTTAATCATTAATAACGCAATAAGTCACAGAAGATGCAAGATGCAAAACGCATATTCAAGAGTATTCCAGCTATCCGGAAATTCCGGATAGCTCATTTATTGCAAAAATTGCCACAGTTGGAAATTTTGCTGAGAAGCAAGGTGTTAAAAATAAATAGTAAGGCTTTGAAGGAACAACATATAAGAAGGGCGAAATCATGACGCCGACTTTAGGCACAGAAAAACCAACCGTGCAGGACCCGATTGTTAAGTATGCAGACGAAATCGGCTGGAGAGTCGTCCCCCAGGAGGAGGCCCTTTCCCTTAGAAAAGGGGAAAGCGGGATGCTGTTCTACAGGGTTCTTGAAAAAAAGCTGCTGGAACTGAATAAGGGGTTGGTGAGTCGGGAAAATGTGGATGACATTATTCACCGCATGGAAGCCGTCCGGAACAACATCGAGGGGAACGCTGAAATCCTGTCCTGGCTTCGGGGGGAGCAGGCCATTTACGATGAAAACGAAAAGCGGCGCCGCAACATTACGGTAATTGACTTTACCGACGTCAAACGCAATGTGTTTCAAGTGACTGACGAATGGCAGTACACGAACGGACGGGAAACAAACCTCGCGGACATCATGTTTCTCATCAACGGTATTCCCGTGGCCATCGTAGAAACAAAGAGCGCAAAGAAGACCAACGGAATGGAAGAGGCGCTCATTCAAATCAGGAAGTATCACCGGGAGACCCCGGAAATGCTGACGGCGCCGCAGGTCTTCGATATGACCCATCTGGTCGATTTTTTCTATGGCCCCACCTGGAATCTGAACCGGAAAAATATCTTCAACTGGAAAGACGATGAAAAGGGGAATTTTGAAAAGAAGATAAAGCGTTTTTTCGACCGGGAGTATTTTCTCAAGATGCTTGGGGAATGGATCCTGTTCTATATCAAGGATGATGAACTCCAGAAAACGATCCTGCGCCAGCATCAGACGAGGGCAATAGAAAAAATCGTTAAGCGGTGTAGCGATGAAAACAAAAAAACAGGCCTGATCTGGCATACCCAGGGATCGGGCAAGACCTTCACGATGATCACGGCGGCGCGGCAGATTCTTGCAAACAAGGATGTCTTCGGGAAGGCGACGGTTATTCTGATGATCGACCGCAACGAACTGGAAGGTCAGCTTTCCGGCTGGGTGGAGCGAATTCTCGGCGAGATGCAGTCTCACGATATCAGTATTGAACAGGCCACCAGCAAGGTCCGCCTGCGGCAACTCCTCAAGGCGGACTTCCGGGGGCTGATTATTTCCATGATCCACAAGTTTGAAGGTATCCCAAAAAACATCTGCACCCGCTCCAATGTCATCATCATGCTGGATGAGGCGCACCGGTCGGTCGGAGGAGACCTGGGCAACTACCTGGTTGCCGCTCTGCCGCGGGCAACCCTGATAGGGTTCACCGGCACACCGATTGACAAAACAGCATACGGCAAGGGAACCTTCAAAATATTCGGGAAAGAAGACGACAAGGGGTACCTGGACAAATATTCCATTTCGGAATCCATCGAGGACGGCACGACGCTTCCCCTCAACTATATGCTGGCTCCCAACGAAATTCGTGTGCCCGGTGAAGAACTGGAAAGGGAATTTCTTGACCTTGTTGAGGCGGAAGGTGTCAGCGATGTCGATGAATTGAACAAGATTCTCGACCGGGCGGTAAAGCTCAAGACCTTTCTCAAGTCCGCGGATCGTGTGGATAAGGTGGCAGCCTTCATTGCCGGGCACTTTCGCGAGAATGTCGAACCTCTCGGTTATAAAGCCTTTGTGGTTGGCGTGGATCGCGAGGCCTGCGCCCTTTACAAAGAAGCCCTCGATAAACTCCTGCCGCCGGAATGTTTAACGGCTATTTATACGGCTACCCAAAATGACAGCGAAAAATATCCTCTTGTTCACAAATACCAGCAGACGGCAGAAGAGGAAAAGAAGGCAAGAAAACTGTTTCCAAAGCCCAGTGCCTTGCCGAAGATCTTCATCGTTACGGATAAACTGCTCACCGGATTTGACGCTCCCATTTTGTATTGCATGTATCTGGACAAACCCATGCGCGACCATGTTCTTCTTCAGGCCATCGCGCGCGTCAACCGGCCCTATGAGGAAGAAGGAGACATCAAGAAGCCCTGCGGTCTGGTGGTTGATTTCGTAGGCATCTTTGAGAAACTGGAGAAGGCCCTGGCCTTCGATTCCGATGTCGTCAGCGGGGTGATCAACAACCTTGATGTCCTGCTCGCGCGCTTTATTGAATTGATGAAGGGCCAAGCCCGGCCGTACCTCGAACTGACCCGCGGCAAGGCCGATGACAAAATGGTCGAAAGGGCGATAGACGCCTTTGTAGATCAGAGCAAGAGAGAGGAATTTTACAAATTCTTCAAAGAATTGGAAACGCTGTACGAGATACTGTCTCCCTCCCCCGATCTTCGGGATTATGTCGAAGACTTCGGCCTCCTCTTGATCCTCTATCAGGTCGTCCGCAATGCCTTCCGAAAGAAAACGGGGTTCTACGGCGACATCGCCAAAAAGACGGAACAATTGGTCAGGGAGAAGGCGGCGACCTTCAGTCTGGAGACCGCTACACCGGCGGTCAAGATTGATGAGACCACCCTGAAGGTGCTGAAAGACAGCAAAACATCGAGCAACACAAAGGTGATCAGTCTCATCAACAGCATCATCAAAACGGCGGCGGATGAAGGCGACGACAGTCCCTATCTGAAACCCATCGGGGAACGGGCGGAAACCATTCAGGAGGCTTTCGATGACCGGCAGATAACAGCTCTTGAGGCTCTTAAGAAAATAGAGGCACTGATCAATGAGGTTCTCGAAGCCAGAAGACGGCAGGAGGAAACAGGTTTTGACATCAACACATTCACGGTTTACTGGCTGCTCAAACAGGAAAACGTGAGGTGGTTTGAAAGTCTCGCGCCGATTATCAATAACGCTTTTCTCCGCTTTCCGAATTTCAAGGACAACATTGCCGAACTGAGGCAGCTCAAGGCGGAACTATACAAGCTGATGCTGCCTGTTGTCGGCAAGGATTTAATGCTGGGCATTGTTGAAAAGCTCTTGAAATTGGACCGTAAATGATCAGACAACTCGACAACCAGGGCGATAGCCGGGTATAGGGGTTAGAGAGAGTGGATGGCTGAAAAACACTGACATGGAGAAAACTATTCGCGAGAATATAAGGGGATCAGCATGAGTTCTAAGAAGCATAAGCGAATTGGCCGCGGCAATGAAAGAGAGAAAGTCCTCTTTCCCGTGCCTGATTTTCAGATAAGTTTGCCGGAGAAGTATGCCGAGTTGCTTCATGACTTGAAATTAAAAATTCAGGCAACCAGACTGCGAGCAGTGCTTAGTGCAAATACCGAACTGGTGCTTATGTACTGGGATATCGGTCAAGTTATTTTGGAAAAGCAGGAAACGGAGGGGTGGGGTGCACGGGTAATTGACCGCCTTTCCTATGATTTACAGGAAGCGTTCCCGGATATGAAGGGCTTTTCGCCTCGTAATCTGAAATATATGCGCGCTTTTGCTTCTGCCTGGCCCGATAAGCAAATCGTGCAAGAGCTTCTTGCACAATTGAGCTGGTATCAGAATCTGGCCCTTTTAGAAAAACTGAAAGACGCAGACACCCGCATTTGGTATGCCCAACAGGCGCGCCAATACGGCTGGAGCCATAATATCCTGAAACATCAAATAGCATTGCGCCTTTATGAGCGGCAGGGTAAGCTGATCAATAATTTTAGTCTGACACTCCCGCCATCACAATCAGATATGGCACGGCAAATATTCAAAGACCCCTATGTATTTGATTTCTTGGGCACCGCTGAGCCTCGCCGGGAAGCTGAGCTTGAACAAGGGCTGATAGACCATGTGCAAAAATTTCTTTTGGAGCTTGGCACTGGTTTTGCTTTTGTCGGACGTCAGGTACATCTTGAACTTGGCGACAGCGATTTCTATCTCGATCTGCTCTTTTATCATCTGAAACTTCGCTGTTTTGTGGTGACTGAGCTGAAAGCTGGCAATCTGGATCCTGGCCATGTCAGCCAGCTCAATATGTACATGAATGTTGTCGACGATGTGATGCGCCACCCGGATGACAAGCCGACTATTGGGCTTCTGCTGGTTAAACAGAAAGACAAAGTGGTGGCAGAATATTGCCTGAGAGGATACAGCAAGCCCATAGGGATCGCCGAATGGGAAACGCAAATAACCCGATCTCTGCCCGACGATCTCAAGCCAAGCTTACCGAGCATCGAAGAGATTGAAAGAGAACTTGAAGATGGGCCTGAGCGATGAATATGGCCAAGGAGCAGTTCAAATCTGAAGTTGCCCGCTGGGCTGTCATTATTAAGGTGAAACCGGCGCAGATTCGCATCCAAAAGATGAAAAAAAAATGGGCCTCATGCTCAAGCAAGGGACGGGTCTGTTTCAGTGCCGATCTTCTTCAGGAACCGAGAATGTTCCAAGACTATGTCATCGTCCACGAACTCCTCCACCTCCAGGTGCCCAATCATGGCAAACTCTTCAAGAGCCTGATGAACGCCTATCTGCCGGGCTGGGAAGCGATATTGGCGGAAAGGAACGGAAGTGCAACAAGGAGCTTATGAATATAAAGACTGCACAAGTCATAAGTTAATGATTGCGGGTGCAGCAAGAAGTCCCTTCCTCCTTGGCAAGCTATGAGCTATTTTAAAACGTTTGGTTGTCTGCCGCCTGAGAAAATGGACTGGTAACGACCTGAAAGAGATGTTCAACTGAAAAGAGAGGAGAACCAGTATTTCAAATACAAAGCTTTGGTGTCACTTGCCGGGCGGGTTTATTGAATTTGGATTGAAGGGTGCAAAGGATTGACGGCTAATTTTCTATTCAGGTAGAATCCGGGTGTTCTTCCTTGTTGTTGAACCCTGACCTTTCATTTTTTGCTAAGTACCTCATTGAGACAATCATGGGACCTATCGAGAAAGCCATCGAAGAATTTCGTGCCATAAGGTACCAAGTATACAAAACGGACCCTGTTCAGATTGTCCGGGATACTCACATCGCTGAACGTGCGACAAATGACCATATCGGGCGGTGGTTTTTCGAACTTCTCCAGAACAGTGACGATGCAAGCGCTTCTAAGGTTAAGGTTCACGTTACTGACGATGCTGTCTATGTAGCGGACAATGGGAAGGGACTCACGTCGGAATCTATTAAGGCGATCTGTGGTACGGATTTCTCGGAAAAAATTACAGGTACGATAGGCCGTAAAGGCGTGGGTTTTAAGGCGGTTTATGAGGTATCGAAACTCCCCCAGGTGTTAACGGTAAATGGTGAGGGAATTGAGTTCTGCCCCCAGAAAACAAGAAACTGGCTCAGAGATAATAACCTGGGAGACCAGTACGTTCCGTATCAATGGATTCCCTTTTTCATTTCAAGGACTAAGGCCGAAGAGCAAGACTCGATTCTAAAAGAACTTATCTGCTACAATACCGTTGTAAAACTTCTTTTTGCATCAGCGGATAGTATAGCAGAGATCAAAAGCCAACTCGAAGAATGGCCGCCTCATGCCCTTATGGCTTTCCGGCATGTTGAGGTGCTGGACGCAGATCCAATACTACGGATCACGGTGACCAGGAAAAAGAATGCGATCTGGAAGATCAATGACTCCCGGGGCAAGGTACCGGAAATGTGGCGAGTTGCGCAACATAGCGAGAAACCACACGCCGATATTCTCCGTTCTTTAAGTCAAGAAGAACAGGTGCGGGTCAAGCAGGATGGCGTAAGCTTCCTTGTCGCCGCGCCATTTGAGACCGACTATATTGTGCCAACCAAGGAATACCTTCCGGTTCATGTCTTTTATCCGACCGAACAAAAAGGTCCGGTACGGATGTTCCTGCACGCCGAGTTCCTGGTTAAAAGCGACCGCACTGCTCTGATCCCTATAGAGAACAACCCCTTCAACCAATGGGTCGCTGAACGCCTTGGCCATCATGTATGTGGTTTTGTTCAGGATACATATAGTTCCGAAGAACCAAGCCGACACCTCCGGCTGCTACTGCCGTTTGAGGATAAGGATACCCATCCTGTTGCAGCGGCCCTCTGGAAACACATCGCTAAAAAGGCGCGAGCATATCTAAAGGTTGGGAATGTGAAGGGCAATCAGAGACTAAAGATTGCCCAAGCCAAGTTGATTTCAGTCAGTGTTGATGCTGGACGGGCGCGGCGGTTGTTAGAAACTACCGAACTTGGTCGATATCTGTCGCATGAGACGTTTGACAACGATAAAGAAGCACGCAAAGCCATTAAAGCCCTGAAGTGCCATGAGATTCACGATCAAGGCATGATGAAAGTCATTGCGGATTACGGCACATCGAAAACCGCAGACCGGGAGTGGATTTGGACCTGCTGGGAATGGATTGCCGCTTGGGTTGCGGAAAAGCCACATGGGGATGAGAACAAGATGCGAATTGAGGCCGCAAAAGGTTTGCCCCTGGTTCCTGTTAGCGGCTGCTTGCAGAGATGTGCGAACCTCGTGGACCACATTGTAACGTGGAGAGACGACGAGGCACCTAACAACCTTCCCGATTGGCTGCCCCTGACTTTTCTTGACGATTGGTTCCGGGACCGCGTTGCTGTGCTGACAGAGGATAAGTCTGATCCGGCAAACTCGCCTGTGTTGAATCTTCTGAAGAATCTTGAAATTAAAAAACCGGGCAATGATGTTATTCAACGCGCCGTTGTCCAAGCCATTGGAAAATATTGGGAAGATAATGAGGGAGACCCTGGCCGATTCCTAAACTATATTCTCCAGCAGGATTGGTATGAAATCGCCGAGCCTGCAAAAGATTTGCAGCGATGCCCTGTCCCTGCGGCGTATGAAGGGTCCAAGGGCATAATCTGGACGAAAGCGGGGACTGCATATTTCGGTGAACATTGGAATAATGAAACCCTTGCCTGTCTCTATAGGGGAAATCCGAACATACCCTGGGTTTCACTGTTAGATTCGGCACAGTCAATCGAAATTCAACGTGCCGTGCTGGCATGGCTCGGAGTCGTGGATTGCCCGCGCGTCATCGAAGAAAAAACTGAAAAATATGTATGGCAGATGAATCAGGACTGTGAAGATTGGAAGGCGCACCTGCAAAAGTTATATGAAAATTATGATGGGAGAGCCGTTAAGAAAGTGAAAAGTATCGAGAGGCTTGACCAAATTACGGTAAAAGCACTTGATGTGTCAAAGGCATCCGCACTGGTTTCTTTGGTAGCAAATAACTGGAATTCTTACTACCGAGCAAAGAGCAAAGTCTACGCTTATGGTGCTCATGATAGGGAGCGAGTCTACCGTTCTTGGGAAATAAAGGCAAAATGGTGGTACGAGGTGTGTCGGTTATTGAACCTTCCGTTGCGGAAAACCTTGCGTGCCCCTCTCTTAGAATGTTGGTTGCCAGACAAGCATACAGATCGTTCCATCGGTGACCTGTTGCCGGTCACAAACCTCGACGTCTACGGGAAAAACCTGGAGGTTGTCAGGAAATGGTTGGTCGATGTTGCCGGACTAAGAACGCGTATTGATCAGTTGACCCTTGACGAGTGGATGGAGATTCTTTCAAATCGGATACCGCAGGCTGCTCCAGCAGAAAAGATAGGTTCTGACGAGAGCCTCAGAAATAGAGTAATGAAATGGTACGAAGCATGTCTTGATGTCGCAAGCGATAATGGGGAATTTCCAGAGAATTGCTTCGAGTCCTGCCCGATATTATGTCGAAAAGGCAGCGAATGGAAGTACGTCAAGGATCAGTCCAGATATGTCGCGGATGACCGGCTGATTGCTGAAGCATTCGCAGAAGACGAGTGGTTGGCGGACTTGCCTTCGCGCTTGAAGGTCGCGGCAGGAAAATACTTCACGATATGCGCGTTATCACAAAGCGTCGAAGAATTATCCGAAATCCCCGAGATCAGACAGGAGCTTTCTGGAGATTTGCGATCCAATTTTCAAGAAACTCTGCCCTATGTTTTTGCCTGGCGACTGGCTCAAGCAAAGCAAGACGAAGGAAAGTTGAAAAGGCGACTGGAATCTTTGCTGGTCCGGGTCGTCGAGGAATTGTCTGTTGTTTTGAAATTGAATAATAACTCAAGGCAGGTAGAGCGGCCTTACGTCATCAATAAAAGCGAAATTTTCTTGTGTAAGGCTGATGTCGGCGAGCCAGCTTTGGCGCAAGCCCTCGCGGATGCCCTTGAGGTTCGATCCGAAGCGGATTTCTATGAGAATCTTTTACGATGCAAGAGTAATGGGGAAAGAAGAGCCAAGCTTTCGGCAAAAGGCCTTGCGGATGCAGACATTAACCCGCGTTTAAGCGAGTATAGTAGACATTTACCAATGGAGACAGTGACCATTACTTTCGAACCTACTGAAAAGACTGAACAGAAAATGGAAGCAACGGCAAAGGATCAGCCCAGCACTACCACATCTCAAGATACATTGGCGCATGGTAAACCGGAAGAAGATACGGTCGACCAAGGAAAACAGCCCTCAGACCATAAGCCTTCTGAAGAAAGCAGAACATCGATTTCACTGAAGGATTCGCAAGCAGAATATGAGGTTGACCGAACTCCTAAGAACATTCTTCCGGTTGGTGACGGGGATGATGGGCACAGGGATCCTTCACAGCAGGCTTCCACAGCACTATCGAAGAATCAGAAACAAGATTTGGAAAACCTCAGCAGAACCTTCGCAAGACGCGAGCTTGAGAAGCAGGGCTACAAGGTCGAAGAGATGTCTCAAGAAAATCCCGGATTTGATCTTCGAGCTAAAAAGGATTCTAAGGAGCTTCGCGTTGAATTGAAAGCGCACTTGAGCAGAGGAACCGTCATAGAACTTACTGCCAGGCAGTATAAAGAGTACTTGGGACGGGACCAAGGAGGATATGAGTGGCAGTTATGGAACGTCGAATACCTTGAGCAAAACCAATCAACCATAAGAATAACCCCGTATTCATCTATTCCTGACGAAGCCCTTGACTCTAAAACTTTTAGGGTGGATCTGAAAAAGTGTCCATTATAAATTACCAAAAGAAATCTGCTATGTAAACGCATTTCCCCAAATTCTCGACTTTAATAAATAATCCAGATATTCGGATACCTATCAAAAATCTGTATTATGTTCTCAGGTTACGACTGCTACATCAGCAGTGCCCTTTATAACTGCAAGAATACGAGGAGTGCGAAGTCTTTCTGAACTGGTTGACCATCCTTATACATGGTATTGCCAACCGGGAGGTAAATTGACCACATGGAGAGTTATAGTAACCTACCCTAAAGCTTTTTCAGTTGATTGTTACGAAGTGTCGGTATATATATACAGATACCGACACTTCGTAACAAGGAATCTCTATGAGACAGAATCAGGCGCAGAAGAAAAAAGTCATCGATCTTGTGAGAAAGAAGGGAGTGCTTCGTCCACATGATCTTGAGCAGTATGGAATTCCGCGTACTGCACTCCAACGTCTTCACCGTGCTGGGCATGTAGAGCGGGTCGGCCACGGTCTATACTGCCTGGCAAAGTCAACCGCGAACGAACAGATGACGATGACGGAGGTATGCAAGCGCGTACCGCATGGGGTTGTCTGCCTCCTTTCCGCCCTGCGCTATCATGACCTGACTACACAGGCGCCTTTTGAGATCTGGCTGGCGATTGACGTGAAGGCGCGTAAACCTCAAACCGACCTGCCGATCCGTATTGTTCGATTCTCCGGTCAAGCCTTCAGTGAAGGGGTGGAGAGACACAAGGTGAATGGTGTGACGATCAAGGTCTACAATCCGGCCAAGACAGTAGCCGACTGCTTCAAATACCGGAACAAAATCGGGCTGGATGTCGCCCTTGAATCCCTGCGTGAATGCCTGAAAACCCGTCGCTGCACTATGGACGAACTTTGGTATTACGCGAAAATATGCCGGGTGAACAACGTGATGCGGCCGTACCTGGATGCCATGACCATATAATGCAAGCAAGAAAAGCAAACATAGCCGCATCTGTTAGGCAGCGACTACTCAATCAGGCCAGGCAAAAGCGGATCGACTTTAATCTTATGCTGACCCGTTATGGGCTGGAGCGTTTTCTCTACCGACTTGGTAGATCAGAATATCGCGACCGATTTATCCTGAAGGGGGCGATGCTATTTCCTCTCTGGGGGATACAGTCCTATCGTCAAACTCATGATATTGATCTCCTCGGTTTCGGCGAAAGCGACATTGAGACGCTTATCGGGACGATCCGTGCCGTTTGTCTGACAGATGTGGAAGATGACGGTGTCCGTTTCGACCTGGAAAGCGTGCAGGCCGAGATTATCAGGGACGAGATGGAGTATGGAGGCTTCAGATTGCGATTCAATGCCGATCTGGACGGGGCGCGCATTCATGTGCAGGTGGACATAGGTTTTGGGGATGTGGTCACCCCTGATGCCGTTTCATCTGATTTTCCGACCCTGCTTGACCTGCCTATGCCGCATCTGCGAGTCTACCCACGGGAAACGGTGGTTGCCGAAAAATTTCAGGCAATGGTGCAGCTTGGTATTGCCAACAGCCGCATGAAGGATTTTCATGACCTATGGATGATCGGGCGGCTGTTAAATTTTGATGGGCCGACATTGGCAAATGCAATGGCAAGGACATTTGAGCGCAGGAATACTCCTTTACCGTCTGATATACCCCTGGCATTGACAGCAGAGTTTTCAACAGACGGTCAGAAGCTCCGCCAGTGGCACGGATTTTTGAACCGGGCGGGGTTGTCGGTAGACGTTAAACTTGCCGAGATTATAACCTTCATCGTGACATTTGTTATGCCGCCTGTTAGAGCGTTGGTCCAGGGTGAATCCTTCGTCAAGTCCTGGCCGCCTATGGGTCCGTGGAAAGAAGACAAATGATCTTTCTGGTGCAGGCATGACAGGCAAAACCATGCAAGAGGGAGAAGAATGAAGCTTCTCCACACATCCGACTGGCATATCGGCCGCGCCCTGTATGGCCGCAAGCGATACGGGGAGTGCGAAGCCTTTCTGAACTGGTTGACCGTTCTTATACACCATGTTGCCAACCGGGAGGAAAATTGGCCGCACCGAGAGAGATAGTAACCTATAAAAATAAAAAAGGACCATTGATGGCAAAGTCTGGAGATTTGTGGTATAGATTAAACGATGATAAAGAACGCATACATATTGAGAAAATTCGAAGATGATCTCATCAGAAGCGAAACAAAGAGATCTGCAGAGCAGTCTCTTCAGCTTGTAACAGCGATGTGGCAGGAAGGGGTTGTTCTTGGCGTCCTGCCTCCCTCAGACCCATGGGAAGGCATCGACGTGGATATCCGGATTGCGAGGATACTAAATTCATGTTTGACAAAATCCTTGCCCGATTAGGCGCAACGCTGAGCGAAAGCAACCTGCCTTACATGATCATCGGCGGACAGGCCGTTCTTCTTTACGGGGAACCGCGCCTGACCAGGGATATCGACATTACCCTCGGCGTCGGCATTGACCATCTCGACGCGCTTCTCCAAACGATTAAAAAGATCCCCCTCAGAGCTCTCCCCGAAGACGTCGCAGCATTTGTGAAACAAACCATGGTTCTTCCCGCTATAGACGAATCGACGGGAATCAGGGTGGACTTCATCTTTTCATTTATACCCTACGAATCGCAAGCCATCAACAGGGCAAACCATATAAGGATCCTTGGACAGGATGTCTTTTTCGCGAGAGTAGAAGACCTGATCATCCACAAAATTTTTTCCGGCCGTCCCAGAGACATGGAAGATGTGAGAATCATACTGCTAAAAAACCAGGACATCGATACCCGGTACATTGAGACCTGGCTGATGGAATTTGACGCCGCCGCGGATGAAAAGATTTTCTTATCCGCATTCAGAGCCCTTTTGAAGTGACACAGGTGAAAAATTCTCATCTTATCAATTTAATCATCGTTGCTAACATCAAAGGACAAACATGAAGATTCTGCACACCTCCGACTGGCACATCGGTCGCGCCCTTTATGGCCGCAAGCGATATGAAGAGTTTGAGGCCTTCCTGAACTGGCTGGTGGCGCTCATTGAGAGTGAAGACATCGATGTGCTGCTCGTGGCAGGAGATGTGTTTGACAACAGCACTCCCAGCAACCGGGCGCAGGAAACATATTACCGTTTCCTTTGCCGCGTGGCGGCCGCTCCACACCGCCATGTCGTGGTCACGGCAGGAAATCACGATTCGCCCTCTTTTTTGAATGCCCCCCGGGAACTTCTGAAATTTCTCAACATCCACGTTGTGGGGTGTGTATCCGAATCTCCTGAAGATGAAATAGTCATGCTGTACGGGCCGGATAATGAGCCGAGGTTGATTGTTTGCGCTGTTCCGTATCTCAGAGACCGTGACATCCGTACTGCCGAGTCCGGGGAGAGCGTTGAGGACAAGGAGAAGAAAATAATTGAAGGGATAAGTTCTCATTACCGGATAGTGTATGACGCGGCTCAAGAGAAACGCTCCCATCTTAAAAAGCCTGTTCCCATTGTCGCGATGGGGCATTTGTACACCGCCGGTGGACAGACCGTTGACGGCGACGGGGTGCGCGAGTTGTATATCGGCTCCCTTTTACATGTCAGAATGGATGTGTTTCCTGAGTGTATAGACTACCTTGCGCTGGGGCATCTTCATATTCCTCAAACGGTGGGCGGTTCGGATTTTATCCGCTATTCAGGTTCACCCCTGCCCATTGGCTTCGGGGAAGCTGCACAGGGGAAAAGCGTCGTCCTCGTGGAGTTTTCAGGAAATGCGCCCAATGTCACGAAGATACCCGTGCCCAGGTTCCAGGAACTGAAGACCCTGCGAGGGAATTGGCCAGCCATTGCTCGCGATATAGAAAAACTAAAGTTCGGAGGGAGCAACGCGTGGCTGGAAATAGTATATGAAGGAGATGAGATAGCCGGCGATTTGCGGGAGAGATTGGATGAGGCAATCGAAGGGACCAGCATAGAGATCCTCCGCGTCAAGAACAACCGGGTCCTGGAACGCGCTATGAGCGGGATGGATGTGGGTGAAACGCTCGACGATCTGGATGCAACCGACGTGTTCAAACGCTGCCTTCAATCGCATGAAGTCCCGGAGGATCAGCGTCCGGAGCTTTTGAGCGCATATCAGGAAATCATCGCCTCCCTCAACGAACAAGACCAGATGGCTGAATAGGAGAAAGGGGAATGAGGATCCTTGGCGTTCGATTCAAAAACCTGAATTCACTCGTAGGCGTTTGGCATGTTGATTTCACCCACCCGGCCTATGCGTCTGACGGTATCTTTGCCATCACCGGCCCCACGGGAGCGGGCAAGACGACCATCATGGATGCCGTCTGCCTTGGACTTTACGGCAGCACACCTCGCCTGGGCAAGGTAACGAAAAGCAGCAACGAGATCATGTCGCGCCAGACAGGTGAATGCTTCGCCGAGGTGACCTTCGAGACACCGAAGGGCTCTTATCGTTGCCACTGGAGCCAGCACCGCGCCCGGAAACAGCCGGGCGGTGAGTTACAACAGGCCAGGCATGAAATAGCCGATGCAGATTCCGGGACCGTTCTGGAGTCAAAAATCAACCAGGTTGGTGAATTCATTGAGATGGCCACGGGCATGGATTTCGAGCGTTTCACCCGTTCGATGCTCCTTGCCCAGGGTGGATTCGCCGTCTTTCTCCAGGCCCCTCCCAATGAGCGGGCGCCCATCCTGGAGCAGATTACCGGCACCGAAATCTACAGTCTCATATCCATGAAAGTTCACGCGCGACGTACGGAAGAACACGACAAACTTGAAATATTGCAGGCTGAGCTAAAAGGAATCCAGGTTTTAAGCAAAGATGAAGAAAGGGATTTGCAAACCGGCCTGAAAGAAAAGCAGGGACAGGAGACCGAACTTGCCGGAAAAGCAAATGACATGCGCAAGGCCCTGACCTGGCGGGAGGGGATATTTGTGCTTGAAAAAGAACTCGGCAAACTGGATGAGCAGCAGCAGGATTTCGAGCAGCGAAGGCTCGCGTTTGCGCCAGAATCCAAAAAGCTGGAAAAATCCCGCAAGGCCCTTGGTCTGGAAGGCGATTACCGGGGGGTAACGGCTTTGCGTGAGTTGCAGGATAGTGAGACAAGGGAACTCCATGACGCCACCGCCATGCTGCCTGAAAAGGAGAAGACCGGTGCAGAGGCGTTCGCCGTAAAACAGGCCGCAGAGGCCCTGCTGAATGAGGCGCGAGCCAGGCAGATGTCGGAATGGGATGTCATCAAAAAGGTGCGTGATCTCGACACACAGCGGGGTGAGAAGAAAAAGCAGCTCGCAGAGAAGGACAAGACGATCGGGGAAATCGAGAAGCAGGGGAAAGGCTATCAGAGTCATGTCGAAAGCGGCGAACGGGAACTGAAAAAGGCCCTTGCCGCCCTGGAAGCCATCAGGGAATACCGGACGAAACACGCCGGCGATGTTGCGTTGGTGACAAACCTCAGCGCCATCGAGAGGGGATTTGCATTGCTTCGGGATATTGAGGCAAAGCGCATAAAGGCATTGGAAGAACTTTCCATGGCCGCCGGAAAAAAGGAATCCGCACTCTCCGAGTGCGCCAGGAGAGAGAGCGATCATGAAAAATCCTGCCGGAAATTTGAGAAAAGCCACAATGATCTCAAGGGATTGACGGATGAAATGACAGCGATCCTCCAGGGACGCGACATCAGCCGGTGGCGCAGTGAAGCGGATGCCCTTAAAGATAGCGAGCGTCTTTTGCTTCAGACAGGCGAAACCATGGAACGGATTGACCGGACATCTACGGCGCTCGATGGTCTGAAAACGAGTATAGGAACATTAAACGCGGGCAGGGTCAGGATCCTGAGGGAGATCAAATCCTGCACCGATCGAAAAGCCCTCCTGGAAAAGGATATTGATACCCTGGAAACGCAAGTATCGCTCCTCAGTCGTATCCGCGACCTCGAGGCAGAAAGAAAACGTCTGGAAGACGGCCAACCCTGTCCGTTGTGCGGCGCTACGGAGCACCCCTATGCAATGGGGAACGTTCCGGTTTTAAACAAGGCAGAGGCGGGGCTTCAGAAAACGAAGGATGAATTCAAAAAGGTGTCTCACCATCTGAACAAGTTGGAAGCCGACATAGTTCGGACCGCAGCCGAAATCCAGCATACTGAAAAAGAGCTGGCAGAAAAACGGGCGGCGCTGGACGCCGACGAAAAACAGTGCGCCGACGCCCTATTGAGACTGAGAATGGAGGTTTCACAGGTTGAACGTGCCGGTAAGGTTCGCGAAGAGATTGCCGGCGTGCAGGCGAAAATTGCGGAAATAACAGGCTTTGTCGCCCTGGCTGAAGAGAAAGGCCGACAGGAAAAGTCGGCGCGAGATGCCCTGGAAAAAGCAAGAAAGATCTTTGACAACGCAGGAAAGACATTGCAGGAAGCCCGGCACAACCTGGAGACGGCCGTTCTTGATCATGAGCGGCTCACAAAAGATTGCGCCGCTCTAGCGGGAGAAATGGAGAAGGCCCGCGCTGCCGCTCTTGTGGATGTCGAACTATTCGGGATCAGCCGAATTCCCCTGGACAGCCTCGATGCCCTATTGAAAGACCTGACCGGGCGCAAAGATATCTGGCAGGCGAAGGAGGCTGAAAAAACCGCTCAGGAGAAACAGAGCGATGAACTGAAAGCCGGGATTGAGAAGCATCAGGCCCTGCTGCACACTCTGGAAGAAGACCTGGCGGCGAGGCGTAAAGAGTATGACGGTCTTAAGGGGGAGTATGGATCTCTGAGCGGTTCCCGCCGGGAACTGTTCGGCGAGAAGAACGCGGACCAGGAGGAAAAGCGGCTGGCGGCAGAGGTAGACAAAGCGGGCAAAGCCCTGGAAAAGGCCCGCGAAGACTACGGGCAAATTGAAAAAGAAATCAGCGCCCTGAAGGAGAAGATCGCTTCCTTGCAAGTAAAAACGGAACATCGGGCAAAGGAACTGGCACAAGCGGAACAGCAATGGAGGGAGCGGATCAAAGGGGCAGGATTCACAGACGAGGCAGATTACCTGTCATCACGCTTAGGTGAAGAAGAACGGGAATGGCTTGCTGAAAAGGAGCAAGCCCTGCTCAAGGAAAAAACGGAACTTGACGCCCGTCGGAAGGACAGGTCGGAAGTCCTTGCTGTGGAGCGCGAGAAAAATTTGACGGATCAATCCGATGAGATGCTGAAGGAAAACATCCACGCCGGTGATGCCGACTTGAAACAACTAAGGCTCGATATCGGCGGCATCGTCAAGAGCCTGTCCGACAATGAAAGGCAAGGGAAAAACCAGGAAGAACGGCTGAAGAACATCGAAGCTCAAAAAAGGGAGTGTGAACGCTGGGATAACCTGCATCAACTCATAGGTTCCGCCGACGGCAAAAAATTCCGAAATTTTGCCCAGGGTCTGACCTTTGAGATGATGACGGCCCATGCCAACCGCAGGCTCCGGGAGATGACGGACCGCTATCTACTCATCCGCGACGTCACGCAACCCCTGGAGCTGAATGTCATAGATAATTACCAGGCTGGGGAGGTCCGTTCCACGAAGAATCTCTCCGGCGGCGAGAGTTTTATCGTGAGCCTTGCGCTGGCGCTTGGCCTTTCTCAGATGGCCAGCCGGAATGTCCGGGTTGACTCCCTCTTCCTCGATGAAGGGTTCGGCACCCTCGACGAAGACGCATTGGAAACGGCACTGGAGACACTGGCGAGACTGCGGCAGGACGGCAAGCTAATCGGCGTTATCTCCCACGTCGCGGCCCTCAAGGAGCGTATCAACACGCAGATACAGGTAACACCAGAAACAGGAGGGCGCAGCAGCCTGAGCGGACCGGGATGCAGGAGGATTTAGCCGGGCTGTCCCGATCTAACTATAATATCAAGGAGGCTTAATAATCTACTTGGGTAACAGACCCTTGAAATATAAGAAACAATCTGTTAATGTAATAACGAACGGCCAGACCTACGAAGAATAGAATACCAGAAAGCAAGGTTTGAGGTTTGGTTTGTATCGTTGATTTTGTCTACAGTATTTTCTCACTATTCAGAAAGGGAGGTGCACAGAGATGGCAAAAATATCGGAGGATGTGAAAAAAGCTATTGCGGAAATCAAACCGGCTCTCGTGGCCACGGCCGGTAAGGACGGATTGCCCAATGTTTCACCAAAGGGTTCGTTTCGTGTCCTTGATGATGAGCATGTGGTGTTTGCCGATTTGAGATCGCCACGCACCATCGCTAACATCAAGGAAAACCCGAGAGTAGCAGTTATTGGTCTTGATCCTCTCTCACGAAAAGGCTGGCGTATCTGGGGCCAGGCTGAGATACTGACTGAGGGGGCAATTTTTGACAGTTTTAGCCAGGAGTATGCATCTAAGGGCAAAGTAAACCATGTGGTGAAACTGAAAGTTGATCAAGCCGTAGCATTTTAGGCACTTCCAACTTTAGTGCACTTTAGGCACTTCTCCGCTTTATGCGGGTCAGGAATTACCCGTTGATTGTAAAGGTTATCAGCAGCGCTGTCATCGGTATAGATTCTTATCCTGTTGATGTGGAGGTGGATATATCCGCCGGTCTTCCCCAATTTTCAACGGTGGGGCTGCCTGACGTGGCGGTTAGGGAAAGTAAGGACCGGATCAAGGCGGCCATAAAAAATTCCGGCTATCGCTTTCCCAGAAATCACATTACCGTAAATCTCGCCCCGGCTGATATCAAAAAGGAAGGCACCGGCTTTGACCTGCCCATTGCCGTGGGTATCCTGACGGCGGAAGGGGTTATAAAATCTGAGTTCTTTAAGGACTATATCTTAACGGGAGAGTTGTCCTTAGACGGCAGGGTTAAAGGTGTCCAGGGCGTCATTTCCGCGGCTTTTCAGGCAAAGGAAATGGGGATTAAGGGCATCATCGTACCGGCGGAAAACGCCCTCGAGGCCGCCATGGTGGAGGCTATTGCCGTTATTCCCGTCAATACACTGCCCGATGTCGTCGAATTTTTTAATGGGACGAAAGAGATAGAGCCCCTCAAGCTGGATATAGCAGAGATTTTCAAGAGAAGTCTTTGTTATCCCTTCGACTTCAGTGAGATACGTGGACAGGATCAGGCGAAAAGGGCCCTGGAGGTAGCGGCAGGGGGTGGTCATAATATCATCATGGTCGGACCTCCCGGTTCCGGGAAAACCATGCTGGCCCAGCGACTTTCTACCATCCTTCCCGGACTTTCCTTTGAGGAAGCCATTGAAACCACAAAGATATTTTCTGTTGCCGGCCTGCTGGACAAAAAGGAAACTCTGTTAGGAACGAGACCCTTTCGGGCGCCGCACCATACAATTTCGGATGCCGGACTTGTGGGGGGAGGGCACGTCCCAAAGCCCGGGGAGATCAGCCTTGCCCATCACGGTGTCCTGTTTCTCGACGAGTTGCCAGAGTTCAAAAAGAATGTCCTCGAGGCATTGAGGCAACCCTTAGAGAACGGCTATGTTACCATTACGAGGTCTTCTGTTACCGCCACTTATCCGGCGAGATTTATGCTGGTGGCGGCGATGAACCCATGTCCCTGCGGCTACTATGGAGACCCCCACAAGGATTGCCGGTGTTCTCCTCAACAGATTCACCAGTATCAGGCAAGAATATCAGGACCTCTCCTGGATAGGATAGATATTCACATTGAAGTGCCGTCTATCAGGTACAAAGACCTTGTAGGGAAAGATGCCGGAGAGTCATCCGAGATCATCGAAGAAAGGATCGTCAGGGCAAGGGCGCGGCAGAAAAAAAGATTCGATGGTCATGATACCCTGTTAAATGCCGGTATGTCCGACAAACAGATCAAGGAATGTTGCATCATTGATGAAGATTCTCGAAAACTGATCGAAATGGCGATTGATAAGCTCGGGTTTAGCGCCCGTGCCTATACGAGAATATTGAAAGTTGCCCGTACCATCGCGGATCTCGAAGAAGAGAAAGATATCCGCTCCTGCCATATCGCCGAGGCCATTCAGTACAGAAACCTTGATAGAAGGATGATTTAGTAGTAGGAAGGGAAATGCTTTAATGACGAAGGGGGATGTATCTATGGAAATAAAGATTGTTCAGGTTCCACCGGAAAAAGGAAAGGCAAGGCCAACTGATGAGTCCAATCTGGGGTTTGGGAAAATATTTACCGATCATTTTTTTACGATGAAGTATCACCATGACAGGGGATGGCATGATGCCATGATAGGGCCTTACCATGAGCTATCCCTCGAACCCACGGCTATGTGTTTCCATTATGGACAGGAAATCTTTGAGGGGCTAAAGGCTTACCGGGGGAGGAACGGCTCTATCTTCCTCTTCAGACCTTCTGAAAATATCAAACGGATGAACGCCTCCGCAAAAAGGCTCTGCATGCCCACCATTGATCCCGACCTGTTTATGGAGGCCATGAAAAAACTGGCGCTTATCGAACAGGACTGGATACCTCACGGCAGGGGAACATCCCTCTATATCCGTCCTACGATGATCGCTACGGAAAGATCCCTCGGTGTACACCCTTCTAATGAATATCTGTTTTTTATTGTTGTGGGGCCTGTAGGTGCATACTACCCAGAGGGTTTCAATCCCACAAAGATATACGTGAGTGAGGAATATGTCCGGTCTGCACCGGGGGGGATAGGGCACTGTAAGGCAGCGGGCAATTATGCCGCCAGCCTCTATGCAAGCAAATTAGCCGCCGAAATGGGATATACGCAGGTACTGTGGCTCGATGCCATCGAAAGGAAGTATGTCGAGGAGGTGGGAACCAGCAACATCTTTTTCGTCATCGGCAATGAACTGATTACCCCTCCTCTTACGGGGACGATCCTTCCCGGTGTAACCCGTGATTCGGTTATTCAGATTGCCAGGAGCTGGGGAATCAATGTCCTGGAAAGACCGTTGGCAATGGATGAAATCCTCTCTGCATTCGCCTCTGGAAATCCGACCATAAGGGAAGTCTTTGCCTCCGGGACGGCGGCGATCGTTTCTCCTATAGGCCAGATATATTATCAGGGGAAGGTACACATCATCGGCGAGGGGAAAACAGGCCCCCTGGCCGAAAAACTGTACAACGAGATACTTGGCATTCAATATGGGGAAAAGGAGGATCCCTTTAACTGGAGGGTTAAGTTAAGTTGAGTTACAGGTACTTGGCATTGGAATCCACAGAGATGTGGAAAAGATTGTTAATAAGTATGTTGATAAATATGATAAGTATGCAATTGTCCCAATTTTATACCGGATTGCATAAGGTTTAGGCGAAAAATAAACCCAATAATTACGATAAGATGAAAAAAGATATGGATATTATTATCGTAAATTTTAACAGTACCGATTATCTATTGCTATGTTTGAGATCGGTCTACGATTCACTCCGGGATTTTCCCGCAAACATTTTTGTGCAGGACAATGCCTCAAATGACAATATAGATCGTGTGACAATTACGTTTCCACAGGTTATCCTCTCAAGAAGCAAACACAACAGGGGGTTTTCGAAAGCGGTCAACGATGCCCTTACAAAAAGCAATGCCCCCTACGTGGTAATTCTGAACCCCGATACCTATGTAAAAGAGAATTTTTTTACGTCTGTTACAGGCTACATGGCAGAACATCTTGACATCGGCATCATGGGACCGAAAATACTCGATCCCGGCGGAAAAGTTCAGGGATCTGCCAGATCCTTTCCTACCCCCCTCACCGCTTTCTTCGGGCGGAAAACCATCCTGAGTAAATTATTCCCCAAAAATAGGATCAGCTCTCAAAACATACTCACAACAAAATCGGATGGGATTACTCCCATGGAAGTGGACTGGGTTTCGGGGGCTTGTATGGTGGTAAGGAGAAAGGCCATAGAGACCGTTGGTTTACTGGACGAACGCTTCTTTATGTACTGGGAAGATGCCGACTGGTGTCAACGGATGAGAAATGCAGGATGGAAGGTGGTTTACTTCCCCATGGCATCTATCGTTCATCACGTGGGAGGAAGCGCTGAGAAGCTGATGTTTCGTCCGTTCCTTGAATTTCATAAAAGTTGTTATCGCCTTTTCTACAAGCATAATAACGATTTATATCTCCGTCTGGCAAAGCCTTTTGTTTTTTCTGGTCTTGTCGTGCGTTTTTGTGGCATACTTATCTCACACTTACTTAGGTCGTGCTTTGTCGGCAGGACTTAAAATTGGTAGGACAGGCGACTTGCCTGTGGAAGGGGTATTTTTAGATGAGAGCGCTGATTACTGGCGGGGCAGGATTTATCGGATCATATTTAGTGGATCGTTTGCTGGAAATGGGTGAGAATGTGTCAGTGATTGATAATCTCTCCACGGGTTCGTTGAAGAATGTAGAGCATCATCTGAAAAATCCCCGTTTTCACCTGGTGGTTGATACTATCCTTAACGAAATGGTCATGAAGAAACTGGTAGGTGAATGCGATCATATATACCACATGGCTGCTGCAGTGGGAGTGAAACTTATCATGAATAGACCTGTGGAAACCCTTGAGACGAACATCATGGGAACCGAGATGATTCTTAGGCTGGCCAACCGGTATAAAAAAAAGTGTTTATCGCTTCCACCTCCGAGGTCTATGGAAAGATTATGAACGGAGAAAATGCCTCTCTTCTCTCCGAGAACTCCGATAGTATGATGGGCGCCACCACGAAACGCCGCTGGGCATACGCCTGCTCAAAAGCGCTGGATGAATTTTTAGCTCTTGCCTACTTTGAAGAGAAGAAGTTGCCGGTCATTATTGCCCGTGCGTTCAACACCATTGGCCCACGGCAAACAGGGCAATACGGGATGGTCGTCCCCAACTTTGTGCAGAAGGCCCTCATCGGCAAGCCGATTACAGTATACGGCGATGGTTCACAATCACGCAGCTTTACCCATGTGTCAGATGTGGTTGATGCCTTGATAAAACTTATGTCCGAACCCAAAGCGGTGGGGCAGATCTTTAATGTTGGCTCCTCCAAGGAGATTACCATTGCCGAACTGGCCAGGATAGTCAAGGAAATGACGGGAAGCTCATCGGAAATTGAATATATCACCTACGAAAAGGCCTACGGACCAGGATATGAGGATATGCAACGCCGCTGCCCGGATACCTCCAAGATAAAGAATTTAATTCATTTTGAGCCCCGGAACAACCTTCACGATATCATTCAGAGTGTCATTGATTATTACAAAACATGAATCCCATATATGTCCTTCCCTTCTTAGCCTCCCTTTTGTTCTCCCTTTCCCTTACCCCTCTGATACGACGCTTAGCCAGGGGAAAAAATCTTGTGGCCAGATACCGGGAAGACCGCTGGCATGAAAGACCAACCCCCCTCCTGGGCGGGGTAGGCATCTTCTTCTCCCTGATAATTGTCTGGCCAACGGCCTCTTTTATTCTCGGTTACCACATCCACACCGGCTTCCTTCTACCGTTTGTCCTGGGTAGCACGGCCATCTTTCTCCTGGGTCTCGCAGATGATATCCTGGAGATCAAGCCTCAGTATAAGCTGGTTGGTCAGATCATTGTTGCTTCCCTCGTAGTCGCCCTCGGCTTCGAGGTAAACTGGCTTGCATCCAGAACAGCCAATTTGTTGCTCAGCATCTTCTGGATAGTGGCTATTACAAATGCCTTCAACCTCCTGGATAACATGGACGGCCTCTCAGCCGGAATTGCCTTTCTGGCTGGTATTTTTCTCTTTTGGGCGTATATCTCCCTTCACCTGGGAGGGAGCAATGCCATTCCGGTGTTGCTTCTCCTCTCCGCTTTTCTCGGTTCCGTTCTTGGTTTCCTGGTCTATAACTTCCACCCTGCCTCCATATTCATGGGTGATGCCGGCAGCTTACTCATCGGTTTTATCCTGGCAGGGTTAACAACGAAAGCGGCCGGATGGGGGATTGGAAGCCAGGCGAACAACCTGATCTCTGTCCTGGCCATTCCTGTCCTCATCCTGTTCATACCAATCATAGACACTACCTTTGTCAGCCTGATGCGTAAGCTTTTGGGTCGCCCTATTTTCCTGGGCGGGAAGGATCACTCTTCTCATCGTATGGTTGCCATTGGTTTCACCGAGCGGACTGCCGTTTTAGCGCTCTATGGATTTGCCGTTTTATCGGGCCTATTAGCCATGACTATTGCTCGCATGCCTACTGGTATGAGCATCGTTTTAGTTGCCGTATTTCTCCTCTTCACCTTCTTTTTCTGGCTCTACCTCGCCCACGTTAAGGTATATGACGAAAAATCCGTGATAAACAGCTCTAATATACTAAAGTTTACCCCCCTTCTCATCACCATTACTTACAAGAAAAGGTTGTTTGAGGTGTTGTTGGACCTGGTACTGATTTCCCTGGCATACTGGCTCTCCTATCTCCTCCGGTTTGAAGGCTCCGCTTATGCAGATAATTTTGCTGTTTTTCTTAAATCCCTCCCCATCGTTGTGGCATGCCAGCTTTTTTCCTTTTACCTCTTAGGTGTCTATCGGGGCATCTGGCAATACGTCGGCATGAGAGACGTAATTGCCTACTTTAAGGCGGTAACCCTGGGCGCTGTTTTAGCCGTACTGACCAATTTAGCTGTCTACCGTTTCCTCGGTTTTTCCCGCACCGTATTCGTTATCTACGGGCTGATTCTCCTCCTGCTTGTGACCACCTCCCGATTTTCCTACCGTTTAATCGGCGAAGCGATCCCTAAGAACTCGCCTAAGGGGGGACAACGGGCACTGATTTACGGCGCCGGGGCAGGCGGACAGCTTCTCTCACGTGAAATAGAACAGAATAAAAACCTGGATCTGACCCTTGTAGGGTTTATTGACGATGATATTCGCAAGCAGGACTGTCAATTTCTGGGACACCCTGTACTGGGAGGTAAGGATCGATTGGACGAGATTGTGGACAAATATAAAATTTCCCATCTTATCGTCTCATTTCGGAAGATAAGTAGAACAGACTGGGATTCCTTAAAAAAGCATTGCCATGCGTTGGGTATAGATCTGAACCGCTTAAATTTATCTGTCGAGTGAGTGGTATCAGTTCATCAATGCCTGTAACAGGCCTTTCGCATGTCTGATGATTTCACCCCCCGCCAGAGACGGCATGGGAACATAGAGTTTAAAATCAGGGGTCAGTCTCATCCCCCTCATCTTTTTCCGGGCCAGCTCGACGATTTTGGCCGCCTCCACGGGAGAGTTCTCCTGGAAAAGTATGAACATGGTCTTCCCGTCATATCCCATCTTCGTACTCTTGAGATGCTTCAACTTGTTCCTGATACTGATCACCTCTAACAGGTTCGTAAGTTCAGGGGGTATGAATCCATAGCAATCTGCCAGTTCTTCCCTGATTTCAGACAGTTCCCCGTCCGTTGCCGCCAGGGACAACCTCTTGTAGGTGACAAGTCTCCTTGCGCCGTCGGTCATATAGTCCTCAGGAATAAAAGCGGACAGACCGAGATTAATCTCCGGCTTTACCTCCTCTTCGATCACCTCACCCTTTAGCTCCCGGATGGTCTTCTCCATTAATTCGGTATACATTTCGTAGCCAACAGCCGAGACGTGTCCCGACTGGGAAGTGCCAAGGATATCCCCTCCTCCTCTGATATTCAGGTCGTTCATAGCAATGCGGAAACCGGAGCCGGGCTCGGAAAAATCCATGATCACCCGCAGTCTCTTCCGGGCATCCGGCTGTAGCGCCGCTCCCTTAGGTATCAGAAGATAGGCATATGCCTCCGCCTGCGACCTTCCTACTCTTCCCCTGAGCTGATACAATTGGGAAAGGCCGAGCCGATCGGCACGATTGATGATGATGGTATTGGCCGTAGGTATATCAATACCGGAGCTGATGATCGTCGTGCATACCAGGACATCGTGATCTCCCCTGATGAACTTTGCCATCGCATCCTCTATCTCTTTTCCCTTCATGCGGCCATGAACAACAGCGATCCTGGCCTCAGGAACGATCCTTTCCACAAACCTTGCCACAGTGAATATGGATTGTACACGGTCGTGGAGAAAGAAGACCTGCCCCTTTCGCCTTAGTTCCTGACGAATCGCCTCTCTTATTGTATCTTCATTAAATTCAAGCACATAAACATTAATGGGGAGGCGATCTTCGGGAGGGGTATTGATGACAGATACATCACGGATACCGATGAGCGCAAGGTGCATGGTCCTCGGTATGGGGGTTGCGGTCAGGGTGAGGACGTCAACGAGGGTTCGGAGTTTCTTGAGTTTCTCCTTATGAATTACTCCAAAACGCTGTTCTTCGTCTATAATGACAAGACCCAGGTCTTTGAAGGCAATGTCCTTCTGCAAGAGCCGGTGGGTGCCGATAATAATATCCACCCCTCCCTTCCTGATCCCCTCTATGATTTTCTGTTGCTCGTTCTTCGTTTTAAAACGATTCAGGACATCAACACAAACGGGAAAATCTTTCAATCTCCGGGAAAATGTCTGGTAGTGCTGCTCGGCCAGGATCGTCGTGGGAACTAAAAGGGCAACCTGTTTCCCATCCATGACAGCCCGAAAAGAAGCCCTCAGGGCTACCTCAGTCTTACCAAACCCGGCATCACCGCAGATCAATCTGTCCATGGGTCTGGCGCTGTCCATGTCAAGACAAATATCCTCAATCGCCATGGCCTGATCGGGTGTCTCTTCAAACTCAAAGGTGGAAGAAAATTCATTGTAAATCCTATCAGGTAAAGAAAATGGCGGCCTTTCCATCACCGCCCTGGCGGCATAGACCGAAACAAGCTCTTCGGCAACCTCTCTCACCGATTTCTTAATCCTTTCCTTCACCGACTCCCAGGAAGTCCCCCCTAAACGATCAATCCTCGGCACGTAACCTTCCGGACCGATGTACCTCTGTATCCGGTCGAGACGGTCTACCGGCATATAGAGTTTATCTCCTTCCTGGTACTCAACAAGGAGGAAATCGTTTTCCATCTTACCGACAGTAAGTTTCTGAAGTCCCTGGTAGATCCCGATACCATGGTCAGTATGGACAACATAATCTCCCTCCTTCAGCTCACCAAAGGATTGAAGAAAATACCCTTCTCTGACCGGCTTTGTCCTCCTTCTCGCCACCTTTTTACCGAAGATATCCTCTTCAGAGATCATCACCAGCTTTAGACCGGGGAAGTGGAATCCCGAGGTTATCTTCCCCTCTCTGAGAAGGAGGCGTCCATTGCCGTCACGCTGGAGAACCTCGGCAAGGAAGGGAGGGGAGCTGTCGTGAGACCGGCTGACGGGAATAGAGTATTGCCCTAAGAGATGCGACATTCGCTGTGTTCCATCCTGGCTTGCGCAGAGAATGGTTACCAGGTTCCCACCATCAAGCCACCCCTTGATCCTTTCCACAAGGGGGGCGAGAAGTCCTTCATCTTCAACCTGTATCTTCGGAGCTTCCTTCCATTCCAGGTCCGCATCCATGAGAAATTTCACCTGCGCGGCAGAATTTTCTCCATCACCAATACCGCTAATGGTCAGGCCTTCGAGATGTATCTGCTGGAAATCATCGCCGTGCCGGAGGAGTTTCTCCCCCGTCAGAAAAGAAGATTCCCTGTCCAGGTAGAACTTCCCCTCGCTGCCGGTCTTCATTAAGAGACCGTCCATCTCATTTACTATCCCCTCTTCAGAGAACCGTAGCGCCGGAAAATCATCAGTGATGAGAACAGTACCCCGGGGCATGAAGTCAAACAATGTCCCGAGCGTACCACGATCCTCCAGGTTTTCATCTGAAAATCCCCCCAGCCCCCCTTTTCCAAAGGGGGGTGAGGGGGGATTTTCATTATTGGTAAAGGATTCGTAAAAGAGAGAGAGAAACAGGGGATTTATCGAAGAGACCAGGCCGTTTTCAATCATATCTAAGGATGGATGTTTCATTATCCCCTGGAGTTCCAGTTCATTCGCCCGCTGTCTTATATTTCTTATGGCCTGTTGTTTTCTCTCGGTAGTCAGGATAACCTCCCTTGCCGGAGTAATGATAAATTCTTCCAAATTTCCCGTGGATCTCTGTGACGAGGGATCAAACTCCCTGATAGATTCCACCTCGTCTCCCATGAACTCCATCCGGATAGGTCTCGTCGCATGGGGAGGGAAAACATCAACGACATAACCCCGCAGACTGAATTCGCCCTTTTTCTCCACAAGAGGAACTCTGCTGTAGCCACCCGCGAACAATTTTGATAACAACTCATCCCTTGCGATGACACTCCCCACAGAGATGAATTCAAGATAATCCTCGAAGACACGGGACGACATAACTTTCTGCATCAGGGCCTTTAAGGGCGCTATGACTACCGCCGCCTCTCCTACTAATAACCGGTAAAGCACCTCCACCCGCAGTAGTTCCACTTCCCTCTGGAAAGTAAACAGGTCAAGGGAAATAGTGTCCCAGGGGGGATAAAGGGATACCTTATCCTCTCCCAGGAAAAAAGAAATGTCCTGACAGGTATCCTTCGCTTCCTTTTCCGTAGGAACGACTACGACTAATAACTTGTTGATACGTCTGAAAATAATGGAAAGGAGGAGGGATTTTGCCGTACCGTAAAGACCGCCGATCTTTATCTTTTTTTCTCCCCTGCTGACCATGTCAAACAGGGCATGAAAGGCAGGGTCAGATAAGGCATTTTTCTCAATAATCTTTCTCAACTCTAAACAGCCTAACTCTTAACAAAATTAAGGATACTTTAAGTGTTGTAGATTATAATACAAACATGATTTATTCAAGGGTAAAAACATTTCTG